>ERZ761602.4409-NODE-4409-length-18155-cov-3.529337_pt1 | contig 18155 bp, 12 predicted proteins | sample MGYA00512165_ERZ761602 | MGnify/ENA primary metagenome ERZ761602 (study PRJEB28899, sample SAMN02445085) | bioreactor sludge metagenome | biome: EBPR sludge; isolation source: Thorneside wastewater treatment plant | place: Australia: Brisbane, Thorneside... | reverse complement strand
GGTGGCCGGTGCGGGCGTCCTTGTGTGTCGCGGACCCGACGGCCCGCTTCTTCCCTCCGGACGGTTCGGTGAGCGTGCGGGTACAGCCCCGCAGCCCGAGCTATGCACGGCGCAGCGACAGACCAGAGGCTCGTTGGCGAGCGGCCTTGGGGCATCCCGGCGTGGCGGATGGATGGTGCGTGTGAGCCTCATCGCCGCGTCGGCCGGGGGGTTCCCGCTGGCCGACGCCGCGAACTGGTGTTCAGCGGCCCGGCTGCGGGCGGCGGTCACAAAGGACCGTCACCTGATCAACACAAATGGCATCCGTCAGGATGCACGCGTGCTGACCATGCTCCTGCGAAAGGCAGGAGCGGCCGGACTGCTGATACTGGTACATCGCGAGCGACATACAGGCTCTACTAGAGAGAAGTATGACCAAACCGAACGTTCAAGTCAAGGCGATTCGCGCCTGTGTATCGAAGATAACCGCCCGTCGGACATACAAGCCACGGGCAGCGTTGTTCGGAATGGTTCAGCCGCCCCCGGCGGGCTTGCCGGTGCCGGGGTCCTGGCCTCGGAAGTGGCGGACCATGTCTCGCATCATGAGCATACCGCGCTGTCGCTTCTCGGCGGTGGCGTGGCCTCCCACGGTGCGGTCCATGAAGGTGAAGGCGCGTCCGAGTTCGCGGCCGCTGGGGGCCTGGTTCGGGTTGCTCATTCGCTCGCGGTCGCGCTGGGCCTGACGGCGGACATCGGCGAGGCGTTTCTCGTCCGGCTCATCACGCATTTCACCCGCGACCGTCTCCATCATCTTGACAAACTCGAGGAAGGTGCGGTCGAGGTATTCGGCTCGCTCACTCTCGGGAACGGTGGCGTAATCCTTGGCGTACTTGTCCCAGGTATCGATGGCGAGTTTCGAGGCGTTCTCCTCGATCTGCTTTCTCGCCGCGCCGGCGATGCCCGCGGCGAACCCGGCCAGCAGCATGGAATCGCCCGAACTCATGCTCTTCATGCGCTGGACGAGTTGACCGATGAGTTCAAGACGCTTCTCGACCGAGAGTTTGTTGAACTCGTCGGTCAGGAGCGTGTAGTTGAAAACATCATCGAGCGGGTCGCGGAGATAATCGGGCTGAGGGACGGGCCGCAGCGCGAAATAGAGGCCGATCCCCACACCCAGAACGGCTACCGCTCCGATCACGGAGAGTTGCCGCTGGGTCTTCTTGCGCTGGCCCGGATCGCCCATCCGTGCACGCCACGAGGCCCGGAGTTTCGCCAGCCGGGCCGCGAGGGGTTCCTCGATCCGGGTCGGCAGACCGACTCGAAAGCGCCGAGGCTTTGTCACGGGCTGCGTGTTGGCGATGCCCTCCATCAGGCTGCCCTGACCTGCGGCGGGAAGAGGTTGGGTTGAAACTGGGGTCACGGTCGATCTGGTACGGGCTTGGTGAAAAGTTGTTTCTGTTGCAAGCGAAACTCAGCGGCCCATGCCCCCGCCGAACTGGATCAGGTCCTGCACGAACATGGCGTTGGCCTCGTCGGACGCGAACGGGACTTTGTCGGCGCGGTAATCGCCGTAGTAGATGCCGTTGCGGTCCCACTTGGCCTCATCGGGAGTTTCGTCATCATCACGCCCGATCTGCTTCCAGCGGGGGTTGTGCCAATCTTTGTAGTCGATGACAAAGTAGTAGCGGTTGCCGCCCTTCTCGTACGCCTTGCTGACGCCGAACTGCGGGTTGCGGACGGAGATGAGTTCCGCCGCGACCATGGCATTGCCCGCGAGGTAATCGTAACTCCACCCCAGTTGAGCCCACGTCGGGCGCGGATCATCGCCGATGCCGCCGACATCGGAAGGGCACCGGAAAGGATCGCTCACAACCCAATCTTCATCCGGGGCGGGGCGGAAAGGCATCGGAGCGTCGATGTACTTGGACATCACGTCGAGAAGCGTCGGATCGTTCTCATTCCCACCCTCGTTGATGGGGCGGACCTTGGGGAGGAGCAGGCCCTTGCTCTCCGTGTCCATGTACATCTGAAGGCCCAGGCCCAGACTGCGGAGGTTGTTCAGGCATCGGACGCGCCGACCCGACTCTCTCGCCCGACCGAGCGCCGGCATGAGCAGGCCGAGGAGCAGGGCCACCACGCTGATGACAACAAGGAGTTCGATCAACGTGAAGGCCGGACGTGTTTTCTGAGTTCCCACAAGCATGTGACTGTTCAGACAGTGTATCCGGACGCGGGTGAGGTCTTGTGTGGCACCCGTACGGGGCAGACGCGATGGGACTCGATCCGGCCGCGGCGCTGGCTTCCCGCGTGGGTTGTACGCACTTTCGTCCTAGGCGTTTCGTCGTCTGTTCCGACCCGGATTCCAAAGTCTTGCACCCCGCCTTTTCGGGTTGCTGAACCAATCGCGTGCCCGGACCCGGGCATCACTCCCCCCCGGCATCCAACACAGCGCGGCAGAAACGATGAGCCAGGGCGTGGCCCGATCGCTCCGCTCGGATGTCGGCCCTCAAGGGGCGACCCAACAACGCGACGTCGCCGATCAAGTCGAGCAGTTTGTGCCGGGCCGCCTCATTGGTGAAACGCCAGGCGTTGTCGATGGGCTGGCCTTCGTTGCCGACGACAAGCAGATCGCGGGGCGTGAAGCCCGCGAACAGACCGAGTGCATTGGCCACGGCCGCCTCTCGCTCCAGCGAGAAGGTGCGTGCGGGAGCGATGAGAGTGCGGTATTCTTCAGAGTCACCCGTCCACGAAGCCGTTTGTGCGGGCAGGGGTGATCCCGGCCCGTAGTCGAGAAGATAGGAATAGACACAACCAGACTCGATCGGTACCGCGGTGATGCTCGCGTCTCCATCACACACCGAAACAGGCTCGCGGAGCAGGATCGGGGTCGGGGGCGTATCCGCATCGACGAGCAACGGCACAAGGGCTTCGACAAAGGGAAGGGCCGAGCCGTCGAAGATGGGCACCTCCGGACCTTCGATCTCGATCGTGCAATCCGCGATTCCCAGGCCGCGCAGGGCGCTCAGGGCGTGCTCCACAGTGCCGATGCACGCCCCGCCCGGCACGCCGAGGGTCGTGTTGCGGATCGGAAAGCCCCGGGGCACGTGCGGCAGGTCCGGATTCTCGATGACGTACGCGACCAGGGCCGGGATGCGGTCTCCGCCGCCTCCGAATCGGAACGCAAACCCCGAACCGTGTTCCGCGGGGTGAAAGACAATGGCGGAACCGACACCGGTGAAGAGCGCCGGGCCACGCAGTGGAGGGGTGGCTGCTTGCAGGGCGCGACGGGGAACACTCGCGCCGCTCATCCGCCGCGCCCCTCGTGCCCGCGGTTGCGACCCAGGCGGCGAAGATGGGCGTAGATGCGCCGCCACTCATCAGCAGGCCCCGCGGGCGAGCCGACAAAGGAGACCCCCGCCGGGACATCGTTGATGACTCCCGAATACGCCGCGATCTTGGCCCCCGCACCGATCTCGATGTTGTCCGCCACGCCTGTGCGCCCGCCGAGCATGGCCCCGTCGCCGATGATGACCGACCCGGCCAGCCCCACCTCGCCGCAGAGAATGCAGCACCGTCCGATGCGGCAGTTGTGACCGATCTGGACGAGGTTGTCGATCTTGGTGCCGTTGCCGACGCTGGTCGATCCGAACTTGGCGCGATCGATGCAGGTATTGGCCCCGATCTCGACATCATCGCCGATGGTGACGTTGCCGATGTGCGGCACTTTCAGCAGGCCGCGGCCGTCGGGGCGTGGGTGATATCCGAACCCGTCGGCCCCGATCACCACACCGGCGTGCAGGATGCAGCCCCGCCCGATGATGCAGCGGTCCAGGACCACGACACCGGGGTGGAGCACCGTCCCATCCCCGATGCTCGCGCCCCGCCCGATCACCACGTTGGCAATGAGTTGCGCCCCCGCGCCGACCACCGCGCCGGCCATGATCGTGCAATGCGGACCAACCGAAGCGTCCGGGTCGATGCGCGCATCGGGATCGATCGCGGCGGAGGGATGAACACCGGGCCTCACGGGGGCCGGTTTGTCCGTAAAGAACTCAAGTGCCTGGATGAGCGCCAGGTCGGCATCGGCCACGCGCAGCACGGCCCGATCCGGGGGTGGTGCGCCGTTGTCGAAGAGCGCCGTCGTCGGCACTTTGTTCGCCACGATGGCCGCGGCGGCCTGGCCGTTCCTCCACGCCGCGGCGAACCCGGAGGTGCGGATGAACGTGAGCGTGTCGCGTCCTGCCTTGTCCGCCGCGTCGATGCGGGCGAGGGGAATGTCGGGAGATCCGATGAGTTCGGCCCCCAGGAGAGAGGCCAATGCGCCGGTGGTAATCGTCACGGGCTGATTGTAGGGAGTCGGCCCGGAACCATGTCGGGCCACGCCGGTGATCGAGATCGCGGGGAACAGCGTCATGCCGGAAAAGCCCCGATGGGGACCATCGGGCCACCCTTGTTCATCAGTCGTGATCGCGGCGGTGGTGCTTCTTGCCCTGGTCGCGCTGCTTGCTGCGCTGGCTGCGTTTCTGCGCCCCGGTTCGTCCGCCGAAGTCCTTGAACCCCGCGCCCCTGGCCGCGCCGAAGCCTGTTCCGAGGGAAAGCCCGGTGTCCTTCTTGCCCAGGGTCGCCGTCCTGGTTTTTCCGGCGGCGCGGCTGGAGGCATCGTCGATGAAGAGTTCGAGTTGGCGACGGGCGAGATCGACCGCTCCGATCCGCACCGAGACAAGGTCGCCGAAGTTGAAACTGCGGCCCGAACGGATGTCCACCAGGGCGCCGGTCTTCTGATCGATGCGCCACATGGGTGTGGCGTTGTCGCGGGTCACATCGCCGGGAAGATCCTCGCTCTTGATGAAGCCGTCGGCGAGATACTTGTCGATCTGGACGAAGATGCCCCGGTTGTTGCCGCCTGTAACGACGCCGGAATACGCCTCCCCGATGTGTTTTTCAAGGAGTTGCAGAACGAGGAAGTTGCGGAGTTCCTTCTCCGCGGACTCGGCGTTCACCTCCCGCTGGGTCGCGTGGCGACCGATCGCCAGAAGGTCCTCCTCGGTCGGGGTGGACTTGAGCGTCATGATGTCCCGCCCGAGTTGGACCTTGGCCTCATCGCCCCTAGGTCGCCTGGTTCCGTTCTCGGTGCGGGCGAGATAGTCGGCGATGAAACGGTGGACGGTGAGGTCCGCGTAGCGTCGGATGGGGCTGGTGAAATGGGCGTAGGCCTCGCTGGCGAGGGCGTAGTGGCCGATGAGGGCCGGGCTGTACTCGGCCTTGCTCAGGGTCCGCAGGACCGCGAGGTGAACGGCGCGGGCCGGGGGCTTGCCGCGGGTGGCGTTGAGCAGGCCCTGCAACTCCTCGCGGGTCGGGTTCTTGGGGATTCGGAATCCAGCGACCATCGCCACCTTGCGCATCTCATCGACGTCGCCGGGGATCGGCTCGGGGTGGACGCGCCGCAGCAGCGGCACCTGCATCGACTCGGCCAGGCGGGCTACCACCTCGTTGGCCTCCACCATGAACATCTCGATGAGTTTGTGGGTGAATGCGTCGTCCTCGCGCTCGGCGTCGATGACGTGCCCGTTCTCGTCGTAGATCAGCACGCACTCGGGCAGATCGAGGACGATCATCCCCTGGCGGTTGCGGCGGCCCTGGATGGCCTTGGCGCAGCGGTCCATCTCGCGCAGCGTCTCGAGGAGTTCATCGGTGTACTTCGGGGGTGTCTTGGCGTGGCGGCGTGCCTCGTTCAGGTCGCCGTCGATCAGCGCCTGGGCTTCCAGATAGGTCAGGCGCTTCTTGCTGTTGATCAGCACCTGGGCCACACCTTCGCCCCGCGGGTTGCCCTGCTTGTCGTAAGTGATGAACGCCGCTTTGCAGTACCGGGGCACGCCCTCCTGCAGCGAGCAGATGCCGTTGCTGAGGATCTCGGGCAGCATGGGGATCACCTTCCGCGGCAGGTAGCAGGAGTTGGCACGATCCTTCGCTTCGATGTCCAGCGGGCTTCCGGGTGGGATGAAGTGCGCGACATCGGCGATGTACACTCCCAACTCCCATCCGTCCTCGGTGCGGCGGATGCTGATGGCGTCGTCGTAGTCCTTGGCGTCGGGCGGATCGATGGTGAGGATGAAGTCCTCGGTCATGTCCAGCCGGTTGTCGAGCGCGGCGTGGCCTTTCTCGTAAAAGGCCGCGATCTCGCGGTCGTACCTCGCCGCGGCATCGCGGGCCTGCTGGATGCAGGATTCCGGGAACTCGCCGGGCAGGTCGTAGGCGGCGATGACGGCCTGCGTCTCCACATCGGGCTGCCCCGCCTCGCCCAGCACGCGGACGATGACGCCCTCGCCGAGCATGTCCCCCTCGGGCCAGACGACGAGTTCGAGGACGACCTTGTCCCCCTCGCGGCCGTTCTTGGCCTCGGCATCGCGGACAACGATGGGCTGGCTGATCTGCTTGCCGTCCGGGAGCACGACCCACTGCTGGCCGCGTTTGGTCAGCGTGCCGGAGTAACTGGACTTCTTGCGCTCGACGACTTCGACGATCGTGCCGCTGAAGCGGTCATCGCCGCGAGACCGACCGACCCGGACGCGCACCGTGTCGCCGGTCAGGGCATCGCCGACATCCTCGGGCCCGATGAAGACCGAGCCTTCGCGCACGCTCTCGGTGGGAGTCACGAAGCCGAAGCCGCGCTGGTTCTTGCGGAAGACGCCGACAATCTCGCCGCCCTCGATGTCGGCGAGGCTGGGCAGTTGCACATGACCGGACGATGAGACGACCAGCAACCCCTCGGCCTGAAACGTCTGCACCGCGGCGGTGAATTCTTCCAGTTCCTCGCCGGGGATATTCAGGTCTTTGGCGAGTTCGCCCAGCCGCGTGGGGGTGTAATCCTCGTGGCGAAGGTGGTTGAGCAGCCGCTTTTTGTAGCGCAGGGCCATGGTCGAGGGTAGGTCGAAGCAAAAAGTGGGAGGGAGATGCACGGCATGAACGAGTGAAGCTCCGGTCGATTCGACCCGTACCCCCATCTTCGAGTGGTTCGCGCAGCCATGCCGGTCCGCACGACCCTCGTATTCGGAGAGCCCCACTCCGCCGACAGAAGCACGGAGTCAGTCACCCCCACGTTCGGGCCGATGAATCATTCGTGCGTTCACACCCCGGCAACCCGGCACTGCGGCCCGCCTTCACGCTCGTGGAACTGGTGCTGGTTATCGCCATCATCGGCATCATGGCCGCCATCGCCGCGCCGCGATACGCGAGCGCTGTGGCACGGACCCGGCTCGACAACGCGGCCCGGCGCATCGCGGCGGACATCGCCCTCACCAGGGAACTCGCCCAGGCCGCCAGCGCGGTGCGCAAGATCGATTTCACGATCGCCACATCGTCGTACATCATCACGGGGTACGCCGACCCCGACCGTCCTTCGCAGACCTACAGCGTGAACTTGTCCGACCCGCCATACGGGGTCAACATGAAGAACGCAGACTTCGGCGGCGGTCCATCCATCGAGTACTCCGGTCACGGCGTGACACAGAAGTCGGGCAGCGTCATCATCCTCGGCCCCACCGGGAGCCGGACCATCTCGCTCGACGCCGGCACAGGACAGATCACCATCCAATGAACCATACACCGCTCCCATCCCGACGGGGTCTTCGCCGGGGGCTGACCCTCACCGAACTGGCGCTCTCGATCGGCGTCGTGGGTCTGATCCTGCTGGCGGGACAGAGCGCTGTGACCCTGGCGGGCGCCACCGCGGCCCGCAGCGCCAAGGGCGGCACCGCCGCGGCGGCGTGCGCCGCGGCCTCGCAGCGGATGAACGATGAACTCTCCACCGCGCTGTCAATCACTTCCGCTTCAGCAACCTCCGTCACGTTCACCGTGCCCGATCGCACCGGCGACAACTCGCCCGACACGGTGACCTATTCCTGGTCTGGAACCGTCGGCGACCCGCTTATGCGCAGTCTGAACGGCGGCCCGCCCACGCCGATTCTCAGCGGCGTCCGATCGCTCGCCTTTTCGTACTCGACAGCCACGAAACGGCTGGCAAGTAGTCGGACCACCAGCGCCGAGACGCTGCTGGCCTCCAACCCGGCTCCCTCATCGACCAATACCAAGCAAGTGCAGAGCGGAAAAATCTACGGCCTCGTGCTGCGCCCGATCGTGCCCGCCGATGCGGAGTCCTGGTGTGTCACAAGAATGCGGCTCAAGATGCGCTCGAAGAGCGCCGGCGGTCAAACCGAAGTGCAACTCCGTCGCGTCGCATCGTCCAGGCCCGCCTCGGCAACACTCGACAGCAGTCCCGTTGCGGACACCGCACTTTCCGCAGCGTACGACTGGAAGGACTGCACGTTCACCAACGCGAACGGGCTTACTCCCGGCGAGTCGATCGCGGTGGTGCTGAACTGGGTCGCCGGATCCAACGCGTGCGAGGTTGAGTTTCAGGATTCGGGAACGTGTCCACCCGGCGATGCGCTGTACGAATCGTCCGACCTGGGCGGAAACTGGGTTCGCCAGAACGGCCAGACACTCGTGTACGAGGTCTACGGCACCGTCACGCGCCCCGCCGCGAGCGCGGCGGGCAAGGTCTACACGGGGGTCCGAATCCGCGCGGTCGCGGAGAATACTCGCGAAATCGCGGCTGATATCTCCCTCATCAATCAGCCCACGGTCCCTTGAGTGTGTTTCGATATGATCCGAATCAACCATTCCCGCTTGAACCGGCCCGGCATCACGCTTGTCGAGTGCGTGATCGCCGCCGCCATCCTCGCCGTGGTCACGGTGGCGGGGCTGCGGGCCTCGGGCGCGGCGGCGGTCACGGATGCAAAGTCCGCACAGCGGGCCACGGCCTCGCAACTGGCGGACTCATTACTCTCCGAGATTCTCTCGCGCCCGTACAGCGAACCCATCGCGACCGAACCCGACGATGACGGTGATGGCGGCCTCATCGTTCTGGATCTCGAACTCATTCCTCGAGTGATCGATCTCGGTGATGCCCCGCTGGGTATCGAAGCGGGCGAGACCGCCGGGAACAAAACGACCTTCGACGACATCGACGACTTCAATGGGTACAGCGAATCACCCCCGAAGGACGCGGCGGGCGACACGCTCGCCGCGTTCAACGGCTGGACACGGGCCGTGACCGTGTCGAGGGCCTCCCACGCCGCGCCGCTCACCAGCCCATCGACCGACACGGGTGTTCGACGCATCACCATCACCATCTCGCGCGCAGGGCAGGTGGTTCTCACCCGCACATCGCTCGTGAGCGATGCCCCATGAAACGCACCCCCGCCTTTTATGGTGCCTCCGTCTTCCGCCGCGGCGGGGCCTACCTCGCCGCGCTCGGGCTGGGGATGCTGGTCGTCGCCATCGGGGTCGGGTCCCTCGCCACCGCGCGGGTTCGCTCCCGCACGGCGAACCTCACGCTCGCGACCGCGGCGGCCAGGGAGAACGCCCGCTCGGCGGTCGAGCTCGGGCGGGCCATCATCTCCCGCAACTCCAACTGGCGCACCGCACGGGCCAACGGGGCATGGATCACGGGGCAGCAGTTCGGGGTCGGCACAATCACGCTGAGCGTGCAGAACCCCAACGGCGCGCTCAACAGATCCGAACTCGATCCTGTGGTGCTGACCGGCACGGGTGAAGTCGGGCTGGCAAGGCAATCCCTTTCGGCGCAACTCGAGGCCGTACGCACCCCTCTTTCCTGCCTCACCGTGCCGATGAGCAGCGGCGGGCTGGTCACGCTCAACTACTCCAACGTCAACCCCACCGGCGGCCCCATCACCAGCAACGGCGGCATCACGTCCGTGCTCGCCACGCTCAACGGTGATGCAGAGGCCGTCGGCTCCATACTCGGCACGGGCTTTCGCGGCAAGACCACTACCGGCGTGGCCCCCCGCGCGCTTCCCTCTTCATCCGTCGCGGCGCCGTACATCGCCGATGGAACGGCGATCCCGATCTCGTCGCTCCCGGCAACGTCGGGCGTTCGCTATCTGCGCCAGACGCTGCTCTCGCCACGGACCAACCCCTTCGGGCCGCCCAACGCCGCGGGCATCTACATCATCGACTGCGCTTCGCAGAAACTCATCATCGACAACTGCCGCATCGTCGGCACGCTGGTGATCCTCAACCCGGCCGCGGGCAGCGAGGTGCGCAACGGTGTCCACTGGACCCCCGCCATCAGCAACTACCCCTGCCTGATCGTGATGGGGGGCTTCGGGCTGGCCCTCAGCGCGACGACCGTCTCGGAGTCGTCCATCGGGGTCAACCTCAACCCGCCCGGCGCGCCCTATCCGTACCCCTCCGGGAGTTCGAACACCACGACCACCGACACCTATCCGACCATCATCGACGGACTGGTGTACATCGCCGGGACGGCGAATCTCTCCGGCACGGTCCGGGTTGATCTTCTGATCGCGGGGGGAGCGATCAACGCGGGCGGTACGGTCCACCTCACCTACGACGACACGTACGCCAAGTCTCCGCCGCCGGGCTTCTTTACCGTCACGATGCGACTCGCCAGCGGTTCGTGGCGGCGTGTCGTCGCGGACTGACACCGCGCTACTCGAAACTCATCCCGGCCGCCGTGTCCGTCCCGCGGGCGGGGGCGCGGTGGAAGAGCCAACGCAGTTCCGGCAACTTCAGCACGACCGCCGCGAGGGTGTACGCCGCGGCCCCAGCGCCAACGCAGGACGCCAGCCGCAGGGCGCGGTGGCTCCACCCCGCGGGGTCGGGCCACAGCCACATCACGGCATAGACCGCCCCGGACATCACCGCCGCCCCCAGCAGGATTCTGGCCATCGCCGACCGTGTTGCACGGTCGATCGGCTTCACGCCGAGCCACTTGTGCGAGAGCGCGAGGAGCACCACGAACTGCACCGTGGCGCTGACCGCCGTGGACCACGCGAGGCCCGCCTCTCGCAGCGGCCAGATGAGCGTGAGATTCAACCCCAGATTCAGCCCCACCATCGAGATCGCCACCCGCATCGGAGTCCGGGTATTGTGCTTGGCGTAATAGGCCCGCGTCAGAACGTGGTTGAGTGAATAGACCCACACACCGGGCGCAAATCCCAGCAGCACGGCCGCGGCGCGCTCGACGCCTTCCGCCGTGAACCCCGTCCTGCCGCCGCTGTAGATGCAGTAGATCAGATCGTGGCGCACCAGCACCAGCCCCGCCGCGGCGGGAAGACCGATGAAGAAACTCAGGCGTAATCCCCGCCGCAGCACATCGGCGAAGGCCGCGCTGTCGTTGCTCGCACGCGACAAGAGCGGGAAGACGGCGGTGGCCACGGCGATGCCGAACACACCCAGCGGGAACTGGTAGAGCGCCTGCGTGTAACTCAGGATGGCGTTGGACCGTTCATCGAGCGTCACGGCCCGCCCGAACATCGTCGCCCCGACCCACACGGGCCACATGGCGATGAGCATGTCGGCCATGGTGTTCAGTTGAAGCGTGCCCAACCCCAGCACCGCGGGGACGAACCGAGAGAAAACACGCCGCCCGTGCGCGCGGGCCGCTTCGCCCGCCCTGGTCCACCGCACCTAGCCACGCAACGCCCACCAGGACCACACAACCTGCACCGCGCTCGCCAGCACCGCCGCGCCCCCCACGAGGTACGCCGTCCGTGTCGCGTCACCCGTCCACCCGAGGTAGAACGCCCCACCCGCCAGGATCTGAAAGAGATTCAGAATGATGGGCGCCGCGGCGGGGGGGCCGAATCGACCGTGAGCCTGGAGCATGCCGCCCAGGATCGCCGTGATGCAGACCATGGGCATCATGGGCAGCATGAGCATCATCAGTTGGATGGAGAGCGATCGGCCCGGATCCTGCGGCGCAAACAGCATCACGAGCAGGAGCGCGGCCTCGACCACGAGCAACAGGCAGCCGGTGACGAGCGTGAGAAGCCGCACCGTGAGCGAGGCCAACTGGTTCGCCAGGTCGGGTTGATCTCGGCGCAACTGCGTGTATTCCGGGAGGAACGCCGCGGAGAGTGCCCCCTCCCCGAAGAGCCGGCGGAAGAGGTTGGGCAGCGCGTACGCAGCGCGGAACGCCGAGGCCAGCAACTCATCCCCGAAGAGACGCGCGGTCACGATGTCCCGCGCCAACCCGGCAAAGCGCGAAATCAGCGTCAGCCCGGAAACCAACCGTACCGCCGCGGCCAACGCGCCCGAAGTCCGTTCCTGTATTCTGCCGTCCGATGGCACGACCGAGCGTAGGAAGCCGGGAGCGGGAACCGTTGAGCATCACAGTGATGTAGCGCGCTTCTCCAGGGAGTTTCGGAACCAGACTTCCTGCTGCGGGAAGGGGATGGAGATGCCTTCGGCGTCGAGGCTGTCCTTGATGGCTTCGAGCAACTGATCCCGGCAGGCGATGAACTCCGAGGTCGGCACCCACACCCGCACGGTCCACTCGATGGCGTGCGTGCCCAGGTTCTGCAGGACCACGTCCACCTGGCGTGCGGGATCTCGCTTAGCGATGGTTTCCCCCGCGCGGCGGAGCGCGGCCCGAGCCTGGCGAAGGTCCGCCGCGTAGGCCGTGCCGACATTCACGTCGCAGCGCCGCAAGGGGTGGTGAGTGATATTCTCGATCGTGCTGCCGAAGATCTGCCCGTTAGGCAGGATCAGCCGGCGGTTGTCCCCCGTGTCGATCTTGGTGTTGAAAAGATCAACATCATCGACTTTCCCGATCTGACCCGCCAGCTGCACCACGTCGCCGATCTTGAAGGGACGAAGCACCAGCAGCATGATCCCCGCGGCGAGGTTCGAGAGCGACCCCTGCAGCGCCAGGCCGATGGTCAGGCCCGCCGCGCCGACCAGAGCGGCCACGCTGGTGATGTTGAATCCGAAGAATCCCAGGCTGGCCACGATGGCCATGACGAAGATGATCCAGCGCGCCGCGTTACCGAGGAATCGGCTGAGCGTGCGGTCGATGGTGGGGCGCTCGAGCAGCCGACCGATGGCCCGGCGTGCCCACGCGCCGAGAACCCACGCTAAGATCATCAAGAGGACCACGGCCATGACCTTGCCGCTCCATTCGAGCATCGTCACGGTCAGCCACTCGGTCACTTCCAACGCGTTGCGTTCGGGCTGGCTCTCGATCGTGGTCGTCGCGACATCTGCGGCCTGCATGTGTTTGGGTTCTCCTCGGTAGAATGCGAACGTTACCGCTCACGTGGTTGATAACTCGGCAATCCAAACTCTAGCCGCAATCGATGCTGTGAAGATGAAATGAAAAGAGCACAAGCAGGTTGCAGTTTGGCTTGACGAGCAATGCACTGCTTGTTAGAGTGACTGTTCGCACTTAACTGCGAGATCTGACGCCATTCGCGGCTCTATTTTTCCCGCAACCGCACTCTCTGTGATTCACCCCAAACTCGGTTGACTATGTCGAACGACTCGCCCCGTCTGCTGGAGTTTCTTGAATCCCGCACGCTCCTCGCAACCGTTGTCTGGGATGGCGGCCCGGCGGGCACGGGCACGAACTTCCACGACCGCTTCAACTGGGCCGGCGATGCCCTGCCCGTGGCGGCGGACGACGCGGTGATCCCCGCCGGCGCGGCGACGATCGACATCACGCAGAACATCACGCTCAACTCGCTCACCACCGATCGCCAGGTGCGCATCCGAAACGTTGAACTGACGGTGGCGGCGGGACTGACGACCAACGCGCGGCTCTCGCTGGGCACGGACCAGTGGATCGACACCGGACGCATCCGCTTCAGCGGCACGGGCACGCTGGGAGGAACCGGCGAGGTTCTGATGTACCCGTCGAGCGGAGCGCTCTCTCAGACCCGCATCATGTCCGCCGCGGGAACCACGCTCACCATCGGTTCAGACATCGAAGTGCGCGGCGCGGGCCAGATCGGCTCGGACACGGGAGGGCCGGTGATCAACCAGGGGTTGATCCAGACCGTGGATGGGTTCGGCTTCTCGAATCTGATCGAGATGCGCGGCCGCTGGACCAACGCCGGCACGATCCGATCCGAGTATGGCGCTGTTGAGTTGTCGGGCACGTACAACGGCGCCGACCTGGGGAACATGACCTGCCTGGGATACGGGCGCATCAATCTTCGGGGAACAATCCAGAACGCCGGACAGACACTGAGCCTGCGCGGCTTTGCGAACGGGAACATCCGCCTCGTCAGCGCCACGGTGATCGGCGGACGCATCGAGACGACGCGGATCGATGCCGGCGGGTACGTCTGGATCGGACAGGAGTATGACGGCGGCGCGGCGGCGGTGCTCGACGGTGTGACCCTCTCGGGCGAGATCGTCCTGAGTGAAGAGCACGTGGTGACGATCCGCAACGGTCTGACGCTGGACAACGGAGTCTTCGCGCTCGGTGCGCCAAGTCCGTTCGCCAACTTCGGGGTGTTGAACTTCACAGGCACTCAGACGCTGGGAGGGGCCGGCACGGTCGAGTACCGTTTGTACAACAGCGCGGTGCGCACCAGCGCGGGGAGCGTCCTCACGATCGGGGCGGGCGTGACGATCTGGATGAACGCCTCGTACGGTTCGCTCGGCGACCCGGCGGGGGGATCGGTCGTCAACGAAGGGCTGATCCGTGTGGGCGGTCCCGCGGCGGCGGGGTTGACGATCTCCGGCCCGTTCTTCAACCGCGGACAACTGCGCGGCGAGAACGGCACGATCTCCATCCAGGGGACGATCACCACGGCAAACCTGGGTGACTTCGCCACCAACGGCCAGTACGGCCTGCTGCGGATTCAGGGCACGCTGAACAACCAGGGCGCGACGATCAACCTGTCCGAGGCCACCGGGTCGATCGGTTTCTGGACCGGCTCGACGATCCTGGGGGGCACGATCAACGCGACACCCGCGATGCGGATGAAGGCCGGCGCCGGCCTCATCCTCGACGGTGTGACGCTGGGCGTCTACACGATCGTCGGCTCCGACACGGTCATCCGAAACGGCCTCACCCTCAACAGCACCCTTCAACTCGGTGAGCAGTTGGGCCAGCACGACACCTACCGGGGTGCTGTCACGCTCGCTGATGCCGCGGGCGTCTCGGGTCAGGGTGTCCTGTACGCGGCGGTGCAGGCGAGTTTCGGCGATGTCAGCGAGATCACCACTGCGGCGGGCATCAACGCGACGCTCGGGGCGGGGATCGACGTGCGGCTCAACCGCGGCAGGATCAAGCCCGCGGCGGGGACCACGGTCCGGGTGCTGGGCAACCTCATCGTGAACGAATCCACCGCCGCGGCGTCTGTGGATAACACACTGGGGCTGGTGGACATCGACGGTGAGTTGCGCTTGACACTCGGATCGCTGTGGATCGAGGGGGCGTACACCACCGCGGCTCTTGGCACACTCCGCCTCAACGGAGGCACGCTCAACCTCCGCGGCACGTTGGACAACACGGGCGCGATGCTCGTGCTCAACCAAGGGGCCGGCGCGTTCTCTCTCTATCAGGCCACGGTCCGGGGCGGGACCATTGCTCCGGCCCCGGGAACCACGCTGCAGTTCCCCACCTCGTCCGCCACGGTGTTCGATGGGGTGACGCTGCGCGGACCGATCGTGCTCCAGACCGCCATCGGTTCGAGCGGCATGGGCACGATCGTTCGCAACGGGCTGACCATCGATGGGCAGGTCACGATGGGCACGCTCAGCGGAGGGACGCCGAACAGCACGGCCTTCCGTTTCGAGGGCGCGCAGACGCTGGGTGGCACCGGGACGATCGTCTTTGCCGATTTCACAACCTCGCAGGAGTCGTACCTGTACGCCGCGGGAGGCACGCTGACCATCGCCCCGACGATCACCATCCGGGGCGGATCGGGTGGGTTCAACTTCTCCGACGGCACGGGAGGGCTGATCCGCAACCAGGGCACCATCATCGCGGATTCGGCGAGCAAACCGATCAAAATCTACCAGGCCTTCCGCAACGAGGGGGTGCTGCGGGCGGCGGGCGGACTGATCGACCTGTACGGCACGGTGACACCGCAGACGCTGGGCGACTTCCGCTCTGAGAACGGTGGGATCATCACCGTGCGGACGGCCCTCGACGTCTCGGCACAGACACTTACGCTGAACGACCAGACCGGGCCGCTCTACCTGCAGGGCGGGACGCTCACGGGAACGAACATCATCACCAGCGGGGCGGGGATGCTGGTCTTCCGCAGTTTCCAATCTAGCCCCCCCACCACCATCAACTTCAACATCGGGCTTGGCCCCGGCGGGTCGATGACCTTCGCCGGCGACCTGACGCTCAACGCGACCCTCACGCTCCTGGGCGGGGGCACGGGGCTGACCTTCACGGGTACACGATCGATCCTCGGCAACGGCTCGATCGTCTTTGATCCAACGCAGGGCGGCGCGGCCCGCACGCTGACGATCTCGGGAACCAACGCGGTCCTCACCGTCGGCCCGGGCATCACGATCCGCGGCGGGCTGGGGAACCTCGGCGGCACCTCGACGCAGCGCCTGGTGAATCAGGGTGTGATCGAGGGGGACCGTGCGGGCTTCCCGCTGACGATGTCCTCGTTTCTCCTGGAGAACGCCGGCACGGTGCGGGCATCCGGCGGCGGCGAGTTCGTGATGAACAGCGGCAACCTGGCGGGGAACGTCGGGGGCTTCGCCTTCGGCGCCGGCGGCGGCGGGCTGACGCTCCGGGGCACCTCGTACCAGTTCAACCAGGCGATGACCCTCTCGGCGGGGCAGAGCCTGTCGCTCTTCGGCGGTTGGCAGATCACCGATACGGTGCATCTCGAAGGCGGATCGCTCACCCTGGGGGGCACGTTCGCGCCATCCGCCCTCGGGATGATCCAGCGCGATGGGGCGAACCCGGGAACCCTCACGCTCGCGGGCACTTTGAACACGGGCGGGGTCCCCTTCGCCTTCGATGCTTCAACAGGTATCTGGAACCTGGCAACGGCGACGCTCTCCGCAACAATCGACGCGGGGGGCGGCACGATCACGATCGTTCCGGGGTTCGAGCCGCGGTTCGGCGCCGCGGGCACGCACTTCATCAATGCGGCGCTGGTCGGCACGCTGCGCATAGGCCCGGGTGTGATGTCGGTCTCGGGAGCCACCACACTCTCGGGCGACATCATCCTCGACCATGCCTCTTCGGTGCTGACCCTGCGCAGCGGCACGCTGGCGGGCGCGCCGCCCTTCTCCCGGAGCAGCCGTTCCTTGAGTTCGTCCCAGGTGCGGGCCCGAGCGCCGCGCAACGCCGAGCGCTCCAGCGCCGTTGCGTCGCCTAGCCGCGTGAAAGGGTGCTTGAGCAGGCCCAGCAACGCCACCGGGTCCACCGGATCGACGGCCACGCGCGCGAAGAGCCCGGCCAGCGCCCCGCAGGGAGAGCCGGCCAGGGTTTCGCCGGCCGAGGAGTCTGGGACGACCCCCCAGCGGGCCAGCTTGGCGGTGACGCGCCGCGCGATCCGCTGGTCGGGCGTCACCAGCGCCGCCGTACGCCCCGGCGTCTCCAGCGCCTCGCGGAGCAGGAGCGCGGCTACCGTAGCGGCCTCCTCCTCGGTGCGGGCGTTGACCAGCGAGAGGCCCGCCAGGGCTTCGGCGACGGCATTCGTGTCCTCGCGGCGCAGGTCGCCGATCACGTGCAGCCAGTCGGCCGTCTCCTCCGCCGGCCGCAGCGCCTCGTTGACGACACGGCGGCGCCAGCGCTGGGCAGCCGTCTGGGCGGTGGAGGCCGGCCAGGTCGCGACGTCGGCTCGGGTCACCCGGGCGGTGTCCAGCAGCCGCCGCAGCGCACCCTGGGGGTGCTGTACGTCCACCTTGCGCCACGCCTTGTCGGCGAGGTCGAGGTCGACGCCCGGCAGGACCACCGCGCCCTTCGGGGCCTGGGCGATGGCGATCATCAGCGCGCGGGTGGCGGGCGCGGTGCCGGTGGAGCCGGCGGCCACCAGCACCCCTTGCGGCGGCTTGTTGGTCCAGAGCTCGGCCAGGCGGCGCAGCAGGGCCACGCGACGCTCGCTGACGTCCACGACGCCCAGCTCGGCCAAGCGGGCCGGCCAAAGGTCGAGCGCCTGCTCCAGGAAGTCGCGCGACTTCTGCCAGTGGGTCGCGAGATCGCCCGGCACGATCCGTTCGAGGCGGCCGCGGACATCCACCTCCTCGATCTGCAAGCCGTCCAGGAAGCCGCCCAGCGCATCGGCCAGGGCCTGCGCCGCGCCCGCGCCGCTGACGCCGCCCGGCACCAAGTGGGCCAGCTGGGTGACCAGCCGCACCAGCTC
>ERZ761602.4408-NODE-4408-length-18156-cov-11.716645_pt1 | contig 18156 bp, 21 predicted proteins | sample MGYA00512165_ERZ761602 | MGnify/ENA primary metagenome ERZ761602 (study PRJEB28899, sample SAMN02445085) | bioreactor sludge metagenome | biome: EBPR sludge; isolation source: Thorneside wastewater treatment plant | place: Australia: Brisbane, Thorneside... | reverse complement strand
CTCCAGCCCCGAGAGATTCCCCCGGTTCCCGAAGACACCCAACGGGTCGCGCGCGCGGCCTTTCCCAAAGGGAACGTGTACGTTCGCCTGCGTGATGAAATCGGTACGCTCTTCGACGACCCTCTGTTTGCACCCGGGTTTCCCACGCGCGGCCAACCGGCGGAAAGCCCATGGCGTCTGGCCTTGATCACGGTGATGCAATTTGTCGAAGGACTCTCCGACCGCCAGGCGGCTGAGGCGGTTCGCGCGCGGATCGATTGGAAATACGCCCTGAGCCTGGAACTCACGGATCCGGGCGGTGATGCGTCGGTGTTGTGCGAGTTCCGCGCCCGCCTCGTTGACGGCGCGGCCGGGCCGGTCCTGTTGGAAGCGATGCTGTCACGGCTCAAGGATCTCGGTCTATTGAAGGCTCGCGGACAGCAGCGCACCGATTCCACTCCTGTTCTGGCCGCGATCCGTACCCTCAACCGGCTCGAGAGCGTGGGTGAAACCTTGCGCGCGGCCCTGAACAGCGTCGCCACCGTGGCGCCGGACTGGCTGGCCGGTGTCACCGCGCCGGCATGGTTCGAGCGCTACGCGATCCGGGTCGAAGAATACCGCATTCCCAAGGGCGAAACGGCGCACACCGCGCTCGGCGAACCAATCGGAACCGATGGCCATACGCTGCTGGCGGCGATTTACGCGCTGGCAGCGCCCGCCTGGTTACGCGAGTTGCCGGCGGTCCAAACCTTGCGGCAGGCCTGGGTGCATCAATTCTTGGTCGAGGATGACGTCGTTCGCTGGCGCAAAGCCGCTGACCTACCCCCCGTCAGCACCCGTTTCGACTCCCCCTACGACACGGATGCTCATGACAGCAGCAAGCGCAGCACCACCTGGACCGGCTACAAAGTCCACGTCACCGAAACCTGCGATGCCGACACTCCCCATCGGATCGTTCATGTCGAAACCACCCCCGCGCCGGTCACCGACAGTGACCTGACCGCCTCGATCCAGCAAGCACTGGTGGACAAAGGCTTGGCGCCTGCCATCCACCTTGCCGATGCGGGTTATGTCGATGCCGACCTCCTGGTCACCCGCCAGACCCAACAAGGCATCGAGTGACTCGGCCCGGTGCGCTCAGATGTTAGTTGGCAGGCCAAGGCAGGGCAGGGATTCGATCTTGCCGCCTTCGTTATCGACGGGGAGTCCCAACAGGTCATCTGCCCGACCGGCCAGACGAGCGTCGACGGGACGCCGGTCCGCGATCCTTGGGGTAACAACACGATCCATGTCGGGTTCCATCGCCCCACCTGTGCCGTTTGTAGCCGCCATCCCCTCTGCACCCGCGCCAAGACCGACCCCCGCGAAATCACGTTGCGTCCGCGCCCATTGCATGAAGCGTTGCAGAATGCTCGCCGTCAACAAGAAACCGAAGCTTGGCGCGCCCGGTACGGCCCACGGGCGGGAGTCGAGGGCACCTTGTCCCAGGCCGCCCGCGCCTTTGGCCTGCGCCGATGTCGCTCTATCGGGTTAGCCAAGACCCAACTTCAATATGTGTTTACGGTCATCGCTGTGAATGTCGCACGAGTGGACGCCTGGCTGACCGAACGTCCCTGGGCCAAAACCCGGCGATCCGCCTTCGCTTCCTTGGCACCCCTGGCAGGAGCGGCTTAGGATCCCCCCCATCGAATTCGCCAGCAGTATCGTTTGCTACTCAGACCCCTTGGGCAACCATTGCCTGATAGCGAAAAACCACTCAGAAGAAATAAGGAACCCTGTCCAGTATGTTGAAAAAACCAAGCACGGTATTCAGCACGTTGCAAAAACGGATATTGCAGGGGTGCGCAGTCATTCTGATGATGGGCGGCGTGATTCTGGCTATCGACCAGTTTGTGGTGCGGAAGGACGAACCCTCCACTCAAGAGCAGCTCTCCACTCTCGAAGGGGAGCTGGGACTGGCGCAACGCAATGACGACGCTTCGAAATCCGCGTTGCGGGACGCGCTGACCGCGTTTGAACCCCTGACCGGCTCTATCGGCGAGCTGGGGCCGATCCTCACCCGCGACGAGGACGGCGCCCGACTCTGGCTCTTCGAATACACGGTGCGTGAGATGGCCCTCTACCGTCCCGGCCAGCCCAACCTGAACATAGCGGTGCGCCATTTCGGAATCCTGATCGTGTTCGAGACGGCGCCCGGGTGGCCGACCTGGATGGGGGACAGCGCCCCGCCCCGTCCACCCTTCACCGCCCCGCTTGTGGCGCGCCTGGCGGCGATGGACGGCTACCGGATGGGGCTGGCTGGCCTGTATGCCTTCTTTACCTCCGGCTTGGAAACGGGGTCGCTGGCCCAAGCCATAAACCAATCCATCAGCGCGGAATTTCACCCCGGCCTGTTCAACAGCGCCATGCGGCTGGACGTCCAGCGCGCGCTGGATATCGTCAACGGGCTGGAGGGGGAACAACCGCGCCTGGCCCGCTTCTATAAGATTGACGTTCCCAAACTGGACATCGAATTGCCTTCCACCGAGGGCATCACTCGCGGGATGGAAGAAACTCGGACCACCCTGCAGAAGGAACTCGATGCGCTGCGGGCGGAACGCCAAACGCAGTCGGCTCGACTGCGGGAGGAGTCTGCCGCGCGCATGAACGAGGCGCGCGCGAGCATGCAGGAAAACCTGGCCGCTTCGCGAGAGGAAGCCCGACAACGTCTGGAGGCGATCACGGAGAAAGCCCACCAACGGCGGGAGGAGTCTGCCGCACGCAGGGCCGAAGCGCGCGAGGCGCTACAGGAACGCTTGGCCGCTTCGCGAGAGGAAGCCCGGCAACGTCTGGAGGCGATCACGGAGAAAGCCGACCCACCGCGGCAGGAAACCGCCCCTTCGGTGGAGTCCGCAACCGACTGACGGCCGCCATAACCCGAGCGCCAAGGCAATCCTATTGTTGCTGGTACTGACCACGACATTGCGAGTACGACAAGATGGCGTCTGAACCACCTCAAGCCGGGCGACCCGCCGGGTGGGTCTACGTCCTGGCGCTAGCGCTGGCGCTGCCCAGCGTCTGGCTATTTGGAACCCTGGCGAATCTATTCGAGCGCATGGGAGCGGACGTTTTCTCGCCTTGGCTCGGGGCGCTGACCGCCGCGGGCGCACTGGGCGCGCTGGCGTTCGGTTTCGCCTCCCGCTGGCCTCGACATGGCGCGCTCTGGGGGCTACTGCTGGCCGCGCCGACGTTGCTAACCATAGCGCTTTGGCTGGGCGTCAATCAGGCGCGAGTCGATGCCGCGCTGCTGGTCGAAGTAATCGGCAACCTGGCGGTGCTAGCGGTGTTGGCGGTGCTCGGCGGTCGTTGGGGTCAGCGGCGACGCCAGCGATGCCAGCGGTTAACGCTGACCAAGGAGACTTGGGAAAACACCCGCCCCGCTAAGGCGCGCGCGCGTCCCATGCCGACCCTCGACCCGTCGCCAGAACCGCTGGCTTCCTTGCTGACTCCCGTGCTGGTGGGACTCGGCGGTTTAAGCCTGCTGATGATCTTGGGATGGAATTTACTGGTCGGCAAGTTCCAAGCGGATACCGCCGTCTTCGCGCTCCTGCTGGCGGGCGGGTGTCTCTGGTCAGCGTGGCGCATCCGGCCGGCGTGGAACCAGCGCCGGGTCTTGCTGGCGGAGCGCCCGGAGGCGCTGGCCATCGGCGCCACCGTCCGCGCCTGGTTGCCGATCGTCGGATGCGCGCATGGGGCGTTCAATCTGGTCATGCTCGCGATCCTCGGGCTGGCGGTCGGGGTCAGCGCTGGGTTCGGCGCGTTTGCCGGTGAGCTGACCGGTTTCTTCCTCAGCGCGCCCCTGTTTCTCGTGCTCCCCTTTCTCCTCCAGGGTCTCTACGCGCGGCTGCGCCCGACGGCCTCGCGCAACGCAAAAGATTGGGGTCCGGGGTCCGGTTACTATTTTCTGTTAGGATTCACCGCCCTGTGGCTGGGCGTCGTGGGTTCCCTGCAGGCGGTCAAGGCCGGGTTTTTGCAGCGCGTCGAGGTGGTCGATGCGGTGCGCCTGGCCGATCTACCGGCCTATGGCGGGCGTAATGTGCTGCTCGGCGTCGAGGGCGTGGTTCCCAGGCATCCCCCGAGGGTTCGGTCTTACGGCTGGAGCGAACGGGTTCGGGGCGCCGATCGTACGACTCGGACCCATCATTATCGCGTTTACGTGACGCCTCTGACCGATCGTCGCCGCGCGGCGTTGGGTGCACATACCGTCACGCTGGACAACGCCTGCGTCTGGCTCGGGGTTCGGCATGACGACTACTCGGCCCGACCTGACCGCGCGGCGCGAGGTCTGATCGAAAGCGTGCGCCGCGACCGGGCGCAACGCTTGAGCGCGACCGAGCCGCGTTGGTTGCGTGAGGTGATTTGGAAGGATGCCGCTGAACGGGATGACGAAGACCGCTACCGCCGCGCCATCGGTGGACCAAACGACACCGAGCGCGGTTGCCGGCCCTTGGTATTCCAGGCTGTCGCCGCACCCGAGACGCTGCGCGCCGAGGCCTGGCGGCAACTGGCGCTGTACTTCGGCATCGCCAACTTGGTTCCATTGCTGCTGCTGCTCGGCTACGGACTCTGGCGGCTGGAGCAACGGTTCTGTTGCATTAGCTGAGAGCTTGCCGGTCAGCTATGCACCCACCCCGTCCTCTATTTGAGAACCCGTATGGCTTGACTTCAAAGGTCATCGTTTCGCGCAAGACATGATCTTGACCGGTGTCCGTGGGTCCCTGGCGTACCCGTTGAGTGATCGGAACCTGGAAGCAAGGCGGACGGAACCGGGCGTCGAGGTCGATTATTCCCGTGTGTACCGCGGGGTTCAGAAGTTGACCCCGCAACGGGAAGCGACTTTCCGGAACGGGAAGAAACGCCCGGTCAGCACGCGTGGGCGGCTGGATGAAACGTCCATCAAAAGCCAAGGCCCGTGGAAATCCCTTGACCGCGCTGTCGATCGAGAGGTCCAGATCCTCAATGTCTTGCTGATGGCTCACCGTGACCTGAAGGCCGCCCGGCGCTGCTTCAAGAAAGCGATTCGACCGCCGGGCTCCCGGCGAAGGACACCATCGACAACAGTGGAGCCCACCCGGCGGCCCTTGATGCGCTCAAGGAGGCCCTAAACCAACGTTCGTGGGTTGTGTTGCGTTAATTTCTGACAGACGAGCTTTAACCCTCTCTGGATTGAATTAGGCAGCCAGGGAATAGAACTGTTCGGCGGCGGAGAAATCCCGCCCGTCGACGGTGATCATCTGCCCCTTCTTGATCATGTGCATGAGTTCGATGCCTTGCAGGGTCACGCGGGCGGAATGGAAGGATTGAAATCCCAGCATCGGCCGGACGATGCGTTTAACCGCGCGATGATCCTGTTCCACTAAATTGTTTAAGTACTTGTTTTGGCGCATTTCAATGACGTGACCGGTTTCCTCCTGCAGGGCTTCAAGCGCCGCCGTATTGGCCCCGCTCTTGTCAATCGTGACCGTGTCCGGCAGGCCATGCTGTCGAATGGCTTTCTTGAAAAAACGGCGCGCGGCTTTCTTATCACGATGCGCCGTGAGCAAGAAATCGATGGTCTGGCTGTCCCGATCAACCGCACGGTAGAGGTATTTCCATTGGCCCTTGACCTTGATGTACGTCTCGTCCATCCGCCAACGCGTGCCCACCGGGCGCTTTTGTCCTTTGCGGAAAGTCGCTTCCAACTGCGGCGTAAACTTCTGAACCCAGCGATAAACACTGGAATGATCGACTTCAACCCCCCGCTCCGCCAGCATTTCTTCCAAGTTCCTGTAGCTCAATGGGTACGCCAGGTACCAACAAACACTCGTCAGGATGATGTCTCGTTCAAAGCGGTGGCCTCTAAAGTCGATCATGCGGGTTCTCAAGTAAGAACAGGGGCCTTGTAGCTTACCGAAAGCGGACTCTCTCAGCTAACGCAACAGAACCTTCCAAACAGCCTCTTAGACATAGGCGATCAGTCGCCCACAGAGCAGAACGCTGAACCACAGAGTCAGCGAGATCAACCCAGCCCACCGCAAACGCACCGCCAGCGCGGTTTGGCCGGTCAGGCCCGTGGTCCAAGCGCGGCTTTGGTGAACCCAGAACACATGAAAAACCGCCAGGCTGATCAAGGCCAGCTTGAATTGGAATAACCCTAGAGGGCCATAGCGCCGAGGATCGGCGAGGAACAACACCGGGCCGGTGAGCAACGCCAGCGCCAAGCCGCTCCCGGCAACCGGGACCAACACCCGGGCCAGCGGCGCGAGAGGAAGCGTTGGCCACAGGCCCAGCAGGCGCAGATCCAGGGGCGCGATCGCCCCAAACAGCAGCGCGATACCGACGAGATGGGCCGCGTTGACCAGCGGGTACGCCCAGCGCCATTGGCGCAAGACGTCGGTAACCGGCGTGTCTTGCAGGGTCAGCAGCAGGTCCGCCATCGGCCGATCTCATGCGGGTCATCGCTCAATCCCGTTCGGGATAGAGCACATAGTCCTGACCGTCAATGCGCAACCGTTCCGCTTTGAGTCGTCGCTCCTCGGGGTCGGCGGATCGTTGGCCGATCACGGTGATCGTTCGCCCGGGCGCGAGCAGGGCCTCGGTGAGGCCGGCCTGGGTATTTCGCCAGGGCTGGCCGACCTCCACGCGCCACACCTGGCCCGCCACGTCGACGGTCAGCCGACCATGCGGGTTCCCCAGGCGCGCGTCCGTGATCACCCCAGTCAGGGTCGTGTTTTCGTCCTCGGTCCAACTCCAGCCATGGTGGGCGCGGGCCAGCCCCGCCATGAACAAGAGGAGGAGCATCAGACTTAAGAGATCGGTCAAGACGTTTCGTGTAGTCCACATGGTGACAGCCTCCGAAGGGGGTGATGAGTGCGGCGCCATCGGCCTTTTGACATCCGGTGAGGCGCGAGACGCAGCGGGGCACACCGCTTCCATTCGTTCCTTAAACCAGACCACGCTGGAGGTGAAAAAATCGCGGTCAGGAAGGAGTCGGGCGGAATACCGCCGGCCCAGGCGCTCGCGAACGGTTGCGTGGCTGATCCGGTCATACGGCATACCGGGAACCCTTGACCACTCGAAGGCTTCGATCCCTGTGCCATTGAGCGGCGACAGGTCGGCGTGCCGGGGGGATTTCGCGACGCGCATCCACCCGGTCACGACCCGGTCTCAATCCCCTTGCGCGATATTCCGACAGCGCGTTTCGTGAAAAAAGGTCGAAGCGACAATCGCCAGCGTCACGCAGCCTAGCATCAGCAAAAAACCGGTGTGATAATCGGCGGCGCTATACACCCGCACCCCGTTGGTCATTGCGCCCGCCCAGCGCAAGTCCATCACCCAGCCAAATAACGGCTGGAGAATCGCCGCTCCCAGAAAGAGGCCGGTATTCACCAAGGCAATCGCCATACCGGACAACGCCGGAACCACCACCTCCTTTGCCCCGGCAAAGGTCAGGATAAACGATCCACAACTGAAACCCATCAACGTAAACCAGGCCATCCCTAAAACGCCCGGCGTCCATAGATAAACGATGCCCAACCATGCCAGTCCGTAGAGCAGCGTACCCGCGATCAGGAACGGCTTGCGCCGCCCTGCCTGATCGGACAGCCAACCACAACATAAAGCGCCGAGAGCAAAACTGGCCAGCCCGATGCTAGTGTATATGGAGGCTGCTGAGCGTTCCAGACCATGTAGGTCGCGTAAAAACGGGATCGCCCATAGACCTAACCATGCCAACAGACTGCCCGTCATGCCCATGTTGATCCAGAACCCCGGCCAAACCCGTCGGGTAACCAGTACTCCCAGCAGATCATGCCACCAGTGTTGTTGCCGCGCTGCATGCCGGGTTTGACCCTCCATTTCGCGAATCGAAGGAAAACCTGCATCCTCCGGCGTATTACGGACGCCAAGCCACGATAGCGCCGCCAGCGCTAGGGCCATTACGCCCAAGGCGATAAACACTGTGCGCCATGACCAAAGCGTCAGCATACTCGCCAGGGGGCCCGCCGCCAGGATAGCGCCCACATTACCGAGGAGAATGGTCAGTCCCCCGATGAATCCATAATCCCGGTCGCGAAACCAGAGCGTGTTACTTTTCATCAGTCCCACAAACACCACGGACACCCCCAACCCGACCAAGGCGCGCCCGATGGATGCCTCCCAGAAGGTTCCCGCCATACCAAACAGGATGGAACCCATGCCGGATACGAGGTTACCCAGTGTGACCGAAATGCGCGCGCCCAGGGTATCAGCCAACACGCCTGCTGGAATTTGCATAGCGGTGTAAATGTAGTAATACGTGGCCGCCAGCGATCCCAACGCCGCCCCTGTGGCTCCGAAAGCCCGCATCAGATCGGCAGAGACGACCGCCGGAGCAATCCGCTGGAAGAACACCAGAATGTAGGCCGCTGCCAGAATGGCGTAAATGGACCAACGAACGCGCAGGAATTGCGCCGGATTGAATGCCTTCCCTTCGGGCCGGCGGGAAACCGGGGGAGAAACCTCAACCATCATTCAAGTCACCACCAAAAAGGGTTTGCGATACCGGTCATTTTTTATCACTTCGATCAGTGACCATTTTCTTCAGCGGGCCGCGGCAACGAAAGCCGCGTCGACGACAACGCATAAAGGGCAACCATGTTCCATTTCATGAGCCTGATCCGGGTTTTTCACTCGGACACGACAGGACCGCGCCCGATTGTGAAGGGGAGGCCCTCGGGTGTCGCCCCCCCACACGGATTCGGGCTTCCACGTTGCCCGTGCGGCGCAAGGGCTCACTATGCCGCCTGTTGCGGGCGCTATCGGCAATTCAAAGAACATCCGCCGAGTTTCTGGGCGAAGACCCTTGCGCAGCAGATGCAGTCCGTGATCAGGCAGGAGGCGGTCGGCACGGGAGACGCGGGTCGGTGGCTTCCAGTAAAGTATAGTTGTCATCATCACTCGTAATGCGCTTTTACCCGGTGATCATCATGGAACTCCTTCTTTTCATCGGTGGGCAGGCGTCTGGCAAATCCACGTTCTATCACCAGCGGTTCCGGGATACGCATCTGCGGATCAATCTGGATATGTTACGCACCCGACACCGGGAAGCGATCCTGCTGAAGGCACAGTTTGTGCGTGAAACAGCCATTGGTGGTGGACAATACTAATCCGACCGTCGAGGATCGGGCGCGCTACATCGCGGCGGCGAAAGCGGCGGGGTTTCGGGTCGCGGGCTATTATTTTGCGCTGCGTCTGGAGACCGCCCTGCAGCGCAATGCGCAGTGGGCAGGCCGGCAATACATTCCAGAGAAAGGCGTGCGAGCCACGTATCGGCGGTTGCAGCGACCGACTTGGGGTCTGATCAGGATGATGGTCAGATCCCTACAAGCGCCTGACAGACAAGAGCGAATGCCCCAGTAAAACTGCCAGAAGCAGACCACCGCCTAATAGGGTTGTGGGCGCTACCCCCTCATCCACGATGGCCCAAACCAGGAAGGGGCCGAAGATCATCTCCAACAGCATGATCATGTTCACTTCAGGCGCCGAGATGTAGCGCGACGCTGTCACCAGCAGCGTGAATGATGCCGGAATAACGCCCAGGATCAGCATGCCCAGGAGTGGCCACTTGGCCGCTTCCACGGTTAAAGTGGGCGCCAGTGGCAACGCGACCAGGCACATGAAGAACCCGCCGATGGCCATGCAAGGCACCATGTTCACCTCACTGCGGCTGCGCACCAATATGAAACTCGCGGCCATAAACAGCGCTTGCAGCAACGCCAGCAAATCGCCGAACCAATATTCTGCACCGGCGGACAGATCACCCCCCAGAATGATCCCGATCGCCCCCAGACTAAACGCCGCCGCCACCCAAGTGCGCAACGGCAGCTGATCCTTGAGCAGAAAGCGCGTCATGAGCGCCCCGAAAATGGGGGCAATGGAGATGATGGCCAGCGTATTCGCCACGGTAGTGTGATAAAGTGCGGACACAAAAAGGAGCGAAGCCATAGTGTAGCAGAGGCCGGCGACCACCCCCCTCCAGCCCACCGCGCGAAACAATGGCGCTACCTCCCTTCGGTAAAGGACCGCCATACCCACGGACAAGCCCACCAGTGTCCCGAACCCGCGATAGAACTGCAGCGTCCATTGCGGCAGGTCAAGCAGGCGCACCAGGAGGGTATCCGGACTCAGAATGACAATCCCAGCCAGGGCAAGAAGTACTCCTTTCAAAGCGTCCGACATAAACGGGTTCCAGTGTCCATGCGCAGCAATGGTGCCGGCGATTTTCGCCATAAGGGCTTGCCCACCGTCGTGCAGCAATCGGCGTTCATCGGGGTTGCGGGAGCATCCCCGCCATTTGATCCGTTAGCGGAGGAGGTTGCAGCGAGGCTTCCTAATTCCAAATACTTTGCAATATTTTCCGTCGGTAGGTGGCGCATCCCCCAACGGGTATCGTTGTTGATCGAGATGTCTCTCGCCGATGAGAGACCATTCGACACTTTTTTCGACAGACTGTACAAAAGTTCACATGAATCAGGCATCATTTCCTATGCTTGATTCAGCCCACTTGCGAGGTCACTAATGCAAGTCTTGGAGGCCACCTTTCTCATTGTCATATTGTTTTTAATATGTTTAATCCCACGAATTCTTGAGCTTTTTCCTGGGTAGTGTTCCGCCAGTCCTTCCTGGTCGAGTAGCGATGACTGCGCAGCATGACACGGCTAATCCCCTGCAAAGGACGGTAACCCAAACGGTTAACACCCTCTCTGAACTGCAACAACAACTTGCCATGATCCTGTTGAGGGTATCGACTAGATTCGTGTAAAAATATGCTCTAGTGACCCACTGTCAGCGCGCCTCAGCCTCAGCTGCCGCCCACACTCGACGTCCGCGCTCGTCGAGCACCGCAGAAACACGCGCAAACTTCTTACGAAGCGTTTCGATGATCTCTTTATTGTCCATAGCGACATCATCGTCAATTACCATAAGTTGTTCTACTTATTTTTGAACAGACCCAAACGCAACATAACACCCTTGGGTTAAGCCCCTAAACCGCTCCAATCGATTTGGAAGGGTATCGTATGGCTGAATGAAGCGTGGTTCACATGCGGTCCGGCAAAGTTCGTATGAGTGGCAAGGTAGAGTACAGAAATCCTTATCGTGAAGGTCGTCTTACCTTTCCAAGACGTCGGAACGACCCAGAATCCCTGGCTCGCGATCGGCAAGTTCGAATAGGAAGCTTGCGGTGGGCTGGCCGGCTCGCCGAAAATCCCACTGAACAGGTTCCCTTTGGAATCGCCGTGAAAAATGAGGTCCCATGCATTGATGATTGTCCACCAGTTAACACCCCCTCCTTTTGGGTCGAACGCGCCGGCGCTGGTGGCGGCTAAGTTATAGGAGTGGATCAGATGCCCTTTCTGAAAGGCTGAACTGTTGGCGACGCTGAAATCACCAATCGTCGTGGCGAAGGATGAACTGGCGGCTACTCCGCCAGTCGGCGTACCGCCGAAGAAACCAGCATTCACGCTGAGGCTGGAATTAATCTGGTGGCCGTTTTCGGTTGTCTGCGGGCCATCCGATGCCAGATAGATTCCCCCGGTCACCGAATCAGGGTCGGGGAGGATCTCGACCCTCGCCGAAGCGATAAACCAGTACTTGCTCCATTTGGTGTCGCCGATCATCTCGCCCGTCGAACTGCCGAGGATCGTGCTTCCCTGGCTTCCTTGAATAGAGGGGCAAAGGCGTATCAGAATACCATTATTGTCACCGTATTCGACCAGTTTCTCGCAAATCGCATAATGGCCGTTAACTTGAATAATGGTCGTTTGCTCAGCGCCATTAAATTCCTTAAATGAATCATCGAGCTTTAGGCTCTTTGACGATGGGATGATGTCTTGCTTTTTCATTGCAATATTCCTCAAGGTGGTTTCCGCAACTGAAGATTACGTCAGGTTAATCGGGTTACCTCTCAAAAGGCGAAGCTGCGAGATCCTTCTGGTTTCCACCCTCGAAGGCCACCCATTCGTCATCGCTCGTGACACCCTCGATGCCGCCCGGGGTCTCCACGCGCAAATTGCCCATCCCGTCGGCATAGACCGGTCCAACCGCCGCCTGAACTTCCTTTTGCGGAAATGCACCTGACAGGTTGCGGGCGAAAGTCGACGCCTGGAAGCCGTCTTGCAGAATTAGTCCAGCTTCCTGTGCAGTCGAACAGGATACGAGAACGACCGATGCCGCATTCTGGAAGGGTTGCTGAAGTCTGCCGTTTTCGCGAACCAATTGGGCAGGGTCGTTGTAGCCCCCAAAGGTTTGGCCACTCCCATGATCGATCAGATAGAGCGTGCTGTCAGGCGATGCGGTCGGCCAGTCCTCCGCCTGATTGGCATCGACAATGATCGCCTCCGGGTACATTTGGCTGAGGGTCTGTGCGGCTTCCTTTACAGCAGGATCTGTCAGATCGAATGCGACAATATACTTCATGACCAACCTCCAAGTTCAAAGCATAAAAGAAAATAATGATACTCGATCTTCAAGTTTTTCCTGCTTGACGATGGTGGCACTGGGCTTAAACAATTAGATTTACCCTTGCATCCTGATGGTTGGGCGCGTTTTACTGGAACAATGAAAATGCCAACGACGCTGATTTGTCCAGCCTGTGGTTGCCCTGACACCCACCGGCCACGGTCGCTACGAGACCGTTCACAACGGGACGCGAAGCCTCCACGGGGGTGTAGGCCCAAACCGCCGAAAATTCCGTCAGCCCAGATCCAGCCCGGCCACGATCGCATCCAGGTCGATGAGTGACCCGGTCCCGCGGAAGGTGTAGTGCCCGTTCAGATGGACGTGACGCCACGCCGTTGGCGAAATCTTCTTGATCATGGCCAGGGCCTTGGTGTTGCCACTGATTGACTGACAAAACTAGCCAAGGAGGCAGAAGGCAGGGCAAGTAGGCGTCCGAGCCCATGAATTCAAAGGACGCTTTCGCCATGCCTCCCTCTTCCCTCCTGTACGAAACGTTGTTGAACCTGTTGCAACACGCGCCTTGGCGGGACCGACGCCACCTGCTCACCTTGGCTTGGATGGTGATGGGGCTGCGAGCGACGGCCCGGATTCGGGGTACCCACAAGAATACCATCGCCGAATGGGAAGGCCGTTTTGCGGGGATGAAGCCCACGTTGATGCTCTACGGGTTGTGTCATACCTTCATCCCATTGACGTTTGAAGGGGATGAGCTTTACACGGTGGTCGGCCAGCGGGTTCCCCCGGCGGACTCGACCGGCTGGACAGCCATCATCCTGGAACGGGCCAGCCGGTTTCGGGTGGATCAGCAGGGCGGCGGTAAAGACGCCACCTTGTTTAAAAAGTCATGCGATCGGTGGCCGCCTACGTCAAGCCGACCCAGGACACGACCTTTCTCTCCGATGGGGAGCGCCGTTATGGGAACACCTTGTTTGAACGCTGTGCCCAGGCGGTGCGGACCGGGAAACAGGGCCGTCCCTGCAAGACGTTGCCAAAAGGCTGCCGGGTACGCCTCAAAAACAAAGGCGGTCAACGGCATCGGCGCGGTTCCAAGCGCCCGAAATAGCAAGCACCCCAACCCGAGCATCCCGACACCCCGCGCGACGTTCCCCAGGCGGCTCCACGCCCATCATTTGGAAGGCTACAATCCGGCCTTACGGCGGCGCAACAGTGCCTTTCGGCGCAGAACCAACACCGATGCCAAGAACGCCAACGCGTTGCAACGCACTCTGGATGTCCATCTATTGCAACACAACTTCGTCCGTCGACACTGGACCACCGGCGAGGTACCGGCCGTGCGATTGGGGATCATGGCAGCCCCTTTGCGCCTTGAGGAGATCCTGATGATGCCAAAGGCTGCATGATGCTCAAGCAACAGTAGCTCAGTCCCTCTCTTCCCTTCCCGCCTTATCCGGAGAGGCAGTTTACAGTGGTTTGAGCCCAGTGCCGGCTAAAAAAACTAGGAAAGTAAACCTCGCTTGAGGGTCTAACGTGGTATTCCTACTGAAACCGGCACATCGAAGTAACCCCGATCAGCTCCGGCGCGGCCAGAAAACGCACCACCACCGCGCAGAACAGCAGCCCGCTGCGCCGCCGGGTAAAGGCGCTGCGAAAACAGACTAAAGCATGGTATACAAAGGCCAGCATGGATTCTCCTCGGGCGACCGGGTCGTTTGGGCACGGGTCGCTCAGGGGAATTCATGCTGCTTTCGAGCCGCATCCTCAAAAGGCTTGGGGGAAACAACTTACGACTGACGAGGAGGTTGATCATGGCGCGTGTATTAATCATCGGGGCCAGTAAGGGCATCGGGCTGGAGACCGTCCGCAGCGCACTCGAGGCCGGCCATCAGGTGCGCGCGTTCGCGCGATCGGCCACCAGCATCAGCCTCACGCATCCGCAGCTCGAGAAAGTGTGTGGCAACGCGCTCGTCCGCGAGGATGTCGAGGCGGCGCTGCAAGGCGTGGACGTCGTGATCCAGACGCTGGGCGTAAGTTTCGCGGAATTGTTCGGGCCCGTGCATCTGTTCTCCGATGCGACCCGGGTGTTGGTGGCCGCGATGGCGGCGCAATGCGTCAAGCGCCTGATTTGTTTGACGGGATTCGGCGCCGGCGACAGCCGGGACAGCATCAGCGTGCTGCAGCGGCTGCCGTTTCACGTGGTGTTTGGCCGCGCTTACGCGGACAAGAGTATCCAGGAGCAATTGATCAAGGAAACTACGCTGGACTGGACAATCGTGCGCCCCGGCGTGTTGACCGGCGGCGCGCGCACGGAGCGCTACCAGGCGCTTGATCAGCCGTCACAGTGGCGCAACGGCATCATTGCGCGCGCCGACGTCGCCGATTTTTGCGTGAAGCAGATCGGCAATCCGGCCAGCGTCCGCAAGGCCTATGTGCTGGTGAATTGATGCGCCGCGCGAGCTGTTGTTATACAGCTGGCTGCAACACCGGCGGCAGTATCTCGGGCAGGGGCGCGTCGCTGGTCATGCCTGCGCGGATCAGCCGCAGCATTTCCGCCTCGAGCTGCGGATCCTCGTCAAGCTGCTTTTACCACGCGATGCGCTGATCAAACTCGTAATCGGGATTCTAAGCCCAAAACCGCCTGATTTTTCCATTCTAAAAAATCAATGGGTTATGCTCAGCGTAAGGACCATGTTGGGTAACCAACATGAAATGTAACACTATAGATTTGAAACTCCTTTAAAATTTTCGAGGGTTTGGGTTTAGAACCCCTGGAAGGCGCAGACAGGGCAATCGCGCTATATGGGAGGTTGACAGGAAGCTGATCGCCAAGGTAACGAGGCGGGGTTACTTTGGTGGAGAGAACCGATGTTGCCCAAACTGCTCGACCCCCGCCCGTATTTTGCCGGCCTGCCCGATCCGCGCCGCGAGACCCGGAACAAGCTCCACCCACTGCAGGATATTCTGATGATTGTCTTGTGTGCCGTGCTCAGCGGTGTGGAGGATTGGGTGGGTATGGAGGCGTTTGCGGAAGAAAAGGAAGCGTGGTTGCGGGGTTTTCTGTACCTGCCGAACGGCATTCCCTCGCACGACACTTTGAGTGACGTGCTGGGGCGGATCGATCCGGTGGTGTTCCGGGCCGCCTTCACCGCCTGGGCCACGGCGGCCTTGCCTGGCTTGGCCGGCGAACACGTCTGTGTGGATGGCAAGACCGTGCGCGGGAGCCGCGACGGCAAAAACCCGGCGGTGCATTTGGTCAGTGCGTTTGCCGGACAGGCGCGTTGGGTGTTAGCGCAGCAGGCCGTGGCCGAGAAATCCAACGAGATCACGGCCATTCCCGACCTGCTGACCCTGCTCGACCTGCGCGGCGCGGTGGTGTCCATTGATGCGATGGGCTGCCAAAAAGCCATTGCGCAAGCGATTGTCGCGGGTGGGGCTGACTATGTGTTGGCGCTCAAGGATAACCATCCGACCCTGTGCGAGGACGTGCAACGGTGGCTCGATACCGAAGTCACCTGCGGGCGCCTGCCGATCCAGGAAACCATCGAGAAAGACCACGGCCGGATTGAGATCCGTCGTTATGCGCTCAGCAGCCAAATTGATTGGCTGGAGGCGAAACCGGACTGGGCGGGCCTCCAAGCCGTCGGCCGGGTGGAATCCATCCGGATCATCGGTGATCAAACCAGCACGGCATGTCGCTACTTCTTGTGCTCTTTCTCGGATCGAGATCGGTTTGCAGCCACCGTGCGCATGCACTGGGGCATCGAAAATCAACAGCATTGGGTCTTGGACGTGCAATTTGGCGAAGATGCTTGTCGGACGCGCAACGATCACTCGGCGGAAAACCTGGCTTTGATCCGCCGGGTGGCCTTGAACATGCTGCGCCACAACGGCCCGCCGCGCGACAGCATCCGCCGTCGCAAACTCCGCGCCGCTCTCAACGATGATTACCGGTTGCGCCTGCTCCTCGGCCAGCCCAGTCCGGCTACCACATAGCGCGATTGCCCTGAAGGCGCAGAATCGCTCATGGCAGAATTTCGACTTTCCGGTTTATAATCATTATCGGGAAAGTTTTAGCGAGAAATCGGCAAAAGAACGCCTCACAGAATTTTCTGGGGTTTGGGCTTACACCCCCATAGCGGTTATTCTTCGAGTGGTAGCCACTACAGGTAGGATTTTCGAAAATTAATGTAACACAAGCGACACAGATGCTCGTACGTTTTGTCGTCAGGGATGGAACGGCGCCTGCCCGGACGGTGCGGCGGCCACGGCGGGCGAACCGGGTTGACTCATCCAGGTGATTTCTCCAGCAGCAACGCCACGAGACGGACCACGTCGGATATCACCACGGTCAGCCAGACCACGATACTGATGCCGACGGCGGCCGCAGCGATATCCTTGATGGCACGAATCTTCTCGTTTTCGCGGGTTTCCAGGAAATCACAGACGGCTTCAATGGCGCTGTTGAACAATTCCGCCATCAGGACCAGTCCGGTGGCCAGCAGGATCAGTTGGAAATCCACCCACTGCTGGAAGATCAGCGCCAGTGCGAGGATGATCGCGGATAGCACCATCTTGTAGGTCACGCTGAAGTCGTGGAGGACTGCAAACCGCAGTCCCGACAGGACGATCCTGATCTTGCGCCACGGGTGATAGCCGGTTTCGCCCGTGCCGAGAAATTTGTTTCTCATCGCGTCTCCCAAGTAGAGCCACGTTACAGAATTTTTCGCGCCAGGGCGATCCACCCAAGGCCCAGCAAGAATCCGCCCAGCACGTCCGATGGATAATGAACCTGCAAATAGACGCGGGAGGCCGCCACGATAACGATGAGCAACGCTCCGACCGCCAGAGCAGCGAACTGCCATTCCGGCCAGAGCCGGCGGACGATGAGAACCCCAGACAGGGTGAAGGCGACGATCTGCGTGGTGTGGGCGCTCGGAAACGATCCATCGGTAGGCAGCGCGATCACGGGCTCCACCAGAGTCGGCCTGGGACGGGCCAACAGCGCCTTGGCGAGATGAACCCACAGCACTGCGCCGCCGAAACCGATGACCAGCACCAGGGCTTCCCATCGCTTCTGAAAATACAGCAGGCCGGCGACGAGCAAGGCCGCGAGCGGCGCCAGCACGTACAATGATCCCAGCCAGGTCACGGCGCGAAAACCATCATCCAGTCCCTCTGACCGATGCGCCGCCATGAATAACAAAATGTGGTTATCCCAGGACATGAGAATTTCCTGATGAGATTGCAACATCGGCGCTATTCGCGTAAGGATACCGTCAAAAGGCATGACCACCTGTGGTTCTCAAGGGCCATCAATGCCCTATCACGGGCTATAGCAACGATTGGTGAATTCTCCTTACGCAGAGAATCATATTATTGATTAACAATGTAGAAAACCACGCCCTTAGCGCGTGGTCAGAGATCAACGGCTTTGCCAGTTGATCGACTCATGGGGTACCACTACGGTTTGTTGTCCCCACAACAGATCGATAGGGGCACATTCCATGAGTCGATTAGGAAGTTATCACACACGATCTGGCACAGCCAGTATCATATTGTTTGGGTTCCGAAATATCGGTATCGAGTTCTAACGGGACATATCGCAGAAAGATGAACCGCCCCGGATTTCCCGGAGGCTCCAACCTTTGAGAGGGTGTGTGAAAAGGTATAGTCACCAGCTATGCTGAGGGTAGGTATAACGAT
>ERZ761602.4406-NODE-4406-length-18167-cov-10.935457_pt1 | contig 18167 bp, 17 predicted proteins | sample MGYA00512165_ERZ761602 | MGnify/ENA primary metagenome ERZ761602 (study PRJEB28899, sample SAMN02445085) | bioreactor sludge metagenome | biome: EBPR sludge; isolation source: Thorneside wastewater treatment plant | place: Australia: Brisbane, Thorneside... | reverse complement strand
GTGCAGTCTCACGCGTACTCGCCCCAGCCCCCAGCCCCCAGCCCCGCCTTTTCTTTTCGCCCCGAGGCCCCCGATGAGGGCCCTGGTCACTGGCGGCGCCGGCTTCCTTGGCAGCGGGATCTGCCGCGCGCTGCGCGAGCAGGGGCATGCAGTGGTGGCGCTGCAGCGATCGGCGGCACCGGCGCTCGCCAGGCTGGGCGTCGAGGTGCGCCAGGGCGATCTTGGCGACGAGCGGGCGGTGCTCGACGCGGCGGCCCACTGCGACGCGATCTTCCACGTCGCCGCCAAGGCCGGTCACTGGGGCGCCTGGGACGATTACTTCCGCGCCAACGTGCTCGGCACGCGCCATGTGCTGGCGGCGTGCCAGAAGCACGGCATCACGCGCCTGGTGCACACCTCGACTCCCAGCGTCGTGCATCGCGGCGGCGATCTCGAGGGCGTCGACGAGCGCATGCCTTACGCCAGGCGCTTCCTCGCTCATTATCCGGCGACCAAGGCGATCGCCGAGCGTGAGGTGATCGCCGCCAATGGCCCGGCGCTGGCAACCGTGGCGCTCAGACCGCATCTGATCTGGGGCCCGGGGGACAACCACTTGCTGCCGCGGATCGTCGAGCGCGCCCGCGCCGGGCGGTTGCGCTTCATCGGCAAGCCCGGCAAGCGCATCGACACCACCTACATCGACAATGCGGTCGCCGCGCACCTGCTAGCGGCGGCAAGCCTGGAGCCCGGCGCGCCGCAGGCCGGCCGGGCCTACTTCATCTCCAACGGCGAACCGCTGGCCACCGAGGACATGATCAACCGCCTGCTCGATTGCGCCGGCCTGCCGCCGGTGCACGCGCGCATTCCGTTCGGGGTGGCCTACGCCGTCGGCGGCCTGCTCGAACTGGTCTACGGCGTGCTCAAGCTCAAGGGCGAACCCGTGATGACGCGCTTCGTTGCCGATCATCTCGCGACCGCGCATTGGTACGACATCAGCGCCGCGCAGCGCGACTTCGGCTATCGACCACAAGTGCCGCTGGAGCAGGGCTTTGCGGCGCTGCGCAAAGCGCTATGGCACTCCGGCGCCGCAACGCGCAACTGATCTCGGCGCAAGCGTGTCCCGCGAGCTGTCGCTGTCGAAGCTCGCGGCACGGGTTCGCCCCTGCAGACTTGCGTCAGAGGATGGGCACGCGTCGGCCTTCTGCGGTACCGCACAATTCAACGCGCAGGCTGTCGTCCGGGTTCAATAGTCGGGCGACGATTTCGTCGTTGTACACGTTGCCGTCGGCGCTCAGGCGCAGCACTCGGTGCACATCGCTGACTCCATCGAAGCTGCCGTCGGGCAGGTAGCGCAGGAACTGCATGCGCGCCTCATAGCGCTGGGTGGCGCGGTTGAAGCGCCAGACGCCAAAACCCGGGCCGCGAGTGCCTGGCGGTGGCGATCCGGTCTCGGTCAATGTGCCACCGAGATGGAACTGGTTCATCCCGCGCAATTGCTGGCGCGGACCGCCGGCGCATGGGCCGATTTCGATACGCGATGAGTACAGCCCGACGATGCGATTGGTTTCGGCTTGAAGGCGTTCCTCCAGAATCGCTTGCGCCGCAGGATTCTGTGCGGAGACGGTGGCGGAAAGACAGAGCGCGGCGGTCAGCACGGTGTTCAGCACGGCATTCACTGGAATCTCCCGGATCGGTCGCGGCAGTGCGACCTGATCAGGTATTCAGCAGATCGCGCCGTGAATTACAGGGCCGCGGCTGCGTGGCGCAACCCGCAATCGGCTCCGCACAGGTTGCCATTCGCGGACCGGGGGTTTGGCGCATCTGGTGTCGCGCGCTGATGGGCGACAACGTGGCGCGCGGATCGGCGTAGCTGGAACCAGATGCCTGCCGCTGGTGGGTCCAGACTTGTCTGGACGCTCGTCACCAATGCCATCAATAGCGTCCAGACAAGTCTGGACCCACAAGAGCAATAGTCTGCTGCGTTGTGCGAAGTTGTTTCGATGTCGGCCCGCGCCCTCGCTCTCACGCCTGCGCAGGCGCTCATCCCAGTTGCCAGGCGACGATCCAGAACTGCGCCCAGCGGTAGACGAAGTGGCTGATGCCCAGGCCAACGAGCAGGAGCAGTGGCGCGACGAGCGTGCGCAGGACGCCGAGGCCATAGGCGCGGCGCACCGCCAGCGTCCAGTGACCGAGCAGCAGGATGGCCAGCCCGATGCGGACCCCGATCGCGATCGCGTCGGTGCGCCCGACTGCATACACCAGGAGCCAGGCCACGGGGACCGCCAGCACGGCCAGGAGCATTAGGTAGGCCATCAGGTGCAGACCGACCACGATGTGATCGGCGAAGTAGCCGCGGCGGCCGGCAAGCGCCGCCAGGAACAGCGCGAGCACCGGGACGTGGGCAATGACGAAACTTTGCGAAACGTCCCCCGACAGCTCCGTGTAGCGCGTCGAAAGCTCTGCCAGGCGACTGCCCGGCCTCGGATCCTCGGTGCAGTCCATGGCCTCCGGCGCGATGCGCGCGTCGACCCAGGCCGTGGCGCTGGCCGCCCACGGCTGCAGGCAGGCCTGGTCCGCCAGCGACAGGTTGAAGTCGGTCATCGGCGCGCGCAGGAAATAGACCAGGTTGACCAACAGGAACAGCGTGAGCGGCATCAGATACCGCTGTTGGCGTCCGGCGATCCACGCGGCCGAGACCTGTCCCGGACGCAGCAGCAGATCGCGAAAACTGGCCAGCGCACGGCCGTCGAGCGAAGTGAGTTCATGCCAGAAGGTGCCGAGCAACGCCCGCAGCGAGCGGTCTCCCGGCTCTATCCGCTTCTGTCCGCAGGCGTGGCAGTAGCGTCCGGCGAGTGGGGTGTTGCACAGGGCGCAATGCGCCGCGCTGGCACGTTGAATCGGCGGGGTGACGTCGGACATCCGCGCTCCGGATTCGCACTCGTCGCGGATTATGCTGTGCTCTCCGCCGCCAGTGCACGGCTGACCAGCGAACCCGCTCGCGCCGATCTGCTTGAGCCCAGCTTTGGCCTGTCCGGCAAGGCCACTTCAACTTCGATCTGCGGCCAGGCGATGATCGCCGGATCGCCGCCGGGGCACGGCGGGAAACGACGATTCGCGCTGGCGTGCTACCACGACCTGCATGCGACGCGACTCGAGTCACCTGAAGCCGCCGCGCAGACGCCGCAGTCGTGGATCCACGCATTGATCCCGAGGGCGAATGGCCCGCGTCCGTGACTACCTCAGGCTGGCATTGAGCTTGTCCAGCGCAGTCGGTCCCGGGCACAGTTCGGCGGTACCGAGTTTGTTCAGCGGCGTTCCCACGCTGCCGAGGTGCTGGTGGAAGTCGACTGCGTCGGGGTCGACGTAGAGCAGGCCGGTGACCACTTCGCCCTTGGCGTGGTGGCGGGCGATGAAGTTCATCGCGCCGATGCGATCGCGCGGATCGTAGTCGGGATCGGTTTTGCGCAGGCGCAGGATCGAGCCATCGTGCTGGGCGACTTCGATCAGGCTGCCGTCGGCGGGTTGTTCGACTTCGATCGGCGCCTTGCCCTCGATGACGTCGAGAAAGTTGACCGAGTCGTTGTGCTCGCGCACGTAGTCGTAACTCTTGGTGCTGCCGGCGTGGTTATTGAAGGCCACGCACGGGCTGATCACGTCGATGAAAGCGGCGCCGCGGTGGCGGATGGCGCCCATGATCAGCGGCACCAGTTGCGCCTTGTCGCCGGAAAAACTGCGCCCGACGTAACTGGCGCCGAGTTGCAGCGCGAGGCTCACCAGGTCGATCGGGCTGTCGGTGTTGACCACGCCCTTCTTGCTCTTCGATCCGGCATCGGCGGTGGCCGAGAACTGGCCCTTGGTCAGGCCGTAGACGCCGTTGTTCTCGACGATGTAGACCATGTTGACGCCGCGGCGCATCGAGTGCACGAACTGGCCGATGCCGATCGACGCCGAGTCGCCGTCGCCGGAGACGCCCAGGTACAACAACTCGCTGTTGGCGAGGTAGGCGCCGGTCAGCACCGAAGGCATGCGCCCGTGCACGGTGTTGAAGCCGTGCGACTGGCCGAGGAAATAGTCCGGCGTCTTCGACGAGCAGCCGATGCCGGACATCTTGGCCACGCGGTGCGGCTCGATGTCCAGTTCCCAGCAGGCCTGGATGATCGCCGCCGATATCGAATCGTGCCCGCAACCCGCGCACAGCGTGCTGATGCGGCCCTCGTAGTCGCGGCGGGTGAAGCCGACCTTGTTCGGCTTCAGGCTCGGATGATGCAGCTTGGGTTTGGCGAGGTAGGTCATCGTTGTGCCTCAGGGCGCGCCGTGGCAGTTAGGCGGAAGAGCGGGGCAGGGGGCAGGGGGAATGGCCATCGCGCCCGGCATTGGCCGTGTCGTGTGCCGAACGTGCACGAACTGCGATAAAGCTCGGCATGGCGACGTCGTGGGTCCCCTGCCCCCTTTCCCCGCTTTTCTCACGCCGCTCTCCCTTCCTGGTGGACCAGAAGCTCGACGCGATCCCGAATGGCGCGGCTGATGAAGCGCGCGGTGATCGGCGTGCCGTCGTAGTGCAGGACCGGATGGATGCGCGCGGGGTCGAGCGCGAACTCGTTGACCAGCAGCGTGCGCAATTGCGCGTCGCGGTTCTGTTCGACGAGGAACACGACGGCGTGGCCGAGCACGAAGTCGCGCACCGATTCCGGGAATGGAAACGCGCGGATGCGCATCAGGTCAACCGCCATGCCCTCGCTGGCCAGCAGTTCGGCGCACTCGTGCATGGCCGGGCTGGTCGAGCCGTAATAGAGTACGCCGATGCGCGTCGGGCGCGCCGCCATGCGCACCACCGGCTGCGGCACCAGTCCGCGCGCGGTGTGAAATTTGCGCACCAGGCGATGCACGTTTTCCAGATAGTCCGGTCCGCGTTCGGAATAGCCGGCATCGACGTTCTTGGTCGTGCCGCGAGTAAAAAAGGCGCCACGGCTGGGGTGCGTGCCGGGATAGGTGCGGAACGGGATGCCGTCGCCATCCACATCGCGATAGCGGCCGAACGGGCGCCCCGATTCGAGCTCCTCGCAGCTCAGAACCTTGCCGCGGTCGTACTGGCGACTTTCGTCCCAGGCAAAGGGCTTGCACAGGCGCTGGTTCATGCCGATGTCGAGATCGAGCATCACGAATACCGGCGTCTGCAGGCGGTCGGCGAGATCGAGCGCCGCCGCGGACTGTTCGAATGCCTCGAACGGATCCTCCGGGAACAGCAGGATGTGTTTGGTGTCGCCGTGCGAGGCATAGGCGCAGGCAAGCACGTCGGCTTGCTGGGTGCGCGTCGGCATGCCGGTCGACGGCCCGCCGCGCTGCACGTTGACGATGGTCGCCGGGATCTCGGCGAAGTGCGCCAGGCCGATAAACTCGGTCATCAGCGACACGCCGGGGCCACTGGTCGCGGTGAATGCGCGCGCGCCGTTCCAGCCGGCGCCGACGACCATGCCGATCGAGGCGATCTCGTCCTCGGCCTGCACGATGGCGTACTTCTTCTCGCCCTCGGGCGTGGTGCGGAACTTGCGCGCGTATTTCTCGAAGGCCTCGGCGACCGAGGTCGACGGCGTGATCGGATACCAGGCGCACACCGTGGCGCCGCCGTACACGCAGCCCAAACCCGCCGCCGTGTTGCCGTCGACGAAGATGCGGTCGCCGACATTGTCGGCGCGGCGCACCTTGAGGCCGATCGGCTTGAGGTTGTCCGCCGCCCAGTCGCGCCCGAGGCGGAAGGCATCGATGTTCGGCTGCGCCAGTTGCGGCTTGCCCTGGTACTGCTCGCCGAGCAGTTTCTCGACGACGTCGGGCTCGATGCCGAGCAGGGACGACAGTCCGCCGAGGTAAAGCACGTTCTTCAGCAATTGGCGTTGGCGCGGATCGTCGTAGTGCTTGACGCACAACATGGTCAGCGGCATGCCGATGACTTCGATGTCCTCGCGGAAGGCCGCCAGCGGCAATGGCTTGGTCGAGTCGTAATACAGATAACCGCCGGATTCGATCTCGGCCACATCGGTGGCCCAGGTCTGCGGATTCATCGCCACCATCAGATCGACACCACCGCGCCGCCCCAGATACCCGGCCTCGCTGACACGCACCTCGTACCAGGTCGGCAGTCCCTGGATGTTCGACGGAAAGATGTTGCGCGGGCTCACCGGCACACCCATGCGCAGGATCGCCTTGGCGAACAACTCATTCGCCGACGCCGATCCCGAGCCGTTGACGTTGGCGAATTTGATGACGAAGTCGTTGGTGGCGGTCAGGGGCATGCGCTTGTCTGCAGCTGGTCATTGGAGAGCGTTTGGTCCGCAAAGGACGCAAAGGACGCAAAGGAAAGCAAAGATGGAATGGTGGGCACGAGGCAGTCCCGAAAACGCACGGGCGCCAACTTTGGTTTTGGCTCTCCTTTGCGTTCTTTGCGTCCTTTGCGGACAAAAACAACAGCCCCGTTCACGCCGCCACCTTCACCGTCAGCCCCGCGCCCGACCGACACCCCGGCCCCGCATGGGTCATCTCCAGCAGGAACTTCTGCATGTCCCAGGCGCCGGTGGGGCAGCGTTCGGCGCACAGGCCGCAGTGCAGGCACAGGTCCTCGTCCTTGACCATCGCGCGGCCGGTCTTCAGGCCGTCGGCGACGTACAGGTCCTGGGTCAGGTTGAGTGCCGGTGCGGTCAGGCGCTGGCGCAGGTCGGATTCCTCGCCGTTGGCCACGAAGCTGATGCAGTCCATCGGGCAGATGTCGACGCAGGCATCGCATTCGATGCACTTGTTCAGCGTGAACACGGTCTGCACGTCGCAGTTGAGGCAGCGAGCGGCTTCCTTGATCGCCAGGTTCTGGTCGAAGCCGAGTTCGACCTCGACCTTGATGTTGTTCAGGGTCAGCGAAGGCGGCGCCCAGGGCACCTTGTTGCGCGCGGCGTCGGTGATGTCGTTGCCGTAGCTCCACTCGTGGATGCCCATCTTCTGCGAGATCATCACGGTGGCCGGCAGCGGCCGATCCTGGATGTCCTCGCCATGCAGCATCTTGTCGATGCTGACCGCGGCTTCATGGCCGTGGGCGACGGCCCAGATGATGTTCTTCGGGCCAAATGCGGCGTCGCCGCCGAAATACACGTTCTTGACCGTCGACTGATGGGTTTTCGGGTCGAGCTTCGGCAGGCCCCAGCGATCGAACTCGATGCCGCATTCGCGTTCGATCCACGGAAACGCGTTCTCCTGTCCGACCGCGATCAGCACCTCGTCGCAATCGATCTCGACATCCGGTTCGCCGGTCGGCAGCAGTTGGCGGCGACCGTTGGCATCGATCTCCGGGCGCACTTTCTGGAACTGCATCGCGCACAACTGGCCTTCGATGTGGATGAAGGCGACCGGTACCAGGTAATTGCGGATCGGGATGCCTTCGTGCTGCGCATCCTCCTTTTCCCACGGGCTGGCTTTCATTTCGTCGAAGCCCGAACGCACCACCACGGTGACCGATTCGCCGCCCATGCGACGCGCCGAACGACAGCAGTCCATCGCGGTGTTGCCGCCGCCGAGCACGATCACGCGGCGCCCGACCGAGTGGATGTGGCCAAACGACACCGACGCCAGCCAGTCGATGCCGATATGGATATGCTTGGCGGCCTCGTGGCGGCCCGGTATGTCGAGATCGCGGCCGCGCGGCGCGCCGCAGCCGACGAAGATGGCGTCGTAGCCTTGCGTCAGCAGTTCGCGCATCGAATCGATGCGCTGGCCGGAACGGAAGTCGACGCCGAGATTCATGATGTGACCGACTTCTTCGTCGATCACCGATTCGGGCAGTCGGAAGCGCGGAATCTGCGTGCGAATGAAGCCACCGGCCTTGGCCTCGCCATCGAACACGACCACGTCGTAACCGAGGGCCGCGAGGTCGCGGGCGACCGTCAAAGAGGCCGGGCCGGCGCCGACGCAGGCGATGCGCTTGCCGTTCTTCGATTTCGGTGGCGGCGGCATCAGCGCACTGACATCGCCCTTGTTGTCGGCGGCGACGCGCTTCAGGCGGCAGATCGCCACCGGCTCCGGCGGATGCCCCGCGGTTTCCTCGACGCGACCGCGACGACATGCCGGTTCGCACGGACGGTCGCAGGTGCGCCCGAGCACGCCCGGAAAGACGTTGGATTTCCAGTTGACCATGTAGGCGTCGGCGTGGCGGCCGGCGGCGATCAGGCGGATGTACTCGGGCACCGGCGTATGCGCCGGACAGGCCCATTGGCAATCGACCACCTTGTGAAAGTAGTCCGGTTGACGGATATCCGTCGACTGCATTGCGACCTCCCTCCCGGCTGCGCGCGGGGGGAGTCTACTCTCTCCGTCGGGCCCGGTAGAGGTGTTGGTTGTTGGTGTTGGTGTTGGATACAGCAGACCAGTGCACGACTGAACAAGTCGTCAATGCGAGCGGCCCGCGTCGTGTCGAAGCTGCACACAGACCCTGAACCTCTTCATTGCGAGCCACTCTTTTTCGGCCCGATAATGCACACCGGCCATGAACCGTAGGTTGGGCAAAGCGCAGCATGCCCAACGCCGCGATTGTTGGGCACGGCTGCGCCTTTGCCCAACCTACGCCGGTCGGTTCATGGAGAGGAACGTAGCGACGAAGCAAACGCTTCATCCGCGGAGCGCATCCAGCGACCTTTCTTTGCCCTGACTCCGCGGTCGGAAAACCAGGCAGGGTCACTGGATGCGCTCCGCGGATGAAGCGTTTGCTTCGCTGCGCTCGCAATGACGGGTCTCGCGCGGGATCGGAGGCTTCCGTGCTCTGTCCGACACCAACACCGACAACCCACACCGCTTCAGTAATACGTCATCGACGCCGAATTCAGCAGTCCGACAGCGATCGACGTGGAAGCGACGAAGTTCGCCGCCGCCTGCTCGCCGCGCGCGATGCGGTCGGGCAGACCGCTCAGGACCAGGCGCAGCACCACGAAGGTGACCACCTGCACGGCAAGCGCCACCAGCCCCCACAGCGCGCAGTCGAGCAGGCCGATGGCGTTGGTGATCGCACTGTGCAGCGGCAGCGCGAAACCGAGCAGAGAACCCCCGAGCGCCGTTGCGGCGGCATTGTTGTTAAGTCGGATCAGCGTGAACTCACGCTGCGGCGTCAGCCGTGTGTAGACCAGCAGGTAGAGCAGGGTCAGGCCCAACGCCACGCCGAAATAGGCGAGAAAGGCGGGCAGGCCCTGGAGCGAGGTTTCGGTCGATTCCCACATGGGGCCTCCTGGGCAGCGAGCAAATTGGCAGCATAGCGACTGTGCGCGCAGAGGACGCGAGCCCTGGCAGGGTGGCGCGCTTGCGGCGTCGTTCGGGTTGCGCTGTACCGGCGCGAACAGCGGGCCCTCCGGCAGCGACGGCCTTGCCCGTCGTGAGCCCGGCCGGAAGCAACGCCTTGGTGTAGATTTCAGTGGATGGAAGCCGCCGGAAAATCCTGAAAGTGCAGTCCGCCCGACCGTTCGATGGCGCGCGCGCGCAGCAGCCGCATCGGGCAGGTATTCACGTGGCGGTCGCGGGGGTGCTCGCTGCCGCAATGCCCAGCGACGATCGCGATGCCGCCGAATCCAGGGCGCCGCTGCAGGCCGTGCGCTGATGCTGCGTCAAGGACTGCGGTTCCTGCTGGTGGGCGGATTCAATACCGGGTTCACCTACGGCATTTACTGTCTGCTGGTGATCTGGTGGCACCCGCAACTGGCCTGGCTGACGGTCGTCGCGATCGGCCTCGCGCTGGGCTTCTACTCGCACACGCGACTGGTGTTCAACGGCCGCCTTGGACATCGCAAGGCAGTCGCCTACACCCTCATGCACTTGATGTTGTATGCACTCAGCAGCGCGGTGATCTTTCTCGCCATGCACTTCGCCCTTGTCGGGCCGCGGGTCGCTGCGGCGGTGGCCATCGTGATCAATTTGCCGATCAACTTCGTTTTGTCGCGCCGCATCCTCAGCGACCCGGCGTCGGCGGCGCAGGCGACGCGCGCATGAGCCTCATCCCGCGCCAGGCACTCTTGCCGCCCAGCTGATTCGAGCAACCATGCACGCTGACCTTGGAATCCCTTATCTGCGCGAAGTGATGCTGTTCCTGGTCGCTGCCGGGATCGTCGTGCCGTTGTTGCATCGGCTGCGCGTCAGCCCGGTGCTGGGTTACCTGCTGGTCGGCTTCCTGATCGGCCCGCACGGCCTCGGCTTGCTGGCGGCAGACTGGCCGGCGCTGGAGATGCTGACCATCACCGATCTCGACGGCGTGCGCCACCTCGCCGAACTGGGCGTCGTGTTCCTGCTGTTCGTGATCGGCCTGGAGCTGTCGTTCGAGCGGCTGTGGGCGATGCGGCGACTGGTCTTCGGTCTGGGCAGCCTGCAGGTGCTGGTCAGCGCGGTGGCGATCGCTGGCGTCGCCGCCGGCTTCGGCGCCGATGCTGCTGCAGCGACGCTGATCGGCGCTTCATTCGCGCTGTCGTCGACGGCGATCGTCATGCAACTGCTGGCCGAGCGCCGACAACTGGGTACGCCGCTCGGGCGCACCGGCTTCTCCATCCTGCTGCTGCAGGATCTGGCCGTGGTGCCGATATTGTTCCTGGTTGGCGTGCTCGGCGCGGGTGCTGGAGCCAGCGTTGGTACCTCGCTGGCGCTGGCGCTGGGCAAGGCACTGCTGGCGATGGTGGCGATCTACCTGGTCGGGCGCCTGGCGTTGCGACCGCTGATGCGAACGGTTGCGCGCACGCGCAGTCCGGAAATGTTCATGGCGGCGATTCTGCTGGTGGCACTCGGCAGCGCTGCGTTGACCGGGGCCGCCGGCCTGTCGATGGCGCTCGGGGCGTTCATGGCCGGTCTGCTGTTGGCCGAGACCGAATTCCGTCACGAGATCGAAGTCGACATCGAGCCGTTCAAGGGCCTGCTGCTCGGCGTCTTTTTCATCTCGGTGGGCATGGCCATCGACGTCGGCGTGATCGTTGCCCATGCGCTGCCACTGCTGGCGGCGGTGGTCGGCCTGATGCTCGGCAAGGCGCTGTTGATTGCCGCCCTGTGCCGGGCATTCGGGATGTCGCGCGCGCTGTCGCTCGAAACCGGCTTGCTGCTCGGCCAGGCGGGCGAGTTCGCTTTTGTCGTCGTCGTGCTGGCGCAACAACTGTCGCTGCTGGATCCGGCTGTCGCCCAGTTCATGCTGACCGTCGCTGGTCTCAGCATGGTCCTGACGCCCATGGTGGCTTCCCTGGCGCGAGGCTGGGCGGTGCGCCTGGAGCGACGCGCTGCCAGCGGCGATGAGATCAATAACCTCGAGCTGGCGGAAGTTGATGGGCACGTGGTGATCGCCGGCTTCGGTCGCGTTGGCCACGCGCTGGCACGCGTACTCGATGTCGAGCATCTGGACTACGTGGCACTCGATCTGGACGCCGACCACGTTGCGCAGCAGCGCGCCAAGGGGCGCCCGGTCTTCTACGGCGATGCCTCGCGTCTGGACATGCTCAAGCGCACGCGGATCGACCAGGCGCGGGCGCTGGTCGTGACCATGGACAACGTCAATGCGGCCGACCACATCGTGCGCGCCGTGCGCGATTTTGCGCCGGACCTGCCGATCTACGCGCGCGCCCGGGATGGCACGCACGCCCGGCGATTGCTCGAGCATGGTGCCAGCCAGGTGGTTCCCGAAACCGTGGAGGCCAGCCTGCAACTCGCCGCGCGCGTGCTCGCCGGGACCGGCATGTCCGAAGAGGCTGTCGAGCAGCGTATCCAGGACGAGCGCGACGCCGAAATAAGGCGTCTGCGCGGCTGACGTTGGTCCGGCTACAGTGCCGTCATCGCCAGACCGTAGGCGCCGAGCACCCACGCCGCCGCCAGTGCCAGCGCGGTGATGCCGAAGCCCCATTCGCGCTTCGCCGCCGCCTGCTGGTAACCGATGGCGTAGGCGATGCGCCCGATCACCCAGACCAGGCCGACGGCGGCAGTCAACGGGTCGCCGAAGTACGCTGCGCAAACCAACAGCGCCGGCAGGAACATGCCCAGTTGTTCGAGCGTATTCATGTGCACGCGAATGGCGCGTTCGAGCGATGGATCGCCGCTCATCGCCGGAGCCTTGATGCCGCTGCGGCCGCGCCACTGCGCGACACGGAACATCATCCAGAACTGGACGGCGGTGATCAGCAGCAGGATCGACAAGGTCAACGGGTAGGCGGACATGGCAGGGCGTCGGTGAACCAGGTGCACGCAGTCTGGATGGGTGACGCTGGCGTGGCAATCGTGGTCGCCGGCACCAGGCCGTTGCACAGCAGCCTGGTGACGCGAGCCAACCGGCAAGTACTCGCGGGTGGAGCCCGCTCCAGACCGGTCGCCAGGCCGCGGGGGCAGGCTCCGCCTGCGATCGACGACGCGTAGTGCCTCGCTGGTGCCACGCACGACCGCAGCTCAGACGTCTATCGTCGCCCACACCGGCGCGACACACGCGTTCGCCCCCTTTCGAACAAGGTCCCCAGCCCGTGCGCCAACCCCTCGATTGGAACCTCGGCGATGCGACGCCGCTCGATACCTTGCGCCGGCAGGGATTCGTGCGCCTCAGCCCGGCGTGCACCGGCGCGCTTGCCGGCATCGAGCCGGCGGCATGGCCGTCGCTGGCTCGCCATTGGGACGACCTGCCCGCCGATCCGCATCTGCGCGACGGCGGCAGTTACCGCTTCCGCCGGCATGCGTCGCTTGTCCTCAGCGAGGACGGCAACGCGATCGCCGAGCGCGTGCAGCGCGCGCACTGGCAACCGCTCGATTACAACGCGTTGCACGGCGGCTTCGAGCGCTGGTTCGCGCCGGTGCGCGACGCGACGCTTGAAGAGCCATGCCTGCAGGCAGTGTTGCTTGCGCTGGGAAGGCTCGCAGCAGAAGCTGCAGCCCGCCCGCTCCGCTACCTCGAAATGCACCAGTTCCGCATCGACACTGCCGCCGGCATCGGTCGCCCGACGCCGGAGGGCGCGCATCGCGATGGCGTCGATTTCGTCGCCGTGGTTCTGATCGAGCGCATCGACGTGCGCGGCGGCGAGAGCCGCGTGTTCGAGGCGCACGGGCCCGCCGGCATTCGCTTCACGATGACTGAGCCGGGCACGGCGGTCCTGCTCGACGACCATCGCGTGATCCACGAAACCACACCGCTGCAGCCCGATGGCGTCAGTGGGCACCGCGACACGCTGGTTCTGACCTGGCGCGGCGACGGCTTCCTCGATCCGTAGCCCGCCGGTGCATGCGCCGGGGGCTTGCGCTCGCCGCGGCCTGAGCGGGCATGCGATGCGCCGGAATGCTCGCCGTGTACGCCGACCGGTGTCGCTTCGACGCGCGGAAGCGATAGTCTGCCGTCATGACTGATCGAATCGGCGCGCGAAGCGTCCCGCGAATCCCGTTCTGGGCCTTTCAGGTTGCCGGCTGGCTCGGCTTCCTGGCCGTGCATTTCCTGTCCGGCATGGCCCACGGCAAGCATATTTCCTACCTGTCGGTATCGATCAGCAGCGCCATCGGCGGTGCCGTGGTGACCTGGCCGCTGCACCTGTTGTACAAGCGCATCTGGCATCTGCCGCCGGCGCAGTTGGCCCTGTATGCGCTGCCTGCGTTCGTCGCGATCGTGGCATCGATGAGCGTGATCTACGCAGTGTCGATCCAGAACTACTGCCCGGAGGAATGCAAGCCGGCCAGTTTCCTCGGCTACATGGCCTACTCGGGATTCACGGCCTACGTCATCCTGAGCTGGAGCGCGTTGTGGTTCGGCATCCGCAATGGCCGCGAACTGGCGGCGGCACGCGAGCGCGCGCTGACGGCTCAGGCGCAGGCCAACCTGGCGCAGTTGAAGATGCTGCGTTACCAGCTCAATCCGCATTTCCTGTTCAACACCCTGAACGCGATCGCGACCCTGGTGCTGGAGGGTGCCAACGCCACCGCCGAGAAGATGCTCGGCGCGCTGAGTCGCTTTCTGCGCTTCACGCTGGACCAGGATCCGCAAGCGAAGGTGCCGCTCAAGCGCGAAATGGAGGTGCTGGACCTGTACTTGAGCATCGAGAAGATGCGCTTCGACGAGCGCCTGATCCTGGATATCCGGATCGATCCAGCTGCGGAAGCCGCACTGGTGCCGAGTCTGATCCTGCAGCCACTGATCGAGAATGCGATCAAGTTTGCGGTTGCCAAGAGCGAGGACGGTTGCCGCATTGGCATCCGCGGGCACGCCAACGGCGAGTGGCTGGATCTGGAGCTCACCGACAATGGCCCGGGTTCCCCGAGTTTTGCCCCCGGCGCACCCGAATCGGGCGGTGTGGGCCTGCGCAATACCCGTGAACGCCTGACCACGTTGTACGGCGAGCGCCAACGCTTCTGCGTCGAGAATCGTCCGGAGGGAGGCGTGCGGGTGCGGATCACGTTGCCGTTTGAAGTGGGGGCGTCGTAAGAGCGACGTGTACGTCGCGACCGTCAACGACGACGCCCTCCCGTTCGCGACGTACACGTCGCTCCTGCCAGAGCCCGAACACCCATGACCCCGTCCGCTCGCCCCCTCCGCTGCCTCCTCGTCGACGACGAATCCCTCGCCCGCCGCGGCTTGCGCCACCGGCTCGGGCAGATCGGCGACATCGACATCGTTGCCGAAGCCTGCAATGGGCGCGAGGCGCTCGCGCTGATCGGCCAGCACGATGTCGACTTGATGTTCCTCGATATCCAGATGCCCGGCGTCGACGGATTTGGTGTACTGCGCATGCTGCCGATGTCGCGCTGGCCGCTGGTGATTTTCACCACCGCTTACGATCAGTACGCGCTGGATGCATTCCGCGTGCACGCCGTCGATTACCTGCTGAAGCCGGTCGAGGACGAGCGCTTGCTCAATGCCGTGGCTCGCGCGCGCAAACTCCGGGAACACAGCGAACTGGAGCAGCAGCACGCGCGTCTGCTGGCGCTGGTCGGCGGCGAACGGCCGCAGTCGCTAGGCGAGCGCGCGGACGACCGCTTGACGTTGAAGGACGGCAGTACGCTGATCCGCGTGCCGCTCGCCGATATTCGATGGATCGATGCCGCCGGAGATTACGTCGTGGTGCACACTGTCGATGCCAACCATGTGGCGCGCGCGTCCTTGCGCGAACTGGCCGAACGCCTGCCGGAGCAGCGTTTCGTGCGCATCCATCGCTCGACCATCGTCAACGCGCGTTATGTACTGCGTTTGCGTCCGCACATCAACGGCGAATACTTCGTCGATCTCGATGGCGGGCAGGAGCTCAAGCTCTCGCGCGGCTATCGCGAGCAACTGGCCAAGCTCGCTTGACCCACTGCTCTCATGAATGTACCGTACGTACAGGTCGTATGGGGTACTCGAGATGTCCGTTTCGCTCACTGAGTTGCGCCAGCAGTTGTTCAAGCTCGCCGACCAGGTCGTCGACACCGGCGTGCCGCTGGTGATCGAGCGCCGCGGCGTGCGCCTGAAGCTGGTGCGCGACGACACGCCCGCGGCCAGCGGCCGTTTGCAGTTGCTCAAGCCGCAGTCCCTGGTGCACGGTGCGCCGCTGCGTCCCGACGAATCCCCAGCATTGTGGAGCGAACTGCCGACGGCGAAAGTGGCAGACGCGGCGCCAGCTTACGCGACCCAGGAGACACGCAAGCCGGGCAGGCGCTGATCATGGCGACGGTCATGCTGGATACGCATATCGCCGTCGCCCTCTATCAGGGCAAGACCGCGGGCCTCGGGCGTCAGGCCCTTGCGGCAATCGATCGCGGCGCGCTGAGCTTTTCGCCCGCCGTGCTTCTGGAACTGGAGCTGCTGCACGAGATCGGCCGACTGAAGCACGGCGCCGCGGCGATCGCGCGCTATCTCGGCGATGAACTGGCGATCACCTGCGCCGCCGAGCGTTTCGTCGATATCGTTGCCCAGGCGCTGCCGTTGGCTTACACCCGTGATCCCTTCGATCGCCTGATCGTGGCGCATGCCGAACTGCTCCGCGCGCCGTTGATCACGTTGGACCAGAATCTGCGGCAGAACTACGCGCGCGTGCTCTGATCCATGCGCGCGCTCGATATCGCCATCGTCGGTTACGGCAGCGCCGGCCAGGCGCTGGCGATCGCGCTGGCGCGCGATGGTCATCGAATTGCCGTGTTCGAACAGGCGGCGCAACCGGGTCCGACCGGTGCCGGTTTCCTGTTGCAGCCCACCGGCATGGCGGCGCTGTGGGAACTTGGGCTGCTCGACGGCGCGCTCGCCCACGGCGTGCGCGTCAACCGGCTCTACGGCGAGAATGCCAGCGGGCGAGCAGTGATGGACATGGCCTACGCCGACCTCGATTCGCGCTTGTTCGGGTTGGGCCTGCAGCGCGGCGCGCTTTTCGAGCTGATGCATGCGGCATTGCCGGCGGCCGTCGAGATCAATGCCGGACGGCGCATCGTCAGCGTGGATGTAGACCGCGGTCACCTGCTCGACGAGCACGGGCGCAACCACGGTCCGTTCGATCTGATCGTCGCCGCCGATGGCGCGGCGTCGCGCCTGCGCGGCCTGCTGACCGAGGTGCGCCTCGATCGGCCCTATCCGTGGGGCGCGTTGTGGTGCTTGCTGCCGCTGCGCGACTGGCCTTGGCCAGATCAGTTGCGACAACGCTACCGACTGGCGCGGCAAATGATCGGGTTGCTGCCGGTCGGCAGTCGGCCCGGCGATCCGACGCCGCGCATGAGCTTCTTCTGGAGTCTGCGTACCGACGAGTTCGCGCATTGGCCGGACCAGGACCTGGACGCCTGGCGGCGCCAGTTGCTCGCACTGTGGCCCGCACTCGGCAAGCACGTCGACGATCTGCTCAGTCACGCACAGTTGGCGCGCGCCAGCTACCGCGACAGTGTGCTCGGGCCGCGCTGGCATCGCGGCCGATTGCTGGTGTTGGGCGATGCCGCGCACGCGATGAGCCCGCAACTGGGGCAGGGGGTCAACATGGGGCTGCTCGATGCGCTTGGCCTGCGCGCTGCATTGCGCGATTCGTCGCCTGATTCGACGGGGCAACATGCCTCGCTGGATGGCGTGCTCGCCGGTTTCGCCGCGGCGCGCCGTCAGCATGTTCGCGCCTACCAGTTCTGGAGCCGCTGGCTGACACCGATGTTCCAGTCCGACCTGGACTGGGCGGCGCGGGCGCGCGATCTGCTGCTGCTGCCTCTCGGGCGCTTGCCCGGCGGGCGCCAGCAGATGCTGCGGATACTGACCGGCACCCGCAGCGGGTGGCTGGGGCAATGGCAGTTGCCGCAGGGATTCGTCGAGGCGCTGGCCAGGATGTAGGTCAGGTAGGGCCACGAAGCGGCGGGAGCGACCGCGTGACCCGAGCCTTGATGCGAGATCGGGACGAGCCCGCTCCTCCCGTCAACATCCAACCCGATCCAGTTCCGCAAGCGCCGCCGGTACCGCCGCCATGTTCTCCACCACGCGCAAGCGCGGCGAATCGAGGTCGGCCGCATGTTCGGCTTCCAGCGCCCAGGTCACGGCGTACGGCACATGCACGCCGAAGCCACCGAGCGCCAGCACCGGCTCGATATCCGAGCGCAGAGAGTTGCCGACCATCGCGAAATGCGCCGGTGCCTGCGCGAACTCTTCGAACAGGCGGCGGTAGGTCGCGGTGTCCTTTTCCGAGACCACTTCGATGCGGTGGAACAGGTCGGCGAGGCCCGAATCGCGCACCTTGGCTTCCTGGTGGAACAAATCGCCCTTGGTGATCATCACCACGCGATGGCGCTCGGCGACGGCGCAGACGGCCTCTCGAACTCCCGGAAGCAACTCCACCGGGTGCACCAGGATCGCCTTGCCGAGTTCCACCAGCGCCTGGACATCGCGACCGCTGATGGCCGCGTCGGTCAGTTCGATCGCGGTTTCGATCAACGACAACGTCATGCCCTTGGCGCCATAACCGAACAACTTGATGTTGCGGCGCTCGGTCGCCAGCAGGCGTTCGTGCACACGGGTGTCGGCGAGATCGAGGTAACGGCCGAGGATGCGCTCGAACTGCGCATGCGCGTCCTGGAAGTACGGCTCGCTGTGCCAGAGCGTGTCGTCGGCATCGAAACCCACCAACTCGATCATCGGCATCTCCATCCAAGGCAACTTCAAGGGAACTGTGGGAGCGGGTTTATCCCGCGACAGCGATCGCGGAGTAAATGTCCATCACAAGGTTTAATCCACCGGCTTTAGCCGGTCAGCT
>ERZ761602.4405-NODE-4405-length-18174-cov-6.312490_pt1 | contig 18174 bp, 15 predicted proteins | sample MGYA00512165_ERZ761602 | MGnify/ENA primary metagenome ERZ761602 (study PRJEB28899, sample SAMN02445085) | bioreactor sludge metagenome | biome: EBPR sludge; isolation source: Thorneside wastewater treatment plant | place: Australia: Brisbane, Thorneside... | reverse complement strand
TGCACGACGCCTTCGGCACCGCGCACCGCGCCGAGGCCAGCACCTACGGCATCGCGCAGTTTGCGCCGGTGGCCTGCGCCGGCCCGCTGCTCAGCGCCGAGATCGACGCCATCACCAAGGCGCTGGCGGCGCCGCGGCGGCCGCTGGTGGCCATCGTCGCCGGCAGCAAGGTCAGCACCAAGCTGAGCATCCTGCAGAGCCTGGCGCAGAAGGTCGACGGCCTCGTCGTCGGCGGCGGCATCGCCAACACCTTCATGCTGGCCGCCGGGCTGCGCATCGGCAAGAGCCTGGCCGAGCCCGACCTGGTCGGCGAGGCGCATGCGGTGATCGCGGCGATGAAGGCGCGCGGTGCCGAGGTGCCGATCCCGGTGGACGTGGTCGTCGCGAAGGAGTTCAAGTCCGACGCTGCGGCCACCGTGAAGCCGGCCGACGAGGTGGCCGACGACGAGATGATCCTGGACATCGGCCCGCAGACCGCCGCGTTGCTGGCCCGGCGGCTGCACGACGCCGGCACCATCGTCTGGAACGGGCCGGTGGGCGTGTTCGAGTTCGACGCCTTCAGCCACGGCACCGAGGCGATCGCGCGCGCGATCGCCGGCAGCGACGCCTTCAGCATCGCCGGCGGCGGCGACACGCTGGCGGCCATCGCCAAGTACGGCATCGAGCACGACATCGGCTACATCACCACCGGCGGCGGGGCCTTCCTCGAGGTGCTGGAGGGGAAGACGCTGCCGGCCTTCGAGATCCTGAGCCGGCGCGCTGCACAAAACTGAGATCCGCGCCGCGGCACTTATCGCCGCGCGGCCAGCGCAGTAACCTCGACGCCCGACCCGCCCGCAGTCCGGGCGGGCCACAACGAGGAGACGACCGTGGCCGACCACCTTTCCGCCGCCGAGCAGGCACTGCGCGACGCCGCGCTGGAGTACCACCGCAGCCCGACGCGGGGCAAGGTCGCGGTGACGCCGACCAAGCCGCTGTCCAACCAGCGCGACCTCAGCCTGGCCTATTCACCCGGCGTCGCCTACCCCTGCCTGGCGATCGAGCGCGAACCGGCGCTGGCCGCCGACTTCACCAGCCGCGCCAACCTGGTCGGCGTGGTGACCAACGGCACCGCCGTGCTGGGGCTGGGCGACATCGGCCCGCTGGCCGCCAAGCCGGTGATGGAAGGCAAGGGTTGCCTGTTCAAGAAGTTCGCCGGCATCGACGTCTTCGACATCGAGCTGGCCGAGCGCGACCCGGACAAGCTGGTCGACATCGTTAGCGCGCTGGAGCCCACGCTGGGCGGCGTCAACCTGGAGGACATCAAGGCGCCCGAGTGCTTCTACATCGAGAGGAAGCTGCGCGAGCGCATGAACATCCCGGTCTTCCACGACGACCAGCATGGCACCGCGATCATCAGCGCCGCCGCGCTGATCAACGGCCTGGAGCTGGTGGGCAAGCGCATCGCGGACGTCAAGGTGGTCGCCAGCGGTGCCGGCGCCGCGGCCATCGCCTGCCTGGACGTGATGGTGGGGCTGGGCGTGAAGCGCGAGCACATCTTCGCCGTCGACAGCAAGGGCGTCATCCGCGAGGGCCGCGAGGACTTCGCCAAGCTCGACGAGAGCAAGCAGCGCTACTGCCAGCGCACCGAGGCGCGCAGCCTGGCCGACGCGGTGCGCGGCGCCGACGTCTTCCTGGGCTGCTCGGCGCCCGGCGTGCTGACGCCGCAGATGGTGCAGACGATGGCCGACAAGCCCATCATCCTGGCGCTGGCCAACCCCGAGCCCGAGATCCGGCCCGAGCTGGCCAAGGCGGCGCGGCCCGACTGCATCATCGCCACCGGGCGCAGCGACTACCCGAACCAGGTCAACAACGTCCTGTGCTTCCCGTACATCTTCCGCGGCGCGCTGGACTGCGGCGCGAGCAAGATCACCGAGGCGATGAAGCTGGCCTGCGTGCACGAGATCGCGGCGCTGGCCAAGGCCGAGGCCAGCGACGAGGTGGCCGCCGCCTACCAGGGCAAGGAGCTGAAGTTCGGCCCCGACTACATCATCCCGACGCCGTTCGACGCGCGGCTGATCCTGCGCATCGCGCCGGCGGTCGCGAAGGCGGCCGCGGAGTCCGGCGTCGCGACGCGGCCGATCGCCGACCTGGACGCCTACCGCCAGAGCCTGACGCGCTTCGTCTACCAGACCGGCATGGTGATGCGCCCGGTCTTCGCCGCCGCGAAGGCGCGCCATGCGGCGCAGCCGGCGCGCGTGGTCTATGCCGAGGGCGAGGACGAACGCGTGCTGCGTGCGCTGCAGGTCGTGCTGGACGAACGCCTGGCGCAGCCGGTGCTGGTCGGCCGGCCGGAGGTGGTGAAGATGCGCATCGAGCGCGCCGGGCTGCGCCTGCAGCCGGGGCGCGACTTCGAACTCGTCGACCCCGAGAACGACCCGCGCTTCCGCAGCTACTGGGAGCTGTACCGCGGCCTGATGGCGCGCGAGGGCGTCACCGCCGAGGCCGCGAAGGCCGCGGTGCGGCGCAGCAACACGCTGATCGGCTGCCTGATGCTGCGCCGGGGCGAGGCCGACGCGCTGGTCTGCGGGCTGGTCGGCCGCTACGACGCGCACCTGGAGCACATCCGCCAGGTCGTCGGCCAGCGCGCCGACGCGCACGTGATGGCGGCGATGAACGCCATCATGCTCCAGCAGCACACGCTGTTCATCACCGACACCTTCGTCAACGAGGAGCCGGGCGCCGAGGAGTTGGCCGAGATCGCGCTGATGGCCGCCGCCGAGCTGCGCCGCTTCGGCCTGCCGCCCAAGGTGGCCTTCCTGTCGCACGGCATCTTCGGCAGCAGCCCGCGCGCCAGCGCGCGCCGCATGCGCGCCGCGCGCGACCTGTTCGTGCAGCGCGCGCCGGACATCGAGTGCGACGGCGAGATGCACGGCGACGCCGCGCTGTCGGAGACCATCCGCCGCGGCTACCTGCCGGACACGACGCTGAACGGTTCCGCCAACCTGCTGGTGCTGCCCAACCTGGACGCCGCCAACATCCTGTTCAACGTGCTGAAGGTGACCGGCGGCCATGGCGTCACCGTGGGCCCGATGCTGCTCGGCGCGGCGAAGCCGGCGCATATCCTGACGCCCTCGGCCACCGTGCGGCGGGTGGTCAACATGACGGCGCTGGCGGTGGCGGAGGTGGGTGCCGAGTCTGCCGGCGCCGGCTGAGCCGGCAGCGCCGGCCCAGCCCGGCCCGGCCCCGGCGCGGTCGTGCCAGCAGGCAGCGCCGCGTCGGCCCGTGTGACGCGCCGGGCGCCGCGCCGTGGCCCGGCGGCGCCCGCTGCCGATGAAACCGTGCCGAAACCCGCGCACACGGGCGACGCCGATAATCCGCCTCGCCTGCCGCTGACGGAGACTCCATGACCCGCGCCACCAAGATCGTCGCCACGCTCGGCCCTGCTTCCAGCGATCCCGCGGTGCTGGAGCGGCTGCTGGTGGCCGGGGTGGACGTGGTGCGGCTCAACTTCAGCCATGGCCTGGCGCAGGACCACATCGAGCGCGCGGCGCTGGTGCGCGAGGTCGCCGACCGCGTCGGCAAGCCGGTCGCGCTGATGGCCGACCTGCAGGGGCCCAAGGTGCGCGTGGGCAAGTTTGCCGGCACCGGCAAGGTGATGCTGGCCGCCGGCGCGCGCTTCGTGCTCGACGCCGCGCGCAGCGAACCCGGCGACGAGAACGCCGTCGGCCTGGACTACAAGGAACTGCCGCGCGACGTGCGCCCCGGCGACACGCTGCTGCTCAACGACGGCCTGATCAAGCTGACGGTGGACGAGGTCCGCGGCGAGCAGGTCGTCACGCGCGTCGTGCTCGGTGGCGAGCTGTCCAACAACAAGGGCATCAACAAGGCCGGCGGCGGGCTCACCGCGCCGGCGCTCACCGCCAAGGACATGGAGGACATCCGCACCGCGATGGCCTTCCAGTGCGAATACCTGGCGGTCAGCTTCCCGAAGAGCGCCACCGACATGGAGATGGCGCGCCAGCTGGCCAACGTCGCCGGCGAGGCCACGCGCCACAAGGCGCTGATGATCGCGAAGATCGAGCGCAGCGAGGCGATCCCGCAGCTCGAGGCCATCCTGCGCGCCAGCGACGGCATCATGGTCGCGCGCGGCGACCTCGCGGTGGAGGTCGGCAATGCCGCGGTGCCGGCGCTGCAGAAGCGCATGATCCGCATGGCGCGCGAGATGGACAAGGTGGCCATCACCGCGACGCAGATGATGGAGAGCATGATCCTCGCCCCGGTGCCCACGCGCGCCGAGGTCAGCGACGTCGCCAACGCGGTGCTCGACGGCACCGACGCCGTGATGCTGAGCGCCGAGACGGCCGCCGGCCGCTACCCGGTGGAGACGGTCGAGCACATGCACCTGATCGCGCTGGAGGCCGAGCGTGCGGAGGAGGTGCAGCTGGAGACCGACTTCACGAACAAGAAGTTCGGCCGCATTGACCAGAGCATCGCGATGGGTGCGCTGTTCACCGCCCACCACCTGGGCTGCAAGGCCATCATCGCGCTCACCGAGAGCGGCAGCACCGCGCTGTGGATGAGCCGGCACAACATCAAGGTGCCGATCTACGGGCTCACCTCGCAGGTGGCGTCGCAGCGGCGCATGGCGCTGTACCGCAACGTGCGCCCACTGCTGATGCCCAAGTTGAGCGACCGCGACGAGGCGCTGGCCAAGGCCGAGTCGCTGCTGGTGGAGCGCGGCGTGCTGCGCCCGGGCGACACCTACGCCATCACCTGCGGCGAGCCCATGGGCTACCCGGGCGGCACCAACATGCTCAAGGTCTGCCAGGTGCGGTGACCGGCCTGGCCGGCGCCGGCGGTCAGCTGCCCGGTGCTCGCTGCACGCTCGCCCACATCGCCGCCGCGGCGCCCTGCAGGTTCAGCGGCCGCAGCTGCAGCGCCGGCCGCTCGGCGGCGATCACGCGCAGCAGCTCGTCGGCGAAGCCGTGGCCGAGGTCGGCGATGCCGGCGAAGTCCAGGTCCGCGCTCTCGAACTGCGCCAGCCGCGCGGCGACCCGGCGCGCCTCGGCACGGCTGGCCAGCACGCCGTCCGGCCCCGCCAGCAGGGCCAGCGGCAGCTCGGTGCGGTCGAACGAGGGCGTGGCGCCGTCGGCGCTGTGCTCGCGCAGCACCTGCTCCAGCGTGCGCGGCGTGTCCAGCGCCACCGCCCAGTAGACCGAGGTGCCGGTGGGCGCCGCGGTGCGCGTGGCATGCCACTGGCGCGGCTGCCAGCCGCGGCGCTGGAAGGCGGCGGCGTTGGCATGCAGGTCGAAGACATCGGCCAGCCGCGCCGTGAAGAACAGGCCATGGCCGCGGTGGCGCGCCGGGTCGCTGGTCAGCTTGCCCTTGCCCAGCTCGAACAGCGCGAGCGCCGGGTCGTCGAGCCCGAAGCTGTCGCGGATGCGATCGAACAGCCCGACGCCGTCGTCGGACACCAGCAGCTGCAGCTGCAGCGGCGTCTGGCGCATCGACACTGTGACGCTGCGGCCGCCGCTGTGGTCCACCGCGTTGTTCAGCAGTTCGGTGAAGGCATGCTGCGCCATGCGGCGCACCGGCGCCGGCAGCGCGAAGAACGGCGCGAAGTCGCGCCGCCACGGCAGGTCTTCCTGCAGGCCGGCGAGTTCGTAGCGCTGCACGACCTGGCGCAGCGGCCCCGGCTGCCAGCGCGGGCGGCGCGGCGTGCCGGCGTTGAGCAGCCACTGCGCGTCGGCCAGCCGGCGCAGCAGCACGCCGGCCTGGCGGCGGCTGACGCCCAGGCGCTGCATCAGGTGCTGCGGCAGCTGCGCGTCCTGCGCCAGCGCGGCGGCGGTGATCCAGGGCGTCAGTTCGGCGAGGGCGTGGCGGGGCATGGCGGGGCGGCGGTCGGGCAGGCGTCCAGTGTCGGCGCCGCCGGGCGCCGCCGGAGCGAGAAAAGCGGCACGCGGCGCCCCCAGTTCGGCGGCGGTGGAAGCCTGCCGGCGGCCGCGGGCACGGGCCGCGGCGCAGGGGCGCGGCCTAGAATCGGCGGCAGTTACACGCCGGTTTCGTCGACCGGCGCCGCCGCGCGAAGCGCCCCCGATTCCCCACTGCCTTGCGGAGACCGCCATGCCCCTCGTCTCGATGCGCCAGCTGCTGGACCATGCCGCCGACAACGGCTACGGCATCCCGGCCTTCAACGTCAACAACCTGGAGCAGGTGCAGGCGGTGATGACCGCCGCCGCCGAGGTCGGCGCCCCGGTCATCCTGCAGGCCAGTGCCGGCGCGCGCAAGTATGCCGGCGAGCCTTTCATCAAGCACCTGATCCTGGCCGCCATCGAGCAGTGGCCGCAGATCCCGCTGGTCATGCACCAGGACCATGGCCAGAGTCCGGACGTCTGCAAGGGCGCCATCGACCTGGGCTTCAGCTCGGTGATGATGGACGGCAGCCTGATGGCCGACGGCAAGAGCATCGCGAGCTACGACTACAACGTCGACGTCACCAGGCAGGTCGTCGACATGGCGCACAAGCTCGGTGTCACGGTCGAGGGCGAGCTGGGCTGCCTGGGCAGCCTGGAGACGATGAAGGGCGACAAGGAGGACGGCCACGGCGCCGAGGGCACGATGACCCGCGAGCAGCTGCTGACCGACCCCGAGCAGGCGGCCGACTTCGTCAAGCGCACGCAGCTCGACGCGCTGGCCATCGCCATCGGCACCAGCCATGGCGCCTACAAGTTCAGCCGCAAGCCCACCGGCGACATCCTGGCGATCGACCGCATCAAGGAGATCAACCGCCGCATCCCGAATACGCACCTGGTGATGCACGGCAGCTCCAGCGTGCCGCAGGACCTGCTGGAGCAGATCCGCCAGTACGGCGGCAACATGAAGGAGACCTACGGCGTGCCGGTCTCCGAGATCCAGGAGGCCATCAAGTACGGCGTGCGCAAGATCAACATCGACACCGACATCCGCCTGGCGATGACCGGCGCGGTGCGCAAGTTCCTGGCCGAGCACCCGGACAAGTTCGACGCCCGCGAATGGCTCAAGCCGGCGCGCGAGGCGGCCTACCGCATCTGCAAGCAGCGCTACCTGGAATTCGGCTGCGAGGGCCAGGCCGGCAAGATCAAGCCGCTGCCGCTGGCCGCGGTGGCGCAGCAGTACGCGAGCGGCGCGCTGGCGCAGACGGTGCAGTGAGCGAACGCCGCTGAAGCGACGACGGGCGCCGTGGCGCCCGTCTTCGTTCGTGGCCGGGCGCCGCGGCGCCCGTCGCCTTTTTCGGCACCGCCCGCGTCAGGACAGCAGCGCCTTCGTCGCCGCGTCCAGCGCGTGGTTCTGCGGCCCGCGGTGCGCGATCTTCAGCGCGCCCAGGCGGTTGCCGAGTTCGGCGCAGCGCACCAGGTCCCAGCCGCGCTCCAGCCCGTACAGCAGCGCGGCGCGGAAGGCGTCGCCGCAGCCGGTGGGGTCCTCCACGCGTTCGGCCTTCACGCCGGGCACGTGGGTGCGCTCGCCGCGCCGCCACAGCTCGCAGCCCTGGTCGGCCAGCGTGACGACGAGGCCCTCGATGTTGTCGCGCTTCGACATCTGCGCCAGCGTCTCGCCGGTGCGCTCTTCCAGCATCCTCGCCTCGTAGTCGTTGAGCGCTGCCCAGCGCGCCATGCCCAGCAGCGCGCGGTGCTGCGCGCCGTCGAACTGCGGCAGCTGCTGGCCGGGGTCGAAGATGAAGGGGATGCCCTCGCGGTGCATCTGCTCGGCGTGCTCCCACATCGCCTGCGCACCGTCGGGGGCGACGATGCCCAGCGCCAGGTCGCCGCGCTGGCCGCGCGCGGGCACCGCGATCCTGTGCGCATGCGCCATCGCGCCCGGGTGGAAGGCGGTGATCTGGTTGTTGTCGGTGTCGGTCGTGATGTGGCACTGCGCGGTGTGCAGCTCGCCGTCGCGCCAGATCAGCGAGGTGTCGGCGCCCCAGGACTCGATGCGCCGCAGGTACTCGCCGCCGTCCACGCCCAGCGCGGCCATCACCACCGGCGTGCCGCCCAGCAGCTGCAGGTTGTAGGCGATGTTGCCGGCGCAGCCGCCCCATTCGCGGCGCAGCGTCGGCACCAGGAAGCTGACATTCAGGATGTGCACCTGGTCGGGCAGGATCTGGTCGGCGAAGCGGCCGTGGAAGTTGGTGATCGTGTCGAAGGCGAGCGATCCGCAGATCAGGGCCGGCATGGTGTCTCCAGGTCAGTTCGGTTTCAGGGGTAGAAGAGTTCGACGGTATAGCCGGCGACCGGGCCGTTGCCGGTGCGCAGCGTGCCGGCCAGCGTGGTCTCGGCGCCGGCGGCCAGGGTCTCGCCGGCGGCGCCCAGCTCGCCGGCACGCAGCACCTTGCGCGCGATCAGCCGGCCCTGGCGGTCGGTCAGCGCCAGGTCCAGCGCCGGCAGCGCCAGCGGGATGCCGCTGCGGTTGCGCAGCACCACGCTCAGGCGGTAGAGGTCGCTGTTCTCCACGCGGACGAGGCCGCTGCTCTCCACCGCCAGGCTGTCGATCGCGCGCGCCGCGCCGACGCGGCAGTCCAGCCAGGCGCAGCCCTGCTCGAGCAGCGGGCGCAGCTGCGGGTAGCGCGCGGCGGCGAGGTCGCGGTATTCGTGCAGCACCTGGCCGGCCAGGCCGCCGAGGCCCAGCAGCACACCCAGCCCCAGCAGCGCCCGCACCCAGGGGCGGCGCCAGCGTTCGGCACGCTCGGCGCGGCGCAGGAACTCGGGCTTGGCCGCGGCCGCGGCCGCGTCAGGCGCCGGCGTGGCCGCGGCCGCCATGTCGGTGCCGCTGGTCTCGTCGGTGTCTGCGATGTCGGCGGCTGCACCAGGCGGCAGCACGATGCTGTCCGCCGGCGGCTCGACGGATGCCGGGTGCTGCGCCGGTGTCCCGGCCTGTTCCGGCGTGGGCGCAGCGGCTTCGCCATGCGCAGGCGCCGCCGGGCCGAGGTCGAAGGCCGGCTCGCGGCGGTCGTCGTCGCCGGCCGCAGCGGGCAGTGCCAGGTCGAAGTTCGTCGCCGACCGGTCGTCGTCGCCGGCGCCGGTGGCTTCCAGGGCGCCGAAGTCGGCGACCGGAGGCGACCCCTCGTCGGCCTCCGGCTCGGCCGGTGGCGCCGCGGCGTGGTCCGGCGCGGCTGGCGTCTCGGCGAACGCTGGCGCAGCGAAAGCAGACGCCGCAGCCGGGGCCGGCGGCTGCGCTGGCGACTGTGCCGGCGGCGGTGCCGACCAAGGTGCGGGCGCGGGTACGGGTGCGGGTGCGGGCGAGGGCGCCGCCGGCTCGGGCAGCGCGGGCGGCGGCGGTGCGGCGGGCGCCGGCGTCTTGCGCACCGCCGCGGCGTCGAGGTCGACCAGGCTCTGCGTCGCGTTGAAGACCTCCGAGCAGCGGCCGCAGCGCACCCAGCCTTCGGACACGCGAAGCTGGTCTGGCACGACGCGGAAGACGGTGCCGCAGGCCGGGCAGCGGGTCGCGAGTCCGGTCGCCATGCCTGCCGCCTGCCGCCTTCAGCCTGCGGCCGCCGGCCGCTGCGCGGCCTGCTGACCGACCATCAGCACCCAGCCGTCCTCGTGGTCGACCGCCTGCAGCGCCAGCAGCGGCGCATAGGCCGCGGCCACCTCGTCGGCCTGGCGGTCCAGGATGCCGGCCAGCACCAGCCAGCCGCCCGGCGCGACCTGCGCGGCGAGCAGCGGCGCCAGCAGCTTCAGCGGCGTGGCCAGGATGTTGGCCAGCACCACGCCATAGGGCCCGCGCACCGCGTCGGGCAGCCCGGCCGCGAGCGCGACGCCGTTGCGCGCCGCGTTGTCCTTCGTCGCCTGCACCGCCGCCGGGTCGATGTCCACCGCGTCCACCGCCTCCGCGCCGTGCAGTGCCGCGGCGATGGCCAGGATGCCCGAGCCGCAGCCATAGTCCAGCACACGCGCCGTGGCCAGTTCGCCGGCCGGTCGCGTGGCCAGCCAGCGCAGGCACATGCGCGTCGTCGGGTGGGTGCCGGTGCCGAAGGCCAGGCCGGGGTCCAGCCGGATGACTTGGCGCGCCTCGGCCGGCGGCTCGTGCCAGCTCGGCACGATCCAGAGCGCGGGCGTGATCGCCACCGGCGCAAACTGCGACTGCGTCAGGCGCACCCAGTCCTCGTCGGGCACCGCCTGCAGCGCCTGCACGTGCAGCCCGGCGGTCCAGTCCTGGGCCAGCAGCAGCGTGGCGGCGCGCTCGGCGGCCGCGGCGTCGTCGAACAGCGCCTTCAGCGTCGAGCGTTCCCAGCCCGGCGCCGGTGCCGGCAGGCCGGGCTCGCCGAACAGCGCACGCTCGGCGTCGGTATCGGCGTCGGCGTCCTCCACCGAGACCGCCAGCGCGCCCAGCTCGTCGGCCAGCGCGTCGGACACCGGCTCGACCAGGTCAGCCGGGGCGCGCAGCACCAGTTCGTGCATCGGCCGTCAGGCTCCGGAACACGGCATGGGCCAGGCCGTCGCCGCGGATCCGGCGCTGCCGGTCCGCCGGCGAAGCCCGCTCGGGGGCTGAGCCCGGACACGTCCGGTCCCTGCGGACTGGGCGTGCCTGGCGAAGGGTGCGAGCCCTGCGCGCACGCGGCCTGCAAGGCAGCGACCGGAGGGAGCGCGGGGGCTCATCGCCGGTGCTGGCCCAGCCAGCCTTCCAGGTAGTGGATGCTGGTGCCGCCCTCGACGAACTTGGCGTCGACCATCAGCTCGCGGTGCAGCGCGATGTTGGTCTGGATGCCCTCGACCAGCGTCTCGGAGAGCGCGGTGCGCATGCGCGCCAGCGCCTGCTCGCGCGTGTCGCCGTGCACGATGATCTTGCCGATCATCGAGTCGTAGTTGGGCGGCACGAAATAGTTCGTGTAGGCATGCGAGTCCACGCGCACGCCGGGCCCGCCGGGCGCATGCCACAGCGTGATGCGGCCGGGCGACGGGGTGAACTTGTACGGGTCCTCGGCATTGATGCGGCACTCGATCGCGTGGCCGCGCAGCTGGATGCCGCGCTGGCTGAACGGCAGCTTCTCGCCGGCGGCGATGCGGATCTGCATCTGCACGATGTCGATGCCGGTCACCAGCTCGGTCACCGGGTGCTCGACCTGCACGCGCGTGTTCATCTCGATGAAATAGAACTCGCCGTCCTCGTACAGGAACTCGAAGGTGCCGGCGCCGCGGTAGCCGATCTTGCGGCAGGCCGCCGCGCAGCGGTCGCCGACGCGCTCGATGATGCGGCGCGGGATGCCCGGCGCCGGCGCTTCCTCGATGATCTTCTGGTGCCGGCGCTGCATGCTGCAGTCGCGTTCGCCCAGCCAGACCGCATTCTTGTGCTGGTCGGCCAGCACCTGGATCTCCACGTGGCGCGGGTTCTCGAGGAACTTCTCCATGTAGACCGACGGGTTGCCGAAGGCCGCGCCGGCCTCGGCACGCGTGGTCTGCACCGCATTGACGAGCGCCGCCTCTGTGTGGACGACGCGCATGCCGCGGCCGCCGCCGCCGCCGGCGGCCTTGATGATCACCGGGTAGCCGACGGCACGCGCCTGGCGGATGATCTCCTTCGGGTCGTCGGGCAGCGCGCCTTCGCTGCCCGGCACGCAGGGCACGCCGCTGGCGCGCATCGCGGCCTTGGCCGAGACCTTGTCGCCCATGATGCGGATGCTCTCGGGCGTCGGGCCGATGAAGGTGAAGCCGCTCTTCTCCACGCGCTCGGCGAAGTCGGCGTTCTCGCTGAGGAAGCCGTAGCCGGGGTGGATGGCCTCGGCGTCGGTCACCTCGGCCGTGCTGATGATCGCCGGCATGTTGAGGTAGCTCTGCGCGCTGGGCGCCGGGCCGATGCAGACCGCCTCGTCGGCGAGCTTGACGTACTTGGCCTCGCGGTCGGCCTCGGAGTAGACGACGACCGACTTGATGCCCAGCTCGCGGCAGGCGCGCTGGATGCGGAGGGCGATCTCGCCCCGGTTCGCGATGAGGATCTTCTTGAACACGAAACGCCGCCTGCCCTATTCGACGATGAACAAGGGCTGGCCGAACTCGACCGCCTGCCCGTTCTCGCACAGGATGCGCGTGACGCGGCCGCCGACGTCGGCCTCGATCTCGTTCATGATCTTCATCGCCTCGATGATGCACACCGGCTGGCCTTCCTTGACCGTCTGGCCGACCTCGACGAAGGGCTTGCCGCCGGGGCTGGACGAACGGTAGAAGGTGCCGACCATCGGCGACTTGATGGTCTTGCCGGCCGGCTCGGCCGCGGCGGCGGGCGCGGCCTCGGCCGCAGCGGCTGCGGGCGCCGCGGCGGCCGCCGCCACCGGTGCGGCCACGGGCACGGCCAGCGGCAGCGGCGCCGCGACGGCCGCGGCGGCGACCCCGGCCTTGACGATGCGCACCTTGCCCTCGGCTTCGGTGATCTCGAGCTCGGAGATGTTCGACTCCGACACCAGGTCGATCAGCGTCTTGAGTTTTCTCAGGTCCATGTGCGGGGGTTCCCTCTGGTCTTGTTGGCCGCGTCGGGCCGGCCGTGGCGGCCGCGCCGGCGGCTGGGTCAGGCGCTGCCGGTGGTGCGCAGGGCCAGCGCGTGTTGCAGCGCGAGCCGGTAGCCGTTGGCGCCCAGTCCGCAGATCACGCCGACCGCGATGTCCGACAGGTACGAATGGCGCCGGAACGGCTCGCGCGCGTGCACGTTGGACAGGTGCACCTCGATGAAGGGCAGCGCCACGCCGGCCAGCGCGTCGCGCAGCGCGACGCTGGTATGCGTCAGCCCGCCCGGGTTGATGAGTATGAAGTCGGTGCCGTCGTCGCGCGCGGCCTGGATGCGGTCGATCAGGTCGCCTTCGTGGTTACTTTGAAAAGTACGCAGGATCGCACCGGCTTCTGTCGCCATCTTCGTCAGATCGGCGTCGATCTCGTCCAGCGTCGTCCGCCCATAGACCGCCGGCTCGCGACTGCCGAGCAGGTTCAGGTTGGGTCCGTGGATGACGAGCAGGCTCATGAAGAAGGGCGGCAGGGGCCGGGCAGGCGGCGACTGTACGCGATTCTGAATGTAAATGACAGCGGAACAGCGCGATTTCGCTGCCGTTCAATGCAGATTGGCGTGAGCGGTGGTCTGTGCGGCGCTACAGCAGCGCCAGCCAGGTTTCCAGTTCGGCGGCCGTCGTCTCGCCGAGCTTGCGCTGCACGATGCGCCCGTCGCGGCCGAGCAGCACGGTGAAGGGCAGCGCGCCCTTCTCGTTGCCCAGCCGCCGGCTGAGGTCGCTGCCTTCGAACCCGGCCAGTGCGATCGGGTAGGCCACCGGCGTGCGGCGCAGGAATTCTCGCACGGGCGTCGGGCTGTCGACCGCGATGCCGACGACTTCGCCGCCGCGGGCTGCCAGCGCCGGCCGGAAGCGGTCGATCTCCGGCATCTCCTTGACGCAGGGCGGGCACCAGGTGGCCCAGAAGTTCACCAGCAGCGGCCGTCCGCGCAGCGAGGCCATCGCGAGCTCGCCGCCGCCCGGCTGCGCAAAACGCATCGACCACAGGCCGCCGGTGGCGTCGTCGAAGCGCCTCTCGGCGACCAGCCGCCAGCCCAGCCCGGCGCCGACGGCCAGGGCGCCGGCGGCGCCGAGTAGCCAGACGCGGCGCGACGAGCGGCCGGGCGCGACGCTCACGGCAGCACCTTTCGCGCTGCGGCCGGCGCGGCGACGCGCAACGGTGTCCAGGGTGCGACCGGCCGGCTCATGCGGGCTCCTGCGCCATCAGCCGCTGCAGCGCCGCCAGGTCGCCGCGCCAGCTGCGGCCGCGTGCATCGGGCTTCAGCGCGCCGCGCTGCTCGTCCAGGTCGTGCAGCGACAGGTGCACGGTCACCGCCTCGCCCAGGGTGCGGCTGAAGCTGGCCACCGTCAGCACGCTGGCCGGCTCGCCGCCGCCGGCGCGCGCGGCGGACGCGGTGTCGTAGTCCACGCCCTCGTTGATGAGCGCGATCTCCGGCGCCTTGGGGTCGTCGCAGTAGAGGTCGATGTGCAGCGCCGACTGGCGCGTCGCCGTGCCGCGCCAGGCCGCGCCGGCCAGGTGCGGGCGGAACTCGGCCAGGCGCTGCATCCACTGCAGCGCGACCTCGCGCAGCGCGCGCAGCTCGGCCGGCTGGGTGTCGGCGCAGAAGATCGCCAGGTGCTCGCGCACGGCGTCCTCGACCTGTTCGTTGCTCGGCAGCTCGGGCCGGCCGCCGAGGTCGCGCGCGGCGCGCCGCTTGGCGGCCGCATATTCCAGGCCCTGCTCGACGACCAGCGCCGCCGCGGCGGCAGCGATCTCCAGGGTACGGCTCATGTCGTGATTGTCGGGCCTGGCACCGGCGGCCTGCCCGGCAAGGCCCTTCACGCCTGCGTTCAGGGCGGCAGCTCGACGTCGCCCATGCGCGCGACGATGGTCGCGGCGCGGTCCAGCACGTAGGCCGAGGCGGGGCGCTTCTCGAAGCGCTTGGGCGCCGGCAGCATCACCGCCAGCCGCGCCGCCTGCTGGGCGCCGAGCTGCGCCGCGTCGACGCGGAAATAGTGGCGTGCCGCGGCCTGGGCGCCGAACAGGCCCTCGCCCCACTCGACATGGTTGAGGTAGATCTCCAGGATGCGGCCCTTGTCCAGGAACAGCTCCAGCCACAGCGTCAGCACCGCCTCCTGGGCCTTGCGCAGCACCGTGCGCTCGCCCGAGAGCAGCAGGTTCTTGGCCAGCTGCTGCGTGATCGTCGAGCCGCCGACCAGGCGCGCGCTGACCGGCCGCGGCGGCTGCCCCGGGCGCTGCGCGGCGCGCCGCTCGGCGCGCTCGACCGCACGCTGGTTGCGCTCCCAGGCCTTCTCCACGGCCTCCCACTCGATGCCGCGGTGGCTGGTGAAACCGGCGTCCTCGCTGGCGATGACCGCACGCTCGAGCTGGCGCGAGATCTTCGCGCGCGGCTGCCACTGCTGGCTCCACAGGATGCGGCCCTGCGTGGTCAGCAGCCGCCAGGCTTCGCTGCGCTGGAAGCTGGTCGACGCCGGGTCCACCACCGCCATCAACGCGATGCGCGCCGCGAACACCCCCTGCAGCGCGAGCAGGCTCAGCAGCAGCAGCGCCGCGATGCGCAGCGCCTGGCGCGCCGCCGGCTTCACGGCCCGCCGGCCGCCGCGGCCCGCAGCTGCGCGCGCAGCGCGTCCAGCACCGGCGCGGTCTGCGGGCGCACGCCGCGCCAGAGCCAAAACGATTCCGCGGCCTGCTCGACCAGCATGCCCAGGCCGTCGCGCGCCGCCGCGCCGTGCTCGCGCGCCCAGGCCAGGAAGGGCTCGGCGGCCGGCCCGTACATCAGGTCCACGGCCAGCGTGCCGCGCCGCAGCGCGTGCGCCGGCACCGGCGACGCGGCGCCGGCCAGGCTGGAACTGCTGGCGTTGACGACCAGGTCGAAGGCCTCGCCGGGCGCGTCCAGCGGCGCGGTGGTCAGCGCCACGCCATGTTCGGCGGCCCAGCCGGCGTGGCGCTGCGCCAGCGCCGCGGCCTTGTCTGCGCTGCGGTTGGCCAGCACGACGGCGCGCGGTCGCGCCTCGATCAGCGGCCCCAGCACGCCGGCCGCCGCGCCACCGGCGCCGACCAGCAGCAGCCGCGTGCCGGCGAGGCCGAAGCCCTGGTGCTCCTGCAGGTCGCGCACGAGGCCGATGCCGTCGGTGTTGTCGGCCAGCCAGCCGGCACGCGCCGCGCCGCTGTCGAAGCGCAGCGTATTCGCGGCGCCGGCCAGCTGCGCGCGCGGCGTCGGCCGGCCCGCGACCTGCAGCGCCTCGAACTTGAACGGCACCGTGACGTTGCAGCCGCGCGCGTCGCCGGCGGCGGCGAAGGCCTGCACGGCGGCCGCGAAGGCCGAGGGCCCGCCCGCCTCGTCCAGCGGCACCAGCACGCGTTCGTAGACCAGATGCTGGCCGGTCTGCGCCGCGAAGGCGGCGTGGATGAAGGGGCTGCGGCTGTGCGCGACCGGGTGGCCGAGCACCGCGTAGCGGTCGGGGCGGCCGGCGGCCGGCGCGTTCATCGCGAGCTCAGGCTGGTCTCCAGCCCGTCGTCGCGCGTGAAGCGGAAGCGCGAGGTGACGACGATCTGGTCGGCCTGCGCCCGCATCGCGGCGCTGAAGGGGCCAAAGGGCGCGGCCGCATGCACGATGGCCACCGCCTGCAGGTCCAGCCGCGGCGTGCCCGAGGCGCGCACGATCTCGGCCTCGACGACACGCCCGGCGGCGTCCACCGTCACGTTCATGGTCAGCTCGCCGTACAGCTTGCGGCCCTGGTATTCGGGGAAGTTGCGCGTGCCGCGGTCCTCGATGCGCCGGCGCAGCGCGTCGTAGTACAGCGCATAGACCTCCTCGCGCGTGGCCGGGCTGATGTAGCGCTTCTTCGGGCGCGCATTCTCGTCGTTGATGCGCTTCTCGATCTCGGCCAGCATGCGCAGCAGCTGGCGCCGGCGCTCGTCCTGCGCGCGTTCCTCGGGCGTGCCCTGGTCGCGCCGCGGGTCGGGCGGCGGCAGGGTGGCGATCTCGCGCCGGATCTGCGCCAGCAGCTGCTGCTGCTCGTCCTGCAGCTGCTCGATGCGCCGGCGCGCGTCGTCGGCGCTGTCGCCGAGCTCCACGGTGGCCGCCACCGGCAGCGGGCTGGTGGCGCGGCCGCGCTCGGCCTCGCCGCCGCCGGCCAGGCTGGCCTGGGCGATGGCCTGGGCCTGGGTCGGCGCCTCGCTGCTCTTCGCATTGACGAGGATCACCTCCAGCGGCGTGTCGCGGAAGGCACGCTCCAGCGCCTGCGGGTCGACGAAGCGCACCGTCAGCAGGCCGGCGTGCACGGCCGCCGAAGCGAGCAGCGCCCAGTGCAGCGTCGACAGCGCGCGCCAGTTCATCGTGCCGCAGGATCCTCGCCGGTCGCGGCAGGTTCCGCGGCCGCGCCCTCGGCCGGCGCTTCGGCCGGCTCGCCGGGCTCGCCACTGTCGTCCCCGACCTCGATCGCCAGCGCCAGCGGTGCCGCGGCGGCTTCCGCCTCCTCGGCGTCGGCCTCGGCGTCGTCGCTGACCGCGGCCACCGCATCCAGCCGCGCCAGCAGCGTGGCATGCAGATCCAGCGTCAGCAGGTCGATGCCGGCGACGCGCGCGCGCACGCGGGTGCCGCGCACCAGGCCCTCGGTGCCGGGCACGCGGAAGACCAGCGGCAGCGCATCGGCGCGCACCAGTCCTTCCTTCATCACGGTCGCTTCGAGCTCGGCCACGGCGTTCTGTTCGATCCAGCGCAGCGTCCAGTAGCGCTCGATGCCCTGCTGGAAGGCGTTGTAGGCACTGTACGCCGCGTCGAAGGCCGAGATCACCGAGAAAAGCGCCGCATCCCGGGGCTTGAACGGCGCCGCCAGCGCCGCGGTGCGGCCGTGGCGCGCGGCGGCGATGATCTGCCACTGGTTGACCAGGTCGACGTAGCGGCGCAGCGGCGACGTGGCCCAGGCGTACTGCGCCACCCCCATGCCGGCATGCGGCAGCGGCTTGGCGCCCATGCGCACCTTGATGCCCGGCAGCAGGCTGGCCTGGCTGCGGTAGATGGCCGGCACGCCCAGCTGCGCCAGCCAGCCGCCCCAGGTGCTGTTGGCCAGGATCATCGCCTCGGCGACGATCAGGTCCAGCGGCGCCCCGCGCCGGCGCGTCGTGATCTGCACCGGCTCGTCGCCGGCCGGCGGCGCGTCGTCGTCCTCGCGCTGCAGGCGGAAGCTGTAGTCCGGCCGCGTGAAGGTCTCGGGCTTGCCGCGCACCTGCTCGCGGCGGATCTTCAGCACCTGCGCCAGCTTCCAGCCGAAGGCCAGCTCGGCGGCGAAGGGGTAGTCGGCCGCGGCCTGGCCGTCCAGGCTGGCCACGGTGATGACCTCGTCGAGCTGGTCGTGGCGCAGGTTGGCGGCGATGCGCACCCGTTCCAGCTTCGTCTCGCTGCCGCGGATGTCCAGCGTGGCCTCGTCGACCTGCACGTACAGGCTGACCGCCGGACAGTCGCGGCCTTCGCTCAGCGTGTAGGCCTGCACGACGTCGTCGGGCAGCATCGTGATCTTCCAGCCCGGCATGTAGACCGTGGACAGCCGAGCGCGCGCCACCTGGTCCAGGGGCGCGTCGGGCTGCAGCGCCAGCCCCGGCGCCGCGATGTGGATGCCGAAGGTGACGGTGCCGCTGCCCAGGCCCTGCACCGACAGCGCGTCGTCGATCT
>ERZ761602.4404-NODE-4404-length-18177-cov-5.296049_pt1 | contig 18177 bp, 13 predicted proteins | sample MGYA00512165_ERZ761602 | MGnify/ENA primary metagenome ERZ761602 (study PRJEB28899, sample SAMN02445085) | bioreactor sludge metagenome | biome: EBPR sludge; isolation source: Thorneside wastewater treatment plant | place: Australia: Brisbane, Thorneside... | reverse complement strand
GGGGCGTCGAGCGCGGGCGGTGCTGGTGCGTCGGGAATGGGCGGCGGCGCGGGTGGGGTGGGCGCGACGGGCGCGACGGGCTCGGTCGCGTCGGCCGCGCTCGACTCCACGCTCACGTCGGTGCTCGCGTCCTCGTTCGTCGAGGCGTCGGCTGCGTCCGTCGAGGCGTCCTCCGTCGTCGCGGCTTCGGCGCTCGGCGCTTCCGTCGCGGGCACCGGCTCCAGCGGCGCCGGCGGCGGCGCGGGCTGCGCCGCGATCTTCCCCGCGAGCCCGAGCACGAGCGCGCACGTCATCCATCGAGCCGTCATGGCTTCCACCGTCCCACTTCCATCGACCTCTTCGGTCGCCCCAACTCTCGTTCGGATCACTCGATTGTCGCGGCGCGCGATCGACCCGCGCGCGCGAACGAAGAGCGCGCGGTCACCCACGCGCTCTCCGTCATCTCACGCGCTCGGTTCAGTCCGCGAGCCCCGGGCAGCCCGTGGCGTCCGCGCGCAGCGGCTGGAGGTTGATGATCGAGATCGTGCTTCCGAAGACCGGCATGCGCTCACACGAGATGATCTCGAGCGGGCCGTCCGCCGTGCGCTTGCCCCACGCCTCCACGAACACGAACTCGCCGTCGGAGCCGACGGGGATGTTGGCGACCGCGAAGAGGCCGTCGACGTGCGACCACGGCTGCTCGGCGCTCGGGAAGTCGTCGCCGTTGAAGTAGCGGTAGTGCGGGTCGTCGTTGCGCATGCCCTCGGCGATCAGGGTGCCGTCCTCGCGGTAGATGCGGATGGTCCCGCCGTAGACGGGGTCTTCGTTGCAGTCGAAGACGGTGCCCGCGACGATCGCGGTGCCCGCCGCGCGGCGGAAGCCGAGCACGGTCGGGATGAGGTTCAGCGTGGCGGCCGAGATGCTGTTGCCCTCGACGGTGGCGGCGCTGGTGGGCGCGATCTCGTTGATCTGCACCGAGCCGTCGATGGTGAGCGAGGGGGAGGGACCCGACTTCGGGAAGACGCGGTACGCGTACCAACCGCCGCCCGGAGCGGTCACCGTCACGCGACCCATCGCGTCCGTGACGAGGTCGGACTCGGGATCGCAGGTGTCGCCGACGACCGGAGCGTTGTCCGGGTAGAACCTCACGCAGAGACCCTCGATCACCTCGTCGGTGCGGAACTCCTTCACCTCGAGGGTGAACTCTTGGTCCGCGCCCGAGTCGTCGGGCGTGGTCCGCATGCCGAAGCACGAGTAGTCGGCCGGCTCCGCGCTGGCGGGGTCGATCCCGATGCCGCTCGGGTCGGTGGGGTCGGCGCCGTCACCGAGCTGGAGGAGCGGTTGGTCGACCGGAGGTGGACCGCCGCCGTCGACGTCCGGCACCTCGCCGTCGACGCCCGGTCCGCCCGAGTCCACGGAACCGCCGTCGGGCGTCGGTGCATCGTCGTCACCACACGCGCCGATCGCCAACGCGAGCAAGGCCCCGAGAAAGATTCGCTTCGTCATCACTTCGTCCCCATTCCACGACGCACCCCGGCGCCGTCCAAGTTGGTGTTCGGTCCGCGCGTGGCGCCGATCCGATCGAACTCGATCAAGGCTCGTACTCCAGCAGCAAACGGAGCTGCGTGTGCAGCCTCTGCCAACCGTCGATGCCGACGGAAACCGTCTCCTCGTAGTGTTCGCCCTCGGCCTCGTCGATGTACGGCTCGTCGGGATCGAGCACGTAGTCGAAGTCCGGCAGGATGTAACCGAGTTGATCGTTGCCGAGGTTGACCAGCGACACGTAGTCGAAGCCGCCGCCGACCTCTTCGCGCAGGTACGGGCCCTCCGGCGCGCGCGAGACGTCGGGCGAGTTGGCCACGCCCTCGTCGATGAACGGGACGTCGTCCGGGCGGAAGCTGCCGTCGTAGCCGCCCACGAAGAGCGCGGGATCGACCTCGCCGGGCATGTAGAGGATGCGCATGCGGCCGACGTCGACCATCGCGATCTCGGTGCGCACGTCGGGCTCGTTCACGCCCGGCACCAAGATGCGGTCCGGATCCCAGTTGAAGCTCTCGCGCAAGAAGAGCTGATTGAGGATCGCGACGTGGAAGCCGCGGTTCTGCACGTCGACGAAGAAACGCGTCGAGCGCACCCGAAGATCTGCGGTCTCTTCGGTTTCCCCGTCCTCGAGCGCGCGAAGCACGAAGTACGCGAACTGTTCGCCCACGACCTGCTTCGTTTGTGCGCCCTGACGTGGGAGCTCCATTCCGTCCCAAGTCTGCGGGCGGATCTCACCGGGGCCGATCTGCGCGCCGATCGCGCCTTCGCAGTACGCCGCCATGCCGCCGAGGCCCGCGATCATCCCGTCGGGGCCTGCCACGCCGTCCTCGATGCCTTCGCGCAAGTGGTGCGGGAAGTCGCTCGAGAGGAGCGAGTTGCGGGTGCCCCAGTACTCGGCGTGCGCGCCGAAGTTCACCCAGGTCGCGATCGTCGCGTCGTCGTCGACCGCCTCGAAGCGCAGGATGAGGGCCTTGTCGTCGATGATGCGCGGGTGGCGCGCGTCGCTGACGTAGCGGTAGGTGCCGCCGGGCTGATCGCGGAAGTCGAAGCTCGCGTATTGGATGCGCGCGCGCTCGAGGTTCGCGGTCGCCATCTCGACCGCGCGCGCGGCGCCGTCGCGGACGCGCTCGAGGTAGTCGGGATCGACGCCGCTCGAGCTCTCGTCGAGGCCGTAGATGCCGAGCGTGTCCGCGCCTTGATGCGTGTGGCTCGCGCAGGTGGCCACGTAGTCGACCCCGAGGGCGGAGTCGACGCGCGCGCGGATGGCGTCGGTGTCGTCGAGGAAGACCGAGAAGGTGTCGAGCGAGACGAGCGCGATCGTGGTCTCGTTCTGGCGCAGCACGATCGCGCGTGCCCACTGCGGATCCGCGATGCCGCTCGCGGGGCGCGGGCTGCCGAAGCCGGCGATGAAGACGGGATCGAAGAGGCCGTTGTCGTTGCGGTCTTCGAACTCGTCGCCGTCGAAGGGATCCCAGATCGCGTCGCCGTTGGTGTCGACGGTGAGGATGTCGACGGCATCGCCGAACGCGGGCGTGATCTCGACCATCGCCGCGCCCACGAAGAGCGCGTCGTCGCCTTCGTCGAGGCAGCCCGCGCGGCCCGGACAGAGCACGTCGGGCTCGAAGGGGGGCGGCCCCGCGTCTTCGCTCGCGTCGGCGTCGCCCGCGTCTTGGGCGACGCCCGCGTCCTCGGGGAGGCCCGAGTCGATCGGCGCGTCGTCGTCGCCGCAGGCGAGCGCGAGCAGGAGCACGATCGAGAGGCGACGCATCGTGAGCCTCAGAACGCCAAGCCGGCGCGCAGCCGGAGCAGACCGACGGTGTTCATCCGCCCGCCATCCGCGTCGTCGAACGCGCGGCCGGGCACCGCGACGCCGCCTTCGATGCCGAGCTCGAGATCGAGATCGCGCGGCAGGCTCAGGTGCGCGACGACCGAGGCGTCGACCTCGATGCCGAGGTCGCGGTTGCGACGGTCGCCGCCGCGCCAGCCGACCTGTCGCGACTCCGCGCGCGCGCGGTAGGGATCGACGACGTCGGTGGTCGCGCGGCCCCACACCCAGCCCGCGCGCACGTCGAGCCACTCGACGGGACGGATCGTGTAGTGGTTGAAGAGGTACGCGGCGCCGGACACGCCGCCGTCGGTGGGGAGCAGGTCGCTGCCGGGGGAAGGGCGGCCGACCAGCTCGTCGGAGCGCGCGAGGTTCGCCGCGCGCGCGCTGCTCCACGCGAGCAGCTCGGGGAAGAGGATGAGCCCGATGCGGTGATCGGGGTGCATGCTCGCGCGGCGCTGCACGCCGTCGTCGGGGTTCGCGTCGCCGCTCGACCAGCCACCTTCGAGCACTGCGTCGACCGTCTCGCCTTCGCGGCCGACCTGCATCGCGAAGAGCCCCTGCCGCACGTCCTGGTTGGGGTTCTCGGTGGTGCGCGCGAGGTTGGCGGTGCCGTGGAAGTAGATGCCTTCGAAGCCCGCGAAGAGCTTGCCGCCCGAGGGCTCCGCGAAGTCCCAGCGCGCGAAGAGGTCGACGATCCAGACCTTCAGGCGCTCCTCGATCTGCGCGGGGATCGGTCCGCCGCCGAGCGCGTCGGAGGTCTGGTGGCGGTACACGACGTACGCGCCGACGCCGCGATCTTCGTCGCCGTAGAGCGCAGCCATCACCGCCTGCCACGCGCGCTGATCTTCGCGCAGGCGCGCGATCGGATCCGCGTACACGAGGTCGCCCGCGAGGATGACGTTGAAGGGCACGTCGGCGCCGAAGGGGCGCGTCGCGAAGAGCACGCGGATGTTGCGGTTGCCGTAGCGGTAGTCGCCGAAGGGGACCTCGTGGTCGCCGTCGTTCGCGAGCAGGCCGAGGCCCCAATGAGACGGCTGCAGACCCGCGCGCACGAGGCCGACCGGCGAGCGCCACGAGACGTAGAGCCAACGCGGATCGACGCCGCCCGCGCGGAAGGCGTCGTGCTCGTCGCGCGGAAGCTCCGCGGTGTCGACGCCGCGCGTGCGGTCGCCGAAGACGAGGCCGTCGAAGAGATCGATCTGACCGACGAGCTCGACGCCACGGCCCGCGAGGCGCGGCGTGAGGCGGAGCCATTGGGTGCCGAAGACGTTCTGGCCGAGCTCGTCGGGGTAGCCCGCGCGCTCTTGCGTCTGCAGCGCGATGTCGGTCATCGCGTGGAAGCGAAAGCGGTACTCGCCGGAGAGCGCGAAGGGGCCCCGCTCGCGGTAGAGGGTGGGTGCCTCGGCGCTCGTGTCGGCGGTGGCCTCGTCTTCCGCACCCTCGGCGAGGGCTGCGCGTACGGCGTCCTCGTCGACGGGCTCGGCGCCGGCGGCCTCCAGCGCGGCACGGATGGCCGCGTCCTCGTCGTCCTCCGCGGCGTCGTCTTCCGCGGCGTCGTCTTCCGTGGCGCCCGCAGCGCTCGCATCGGTTGCGGCTTCGCTCGCCGCGTCGGCATCGTTCGTAGCCTCGGCGTCTTCGCTCGGGCCTTCCTCGGGCGTCGTCGCGTCGCCCTCCGCCGGCGCGCTCTCCTCGGTGGTCACCGCGTCACCGATCGCGCCCTCGACGGAAGCGTCTTGCGCCACCACCGACGACGACACCGCCGCCGACGCCGCCGTCAACGACACGCAGAGCCAAACCCGAGAGGCACACCAACGCTTCATGAAACCCCGAAGTGAGCGGGACCGTACTCGCAGCGCCCGTCGGCTTTCAACGTCGCGCGCTTACACCTGCTGCGATGCGACGTGGTCCGCGCGTCTCCTCACGCTCTCGACCTCGGCCGCCGCCGGCGTCCACGACCTGACGTACGCGTTGTGGGGGCTCGCTTCGGATCGCGCGCAACCTCGTTCGGCTGCTATCTCTGCGCGGTGACCCGATTCTTCGTGCGCCGCGTCCGGCGACCGCTCGGCCCGAGCGCCGTATTGCCCGCGCTCCTCGCGTCCTTCGCGTGCTTCGCGCTCGCGTGCGGGGACGACGAGCCGCGCGTCCCCGTGCGCGTCCCGAGCGATCCGAGCGCGGACACGCGTGAAGAAGCGCCGTTCGAGCCGCGCCGTGGCGAGTCCTTCGCGTCGGGCACCCACCAGGTCTCGGTCGAAGGCGTGACCATCCCGGACGCCGCGCTCGCGCATGCCTTGCTCGTTCTGGATCTCGACGCGGACGGCGATCGCGACGCGCTCTTGCTCCGCAGCGATCCGAGCGCCGGCACGGTCGGGGTGTCGGTCGCGATCCGCGAGGGCGCCGCGTTCCGCGTACGCGCACCGTCGCCGCTCCCGCTCGAAGGCTGCACCGTTCGGAGCGCGACCCTCGCGCACCCGACGCGCAGCAGCTTCGTCGCGGAGGTGCAGACCGAGTGCGCGCCGAGCGCGAACGCGGTGACTCCGACACCGAGTCCGAGTCCGACCGCGGAGCAGCGCACGCACCGCTGGATCCTCTCGAACGAGCCCGCGCCGCGGGTGCGCCTCGTGACCTCCACCCGCGGCGAGACCGCGCTCTCGTTCGCGTTCGAGGATCTCGACGACGACCGACACGAGGACGTGCGCGCGACGGTGTCGGTGGCGGGACGGGAGCTGACGCTGCGCTGGCTCGATCGACCGGGAGGGCTCGCGCTCGACGCGGGTGAGCCCGCGACCTCGGTGCGCGCCGCGATGAGCGAGTCGCGTGAGCTCGGAGCGTCGCTCGCGCGTGCGCTCTGTCGCGGCGACGCGGCGTCGCTTCGTGTCGGGCCCGGCTCGTGGGGTCTCGATTGTCCGGAGGAGCTGCTCGGCGCGGCGCGCGTCGCCGAGACGGATGCGTGGCTCCGCGCGGGTCGGCTCGAAGAGGCGCTCCTCGCGATCGACGCGGGCGCGGTCGCGTCGGCGGAGGCGCTCGACGCGGCGGCGGCGCCGGGGATCACCGCGACGCGGCTCCCGTTCGGATATCGCGGTGAGCCGAGCCTCGACCTCGCGCACGTCGCGCTCGCGTTCGTCGGGTCCTCCGAGGGACCACCCGCGCTTCGTGTGGAAGGAGCGTCGATCGATCGCGTCGCGCGTGACGGAGGCGCCAGCCCGGGCGACGCGCTGCCCGCGCCGATCCGATCGAGCGACGATCCGCCGTGGGTGCTGACGCGGGTGCGGTCGCGGGGCTGTGCGGTCGACGTCACGCTCGCGTCGTTCCGCGATGGCGTGCTCGGCGGCGTGCACGAGCTGGTCGATCCCACGGCGTGCGCGGACGACGCGCGGTCCGGCGAGTGGCGCGCGCTCGGTTGGGCGCCGCAGGGCATCCTCGTCGCGCGGCTCGGCGAGCGTCGTGTGCTGCCGATCACCACCGATGGGCTCGCGGCTGGAACCCCCGTCGCGCTCGAGGCCGACGCGCCGTGGCCCGCGCCCGTGCTCGGCGCGCGCATCACGCCCGACGGTTCCACGTGGATCCTCGAGCGTCGCGAAGGCGTGCTCCACGTGCGCGACGGGCGCGCGTCGCTGTGGCGCCCGAGCGGATGGAGCGAGGGCGAAGCGCCGAGCGCGGCGGCGATCTCTCCCGACGGGCGTGAGGTCGCGGTGCTGCGTGGGGACGCGATCTGGATCTTGAGCGCGCCGTGATCGGGTCCACACGCAGTCCGCACGTCGATCGGGTCAGCGCGTCGAAGAGGCGCGAGGGGCGCGTCCGGGCACGGCTGTTGAATCGCTGGACGTAGGCTGCTACTCCGCCGCCTCGATGAAGCTCACGGCGGCGCTGCTTTTCCTCGCCCTCGCCGGATGTCGGACCGGGCAGGACACGCCACAGCCGACGCCGTGCATGTCCGACAGCGAGTGCCGCGCGGATCGCATCTGCCACGAGGGCCGCTGCCGCTTCCTCGAGGAGGTGCGCGCGGAGCTCGCCGGGCCGAGCTCGGTCGGAGGCGACGCGCCGGCCGACGCTGGAGCCGAGACCCCCGAGCAAGACGCCGCGGCTGCGACGGTCGAGGTTCCGATGGGCTCCGAGAGCCCGATGTTCATGGGCGGCGTGCGTCATCGCGGCCGCACCGCGCACGCGGGTCCCGCGACGACGCCCACGCGCCGCTGGACGCACCGCACGCGCGCGCGTGTCTTCGCTTCGCCCGTGGTCGGGCCCGACGGCACCGTCTACGTCGGCAGCCTCGACCGCACGTTCTCCGCTGTCGCGCCCGACGGGACGCTGCGCTGGCGCTACGTCGCGGGCGACAAGATCTACGCGAGCGCCGCGCTCGCCACCGACGGCACGGTGTACGTCGGAAGCCTCGACCATCACCTCGTCGCGCTCGACGCGAGCGGTCGTGTGAAGTGGCGTCTCGATCTCCAGGACGAGATCGACGCGAGCCCCACCGTCGGCCCCGACGGAACCATCTACGTCTCCGCGGGTGGCGTGTACGCGATCGATCCGGCGGGCGCGGTGCGTTGGCACGTGCCCACGGCGTCGCACGTGCGCAGCGCGCCCGCGCTCCATCCGAACGGTCTCGTGATCGTCGGCACGCCCGAAGGCACCGTGCTCGCCATCCGCACGAACGGCGAGGTCGCGTGGCGCGCGGAGGCCGGCGCGAGCATCGACGGCGCAGCGTCGATCACGGACGAAGGCCTCGTGGTCATCGGCACCGATCGCGGCCACGTGGTCGCCTTCGACGCGAGCGGCACCGAGCGTTGGCGCTTCGAGACGGGCGACGACGTCCGCGCGACGCCCGCGATCGCGCCCGACGGCACGCTCGTGGTCGGCAGCTACGATCGCCACGTCTACGCGCTCACGCCCGCCGGCCAGCTCCGTTGGCGCTTCGAGACGACGGGACGTCTTCGCGCGTCCGCGCGCATCGATCCCGAAGGCCGCATCTACGTCGGCTCGCAAGACGACGGCCTCTACTGTCTGTCGGCGACGGGCGAGCTCCTCTGGCGCGTCGAGGTCGGCCAAGACATCGACAGCACCGCCGCGATCGGACCCGACGGAACGCTCTACGTCGGCGCGGACGACGGCGGCCTGCACGCGTTCGCGAGCCGTTGAGCGCGCGAAGACCACACGCACCGCTCACGCGCCGCTCGACGCACTGGGCTTGACGCGCGTGCCACTCGACGGACCGCGCTCGATGGACCGCGCTCGACGCACCGCGCCGCTCGCGAGGTCGCTATCCTCCACGCTCGATGGAGCTCGACACCTCGCGCCTCGACCTCAACCTGCTCGCGGCGCTCGACGTGCTCCTGCGCGAGCGCAACGTCACGCGCGCGGCGAAGAAGCTCGGCATCACGCAGTCGGCGATGAGCCACAAGCTCAAGCGTCTGCGCGAAGAGCTCGGCGATCCGCTCTTCGTGACCGCGCCGGGAGGGCTCGCGCCCACCGCGCGGGCGGAGAGCCTCGAGGAGCCCTTGCGTCGCGCGCTGCAAGACGTCGCGGCCGCGGTCCGCGCGAGCGCGCCCTTCGATCCGAGCACGGCGGAGCGCGAGGTGCGCGTGGCGTGCGTCGACGCGATCGAGCTCACGCTGCTCCCCGAGATCCTCGCGCGGCTCGCCCGAGAGGCGCCGAAGATTCGGCTCTCGATCCGTCGTCGCGGTCCACGTTCGATGGAGGAGCTCGCGAGCGGGGAGCTCGATCTGATCGTCGCGCCGGGCGGCGTGCCGGGCGTCGGCTACGACGAGCTTCCGGGCGTGCAGCGTCGGCTGCTCGGCGCGGACGGGTTCGCATGCGTGGTGCGCGCGGACCACCCGCTCGTCCGCAAGCGTCTGACGTTGTCGCGCTTTCTCGAGCTCGATCACCTGCTCGTGACGCCGGGTGGGACTTCGCTCGGCGTGGTGGATCAAGTCCTCGCCAAAGACGGCCTCTCCCGCCGCGTCGCAGTCACCATCCCGAGCTTCGTCAGCGCGCCCTTGCTCGTCGCGCGCACGGATCTCGTGCTCACGTGCCCGACGAGCGTGGCGGAGGTCGCTTCGCGCGTGGTGCCTTTGCGCGTGCTGACACCGCCCATCGCGCTGCCCACGATCCCGCTCTTCCTCTTCTGGCACGTGCGGGTCCAACACGATCCCGCGCACCGTTGGATCCGTGAGTTCGTGCTCTCGACCTTCGTCGCCACCGCGGCCGGCAAGGCGGGTCGGCCGGCGCCGACCGCCGGGAAGTGAGCTCCCGGGGGCCTTCGCCTCCTTCGAACCCCTCGTTCGAAGCGCGCGGCGCCATCGATCCTGTCGATGGACGTCATGAAGAGCATGCGTTGGGCTCATGACCCGCCGCTCTCCACGATGAGGGCATGCGCACGTCAGCCCCAGTCCTCCTCCTGCTCCTCCTCGCCGCTTCACCGGCCCTCGCCGACGACCCACCGACCTCGCCGGCCTCCGACGGCGCTTCGACCGCGTCGCCCGACGTGTCGATCGGCGTCGGCGCCCGCGTGAGCAACTTCGGCGCTGGTGGCGCGCTCGAGCTGCGCCTCCGCACGGCGTCCGAGATCCAGATCGGCGTCGACGCCTCGGCGGGCCGCGATTGGGACGTGTTCGTGGGTGGCTACGCGGGCCACGACGCGCGGCGCTTCGACGTCGGCGCGAGCCTGCTCGCCCCGGTGTGGCGTCGCGACGACGTCACGATGTCGATCGGCGCGCGGGCGCACGTGCGACGCCTCGCGAGCGCGACGAGCGCGAGCAACCTCGCGCCGACGTCCTCGTGGGCGGCGGGGCTCGATCTCGCGCTCTTGCTCCACGCACCGATCCGCGAGCGCGGGATGCTTCGCGTCGGCGCCGTGGTGCCGATCGGCTTCGAGGTCTCCCCCGAGTTTCATGCGGACACCACCGGCAGCGGCGGCGCGTTGCTCGCGCTCGGCGGCGCGGTCGCCCTCTCCGATCACCTCGCGCTCACGGTCGACGTCGACGCCGGCGGCGCGTTCGGCGCGAACGGCGACGGCATGAAGCTCCTCGCGCGCGGCACGGTCGCGCTGCGTTTCCAGCCCGGCGCGCGTCGTTGGCTTCGTTTCTGAGCACGTCCTCCTCTCTCTCGCCCTTCGGAGCTTCTCATGCGTACGAACTTCCTCGCTCTCGTGCTCTTCGTCTCGCTCGTCTCGTTCGCGTCGCTCTCGTCCACCGCGCGCGCCGACGAGCGGCCTTTCGCGGCGCCCTTCGTCGGCATCGACTGGCGGGTCAACGGCCTCGCCGATCACGTCAGCCACGGTCCCGGCTTTCAGCTCGGCGCGTTGCTCTTCCGTGGCCACCTCAAGGTCGGCATCGCGGGCTTCTCGCGCCCCGGCCCGCTCAACCCCGCGACCTTCCGCGTCGCGCTCGAGGAGACGACGTACCGCGGCCAGTCGACCCTCGATCTTCGCAGCGACGGTGGCGTGGTCGGCGTCTTCGTGGCGCCGCGCTTCACCATGCCGGGCCTGCCTTGGCTCGACGTCGAGCTCCCCATCTTGGTCGGACAAGGCGCGTTCGGCTTCTATCTCCACGGAGAGGATCGCGAGACGCCGGACGGCCGACGCGTGAGCGAGTGGGAGAACGAGCTGCTCGACGGGAAGGACGCGTCGTTCGGGATCGCGGTCGACGTCGGTCTGCGCCTCTCGTTTCGCACGCCGGCGTCGTGGCTGCGTCCCTACGTCGGCGTCCACTACACGAACGTGATCGGCTACGACGCCTTCGTGCGCAGCGACTACTCGGGCTTCGGCGGCGTGGCGGGCGTCGAGGTCGGCGGCTTCTGATCTTGCGCCCCGCTCACGGGATCACGTGCAGTGCGATCAGCGTGAGCATCACTGCCAGCAGAAGCCGTCGCGCGACCGGGTCGTCGCGACGCGCGGTGAGCAGCGCGATGGCCACGACGACCGCGAGCGCCCCGTGTCGTGTGGGCGCGTGGTCGAGGAGGTCGAAGCCCGCGAGACCGAGCGCGAGCGCGCCGTGGGTGAGCGCCAGGGCCGCAGCGAGCGCAGCGACGACACGGCGCGCGCGTCGCCAGAACGGCACCGCGAGAAAGAGCACCAGCGTGAGCCAGCCGAGCGGGGAGGTCACAGCATCTCCAAGAAGCGCGCGATGCGTTCGTGCGATTCGGTGTCGACCCGGTGCACGCCTTCGCCGTCCGCGAAACGATCGGGGGAGCTGCGCGCGAGCCCGACGAGCGAAGGGGTGTCCCACGTCCCACGTCGCGCGCGACCGAGCTCAGCGCCGGTGCGCGCGCGTCGATCGGTGAACGCGGGGAACGCGTGACACTCCGCGCAGCCCGAGCCCACGAAGGCGTCGAGCCCGTCACGCACGTCGTCGAGCGAGCGTGCGTCGCGAGCACTCGAAGGCTCGCCATCGCGCGTAGGTCGATGCTCGATCGCGGTCCCACCCCGCGCGCGGCCTTCGAGCCACACCACCAACGCCGGCACGTCGACCTCTTCGCGCCAGCCGCCGAAGAGTCGCGCGCTCTGTGCGATCAACGTCTCCAGCGAGCCGTAGGCGGCGCTTCGAAAGTAGGGCGGCGTGAGGGTCAGGTTTGCGAGCTCGGGCGCCGCACGTGGAGTCGAGCTCCCGTGGATCGGGCCGAGTCGGTGCGTCGCGTCGCCGCCGTCGACGTGACAGCTCGCGCACGCGAGGCCCGAACGTGTCGGCGCGTGAAACGCTCGCGCGCCGGGCGACGGGGCCGCGAGCTCGATCGTCTGCCAGCGTTCGCCGCGCCAGATGCCGATCCTGCCCTCGGGCTCCGCGAGCAAGACACGTACGCCCGCCGCGGGGATCGCCAGCCCGGTCGGCGTGGCGAGCGCGCGTGGTAGAGGGCCTAGAGCCTGATCCAGGATCGGCGTCGGCGCTTCGCGCCCTGGGCACGCACCCTGAGGCATCCACTCGCGCTCGAAAATACCCGGCATTTCCTTCGGCGAGCGGATGCCCCATGGCACGCACCCAGACCACGAATCACTCAACGCCGATCCTGGATCAGGCTCTAGTCGAAGGTCTCCGCCCTCTTCGATCGCTCCGAGCTCGCTGCTCCCCGCGAACGCCACGACCAGCTTCTCACCGTCGAACGCGAGCGCGCGTGGGAGCAGCCCTGCGTCCACCGCGCCCGGATGATCCTGTCGCCGCGTTCGACGCGCGGTTCGAATCACACGCGAGATCGAGAACGTGCGCGCATCGAGCTCGAGCACGGCGTCCTCCACGTAGTGGTTGCCGGCCTCGTGCTCGATCGCATCGATCGCATCGACTGCGTTGGTCGCGATCGCGAGCCGCGCGCCGCGCACGGCCATCGCGATCACGTCGCCGGGCAGCGTCGTCCGCGACGTGATCGCAATCCCCTCACGCTCGTACGTCGGGATCGACACCCGCACGAGCTGCCTGCCACGTGCCGCGAAGATCGCGTCGCTCACTGCCAGATGCACCGGCGGAAAGCCGAGCGGGACGTCGCGCACGGGGACGAAGCCACGTTCGGTGCGACGCGCGAAGCGGAGCGTGCTCCCGACCGCGATCGCGATCACGTCGCCCGCCGCGACCATCGCGTCCACGGGCCCGCAGTCCCAGCGATGCACGCCGTCGACGATCGCGCGATCCGTACCCCACACGATCGTGTCGCGCGTCGACACACATGCGCGCACGGGCTCGTCGCGGTGCTCCGTGCGCACACCGCCGTTCGTCTCCACCACGGTGACCCGCGACGAACGCGGCGCGTCGATCAGCACGACGCGATCGTGACTCGCGCAGCCGATCCGTGGACGTGGCGGATTCGGTGGATCGAGCGTGATCGACGGCGCGCCGTCGATCGCGACGACCGCAGCCCCTTCGATGGCGGGCGGCGCGTCGAGCGCGAAGAGGCCGTGCCCGAGCGACAGGCCATCGCTGCGTACGTCACGAGCCTCGTCGAGCAGCGCCACCCGCTCCGCGTTCGGCGCCGATACGAAGTGCCGCTCGCCGGGTACGAGGCGCGTCGGGAACACCGACGGCGTCCGATCGAGCGCCCACGCCGCACGCGCTCGCGGCGCGAGGCCGTCGAGACCTTCGCGTCGCACGAGCGATTCCGTCTGCGGCGCCAGCGTCGCGAGCCCGAGCGCGATCCCGAAGGCTCCGAGCGCGACGCGAAGATCCGAAGGCCACGCGCGCCACCGCGTCTCGCCGATGCGCAGCAGCAGCGTCGAAGCCACGAGCGCGAGCACGAGCGCCGCGAAGCTCGCGTGTGGCACGAGCGCCCACGCGCCGAGCCACACGCCCAGCCGCCATACGAGCTCTGCGCGTCCGTTCACGCGCCGAAGATGCCACGCACGGAGGTCGCGCGGAGCGCGCGCGCCTTCGCGGCCGCGGGCTCTGCGTGGGCGGGGAGTTCGTCGGAGATCACGCTGCGGCGATCACCCGTCGAGCACGCACCGCACTCCGCCGAGATCCATCTCCGCGATGCACTCGTTGCAGGCGTTGCAGCGCGTGCGCTCGAGCGCGCCGCGCGCCATGAGGTTCGGCAGATCCGGATCGGCGATCAGCGCGCGACCGAGCACCACGAAGTCGAAGCCCTCTTCGCGTGCACGTGCGATCGAGGCGCGGGAGACGAGCCCGCCGAGGAGCGCGACGGGCATCTTCACGGCGGCGCGGAGACGCCGCGCGAGCGGCAGGAAGAACGTCTCTTCGAAGGGGTAGGGGCGCAGGATGAGGCCCCCGAGCACGCGCATGCCCAGGCGCGTGACGAGCTCGGGCTGCGCCGCGGCCATGCGCTTCAGCGGGAAGCCTCCGCGCAGGAGGAAGAAAGGCGTGCGGCTCGTGAAGCCGCCGCTCGGCACGATCAGATCGACGTCTCCGCTCGCCTCGAGCGCGCGGGCGACGACGATCGCGTCCTCGATCGTGAGGCCGCCGTCGAAGCCGTCGTCGAGGTTCGTCTTCGCGAGGACCGCGCGGTCGCGACCGACGGAGCGTCGCACGCGTTCGAGCACGGCGAGTGGGAGCGCGAGGCGTCGCTCGGCGGAGCCGCCCCAACGATCGGTGCGATGGTTCGTGGCGGGCGAGAGGAACTGGCTGAGCAGGTAGCCGTGGCCGAGGTGGATCTCCACCGCGTCGAAGCCGAGCTCGACCGCGCGCGTGGCGGCTTCGCCGAACGCGTCGATCACCGCGCGGATGTCGGCTTCGTTCATCTCGCCCGCGAAGGGAACTCCAGACGAGGCGCCGTAGGCGTTGAGGGTGCGCGAAGGACCGCGCGGCGCGCGACCGCGTTCGTCGCGCAGCTTGCTGAAGAAGCCGGCGTGTCCGAGCTGAAGCGAGACCGCGGCGCCCTCGTCGTGGACGCGTCGCACGAGCTCGCGGAGCTTGCTCGCCGACGCGGGCCCGAGCTGGAGCTGGTCGCCGAAGGTGCGCCCGGACGAGGCGACCGCGCAGTACGCGACGGTCGTCATGCCGACCCCGCCGCGCGCGAGGCGGACGTGATGCTCGACGAGGGCGTCGGACGCCACGCCGCCGGGGCTCATGCCTTCGTAGGTGGCGGCCTTGAGGAGGCGATTGCGGAGGCGAAGCGGGCCGAGCGTCGCGGGCTCGAAGGCATCCATGCGCGCGAGGATAGAGCAGACGTCGCGAGTCCCGCGGTCGATTCGTGGAAGCGATGCGCCGATCGGCGGCGCCGTCTTCGCGCGCGCGCGACCACGCTCGAGCACGCCAGGATCGCGCTCGCGCGACCACGCTCGAGCACGCCAGGATCGCGCACGCGCGACCACGCAGGAGCACGCCCGGATCGCGCACGCGCGACCACGCAGGAGCACGCCAGGATCGCGCACGCGCGACCACGCAGGAGCACGCCAGGATCGCGCTCGCGAGCGTGTACGCTCGGGCCGTGACGACGCTCGAAGATCGGCTCGTGGTGATCACCGGCGCAGGGGGAGGAATCGGCGAGGCGCTGGCGCGCCGAATGAACGCCGCGGGCGCGCGGGTCGTGCTGACCGACGTCCGCGCCGACGCGATCGACGCGCTGGCGAGTGAGCTGCCTCGGGCGCGCGCGCGCGCGATGGACGTGACGCGGAGCGCGGACTGGGACGCGCTCGCCGACGAGCTCGCGCGCGAAGGGGGCGCGGACGTGCTCGTGAACAACGCGGGCATCACCGTGCTCGGCGCGTTCGCGGATCAATCGCTCGGCGATCTGGAGCGTGTCCTCGACGTGAACCTGCGCGGCGTGATCTACGGCTGCCACGCGTTCGTGCCGCAGCTCGTCGCGCGGCGAGGACACCTCGTGAACGTCTCGAGTCTCGCGGGGGTCGTGGCGTTTCCTTATCAGTCCACGTACTGCGCGACGAAGTTCGCGGTCCGCGGGCTGAGCGCGTCGCTGCGGATGGAGCTCGCACCGCGAGGGGTCGGGGTGACCGCGGTGTTGCCGGGCGCGATCGCGACGCGGCTGCTGGAACGGGCACGAAGCTACGATGGCGCCGCGTCGCAGAAGATGGTCGAGCTGATGCTCGCGCACGGGACCCCGCCGTCGCGCGTCGCCGATCGCATCGTGCGGGCGATCGAACGCGACGAAGGCGAGGTGGTGATCGGTTGGGATGCCCACGCGACGACGGCGCTCGCGGCGATCGCACCGCGGGTGTTGCGGCGCGCGCTCACCGCCGGGTTTCGGGTGCGTGACCGTTGACGCGAGCCCTCGACGCGAGCCCGACGCGAGCACGAAGGGGGCGTGCGCGTTCTCGCGCGTGAGTCCGGTTCGAGGTCGGTTCGAGACGGTTGAGGACCATGTGGCGACGGTTCGCGACCCGGGGCGATTCGATGGTTCGGTCGCCTGACGGCGACGCTCACGTGACGTCGGGTCGCACGGCCTGTCGGCCGGCTCCAAAAACGTCAATCGGCGTCGATCGAGGCGCCACGCAACGCGGTGACGCGCGGGTACCTTCCGCGGCCGTGTCGGCACGTACCCTTCGCCTCGGCGCCTTGGTCGCCTTCGCGTGGCTCCTCGCGAGCCGCGCTTCTGCGAACCCGGAGCCTCCTTCGGCCGACGCGCGTGTGGTCGGCATGGCGGGCGTCGCGATCGCGACCGTCGACAGCCCCGCCGCGCTTCTGCACAACCCCGCGCAGCTCGACCGCATCGAACGCTTCGCGATCACCGCCTCGGCGACGTCGTTGCTCGTCGATCTTCGTGCCCCCTTCGCGGGGCTCGGCAGTGAGGTCGACAGCGGGTTGATCTACGCGCCGCTGCCCTTCCTCGGTGTGGTCGGACGTGTGCATCGGCGCCTCGCGCTCGGGGTCGGCGCGTACGTGATCACGGGCTTCGGTGGTGGCTTCCCCACGGTGAGCTGCTTCAGCTACGGGGACGCGAGCGCGTGTGGGGATCCTTCGCGAACCGACGCGACCACGCTCGAGACGCCGATCGAGCAGAGCGTCACGCTCTTCGTCGGCGAGCTCGCGGTGCCGCTGCAGGTGACCGTGGTGCCGGAGGTGTTGAGCGTCGGCGTGACGTTCCGGCTCCCGTACGGACGCCAAGCGGTGAACGCGGTGCAGCAGGAGCCACTCACGGGATCGTGGGCTCCGGCCGAGCAGGACCTCGACGGCTTCGGTGTCCCAGGGGTCTTGATCGGCGTGACGTATCGGCCGATCCCGGAGCTCGCGCTGGCGGCGGTGTACCGGTCGAAGGTGTGGGTGAACATGTCGGGCATCACGGAGGTGCCTTTCGGGAGCGGCGATCCGATCGCGATCGCGACCACGACGCGCTGGTACGTCCCGCACATGATGCGTTTCGGTCTGGCGCTCACGACGTGGCGCGACCGGCTCACGCTCTCGAGCGAGCTGCGCATCCAGCTCCACCGCACCGCGAACGAGACGCAGGTCTTCGATCTCCAACCCGACGGCGTGCTCGCCGCGCTCGTGCCCGACACCGTCGCGCAGTTTCGTTGGAAGAACGTCTACATCGGATCGCTCGGGGGCGAGGTCTGGGCGCTCCCGCGCATGGCGCTCCGCTTCGGCGGCACGCTCGCGCGCAGCGCGTCGAACGGCAGCACGATGACTGCGTTCTCGCCGCCGCCCGGGCTTCAGATCTCGGTGTTCGCAGGGCTCGGCGTGCGCGCTGGGCCGCTCGACGTGGATCTCGCGCTCGGCTGGGGCGGCGGGCCGGCGTATCGGCGAGAGACGAACGATCCGGTGCTCTGCACGTCGGTGCACCCCGACGAAGAAGAACGACCGCGCTACACGCCGGGTCGCAGCTCGTCGTTGCTCGCCGGCGGAGGCTGCGCGGGCGAGTACCACGTGAGCTCGTTCTTCCTCGGGCTGTCGGTGACGTACCGCATGGGGCGTGGTGAAGCGGAGACGGAGACCGAGTTGGAGACGGCGACGGAGTCCGAGACGGAGTCGGAGTCGGCGACGGAGTCGGAGACGGAGACCGAGACCGAGACGGAGACGGAGACCGAGACCGAGACCGAGACCGAGACGGAGACGGAGACCGAGACCGAGACCGAGACCGAGACCGAGACCTGACCGCCACGCGCGCCACCGTGCCGCGCTCACACGAGTCTTCACGCCAACGACGCGTGACCGACGCTGCGCCTTCCCGCACTTCGAATGGTCGACGAGCGCTGGGCAAGATCCGCTCTCGACCCGCGCTCACTCGCACCGATCGACGCACACCCCGTCCGCGCACGCGCCGCTCTCGCATCGCGAGAAGCCACCGCACGACTCCCCGAGCGCGCGCAGCGGCACGCAGACGTCCAAGTCGCAGGCGAATCCTGCTCGACATCCGATGGTGGGATGGCGCGTGGAGCACGCGCTCCGTTCGTCGCCCAGAGAACGACGACACACGTAGTCCGGGCGATGGCAGATGAGGCC
>ERZ761602.4398-NODE-4398-length-18204-cov-4.516612_pt1 | contig 18204 bp, 12 predicted proteins | sample MGYA00512165_ERZ761602 | MGnify/ENA primary metagenome ERZ761602 (study PRJEB28899, sample SAMN02445085) | bioreactor sludge metagenome | biome: EBPR sludge; isolation source: Thorneside wastewater treatment plant | place: Australia: Brisbane, Thorneside... | reverse complement strand
GGCCGGGCGCCGGTTTGGCGTAAACATACCCTGGAGCGGCCCCGGTGTTGGCTTCAGGGCAATCGCATTTTAGGCAGCGGCTAAAACGGTCACCAGGTACTCTTCATCCCGGCCGGCCCGCAGCCGCTTGGCCTGCACGCCGATTTTGGCGGTCTTCTCCTGACGGAGCAGGTTGAGCGCCAGGTGGCGTAAGGTGGCCAGGTTGGCGGCCGCGTTGGCCTGTCGCACCCGGCAGGCGTCTTCATTCATGGCCACATCCAAGACCCAATGCAGGCCATTCTCAATGCCCAAATGGCTGCGGACGGCACTGGCAGCTTGACGCGCCTCGCCCGCTAAACTACTGAACTTTGACTTGCGCCACCGAACGCAAGCCTCTCCAGGCCCGATAGTGCCAGAGATCGCCGGTAAACTTCGGATCCGAGATCGTCCAGCATTCGCGGATCTCCAAGCGGCCATGCCCTTTCACGACCGTGCGATGGTGGGCGTGGGTCAAATCCGCGAATTCGATGCTGTGCGCCCAGGTGAAGAGCGTGCGGACATCTTCCGCTAGGCCCTTCTGATTGTTCTTCAGCGCCAGCACAAAGTCCGCCCCGCCGGCCACGAGTGCCTCGGCGATCTCCGTCTGGGTGCCGGCTGCATCAATGGTCACAATACAGCCGTGCAGGTCCAGCAGCCGCAAGAGTTCCGGGATCGCTGTGATTTCATTGGATTTATCGGCCGTTTTGACCTGGCCTAACACCAGGTGATTGGCCGTGGCCCACGCGCTGACCAGGTGCAACGCCGCCCTGTTATTGGTCCGGTCATGCGACCGGCGCAGCGTTTTGCCGTCGACACTTGCACCGCGCTTGCGCGCAGCGCAAGTGCAGGTGTGGCGACCACCTGGCCTTCCGTCAGGGTGTGTACGGCCTGGACCCATTCCATGAGGCTGGCCTGGAACGCTTTCACATCCAACGCCCCAAACACGCGCCCAAAGGTGTCATGCGACGGGATACCTTTGGGCAGCTTCAAGTACTGCTTCAGCCACTTCCGTTTCGCTTTCCCAAAAGCAGCCACGTCGGTCCAGCCTTCGGCGCCACAGACCACCGCACAAATCGCAATCGCGATAATCTCCAGAAACAAATGGTCCCGGCGGTTGCCTGTACGCGGGTCCGGCACGTTGGCAAAGCTTGTGGGGAGGTTCCCCAGCGGTTGTTTGGGCATAACGGACTCCTTATGGCTGCCCGCTATCCTACCCTACCGCCCGGTTAGCTCATTCTAAGATGCGATTGCCCTTGTGCCCCCGGTTTTAGCGCCGGCCGATTGACTTTCGGACAGCGACAACGATTAACAAAGGCACGGCCGCTTGGAACCCGCACCTTAACCACGACCAGCGCTCTGCACGGCTTTTTTGGAGTGGCCCGGTAAGGCTCAAGTCTTCCGTCTGGAACGGACCCTCCACGATCGGTGCAAACGTGAACTTCGCCACGAAGTGGTCTACGGGCTGACGAGCTTACCCGCAGCCAAAGCCGGGCCGCCGCAACTGCTCGACCTGGTCCGGCTGCATTAGCGAATTGAGAACAGCCTGCACTACCGCCGGGATGTCACCCTCAAGGAAGATGTCTGCCGCTTACGGCAACCCGTTGCCCAACGTGTTTTAGCGACGCTCAACAATCTGATCCTGGGAGTTCTGCTCGGCCAAGCCAACACGAATGTCCCCCAGGCGCGCGCCGTTTTGCAGCCTATCCAGTGGAGGCCTTGGCTTTACTCTCCAAGGCGCCAGAAAACTTTGCTCATGGCCTGGGCATACGAATATCTCCATTGACTTGAACTGCTGAACAGACTTAGGATAAGGTGTAGGCCAATCAGCGCAACCGGCTGATGGTTCCCACTTCGCTATATTCCGCTGGGGGCGCACAAACCACCGAGATACGATATAACCGCATCCGGCGATTTTCGGCATGCCAGGTTGGCACCAGTGGCTGTCTGGCTTCAATGCCGCCGCCTCAAACCGGGAGTTCCCTCGGCAAGGGTGCAAGACGATGGAATAACCGGTTTATGGTGGCCGCGTTCGGTAACGGATGGTCGCCTGTGGGCCAGATTCGCAATGATAGGGGAGTAAGTTCCATGAACACCCGTCCAGTTGTTCCTGGCAGAATCATCATCGTCGTCATCTTGCTTGTGGTAGGCCTTGGGCCCAAGGTCGCCGCAGCCGTACCCCACTCAACACACACCGCCCAAGTCATATCCTCCGCAGCGCCGAATATCCCGGCGCCCCCGGTTGGCGGCCCACGCCCGACGCTGGCGGTGTCGCCCGCGCATGGTCACGCGGGACAAACCATTGTGGTCACCGGTCAGGGGGTCGCGCCCTACCGCGGTGTACGCGTAGTCTGGATATCAGACGCAGCAACGCTGACAGCCGGCGTGGTCGACGTCTCGGCGACACAAGATTTCCATGCAGAATTGGAGATCCCGGCCGACCTCGCCCCAGGTCCGTCTCAGGTGTGTGCGGCCGTAACCGGCGAGGCCCTAGCTGAGTTTGCCTGTGTCGCTTTCGCTGTTGACGCGCCGCCACCTGGTGCCGTCGACGGGCATCTGCCTTTTGCTTTGGCCGCTGACGATACGCAGCAGGCCACGGCTGACAAGGCTTTCATGGCCTTGGTCAATCGGGTAGGCAACATCGTGGCGCAGACGCCCGTGGAAGCGGATGGCTCGTTTAGCATTGACCAGGTGCCGCCGGGTTTTTATCAGGCCATTATCACCGGCACAGTACCAGCTATCGTCGCTCCTAGCGAGGTACAAGTGCGTCCCATGCAAGTGGCACAAGTAGAACCGAGCTTTTTGACGGCCGGGCCTTGCGGTCGAGTGCAAGCTGAAGTCATGACGGTCTACGAGTGGGCCGACGGCGCACTCGATCGAAGCCGGCGCGGCCTGCTGGACCAATTCAATCGCCGGCTCGGTACTTACGTGTCCCTGGGAGCCTCGAGTACGCCCCACAATGCCACATTCGAAGCCGGGGATATCCAGGCGGTCTCAGGCGACCCGGTCACTGGCATGCGCTTCAGTTTGGAAACGGCGCCCGGTCATTGGGAGAAATTCACCGACACTCAGCCCCCGTACCAACTGGTCTACAACGTCAATAGCCTGTCGCCGGGCAGCCACCGGCTGGAGATGACTCCGCTGATAGCCTCGGGACCGACTTGCACCTCCAGCACTCAATGGACTGTCGAGGTTGTGGCCAACCCATTGACTGATCCTGACAACCTATTGCGTGATGAATACTTCCGCTGGAGCGATGCCGATGATGCATACGTCTTCGGGGGCACATTTCCCCAAACCGGTTTCCTCCCGGTGACATTCCCTGATCCGCCGCCGACCGTGCCACTCTTGGGAAAACTTGAGAATCGCCTAGATGCTGGGCTGCAATACGAGGGTAAGTTGAAGACCAGCGGCGAGGTCACCCTGCGGGTGGTCAAGTTCCAGGTCGGCGCACGCCTGTTTAGCTATGACGTGCTAAACAAAAACCAGGATCTATTGCCCGGTTTAGGCGTCACATCAACGGTGTTCCAGAATGGATTCGACCGCCTGGAATTCCCTATCGCCACTAACACTAAGCTGGGAAGTCTGGAGTACAGCACCACGGTCTATCGGGGGCCAGTGGCCAGCTTTTGGGGAATTGTCACCGTCAACGTGAGCGTGGGGGTGGGACTGCAAGGGAGCGTCACTCTAATCCAGGCTACGCTGCGACCACTGGCTCCGGAAGTAAGCGCCGAGGTTTACGCCGACGTCGGGCCCAAACTAAACATCGACTTCTGGCTGGATCTGCTGCTCGGCGTCGCCAGTGTGGGTGCACGCGTCACTCCCGCTGCAGCGCTTCGGCTTCCCCTGTATTTCGATACAGCCAGTCATCCGGCGGTCGAACTACGGGACCCCTGCCTTGTGCTTCAAGTCATGCTGAATGTTTGGGCGCGCGTCGGCTGGGGTTGGTTCTCGAAGAAGTGGGATGTCGGCGATTACCGATTGGTCAATTACGAAAAGTGCCTCTCGAGTGCGGCTGCACCCGAGACAGCGTTGGCGCAGCAACCGGCACCGCGCCTCATGGCCTCGCCTTCTGCCGCCAGCGGTCCGGATGGTCGAATGCTGTCGGTATACATAGACGATGCCACACCGGGCAGCCCCAACCCGACACCCAAGGTGATGGCGCGCTTCTGGAATGTGCAGGCCAAGACCTGGGCTTCGGCGACTGCGTTGACCGACGGCCTACTCGCGGTTCAAGACCCTGTGGCCGCTTTCGTAGGAGAAAGTGGTCAAGCGTTGGTAGTGTGGACTGAAAACCCGATGACCGAGGCGGAATACCAGGCTGCTGGTGATAACTTGGGCGTCGTGCTTGCCCGCCAGGAAATATCATACGCTTTCTGGAATGGAGCTACCTGGGGGCCGGCGCAGAGGCTGACCAGCGACACCGTGGCCGATGGGCGAGCGGCAATTGCCGGCGACGAATTCGGCGCCACTCTGGCCTGGGTCCGGGATATAGACGGCAATGCGGCCACACGCCAGGACTGGCGCATCGCGGTCACGCAATGGGATGCCGCAGCGAAAACCTGGATGGCGATCGATCTGCTGGACGCGCGGCCGGCGCCAAGTGGCTCGGTCAGCCTACATAAGTTGCCAGCCACCGGCGAAAGCCTGGACAGGCAGTTCGCCCTGAATAGTGGCGCAATAGCCGAGTTGCATGTCTGCCCCACCTGCCCGTACACGAATATTCAGTCCGCAGTCGACGCGGCCAACCCGGGCGACACGATTAAAATCGCTGCTGGGACATATACGGGTGTGCAGACGCGGGGCGGGGTCTCGCAATTGGTGCAAATCAGTAAGGCCATCACGATCCTGGGTGGTTACACGACTGCGAATTGGGCAACGGCCAATCCTGACGCCAACCCAACAATCCTGGATGCACAGGGCAAAGGACGGGTGATATACATTACTGGGAGCATCAGCCCAACGATCGCGGGTCTGCGCTTGACAAATGGCAATGCTGCAGGTTTGATGGGAGCTCCGTGGCCTGGCGATGCTGGTGGGGGGGTGTACATCATAACTGCCACAGCAACTCTGAGCCGCAACTGGATTTACGACAATACGGCGGACTACGGTGGCGGGGTTTATCTATACAATAGTGCGGCCATCCTCAACGCCAATTCGGTTACTTCAAATACGGCCCAACATTCCGGGGGAGGCTTGCATCTCTATGCTAGCCCGGCCATGGTCACCGGCAATCGGATTGATGCCAACACCGCACCCGTGTGGGGTGGTGGGGCCTACCTCTACTCCAGCGCCGCCACCCTCAGCGGCAATACGATTACCGCTAACACCAGCGATTATGGCGGCGGCCTCTGTCTGTCCTCCTCCAATGCTGCACTGCTCATCGACAACACACTGAGTTCAAACTTGGCGCGTCAGAATGGTGGTGGAGTCTACCTCTATTACAGTGCTGCCACGCTGAGCACGAATAAGGTCATTGCGAATACAGGTGGCTGGGGTGGCGGCATAAACCTCTGGTACAGCCCTGCTACCCTAAACGGCAATGCCGTCATATCGAACACCGCCCAATATGATGGCGGTGGTTTTTCTCTTTATCATAGCAATGCGATACTGACAAACAACATCGTGGCCCGCAATCAGAGCAATCGGAATGGCACGGGCCTCTACATTTGGGCCTCCGCCCCCCGGCTCATACACACCACTGTCACTCGGAATGCGGGCGGCGATGGCAGTGGAGTGTACGTAGCCAATGAAGGGACTACCGCCAGTTCGGTGACGCTGACCAACACCATCCTCGTCAGCCACTCAGTGGGTCTCCGCATCACCGGCGGCAACGAAGTCGCCGTTAACGGTATCCTCTGGTTTGATACCCCCCTGACCATTGCGCAGGCCCCAACGGCTACCGTGTCCGTGCAGAATCCCCAGCAAGGCGATCCGGCCCTTGCGGCAGATGGATTCCACCTAACTACTGCCTCTCTGGCGCTGGACCGCGGCGTCGATGCTGGGGTGGCCAGCGACATTGATGGCGACACCCGCCCACAGCTAGCGGGCTTTGACCTGGGTGCAGATGAACTAGCGGGCTGGATGAATGCTCAGGTGAGTGTCGCCCGCATTCCCTACTGGGGGAATACGAGCATCAGTGCTTTGGTTTGGACAGCCGATCATGACGGACAACTCACCACAGTCAGCGACCGCCACCTTGTCCTGGCCCAGACCAGCATCTACTCGCCCGGGCGGTGGGAGATCACGTCCCCGAGCGAATTGCCGGCAGGCGCTGGCTCGGCCTCGGTGAGCTTGATCATGCAGCCCGAGATCCCAATGGGTCAGATCGCCTTCCTGGTACATGGTGCTGACGCGGACGGCCTGACCGCCACAGGGATCGGCAACCAGGCTGTGCTCTGGACAGCAACTTACGAAGTGTTCGGAGGGTCAATCATGAACGTCGAGCCAGTGCTTGACGAGCATGGTCAACATATCCGCGCCGAGCGCCCGTTGCTCAGTTCGGGAAGTAGCGCCTCCTACGAAACCGTGCTGGCCTTTCGGCGATTTGGCGACCCGAACACGAACGGAATCCTCGGGCAACTGGCACTAAGTCGTCGGGTTCTTCTGGGCGAGTTCAGCGCGCCGCTCTATTTGACAAATGACGCGGCCCAGCATTGGCAGCCCGCTCTGGCCGTCGACGGCTCAAGCGGTCAAATGGTTGTGCTCAGCGTCAGACGCGCCAGTAGTCTCGCGACCCAGCCATTCCTGCCACCGGCCTCGGTGGCTGCCAGCCCTGACCTGACGATGAGTGTGATCGCGGCTGGTGATGACCCACTTGAATCTGCCACCCTGGCGTCAGCCCCGGACCCCGCTCTGGATCCGGCCCTGACGTTGTCACAACAACATGCCCCTCCTGGGACACAGGTGGCTGTCACCGCTATCCTTCGGAATGTGGGCCGTGATCCGGCCGCAGGTATGACGGTCGGGCTCTACGCTGGCGCACCGGGAGGTGGGACATTGCTGGCGACCGCCGGTGTGCCTTCGTCCTTGAGCTTTAACGAGACCTACGCCGTTAATTTCGCTATAACGGCCAAAACCGGCGATCAACCAATCTATGCCCAGGTCACAGCCTCCGGTGGCAATGCAAACACGACCAACGACATCGCCATTGGGGCGATCGGCGAGTTGCCACCGCCTCCGCTCGTCAGCGTCGCCCCTTCAGCCAGCTATCCTAATGCTCTCCAGATTACCTGGGATGGCCCGGCCGTGGAGGGCGTTGCAGGCTATCGCATTCTGCGCAGCCCATTCCCCGGAGGTCCTTACGAGTTGGTCGGCGAAGCTACGGCCACTCGTTTCCTTGATGTACAACTGGCGGCCGGCCAGAGCTATTACTACGTTGTCCAGGCCTATGACGCTGCCGGTGTGCGATCAACATACAGCCCAGAGGCCGGCGGAGGAATCGCTCTTCATCAGCTTTTCTTGCCGATGATATGGAGGTAGTCTTGGTTGGGAGTAGCTGAAGGGGTGGGCCTGAGATAACAGGCGCCATGCCGACATGCCCTCAGTGTCTCTCCGACGAACGTCAAAACCGCGCCGGCCAACGCCAGCGGGGTTGCTTCTGCCAGCGCAAATACACGCCCGAGCCTAAACTCCAAGGCTGTGCGCCGGCCGTGCGGCGGCGCGCCGTGCAATGGTACGTGGATGGCATGAACTTGCGCCGGATCGGGCGCCACTTGGGCGTCCATCATCAAAGCGTGGCCAATTGGGTCAAGGCGCAAGCCGAGCAACTCCCGCCCGCGCCTGTGCCGGCGAGTGTGGAAACGGCCGAGTTGGACGAACTCTTCACCTTTGTGGAGAGCAAAAAACACGCTCTACATCGTGACGAGAGTGGATCGGGCCACGCGCTGTTTTATTGGCTGCCGCGTGGTTTGGGAACGGACCAGCCTGGCATTGCAGCGCGTGGTCGACCAGGGCCCGCCGGCCCGGCAGTATTTCGGTGATGCCTTTAACGCGTATGCCACGCTCGGCTATGCGTTTGGCACCTACACCGTCTCGGACGGGAAACGGGACACCTACGCGGTGGAAGGGGACAACGCCGGACCGCGCATCACCCTGGCCCAATACGCCCGCGCACACCAGATCGCCGAAAGCTGGCGCCTCAACGCCTGGCGGTTCGTGGAACTGATGGACCACGCCCAGGGCGGCGACGATCGCGAACAGCGCCTCCTGACCATCCTGCACACCTTGGCGGCGACCAACACCCCGGCCACCGAGCGTGAGCTGCACCGTCGTTCTCATTGGGACCGCGCCAAGGTCGAGGCCGTGCTGCGGCAGTTGGAGAAGGACGGCCTGGTGGTGAGCCGGCCGACCAAAACCAAGCGGACGGTGGAGTGGAAGTTGGTGTAGAGATCAGGCGCTACGGTGTCGAGAGGGCCAGTCTGACCCTTCCCAAAAGGGGCCGCCATGGGCGGCCTTTTTTGGGCGTTTGCCTCAGAGCGGCCGGGCGCCGGTTTGGCGTAAACATACCCTGGAGCGGCCCCGGTGTTGGCTTCGCCTTGAGGCGCGGCTATAATCCGCCTCGTCATGCCCGGCAGGCGGCCTGGGACTTGGAGCAGGATGAGGGGATGAGCCGGGCCTGTTCCCCAACGGCCCGCTGCCGAGGCGGGCCAGCCGCAGGGACTAATCCAGAAACGCCGTCGACAGGTGCGATGCCGACTCCGACCGAGGCTCAGACCCGCCGTCAGTTGATTGACCCCGCCCTGGCCCGGGCCGGCTGGAACGTGGGCGACTCGAGCCAGGTCGGGCTCGAGATCCCGGTGGATGGTTTCGACCCCGCCGCCTGGAACGCACTCGCTGAGCAACTCCGGCGCATCCGCGGCGCCGGCCAGATCTTCGAGGGCGCCCTGCCGGCCGGCATCAGCGACTACGCCCTCTACCGCCCCAACGGCGAGATCATCGCCATTGTCGAAGCCAAACGAACCAGCACCGATCCGCGCCTGGCGCAGGCGCAGGCCGAGTTCTACGTCAGCCAGATCGAGCAGCGCCAGAGCTTCCGGCCTTTCGCCTTCATGAGCAATGGCCGGCAGACCTACTTCCTGGACGCCGGCGAGGCCAACAAGCGCGAGGTCGCCGGCTTCTTCTCGCCGGATGACCTGGAAAACCTGCTCTACCTGCGCCAGAACCGGCAGCCCCTCAACGCCATCCCCATCAACACGGCCATCACCAACCGGGCCTACCAGCAGGAGGCCATTCGCCGGGTGAGCGAGGCCTTCGAGCAGGGCCGGCGCCGCGCCCTACTCGTCATGGCCACCGGCACCGGCAAGACCCGCACGGCCATGTCGGTGGTGGAGAGGTTCTTGCGCGCCAACTGGGCCCGGCGCATCCTGTTCGTGGCTGACCGGGACGCCCTCGTGGAACAGGCCCTCAACGACGGCTTCAAGAAGCATCTGCCCGACGAGCCCTGTCAGCGCCTTTACTCCGGCCGCCTCGACCGGACCAAGCGCCTGTACGCCGCCACGCTCCAGACGCTCAGCAACGTCTTCGAGGAGTTCACCCCGGCCTTCTTTGACCTGATCATCTTCGACGAGGTCCACCGCTCGATCTTCAACAAGTGGAACGAGGTGCTGGCCTATTTCGACAGCCGCATGGTCGGCCTGACGGCCACGCCCGCCGAGTTCATCGACCGCAATACGTTCCTGGAGTTCGGCTGCGCCGGCAACGTCCCCACCTTCCTGTATTCGTATCGACTGGCGGTCCAGGAGAAGTTCCTGGTGGATTACACGCTGGCCGTCGCCCAGACCCGCTTTCAGCGCCAGGGCATCCACGGCGCCTTCCTGGGCGAGGAGGAACGCAATCAGCTGATTGAGCAGGGCCTGGACCCCGACTCCATTGACTACACCGGCACGGAGCTCGAAAAGAAGGTCAGCAACACCGATACCCTGCGCAAGCAATGGCAGGAGATCATGGAGCGCTGCTACCGGGACCAGTCCGGTCAACTGCCGGGCAAGACTATCATTTTCGCCATGTCTCAGGACCACGCCTTGCGGTTGGAGGCGGTGTTCAACGAGATGTACCCGCAATATCCGGAGCTGACGCGGACCATCACCTACAAATCGGACTACAAAAGCTCTCTGATCGAGAAATTCAAGAAGGAGAGCTATCCGCGCATCGCCATCACCGTGGATCTGCTGGAGACCGGCATCGACGTGCCGGAGGTGGTCAACCTGATCTTCATGCGCCCGGTTCAGTCGCGGATCAAATTGGAGCAGATGATCGGCCGCGGCACGCGCAGCCAGGAGGCCTGCCGATCCCTGGACTGGCTTCCGGAAGGCCGCAAGCGGGAGTTCCTCATCTTGGATTTCTGGGAGAATGACTTCCAGAAGTCGCCGGAGGCGGAAGCGGCGCAAAGCCTGCCGGTGCTGGTCAGCCTGTTCAACACCCGGCTCGCTTTGCTGGAGGCGCTGCTAGGCGACTCTAATTCCGACGCCTACCGGCGCACCGTCGCCGACCTGCGCGGGATGATCGCTCAGATCCCGACCGACTCCTTCCTGGTCCGCAAGGTGCACCCCCAGATCGAGGCGGCGTGGCAGGATGACTTCTGGCGGTTGCTGAACGCCGCCAAGATCGACTTCCTGCGGCTGCGGGTGGGGCCGCTGCTGCGTTACGCCACGTGCTCGGACGTGCCGGCTGCCACGTTTACCCACAAAGTGGAGCGGCTGAAGCTGCAGATGCTCAACGGTCAGGATCCCGCCGCCACAGCCCAGTCCATCGCCGAGGATGCCGCCCGGCTTAAAGACACGGTGCTTTCGCCTGAGCAGATCCCGGCGCGCGATTTCTGCCTGACGCCGGCCTTGCTGGCGGCCACGCCCGCCCAGTTGGACGGGATCGTGGACGCCCTGGCGGAGCGGATGAAGGCGCGCAGCGAGCGCGAGGACCCCTTCCTGACCATCGACCTGCGCGACGCCATCGCGCTGAGCGGGTTTATCCTGCTCAAGGGTGGCACCGAGCGGGTCTATGTCCGCGATTACCGCGAGCGCGTGGAGCAGCGCGTGCTGGACCTGGTCGGCACGCACCCCGTCATCGAGGCGCTCAGCCGGGGCGAGGCGGTGACGGACGCCCAGTTGATCGAGCTCGAGCGGACGCTGCGGCAGACCCTGGCCGAGGGCGACCTGGAACTGGTGGAGGCCAATATCCGCAAGGCCTTCTCGGTGAAGGTGGACAGCCTGCTGGAGTTCCTGCGGCGCTTGCTGGACCTGGACGGGCTGCCCGGCTACGCCGAGGTCGTCCAGCGCCAGTTTGCCGAGTACATCGCCGGCAACCCGTTCAACGCCGACCAGACGCTCTTCCTGCGCGCCCTGCAGACGGTCTTCCTGCAGAAACGCCGCCTGGAGCTGGCCGATCTGTACGAGCCCCCGCTGGACCGGTTCGGCCAGGACGCCGTGGAACGCTGGTTCACGCCGGAACAGATTGACAGCCTACTATTGTTTGTCGGTGAATTGGCGGTATGATCCCGGTTTCGGAGACACGGGGCCAGGACCAAAGTGAGCAGGACGATGCCTAGACCCAGCCTGACAAGCACGCTTCATATCAAGTTGGCTAAGAGTGGGCCTGACCCAGACGACCGGAAGCTCGTCTTTCTGGATTTGGCGGAGGTGCTGCGCCGGCACGGTGTCGGTTTTTCTGGTTGCGAAGCGCGCGAATTCGACAAGGAGCCAGAGTCGGCCATGGCAGTCCGCGTGAAATCACGGAGCTTGCCTGGCGTGGAAATTACGCCAGAAATCACATTGGACTTTGTAGAACTCACCGATAAACATTTCGACACTAAGATCGTCTTTAGGGGTTTGCGTCAGGCTCTTGCAGCCGCCGAAATCAATGTCGACCACGTTTCAACAGCCTTCAGCGGGATCGGTACGGAAATTGCTATGCGCGCGAAAAGGGCGTACAACCCTTTTGAGAACCCCTTGGAGGCGTTGGTGGTCGAAGAGCGTGGTCACGCGTCACGCCTATCACCAACGGGTCGATCAACTGCGGCAAATAGCCACAAGCCACCAAAGGCGCCAACTCGACTGGCGCGCTCGTCAATAGGCTTCAAGCGTTCCAACCCCAAACCGCCGGCTCCTGCGAAAAAGGCGTACAACCCATTTGAGGATTCGCCTGAGGCTTCATCCACTGCCCTAGAAGGCACAGACACGCGCCCCTTAGGCCCCAAGCCGGGCAAGCCTGCGCCGGCCTCCAAGAAAAGGTCGGCTGATCGTCAGAAGTCCAATGCCGCTACAGGACGAAACAAGGCGACAAAACTTCGTCGCACCAGCCGAGAATAACGGCGTGAGGATACGTTTCCACCACTTCCCCACCACAATATGCTCACCGACCCCAAACTCAAATCACAAGTTGACCAGCTCTGGGACAAGCTCTGGACCGGCGGCCTCTCCAACCCGATGGACGCCATCGAGCAGATCTGCTACCTGCTCTTCCTCAAGCGCCTGGACGAGGCCGAGGCCCAGCGCGAGAAGCAGGCCGGCCTGCGCCGGCAGAAGCACATCGCCCGCGTCCCGGCCGAGATGCGCTGGAGCCAGTGGACGCAGATGGAAGCCGGCAAGGCCCTGGCCCACGTCAAGGACAAGGTCTTCCCCTGGCTGCGCGGCCTGGGCGACGAAGAGAGCTCCTTCGCCCGCTACATGCAGGCGGCCGAGTTCAAGATCAACAAGCCCAGCCTGCTGATCGAGGCCTGCAAGCTGATCGACCAGATGCAGATCTCCCAGCAGAACCAGGACGCGCAGGGCGACCTGTTCGAATACCTGCTCAACCACCTGAGCATCGCCGGCCGCAACGGCCAGTTCCGCACCCCGCGCCATATCATCCGCATGATGGTCAAGATCGTGGACCCCAAGCCGGATGAGCGCATCGGCGATCTGGCGGCCGGGACGTGCGGGTTCCTGGTGAACGCCTACCAGCACATCCTGGAGCAGCACACCTCGCCGGAACTGCTCCAGTACGACGATGAGGGCGTGGCCCACAACCTGATTGGCGACCGGCTGACGGCGGCCCAGCGCCGCTTCCTGCAGGCCGAGGCCCTGCGCGGCTACGACAACGACTCCGGGATGACCATGCTGCGCATCGGGTCCATGAACCTGATGCTGCACGGCATCGAGAGCCCGCGCTTCTTCTACACGGACACGCTCTCCAAGGCCTTTGAGGAGAGCAAGGACTACGACGTCATCCTGATGAACCCGCCCTTCAAAGGGGCGGTGGACAAGGCCGACGTCAACCCGACCCTGCCGGCTGACACCACCAAATCCGAGCTGCTCTTCGTGCACCTGATCCTGCGGGCGCTGGATATGGGCGGGCGCTGCGCCGTGATCGTGCCGGACGGGGTGCTGTTCGGCTCCAGCCGCGCCCACGTGGCGGCCCGCAAGAAGCTGATCGACGACAACCGCCTGGACGGCGTCATCTCCATGCCGGCCGGCGTGTTCCGGCCCTACGCCGGCGTCTCCACGGCCGTGCTGATCTTCACCCGCGGCGGCCAGACCGACCGCGTCTGGTTCTACGACATGGACGCGGACGGCTTCTCGCTGGACGACAAGCGCCTGCCCGTGGCCGAGAACGACATCCCGGACGTGCTGGCGTGCTGGCGCAAACGCGCGGACAAGAAATTCCAGGCCAAGCGCGAGGCGCGGCTGGCGGAACTGCGCGAGCAGGCTGCGCCCCTCAAGGCCCGGCGGCTGAAGATGCAGGCCGAGATCAACCGCCTGACCTTCGAGGCCGCCATCGCCCCGGACGGGGACGAGGCGGCGCGCGCCGCCCTGGAGGCTGACCAGAAGCAACTGGCCGACCTGGAGGCCCAGATCGAGCCGGTGCAGAAGGAGATTGACCAGCTCTCACGCCAGTTCTGGGTGGGCAAGGCCCAAGTGGTTGACAACAAGTACGAACTGACCGCTGGTCGATACCGTCAGATAGAAGTGGATGACGACTACCTCGAAGCGCCACCGATCATATTGGAGCGGCTCAGGCTCCTAGAAAAGTTCGCCATTGCAGGGATTGACGAACTGACTTCACTACTGCAAGCCAAGTAGGTTGGCGGCAATGACTATTCGAGCCAGGGTCTTGCCTAAATCTTGGAGGTGGCGGCGCTTGGACGACGTGGGTGAAGCAATCCGAGGCATTACTTTCAGTGCAGGTGAAGCGTCGTCGGCCCCGTTTTTCAATAGTATTGCGTGTCTGACCACGAGTGGTGTTCAAGACGCCGTAGCATGGGATTCTCGACGATTTGTCCCCCGACACGCTGTATCATCCGAGAGGCAAGTCCTTCGCCAAGGCGATGTCCTTATTTCGACTGCCAATAGCAAAGAACTCGTGGGCAAGTCCTGCTTGGTTGGGAATATTCCGTTCCCATGCACGTTTGGGGCATTTGTTACGGTCTACCGATGTAACCCCGAAGCCATCGATCATCGATACATATCATATTGGATGCGGTCTTCTACTTTCTTGTCTTGGGCTTACCAAGCATCTTCCAATACGACCAACATTTCCAATCTCAGAGTCTCCGAGTTGCTGGACCTTGAGGTGCCCGTACCACCCCACAGTGAGCAACGCCGGCTGGCCGGCCTCCTGGACCGGGCGGACCGCCTGCGCCGGCTGCGCCGCTACGCCCTGGAGTTGAGCGAGACCTACTTGCGGTCCGTGTTCTTAGAGATGTTTGTTGCTGGCTCGGATTCGGATTGGCCTCAGGTGACCATCGAGGCGGTGGCCGATTCCAAAAAAGCATCTATGAGAACCGGACCGTTTGGGAGTCAATTGCTTCACTCTGAGTTCGTTGACTCCGGTGTGGCGGTACTGGGTATCGACAATGTGGTGCAAAATAGATTTGTCTGGGCAAAGCCACGCTTCATCACGCAAGACAAATATCAGCAACTTAAGCGGTATACAGTTTTTTCAGGTGATGTGCTTATCACGATCATGGCGACAAATGGCCGATGCGCGGTGGCGCCTGATTACATTCCATTGGCCATAAATACAAAGCATTTGTGCTGTATTACACTGGATCAGTCTGTCTGTCTGCCGCACTATCTGCATTCGTGTTTCTTGCACCACCCCCATGTTCAAAAGCAGCTTGGCATATCCGAACGGGGCGCCATTATGCCCGGCTTAAACATGGAAATCATCAAAGACTTGGTGATTCCATTGCCGCCTGTCAGATTGCAGGACAAGTTCACCAATGTAGCCAAGAAACACGCCAAGCTTGCCCAACAAAACAGCGAAGCCCTCCGCCAAGCCGAGCATCTCTTCCAGACCCTGCTTCACCAGGCCTTTGCCGGGAAGCTGTGAGCAAAGGGAATGCGTCTGTGAGGAGCGCCCGGCCGTTCGGCAGCCTCGCCACCGCGCGGCTTCTGGTGGTGGGCCATGACCCACGCCTGCAAAACAGCCAGGCCGAGGCGGACACCGCCTTCTTCTTTGACTACCTCGCCCGGCCGCCGTCCAACCAGGGCAGTGAGCGCGCCAAACGTGAGCTGGCGCAGGCCACCTGGGACTATGTGAGCCACCTGGCCGGCCGCCCGGTGCCGCTGGAACGACTCTGGGTCACGAACCTATGCAATGAGTTCCTGGAGCGGCCCGGTCGGGGCACGGTGCTCATCCCGCGTCCCGCCGCCGAACGCGGCCTGAAGCAGATCGAGGCCGCGCTCCGCGCAGGGCGTTTCCAGGCACTTGTGAGCTTGTCTCAGCAGGTGTTCTACTGGCTGTGTGAGTTGGGCTTCATTGATGAGCAGGGGGATGAGCGCCTCGTGCGGTATCGGCAGGAGGCTCGGCCGGCGGACAGGCAGGCCGCCCTGGGCCTGTACGTTGCGGTGGGCGCGCGCCGGGCGCCGTTCCTGGCCGTGTGCGGGCAGACGTTCAGCCATCAGGGCCTTCCCGTCATCCCGGTCGTCCACATCAAGATGTGGCCCTTGAAGCCGCGCGCCCGGCGTTATGAAGACCCCATGGCACTGGCCGCCGCGAATGTGCGGGCCGCCCTGGCCGGCGCGGACTTGTGAGCGGGCCGGCGTCACTTAGCCGGCGTACCTCTCCTTGCCGTACAGCCACAGAAATTTGTCCAGCGCCTTGAAGTTGAGCGGCTCCAGGCCGTAGTGGCGCCGGAACTGCTCGACAATGGCCTTGTAGTGCGGGTAATCCCACAGCTCGCCGCGCCGGAAATCGGCGTAGCGGTCCTGCCGGCAGTAGTCCCACAGCAGCCGCTCCACCACGCTGTCGAAGATCGGGTAGGTCTCCGGGGCGTGCCAGTGGCAGTACTTGGACGCGAACGAGTAATTGCGCCGGGTCTTGCCCTTGATTTCAGTCGGCGCGATCTCGTTGACCAGCTCAGGCGCGCCCTCGGCCAGCCGGGCGTCAATCCGCCGCTGCCAGATGGCCTCGGCCACCCGGTGGACGGCCAGGATGCCGGTGCCGTACAGGGTGTTCAGGGCCGTCACCTTGAGCAGGACGTGCTCCAGGCGGTCGTTGCGCGGGAACTGGCCGAACAACTCCGTCAACGCCGCGTCGGCGACGGCCGGCCCCTCTTCGTCAAAGCGCCGGCCGTAGTGGAGGACGGCTTCCGGGGTGGGCGCCAGCAACGGCGCCATAGGCTTGTGCATGGCGGAGACTCCCTGGCCGGCTTTCAATCGCCGATCAGCTCCAGCGCCCGCTGCTGGAATTCCGCCGCCGTCAATTCACAGGCGTTATTCGCCCGGCTGAGCGCCTCCACGCCCTTCAGGGTGATGGCCGTGTGCTGGCTGGCCTCGAACTGCTGCCGCATGATGATGTAGAAGCGCCACTGATCCAGGTTGAGCGCATCCCACCTGGCCTCGTCCCGCTCTGTGTGAACGCAGAAGACGTACAGGTCGGCGTTGTAGGTTTCGGCGTCCACGAACTCCTTGGCCGCCGGGTCATACAGCCGGCTGCGCAAGTTGCCGAAGGCGATGCGCGAGCGTTTGTCGCCGCCCCGGTGCCAGTACTGGAGATAGGCCGAGCTCTTGACTTCAATCGTTTTGTGGTTGGGCGTCTCCAGATCGTGTTCGGCCCAGGCGTCGCGGGCGTTGTCCAGGGGCAGCCGCAGCAGCTTGGCCACGATCCATTCGGCCAGCGGAGCACGGACCAGACTGTGCATCAAGTCGCTGAAGGCCCAGCTCCAAAAATCCGCGACGGAACTGTCAGCGCTGGTCAAAGCCGGGCTGGCCAGTGGCTCGCTGCCGCTCAGTCGTTTCGCTGGTGGTGTAGACATGGGGCAAACCTCCCGAGGGCGACCACGAGCCTGCGCATCCTGGCCGCTCAACCCAAGCCGGCTAATGACGGCGGCTTACCGCCGATATTCCTGCAAGTTTTGTCTGATTTTACTACCGGCTGCTTAAGACGGCCAAGCCCGACCGCCGCGCCAGGGTGGCCCGCTGCGGCTAAAGGGCAATTGCGCACACTGCGCCAGAAGCAGGGTCATCTCCAAACCCGCCTCCCGACGCTCGTCGATGGCGGCGAGCCGGCTGGCCTCAACCAGAGCTACAGCGGTCGAAACCGATCCAGTCAACTGCATCGGACCCACATTGGCCGTCGGTTGTAGGAATACAACCTTTTCCAACCCGGGTCAGGCTGCTCCACCCGTATTCTGGAAGCCGAAAAGGATACGAGCGATCCATAGAAAAGGAGCGCTCTGGTACAGTGCTATGCAGAAACGCAACCATGCCAAGTCGAACACACCGTGGATCTCGGGCCGCCTAAGGGAGCTCCTGGTTCAGGAAGAGCACTTTGCGGACGACCCGCTGGGCGATCCGGAAGTGCTGTATCAGTTCGTGGAGGTGTCCACGAACCAGCACCTCGCGAGCCACATGCGGACATTCGCCGGCGGGTCACCGGCGGACATGACCGACATGACGCGCCGGGAGAATCTGTTCCACGCGCTGATGCTCAAGCTGCTGTTTGATCTGGTCGCCTTGAGCCGGAAGTCCCGCACCAAATTTGATGATTTGCGGCTGGCCGGGACGGTTGTGGTCGCCTATCTGTGGGATGTGAGTGAGGGGCGGAAAACCCGCGGGATCGGCTCGCTGTCGATCCGGAGTTTCGAAACGGTCCTGGGCAACGTGGCTGAGCTCCGGCGATTCGTGGCCGGCCTCCTGGCCGCCGCTCTGCCGTACGCACAGTGGCTGGTCCCCGGCTCAAATCCCCAGCAGGTCATTGGGCAGCTGACCG
>ERZ761602.4396-NODE-4396-length-18219-cov-35.938285_pt1 | contig 18219 bp, 14 predicted proteins | sample MGYA00512165_ERZ761602 | MGnify/ENA primary metagenome ERZ761602 (study PRJEB28899, sample SAMN02445085) | bioreactor sludge metagenome | biome: EBPR sludge; isolation source: Thorneside wastewater treatment plant | place: Australia: Brisbane, Thorneside... | reverse complement strand
TGTGGTACATCGACAACTGGTCGCTCTGGCTCGACCTGAAGATCATCTTCCTGACAGTCTTCAAGGGCTTCGTGAACCCCAACGCATACTGACGCAGATCACCCGGTGGCTGCTGGCCCAAACAGGTCGGCCAGCATACAAGCGAAAACGACAACGGAGGCGCCGCTGAGGACCAGGACGGCGGCGGCGGCGCAGTCCTTGGCGATCCGGACGAAGCCAGCCTGTTCGGGGTGGAGTCCGTCGAGGGCGGCTTCGAGGGCGGTGTTGATGAGCTCGGCGGCCAGCACGAGGGCGACCATCGCGACGACGATGGCGCTCCACAGCCAGCCGGGGCGCAGCACCGCGAGCGCGAGGAGCGCGCCGAGCGCCGCGAGGCACTGGCTGCGGAAGCTGGCCTCCAGCCGCCAGGCGTCCCGCACGCCAGCCCAGGCGAAGCGAACACGGCGGTAGAAGGGAAGGCCCTTTTCAGGTGCCGACATCGCTATCGTCCGAGGTTGCAGGAGACTCGGGGTTTCCTGTAGGAGCGCCGCAAGGCGCGAACGCAGCGGCCGAGCAATGCGCCCACGTCGCGCGGGTTACCGGCCCATTCGCGCCTGGCGGCGCTCCTACAGAAAACCTCGACGTTGCCCGCGGTCCGCCTACGACCGCCAGGACAGATACTTCTTGAACAACCGCATGCGCTCGGCGCTCTCGGGGTCGTCCGCAGCGCGCAGGGCCGCTTCCTTCATGAAGGCGATCAGCACCGCGACGAAGCCGGCAGCGAGCACGGCGAGGATCACGATGAGCGCGCGCTTGGGCTTGGACTTGCGCTCGGGCGGGATCGCGGCGTCCAGCACCTGGATCAGCGCGCTGTCCTTGGCCTCCTCGATCTTGGCGAGCTCGAACTGCTGCGCGAGCATCTGGTACAGCGTCTCGTAGTACTTCACGTTGCGCAGCAGCTGCAGGTTGGTCGCGCCGGCGCTCGACTCGGCGCCGGCCTGGCCTTCACGCAGCGCGCTCGCGCCTTCGATGCGCGCGAGCTCGGTCTGCAGCGCGAGCAGTTCCTGCTGCGCGGCCTTGAGGCGGGGGTTCTCCTCGGCGGCGAAGGCACGCATTGCGCCGATCTCGACCTCCTTCACCGAGATCTGCCCGCGCAGCCGCGCCGTCACGCCGATCATCGCCTGACCCTGCGCGTCGATGCTCGCCAGGCCGCCGCGCTCCATCGCCGAGCGCGCCTCGATCTCGGCGGCGACCAGGCGGTCGCGCGCATCCACCATCTGACGCTCGAAGAACAGGCGCTTCTGCGAGGCCTCGGTCACCGCCAGCACCTCGGTGAGCTTGTTCAGCTCCTCGACGTAGGCGTTGGCCATCTTCGCGGCGAGCTCGGGGTCCTTGTCATCCACCGAGATCGTGATGATGCCGTCCTTGCCGGCGGAGAAGCTGGATACGCCCTCGAGCGACTTGCGCGCATCCTGCGTGAGCTCCGCCTCGTAGTAATTGACCAGATCGAAGCGCGCGATCATCGCATCGGCCACGGTGCGGCTCTTCAGCATGCCGACGTAGAGGTCGCTCGGGTTCTTGATCCCGGCCGCTGCGCCGGCAATGCCGGCGAGCCCGCCGAGCTGGCCGAGCAGCGCCGAGGCGGTCGACTGCGATTGCTGCGGCGGCAGGATGGCCGTGGTCGCGGTGAAGATCGGCGTCATCAGCAGCGTCACCCCCACCGTCAGCGCGCCCACCAGCACCGGCAGCCCGAGGATCAGCTTCTTGAACTTGGCGAGAACGATCGCCAGGTCCAGCAGCGAGATCTCGTCGTCGTCCTCGACCACCACCATCGGTCCCTGCGGGTTCTCGATCACCGCCTTCTGCATCGTGTTCTCGTTCATGCTCGTCGCTCAGTCGTTGTCGATCGAGCGCACCGCGGCGACGCCGAGGCCGAGGTTGGCGAAGATCTGCGTCCAGTCCTTGGCGATGCGCGCGAAGGCCGTCCAGCCCGACTCGCGATCGATCAGCTCCGGAATCACGATGATGTCGCCCGGCAGCACCGTCGCCCCCATCACGCTGCTGAACCAGTTGCCGGTCTCGGCCACCACCGTGCCGTCGGCGCGCAGCACGAAGGCCGCGCTGCGGTCGCCCTCGCGGCTCATGCCGGCCTGCTCGAGGTAGTCCGACACCGTGCGGTTGGGCCGCCACAGCAGGGCCGACTCGGTATTGACCGCACCGAAGACCTGCACGAAGTCCGGGCGGTTCGGGATCACCAGGCGGTCGCCGTTCTCCAGCCGGAAGCCGGGAATCTGCGCAAAGCTCGGCTCGTCCGCCGGCAGACCGAGCGACATCCGACCCGAGGACTTGAGCGTGCGCATGCGGGCGAGGAAGCGCCCGCGCGCCTCGCGCTCGGCGCGCAATTGGGTCTGGGCCTGCGCCACCGCCTGGGCGTCGCCGATGATGTTGGCGGACACCCGCGCCGACTCGGCAACTGCCTGCTGCTCCAGGCGCTGCACCAGCTTGTCGAGATTGGCCTGCTGCGACCTGCGCACCGAGTCGCGATAGAACTCGGCGCCGAACAGATAGGCGTCCGCGGTCGGCCCGCCCGCCTTCTCGATGATGTTCACCAGGGTCTCGCCCGGCTCGGCCACATACACGCCGGGGCGGTTCACCTCGCCCTCCACCCGCATCACCACGCGGCGGCGGCTCACCGGCACGCGCACGTCGCCCGCGGTGAAGATCGAGATCGTGTCGCCCGCCTGCAGGCGCAGGTTGTCCGGGCCGTTGGGGTCGGCGAACAGGCCGTTGAGGCTGAACGGGATCAGCTTGAGCGCCATCTGCGGGCGCTCGAGCCGCTCGACCACCGCGTAGTCCATGTTGATGTCGACGAAGAGGTTGCCCACATCGCCGACGAAGCTGCCGCGATCGAGCAGGCTGCGGTTCTGGTTGTCCACCACGTAGCGGTTGATCAGGGTCGCCTTGTCCGGGATCAGGTCCGAGATCCGCATGCCGCTGCGGTAGGGCAGACGCACCGGCGCGCTCACCCCGCCGCGCAGCGTCACCGCGTTGGCGAACTCGGCCAGGATGGGCTGCACGGCAATCACATCGCCCGACTTCAGCTGAAAATCGGGCTGCCCCGGCTGCAGCGACACCTCGAACACCGAGCGCGGCTGGTCCGCGCTCGGGTCCAGGCGCTCGACGAAGGCCAGGCGCGGGTCGGCCACCACGGGCAGCCCGCCCGACACCGTCAACACGCTGCGCAGCGTATCCGCGCGATCCTTCAGCTCGTAGATGGCCGGCGCCTTCACCTGCCCGGTCAGCGCCACGTAGCCGTGCGCCGGGGGGATCACGATCACGTCGCCGTCCACCAGGCGGATGTCGGCCGAAGTGTCGCCGTTGGCGAGGAAGCGGTACAGGTCGATCTCGGTGATCACCTGGTTGTCGCGCTTGACCTGCACCCGACGCAGCGATCCGTTCGCCCCCGGGCCGCCGCTCTGGAACAGCGCGCCGATCAGGGTCGAATTGCCCGAAACCGAATACGTCCCCGGCCGCCGCGCCTGGCCGACCACGAACACGGTGATCCCGCGCACCCGGTCCAGGCTCACGCTCACGCTCACGTCGCGGTAAATGCGCCCCACCTGGCTCTCGATCACCTGCACCGCGTTGGCGATCCGCACCCCGGCCAGGCTCACCGGGCCGACGGTCGGCAACGTGATCATGCCGTTACGGTCGATCTGCGCCCGGGTCTGCGACTCGAAGGCGCCCCAGATCCGCACCAGCACCTGGTCGCCCGGGCCGAGCACGTAGTCGTCGGCCACCGGCGCGGTGGGGCTGTTGAACACGCGGGAGCCCGCAAAGAAGCTCGAGCCGTACAGCGGCAGCACCTGCCCGGTGCTGCGCGCCACGAACTGCTGGAAATCGTTGAGCACCCGCGCACTGCGCACCGTGCCGCCCACGCGGTCGTTGCCGTCGGCGTCGACCGCCACCGCCTGGTCGAGCGCTGCATCCTGGGACGGGCTGAGGCCTTCGCCACCGATGACCGGCGCCGCCGCCGGCATCTCGAAGCCCACCGCTCCCGCGGCAGACTCCGCACCGCCGCTGGCAGCACCGGTCGCCGCACCCGACATGCCCCCCGCCCCTGCCGTGCCAAGCCCGGCTCCGCCCGAGGCCGCCGGTGCACCGCCCGCCCCCGAGAAGCCCGCAGCCGCGGGGGCGTTCTGCGCCATCGCCACGGAAGAGCAAGCCAGCGCAAGCCCCAGGACCAGCGCATTGACAGCTCTTCGCAGGCGGTTGCAATGTTCGGTGGTATTCATTTTCTGACAACACAAAGACGCGTGAGGGCGTGGATTGTAGCCGGAAAATGTCGGCTGGCTGGCTGCACACCGTCACGGCCGGGCGGGGCAGACGGAATCGGGCGGTCTCGACTGTCGTATTCTCCTCCTTCGAGAATTCGTTCATGTTCCAACCATGGCCAGCGCAAGCTAGAATAGTTGCGTCCGAAACAAACTTTTCCAGCGGTCGGCCTGCCGGTCGCGCTTTTCCTCGACAGGAGTTTTCATGAAAAAAGCCGCTCTGATCGCTGCGATCCTTGCCTTCTCCACCGCGCCCGTGATGGCGCAAACCGCCCCGCAGTCGGGCGCAGCCGCTTCGGGCCAGTCTGGCGCGGCGGGTGCGGGTGCCGGCTCCAGCACGGGTGCTGCAGGCGCTGGGGCTGCCGGCGCGGGTGCCGCCGGTGCTGCGGGTGCAACCGCCGCCGCCATCGGTGGCGTGACCATCGGTACCGTCGCTGCTGTGGCCGCCGGTGTCGCTGCCGTAGCCGCCGCCGCGAGCAACGACAGCAGCTCGGGCACCGTTGCACCGTCCGGCACGACGCGCTAAACGCTCGCCTCGGGTTGTCAGGTCGATCGTTCGCAACAGCTGAAAATTCGCGGCTTGCGCCGCTCCTACACGAAAACAAAGGCCCAATCGCCTTGTAGGAGCGGCGCAAGCCGCGAACCTCACCAAGGCCCAAGCGCCCCGTAGGAGCGGCGCAAGCCGCGAACCTCGCCAAGGCCCAAGCGCCCCGTAGGAGCGGCGCAAGCCGCGAACAGCTGCGCTCGACCACCACCCGACTCGAAGCACAAGCCCCCCGGGGTCACCCTTTGGGGGCTTTTCGTTTGATGAACGCCGTACCTTCCGTCCCGATGTCGCCCGCTTTTCCAAAGCGACTGGCCGTGCTCGCGATGCTCGCCTGCGCGGCCTGCAGCACCGACTCGAGCAACATCTCGCGCACCATCGAGCTCGCCTACCGCGGCGGCTCCTTGGCGGATGGCGCTGCGCTCGACCCAGCCTACCGCTACCTGCGCGCCGTGGTCGACGGCCGCAGCGCGCTGCTCGTGCTGGGCTACACCGACACCGACCCTGCCACGCCCGCCGCTGCCCCGATCGAGGTCTGGTACAGCGCCGAAGGCGAGCTCATCCGCCTGCAGCAGGGCCGTATCGTCGGCACCAGCGGACTCAGCACCGACTGGCGCAGTACCACCGCGCCCGCAGCCCCTGCCTGGGGCGACCTGCTCACCCGTGCGGGACAAAACCAGCCGGCCGGCCAGCCGCTCGCCACCTGGCAGCGCACCCGCGACGAATCCGCCTATCGTGCGGGCATCGTCGACCGCGTCAGCGTGCATGCCATCGCCGCCCCGCGCGGCACCGAACTCACCGGACTCGCCCCCGAGAGCCTGCAATGGTTCGAGGAGCGCGCCGAACCCGTCGTCCCGCCCGCAGGCACTCCGGGGGCCGCCCCGCTCACCGCCCGCTATGCCTTGCGCCACACGCAAGACACGGTCGAGGTCGTCTATACCGAACACTGCCTCAGCGCCGAGCTCTGCCTCTCGCTGCAGCGCTGGCCCGCACGGTGACCCGATGACTCGGCTGCAGGCCGCCGCGACCAGGCTCGCACACGCCGTCCGTCCATCACGCCTCGGCGTGGCCGTGGCGCAGGTCTGTGTCGTGCTGGGGACGCTGAGCGCGGTCGGCAGTGTGAAGGCAGAAGGCGCCCTCGCTTCGTCCGTAGCGCCTGCACAAACCGCTGTCCGCGCCGGCGAGCGCCTCAGCGACTGGCTGCTGCGCAACCCGCCCGGCGCACGCGACTACCCCGCCGCGCTCGCCTGGCAGGTGCCGAGCGCCCGTCAGGCCCAGGCCGAGCTCAAGCAGGCCCTGCTGGCCCAGCTCTGGTCGGCGCGAGACCTGGAGGCCGACCCGCCCACCCGCCAACGCATGGCCGACTGGCTGCGCGGCCTCCCCGTCACCGGCCGCGTGCCGCTGGCGATCGTCGACGCGCGCTGGCTGCAGGCCAACCCGGACAAGGACCCGATCCTCGCGCCCGGCCACACGCTCGTGCTGCCGCAGCGGCCCCACACCGTCACCGTGCTCGCCGACGACGGCCGCGCCTGCGATGTCATGCACCAGCCCGGCACCCAGGCCCGCGCCTACCTGCAGGCCTGCATCGGCGACGCGGCCAGCGAGGCCGACACGGCATGGATCGTGCAGCCGGATGGTCGCGTGCAGAGGTTCGGCATCGCCACTTGGAATGCCGAACCTCAATCGGACCCGGCGCCCGGGGCGTGGATCTGGGCTCCGCGCCGCAGTGTCGGCTGGCCGGAGGACTTCTCCGACCGCCTTGCCACCTATCTGGCGACGCAGCCTCCCGCTGTCAGGCCGATCGCGGCTCGCGCCGCTCCTACACAGACCACCACGCCGGCGACCGCCCCCGTAGGAGCGACGCAAGTCGCGATTCCCCAGCCGGATCCCGCGCCCGCTGCCCCTGTAGGAGCGACGCAAGTCGCGATCCTTCCGTCGGATACCGTAATGGCACGAGCAGGAGTGCATACGGCCAACGACTGGGGCTTCATCGGCCTTCTGCAGACGCCCACCGCGCGCATGTCGACGGCGGGCGAGTTGCGCTTCCACCTCAGCCGCGTCGAGCCCTACACGCGCGGCAGCGTGGTGGCGCAGCCCTTCGACTGGCTGGAGGCGGGCTTCCGCTATACCTCGGTCAGCAACCGCCTCTACGGACCGGCCGACCTTTCGGGCAGCCAGAGCCTCAAGGACAAGAGCATCGACTTCAAGCTCCGCCTGGCCGAGGAGACCGCCTACACCCCGCAACTCGCCGTCGGCATGACCGACATCGGCGGCACCGGACTGTTCTCGGGTGAATACCTCGTCGCCAGCAAGCGCACCGGCAACTTCGACTGGTCGCTCGGCCTCGGCTGGGGCTACGTCGGCAACGCCGGACGGATGAAGAACCCGCTGACCTGGCTCGATGACAGCTTTGCCGAACGCGAGGCTCGCGCCGGTGGCGACACCGGCGGCGAATTCAGCGCGAGCAACTACTTCAAGGGCCGCACGTCCTTCTTCGGCGGCGTCCAGTATGCCCCCTCCGACGACTGGGTCTTCAAGCTCGAATACGACGGCAACGACTACCAACACGAGCCCTCGGACAACAACCAGAAGCACGACAGCCCCTTCAACCTCGGCGTCGTCTACCGCTACGCCTCCGGCCTCGATCTCACCGCCGGCCTCGAGCGCGGCAACACCCTGATGCTGGGCCTCACCCTGCACGGCAGCCTGGCCGACCTCACCGTGCCCAAGCTGCTCGACCCCAGCTACCCGCGACCGCTCTCCACCTACCCCGCCGGCCCGACCGACTGGGCGCGCATGAGCGCGGAGTTCACCGAGCAGACGCGCTGGCCGGTGCGCGAGGTGCGCCGCCAAGGCACCGACCTGCAGCTCGTCGTCGAAGAGCCCTACACCGTCTACCTGCGCGACCGCATCGACCGCGCGGTCGCGGTGCTGCACCGTCACGCCCCGGCCGAGGTCCGGCGCTTCGTGCTCAGCTTCCACGAACGCGGCCTGCCGCTCACCGACTGGGTGGTGCTGCGCGACGAATGGGTGGCCCAGCAGACCCGCTACCGCGCTCACGCCGAGCAGTTCGAGGCCGTGGTCGCCGCGGAGCACTGGCCCGCGTACAGCCAGGAAAAGCTCTGGGCCGGCCCCGCCGAGCGCTTCAGCACCGGGCTGGAGCCCAGCTACAGCCAGAGCCTGGGCGGCCCGGACGGCTTCATCCTGTTCCAGCTCGGCGTCACCGCGCCCACCGAGCTGCGCCTCGCCGACGACACCTGGCTGTCCGGCCGCGCCAACCTCCGCCTCATCGACAACTACGACAAGTTCGAGTACGACGGTCCGAGCAATCTGCCGCGCGTACGCACCGACATCCGCAAGTACGTCACCGAGTCGGACCTCACCCTGCCCACGCTGCAGCTCAACCACGTGCGTGCGCTCGGCACCAACCAGTACGCCAGCCTCTACGGCGGCTACCTCGAACCGATGTTCGCCGGCGTCGGCGGCGAATGGCTCTACCGCCCGTGGAACAGCCACTTCGCCTTCGGCATCGACCTGAACCACGTGCGCCAGCGCGAATTCGACCAGCACTTCGGCCTGCGCGACTACGACGTCACCACCGGCCACGCCACCCTGTACTGGCACACCGGCTGGCAGAACACCCTGGTCAAGCTCAGCGCCGGCCAGTACCTCGCAGGCGACCGCGGCGTCACGGTGGACGTCGCCCGCCGCTTCGACAACGGCGTCGAGATGGGCGTATTCGCCACCAAGACCGACGTCTCCGCCGAGGAGTTCGGCGAAGGCAGCTTCGACAAGGGCATCTACCTGCGCATCCCCTTCGATGCGATGCTGCCCTTCTCCAGCGCCCGCACGGCGGACATCATCTGGCGCCCGCTCACCCGCGACGGCGGCGCCATGCTGTCGCGCACGCTCAACCTCTTCGACCTCACCCGCCTGCGCGACCGCCGTGTCGGCCGCTACGCCCCCTCCGGCTCGCAGGCCTGGCTGGCGCTGGGCGACGACAGCGAGGACGGCCGCTCGATCTGGGGCGAGCTCGGCCACACCGGCGGCTGGCTGGCCGACAAGATCTTCTCACCCGAGGCCGTGCGCCCCCTGCTGCTCGGCGCCGGGCTCACCGGAATCTCGGCCACGCTCGACCGCCCCCTCGCCGACTGGGCGAATGAAAACCAGGGCGGCAACTGGGACAGCCTCGGCAAGGCCGCCAGCCTCATCCCCTTCGGCCTCGCCGCGGGCGCCGGCGCGCTGTGGATGGGCCTCGCCGACGAGACCGCCAGCGCCACCGCCCGCACCAGCCTGCTCGCCGCCGGGTGGACGCTCGGCGCCCAGCTCGCCACCAAGTACGCCGTCAACCGCGCCCGCCCCGAAGCCGGCCTTGGCCCGCACGAATTCCGCGGCCCTGGCAGCGGCGGCTCGGACTCCAGCTTTCCGTCGATTCACATGGGTGTAGCGTTCGCACTCGCCACCCCCTTTGCACAAAAGTATGATGCGCCGTGGCTGTATGGTCTCGCCGCCGCCACCGGCTTCGGCCGCATCCAGGAGCGCCAGCACTTCTTCTCGGACGTGGTTGCCGGCAGCCTGATGGGCTATGGCATCGCGTCACTGCTGGTGGATGAGCAGCGCAGCCGTGATGGGCCGGTGATCACGGTCGGGGCGGATCGCACCCTGCAGGCGCACTGGAAGTTTTGAACCGACGAGGCCCCCCTCCTTTGGACACCAATACCGATTCGATCACATCACGCCACTCGTTGCCCCCCCCTGTAGGAGCGACGCAAGTCGCGATGCAAGGCTGACACCGCACGCCCCAAAGAAAAGCAAGCCCCATGACCCGCTACGAACAACTCCTGAAAGAACTCCCCAAAGCCCCCAAGGCCTGGCTCGTCACCGGCGTTGCGGGCTTCATCGGCTCGAACCTGCTCGAGACCCTGCTCAAGCTCGACCAACAGGTGGTTGGCCTGGACAACTTCGCCACCGGCCACCAGCGCAATCTCGACGAGGTTCAGGGGCTCGTCTCATCCGAACAATGGGCACGTTTCCGTTTCATCGAAGGCGACATCCGCAAGCTCGACGATTGCCGCAGCGCCTGCCAGGGCGTCGATTACGTGCTCCATCAAGCCGCACTGGGTTCCGTGCCACGCAGCCTGAACGACCCAATCACCAGCAACGCCACCAACATCGACGGCTTCCTGCATATGTTGGTCGCCGCGCGCGATGCCGAGGTGAAGAGCTTCGTCTATGCCGCAAGCAGTTCCACGTACGGCGACCATCCCGGACTCCCCAAGGTCGAAGACGTCATCGGCAAACCACTTTCGCCTTATGCGGTTACCAAGTACGTAAACGAACTCTACGCAGACGTATTTGCCCGCAGCTACGGCTTCACCACCATCGGCTTGCGCTACTTCAACGTCTTCGGCAAACGCCAGGACCCCAACGGCGCCTACGCAGCAGTCATCCCCAAATGGACTGCCGCGATGATTGCCGGAGAGGATGTCTTCATCAACGGTGACGGCGAAACCAGCCGGGATTTCTGCTTTGTCGACAACGCAGTGCAGGCGAACCTGCTCGCCGCTACGACCACCGACGAAGCCGCGCGCAATCAGGTGTACAACGTCGCGGTGGGCGATCGCACCACGCTCAAGCAGCTTTTCGAGGCGCTGCGCCAAGCGCTGTCCGACAACGGCGTGCGTTACGACAGATCGCCGTTGTATCGGGATTTTCGGACGGGGGATGTACGGCATTCGCAGGCGGATGTAGGTAAAGCGCAGCGCTGGCTGAGTTATGCACCCCAGTTCGACATCCAGGCCGGCATCGCCCAGGCCATGCCTTGGTATCACCACGCCTTCAAGGCCTCGTTTTTCGGGCACGAGGCGCCCGTTTCAGCGCCCCTACATGCGTCATGAACCGCAGGCCCCACACCAGAACTGAATTTCTCCAATGAAAGGCATCCTCCTCGCTGGCGGCTCCGGCTCACGCCTCTACCCGATCACGAAGGGTGTGTCCAAGCAGTTGCTCCCCATCTACGACAAGCCGATGATCTATTACCCGCTGTCGGTACTGATGCTCGCCGGCATCCGCGACATCCTGCTCATCAGCACACCGGACGACATCGCCGCCTTTCAGAGTCTGCTTGGCGACGGCAGCGACTTTGGCCTCCACCTGGGCTATGCGGTGCAGCCCAGCCCCGACGGTCTCGCGCAGGTGTTCGTCATCGGGGAGCAGTTCGTCGGGAACGAGTCGGTGTGCCTGGCACTCGGCGACAACATCTTCTACGGCCAGGGCTTCAGCCCCCTGCTACGAAAGGCCGCACAGCACAAAGCAGGCGCCACCGTGTTCAGCTACCAAGTCAAGGGCCCCGAGCGTTTCGGTGTGGTCGAATTCGATGCCGACGGGCTCGCCATCTCCATCGAGGAAAAGCCCCTCAAACCAAAGTCCCACTACGCCGTCACCGGCCTGTACTTCTACGACAACGACGTGGTCGACATGGCCAAGCAGGTCAAGCCTTCGGCACGTGGTGAGTTGGAGATCGCCCCTATCAATCAAGTTCACCTCGAACGCGGCGACCTGAACGTGGAAATGCTCGGCCGCGGCTTCTCCTGGCTCGATACCGGCACGCATGAGAGTCTGTTGGACGCCGCGCACTTCGTTGAAACCATCGCGAAGCGCCAAGGCTACGAGGCTGCCTGTCTGGAGGAGATCGCCTTCTACAAAGACTGGCTGACGAACGAGGACTTACAACGCTTCGGCCAGTCGCTGAGCAAGAATAATTATGGTCAATACCTGCTAGCCCTGGCCAAGGAGTCGGCATGAGCGAGAAACCCATTTACGTCACCCAGCCCTACCTGCCGCCACTGGAGGAGTTCGTTCCCTACCTGCAGCAAATCTGGGACAACAAAATCCTTACCAACGGTGGCCCCTTTCACCAGCAACTCGAAAAAGCGCTGTGTGAGTACTTGGGCGTCAAGCATGTCGCTTTATTTTCCAATGGCACTCTGGCGCTCATCACCGCACTGCAGGCTCTGCGCATCACCGGCGAGGTCATCACTACGCCCTACTCCTTCGTCGCCACCGCACATTCGTTGCTGTGGCACAGCAACAAACCTGTGTTCGTCGACGTCGAGCCTCACACCCTCAACATCGACCCTGCAAAAATCGAAGCTGCCATCACCCCGCAAACCACCGCCATCATGCCGGTGCACTGCTATGGCAACCCGTGCAACGTCGACGCCATCCAGAAGATCGCCGACAACTACAACCTGCGCGTCATCTACGACGCCGCCCACGCTTTCGGCGTGCAGGATGCCGGCGGCAGCGTGCTGCGCCATGGCGACATGTCAGTGCTCAGCTTCCACGCTACCAAGGTGTTCAACACCTTCGAGGGCGGTGCCATCATTTGCCACGACGCAAAGACCAAGCAGCGCATCGACCACCTGAAGAACTTCGGCTTCGTCGACGAAACAACCGTGGTCGCGCCCGGCATCAACGCCAAGATGAGCGAGATCAATGCTGCCTTCGGTCTGCTGCAACTGCAGAACATGCACACCGTGATGCAGCGCCGCGCCGCAATCGACGCCCGCTACCGCGAGCAACTGGATGACATCGCCGGCATTCACTGCCTTCCCAAAGCGGGCCAAACGGTTGCCAACCATTCCTACTTCCCCGTCCTGGTCCGGCCCGACTACCCCCTCAGCCGCGATGAGCTCTATCAAAAGCTCAAGGATCAAGGGATCTATTCACGGCGTTACTTCTACCCACTGATCTCGGATTTCCCTATGTACCGGGGCCTGCCGTCCGCGGCGCCCGCGAACCTGCCCGTTGCTGCCAAGGCAGCCGAACAGGTGCTGTGCCTGCCGATTTTCCCAGCGTTGAGCGAAGCCGAACTCCGCAAAATAACATCGATGATAACAAATCCATAAAATGCGAATCGCACTAATGCAGCCGTATTTCTTTCCGTATATCGGGTACTATCAGCTAGCACACTCGGTCGACGAATTTATATTCTATGACGATGCAGCCTACATAAAACAGGGCTACATCAACAGAAACAGAATACTTTTAAATTCAGAGCCTCATACCTTCAGCCTGGCCATCCACAACGCCAGCAGCTTCAGACCAATCAACGAGCACCACTATTTAAACAATTTCGGGAAACTTAAGAAACAACTCCACGCCGCTTACTCAAAAGCACCTTTTTTTCAAGAAGCAATGAACTTAGTAGTGCAAATTCTCGACGATGAAGACACCAGCGTTTCACTAAAGAATGCACTCACCTTAACCAAGGTATTTGATTACCTAGAGCTGGAACGAACATTTACCTTCTCTTCTTCAATTAAAATTGAAAACGAGATTAGAGGCCAAGACCGCGTCATCGAAATATGCAAGAAGAAGTCTTCGACAAACTACATAAATTCATCAGGCGGAAAAGCACTTTACAGCACAGCCGACTTTACAGAAAACGGAATTGAATTAAGATTCATCGAGACTGGAAATGTAAGGTACGACCAAAAAAAACCCAATTTCACCCCAAACCTATCGATGATTGACGCTTTAATGTGGTGCGACAAGGGCTCAATTATTAAACACCTTCAAAACTATACACTCACATCAAATGATCCCTGAAAAAGCCATTGGCGGTTATTTTGAACTGGAACTCACGCAAGGCTTTCCGGAAAAGCACCCCAATGCGCTCAAATACCAATCTGCGCGCGCAGCGTTTCTCGCACTCCTTCAGCCTCTGCAGAAAATCAAGCGTGTTTGGATGCCGTATTACATTTGCGACAGCATGCTCGCCCCGATTCACGCAGCAGGAAAAGAAATCGCCTTTTACAGCATCAATGAATGGTTTGCCATAAAAGACAGAATCCCCATGGAATGCGGCGACCTACTGCTTTATGTCAACTACTTCGGCGTTTGTGACGGAAACGTCGCCACAGTATTGACACAATACGATCCCGCGCAGGTCGTGATCGACTGCTCTCAGGCTTTTTACTCCGGCCCATTCGAATGCCTAGCAACTATCTACTCCCCGCGAAAGTTTTTCGGCCTCCCGGATGGCGGGTTACTCATTACGAGCCAACCGTTAGAGCCACCGTCCGCGCACGATCATGACAGCATAAAGCGCTGCGCCCATTTGCTCGCGCGGCTGGCCTTTTCCGCAGAAGAAGGGTACGAAAGTTATAAAGCCGCTGAAAGCAGCTTAGACGACCTCACACCCAAAGTGATGTCGCAGTTAACGCAGCGCATGCTGACCACCATCGACTACTCGGCGACTGCGGAACAGCGCGCGGAGAACTTCGCCTTTCTTCATAAAGAACTTGGTTCTTCAAATAGACTATCACTTGTGCTTTCCAAAAATGCACCTTTATGCTACCCATATCTCACAAAACGAAAAATCAACAAAAAAAAGCTTGCAGAAAAAAGGATATTTATACCAGCCTACTGGCCCGATGTTTTAAGACGGAATTTGCAAGACTGTTTTGAACTAACCGCAGCAGATCAAATTCTAGCGATTCCATGCGATCAGCGATATCGATCGCCCGATTTAAAAAGAATAGTTTCAGCACTTACCAATGACTTACATCCTTAGAGAGCTTTCCCGGGACGACATTAACGAGATCAACTCTTGGCGAAACAACAGGGACATCATATCAAGCCTTGGCGCCCCCTTCAGGTTCATTAATAGAGATGTTGACGATGCATGGTTCTCCGCCTATCTTAACAATAGAAATGCGAATATTCGACTAGCCATTATTGAAGAAAACAGCAGCCAAATAATTGGGGCTGTCTACCTGACCGGAATCGATTGGCTAGTTCGAAGTGGCGAGTTCTCGGTCTGGATCGGCCGAAAAGAAAAGCAAGGGAAAGGGGCAGGAAGATATGCGACGACCGCCATGCTAGCTCACGCCTTTCAAGACCTTGGGTTGAATAGAATTTACTTGACAGTACTATCCGATAACCAAGCAGCGCGCAGCCTATATAAGAAATCCGGCTTCACGGAAGAAGGCACTCTACGTCAAGCAGCGTTCAAGAATGGCGAGTTCAAAGACATGATTTTAATGTCGATGCTAGCAGTCGACTTCCAAGCTTGACGAACAAAGCCATCAAGCCGGAAGAACCAATTTATTCCTCACTTCAAAAGCTAATTCCAAAACATCATCAGAGCCAAGGCCTGCATTTAGTAGAACTCTACAGCTCATAGAGATGAATTTATAAACACCAGCTCGCCTGATGCTCCTTGAATCCATTCTGCCCGAAAACGTTCCTAAGTTACGACACACCCGCCGAGGAAGTCAGGCTGAAGGACTTCGATCGGATCATCGGCGCGAACCGATCAGTTTAATCGCACGTCAGCAAGAGGATCGCCTTGATCCATTCCCTACCGAGCACCTCCGAGAATTCCAGCTTGCTGGGGGCCACCCGGCTCGAAAGCGGCGTCTAAAACCTTTACCGACATGTCCCCGCCGAGCGAATCGATCGAACCAGTCCCCAAAACAGCCGTTCTCCACGGGATCAAACGGTCGACACGCAACAGGCCAGCGTGGAGCCATATACGGAAGCACCGCACACTCCGCCGAACTGCTCTGAAATGATTGACCGGAGTGAGATGACCAGTCCCTCGCCCTCGGCCAAGCGCGTTGACGAAGCACGCAAGCATGGAACGACCGCCTGACCCGGTGCCAAACATGTCCCTGAAAAAAAACATCCTCGCGAACTACGCCAGTCAGCTTTATGTGACCGGCGTCGGCATCCTAATTCTGCCCCTGTACATCAAGCACATGGGGGCAGAGGCCTATGGCTTGGTCGGGTTCTTCACCATGCTGCAAGCCTGGTTCGCCCTGCTGGACCTGGGCCTGACACCAACCATCGGCCGGGAAACCGCCCGCTACCGCGGCGGGGCTATGTCGGCGCTGTCCTATCGGCAACTGTTCCGCGCCCTTAGCCTGATTTTTGCCACAATCGCGCTGCTTGGCGGCTTCAGCCTCTGGCTGTTCGCTGAAGCGATTGCCATCCGCTGGCTTAAGGTCAGCGAACTTCCGATAAGTGAGGTCGTCCTCGCCGTGCAGATCATGGCCATCAGCGTCGCCCTGCGCTGGATGGGCGGACTGTACCGTGGCGTGGTCAGCGGCTCCGAACGCTTGGTCTGGCTCAGCGCCTTCAACGTACTGATTGCCACCCTCCGGTTCATCGCGGTATTCGGCAGCATGTGGCTATATGGCTTCACGCCCCGCGTCTTCTTCCTGCACCAACTGACTATAGCTCTACTCGAAGTCAGCGGCCTGTTCCTGATGAGCCGCCACCTACTCCCAGCCCGTAGCAGCCTGGAGCAGCCAATCGGCTGGTCGATCCGCCCGGTAAAACCCTTCCTGAAGTTCGCACTCACCATCGCCTTCACCTCATCGGTCTGGGTTCTGGTAACGCAGACCGACAAGCTGATCCTCTCCGGCATCCTGCCCCTAGCCGAATACGGCTACTTTACCTTGGCAGTACTGGTCGCCAGCGGCATCATGGTCATCAGCGGCCCGATCAGTAGTGCAATCATGCCGCGCATGGCCAAGCTGCATGCGGAAGGCAAGCATCACGAGATGATCAAGGTGTATCGAGACGCGACACAGCTCGTGGCCGTCATCGCAGGATCAGCAGCTATCACCGTTTCCGTTTGCGCCGAACAACTCTTAACTGTGTGGACTGACGATCCAACTCTGGGCGAGAAAGTGGGACCAATATTGCGGCTCTACGCAATAGGCAATGGTTTTCTTGCGCTGGCTGCCTTTCCTTACTACCTCCAATTCGCAAAGGGGAATTTGCACTATCATTTGATCGGGAATATCATTATTGCCCTCGTGCTCGTTCCCAGCATCATTGCGTGTGCAACTGAATACGGGGCCTTTGGCGCGGGTTCTGCGTGGGCCACGCTAAACGGCATCACGTTGTTCACGTGGGTGGCCTACATCCATAAAAAAATTGAGCCTGGATTGCACACGAAGTGGGTAGTCCACGACTTCTTAGCAATTTGCATCCCTGGCTCTCTTGCCTGCGCCACACTATTTATAGCGCTACAAGAAAATAAAAATACGCCAATTCTGCTAATTGTAGCATTAAGTGCCAGCTCAGTTTTGTTTTCTTGCATTGCATCTTCCTCAATTCGCAAAAAAATCATCGAGCGACTTAGAACACTGCAGTCAGCTTAAAAAAGCCATCACTCAGTAACCCCAAAATCAATCCATAACATCACGACACCAAGAGCTTCCCCACATGATAGAAACGTCGCCAGCGAAAATCCGACTAAAAAGCGAGGAAGAAATAATTTCCAAATGGGCGGGGTTTTATAACAAGCCAGTTGTAAGCATATGCTGCACCACCTACAATCACGAACCATACATAGAAAATACAATTATTGGCTTTTTAACCCAAGAAACGTCATTCCCGTTTGAAATAATAATTCACGACGACGCATCTACCGATAAAACACGAATAAAACTACTCGAATACGAAAAGAGATACAAGAGAATCTTTAGAATAATTCAACAAACAGAAAATCAATACTCCAAAGGAGTCAATGTCTTATTCGAAAAACTCATTCCACATGCTCAAGGCGACTATATTGCGCTCTGCGAAGGCGACGACTTTTGGATTAATAAAGAAAAGCTTAGTCTCCAAGAAAAAGCTCTTCGAGAAAATCCAGGCATATCAATATGCATTCACAATGCGATAATTTTAAATGAAAGAACTCAAACGCAACGAATTTTCAATCTTTCCACACTCCCGGAGACTCTTGGGCCAAAGGATGTGTTGAGACGCCGATGGTTCGCACCAACGGCAAGCTTCTTTTTCCGAAGAAAATTACTTGAAGAAAAGAACCCCGCCAATATTGAAAGAGACATTGACCTTCTTTTCCACATGTCACTTAAAGGGCGGATCTTCTATAGCCAAGAACCACTTTCTGCCTACCGCTATCTTTCTGCTGGAAGCCTTTCTGAAAAGGCGGCATCCACAAAAAAAGAATTGTATCAACACAAGCTAAGATTTTTTTGCAAAGCTGATCGCATGTCGCACTATCGCTATTTGCAATGGACCACTTTCGGAAGAATTCGCGTTGCGGCCGCCCTTGTTTTTCACACGATAAAACACCACTTAAAAACAATTCATATTTGAGAACACCTGATAGACCAGGGCCCTCGGAATGCATTTACGCTGATCGCATAACCACATGGAAATAGTCGCTTACATTCAAAATCGTATGCATTCATCTTTTGAACCTTTCGAAAATCACGTCTACTCTCGTCTTTTGGGCGAAGAGCGTGAGTGCGACGCAGAGGGGTTCCCTGATGAGCTATCTGGACGAAATCGATGATCCGCGCAAGCCGAGCA
>ERZ761602.4394-NODE-4394-length-18224-cov-10.381584_pt1 | contig 18224 bp, 22 predicted proteins | sample MGYA00512165_ERZ761602 | MGnify/ENA primary metagenome ERZ761602 (study PRJEB28899, sample SAMN02445085) | bioreactor sludge metagenome | biome: EBPR sludge; isolation source: Thorneside wastewater treatment plant | place: Australia: Brisbane, Thorneside... | reverse complement strand
ATGGGATTTGTTTTCTGGCGGAGAAATAAGCGGAAGTCCGATGGGCTGAAATAGCCCCTGGCAAGAGGACAACGGTTTTTATATGCAGACGGATTGGATACCACTATTCCCCGAGAGCGCGTCGTCATTTTCATGGCAGATCGATGCTCTGTATTTCTACCTGATCGGGATCAGCGTCGCTTTCATGATACCGATCGTCGCGGCGATCTTCTGGTTCGTCGTCAGATACCGTGAACGCGAGAAATATGCGACCCCCGAGGAGATCCATGGCTCCATCGTCCTTGAGACGGTCTGGTCCATCATCCCGTTCATCATCTCGATGACCATCTTCCTCGGCGGAGCGGTCGTTTATTACACGCAATACCGCCCGCCGGATGACGCGATGCAGGTCTATGTCGTCGGCAAACAGTGGATGTGGAAGATACAGCACGAGACCGGCCAGCGTGAGATCAACCAGCTCCACGTTCCGGTCAACACCAAGGTAAAGCTGACGATGACGACCGAGGACGTGCTCCACGATTTCTCGATCCCGGCGTTCCGCACCAAGGCGGACGTCGTTCCGGGCCGCTACACGTATCTTTGGTTCGAGGCGACAAAGCCCGGCACCTATCACCTTTTCTGTGCCGAGTATTGCGGGCTTAACCACTCGGGCATGATCGGCTCGGTGGTCGTGCTTGAGCAGGACGATTTCGAGCGGTGGCTCCAGGGAAATGCCGCAAGCCAGACGCCGGTCGAGCAGGGCCGCGATCTTTTTGAGAACAAGCTCGGATGCGCCTCGTGCCACGCCGGCGGAAGCGGACAGCGGGGTGCGGTGCTTGAGAATATTTACGGTAAAGAGGTCAAGTTCGTCGGTGGCGGCACTGCTATCGTTAACGACGAGTACCTCAGGAATTCGATCTTGAACCCGAGTGCGCAGGTCGTCGAAGGCTATCAGCCGATCATGCCGACCTTCAAAGGCCAGGTGACCGAGGAGCAGCTCATGGCGCTCGTGGCTTATATCAAGTCGCTGAGCGGTGTTGACGCCTCCGCAACCGCCCCGAGTGCCCCGGCCGCCCCTGCACCGGCCCCGGCGAATAATATGGGTTCAAACAGCAATCAAGGTGGGAGATAAATATGCAGAACGCAGACGCTTTTAATCCTTCGCTGATGCGCGAACCAAAGGACAGTTACCTCACGAACGGCTATTCGATCAAGTCGTGGCTCCTGACAAAGGACCACAAGCGGATCGCCTTGATGTACCTGATCTCGATCTCGGTCTTCTTTTTGATGGGCGGGCTTTATGCGGCGGCCATCCGGCTTGAGCTCCTCACGCCGAACACGGACCTGCTTCAATCGGCCACCTACAACAAGGCCTTTACGCAGCACGGGATCCTGATGATCTTCTTCTTCCTGATCCCGTCCATCCCGGCAACGCTCGGAAACTTCCTGCTGCCGCTGATGATCGGGGCCAAGGACCTTGCTCTGCCGCGCATCAATCTCCTCAGCCTTTATCTTTACTGGATAGGCGGAATTTTGACGCTCTACGCTCTGATGCAGGGCGGTGTCGATACCGGCTGGACGTTCTATACGCCGTACAGCACGACGTTCTCTAATTCGTACGTGATGGCGGTCGGGCTCGGTATCTTCATCAACGGATTTTCATCGATCCTTACGGGGCTCAACTTCATCGTTACCATCCACACGATGCGTGCCCCGGGGATGACCTGGTTCCGTCTGCCGCTCTTCGTTTGGGCACATTACGCAACGAGCCTCGTGATGATTCTCGGAACACCGGTGGTTGCCATCACGGTCCTCTTGCTCGCCATCGAACGCGTCGTCAGGGTCGGCATCTTCGACCCCGCGATCGGCGGCGACCCGATCCTTTTCCAGCACCTTTTCTGGTTCTATTCGCACCCGGCCGTCTATATCATGATCCTGCCGGGAATGGGCGTCATCTCCGAGGTGATCTCCAATTTCTCGCGAAAGAAGATCTTCGGCTACGAGTTCATCGCCTTTTCGTCGATCGCCATCGCGGTTTTCGGTTTCCTCGTTTGGGGACACCACATGTTCGTTTCCGGGCAGTCGATCTATGCCGGGCTCGTCTTCTCGTTCCTGACGATGGTCGTTGCCGTGCCTTCGGCGATCAAGGTCTTTAACTGGACCGCGACGATGTACAAGGGCTCGATCTCTTATGATACGCCGATGCTGTATGCCATCGGCTTCCTCGGGCTGTTCCTCGTCGGCGGTTTGACGGGCCTCTTTCTCGGTTCGGTCGGCCTTACGGTTCACCTGACCGATACTTACTTCGTCGTCGCCCACTTCCACTACGTAATGGTCGGCGGACAGGTTATCGCCTATCTCGCCGGTATCCACTACTGGTGGCCGAAGATGACGGGCAAGATGTATTCGGAATTCTGGGGCAAGGTCTCGGCGATGCTCGTCTTCATCGGGTTTAACCTGACCTTCTTCCCGCAGTTCATTCTCGGCTATCAGGGAATGCCGCGGCGTTATGCTTCGTACCCGGCCGAGTTTCAGGTGCTTAACATCTTCTCGACCGCCGGTGCTTCGGTTCTCGGCGTCGGCCTGCTGATGCCGGTCGTTTACCTTACGCACTCGATCTTTGCCGGCAAGCCGGCGGGCGATAACCCTTGGATGCTTCCGGGCCTTGAGTGGCGCTGTCAGTCGCCGCCGACAACCTATAACTTTGAAGAGCAGCCGGTCGTTACCTGGGAAGCTTACGAGTTTGGCGAAGAGAATGGCCTCGATATCGAAGAGGCACGCCGTTCCGCCGGCAGCCCGGTGACCATATAGATTTGCTCATTTTTTGATTTGGCTTATGTCAACACACGCAGACGCACACGACCATCATCATCACGAACCGGGGCTCCAGCACCAGTTCGAGAACATGGGCCAGCAGGAGGAATCCGTATCTATCGGGATGTGGATGTTCCTCGTGCAGGAGATCATGTTCTTCGGCGGCCTGTTTACCGCTTACATGGTCTTCCGGTGGCGGTACCCGATGGCCTTTGCCGAGGGCTCCAACCACCTCGATGCATTCTGGGGCGGCTTGAACACCATCGTGCTCATCGTCAGCTCGCTAACGATGGCTCTTACCGTCTATTACGCCCAAAAGGGAATGCGTAATATGCAGGTGATAATGATCGCCCTGACGATGCTTTTTGGTACGGTCTTTTTGGGCGTGAAGGCGATCGAGTACACGGACAAGTACAACAACGGCCTGATCCCGGTTGCCGGCTGGAACAAGAGGTCCACCGGTGCCGAGGTTGCCGAAAAGGCCCAGGCGTTCGCGTTCCCGTGGGAAATAAGGACCGAGGCCGCCGATGCCGGCCACGGGGAGAAAAAGACATACATCAATCCGCGTGGCGACTTTCAGTGGAACTACGGCCATAAGCTCGTCGAGCAGGCCGAAAAGGGCGGCTACCTGACCGCTGACGAGAAGATCCACTATTATTCCAGCGGCGTCTTCGACCCCTTTAAGTTCCAGGAAAAGGTCCGGCTGTTCTACTTCATCTATTTTGTGATGACGGGCCTCCACGCTCTGCACATGGTCGTCGGGTTGCTTCTGATGGCCTGGCTGCTCTGGAAGGCTTGGCTAGGGACCTTTAGTGCTCTCTATTATTCACCCGTCGAGATGTCAGGGCTTTACTGGCACTTCGTCGATATCGTTTGGATTTTCCTTTTCCCGCTCCTCTATTTGTTGGGGCGGCACTTTATACATTAGGAGGGACCGATGGCAGATAATCACGCAGATCACCAGCACATCGGAATTCCGGGCTACCTGGCCGTATTCGCAATTCTTATCGTTGGCACGTGGATAACGTATGTCGTTGCGTTTTGGGATCTCGACGCGATCTTCCCCGGAGCGAATACGCTGCTCGCACTTGCGATCGCCTTCACCAAGATGACGGTCGTTATGCTTTATTTCATGCACGTCCGGTGGAGCAAGGAGCTTATTTGGCTCTCGGCGGTCGCCAGTTTCTTCTGGCTGATCATCATGTTCGCCTTTACGATGCAGGATTATTTCACCCGTGTTTCGGGCGTCTTTTCCGCGTAGGTCACAGAAAACAGGTTAATGACGCGTCGGCCCTCTGTGCGGGGCGGGCGCGTCTTTCCATTTTGGCTAGAAGTTGCCCCGTGTACGTGATATTATCATCGGTTTGATGTCTTGAATTGGGACATTTCAGCCCCTTTTCGTGCAACAGGGCCGCCGTGTCGGACATCAGAGATTGGAGATGATTCGCCCTTTTTATTCAAGCGTTGTGCGCGTGGCTCTTGTTGTCGCTTTTGCGGCCTTTTTTTCGGGCTGCATTTCGGTCAAGGATGAACGCGGCACCCCGACGCTTCTGAAGACCGAAGAGGCCACGCTTGCCTTTCTGCGAAGCGAGGTGGACCGCTTTGCGCGGGTCGATTCGCTCAGGGCGAAGATGGACCTGAAGTTCGAGGATAATTCCTTTGCCCAATTCGGCAGCAAGGAGGTCTATCGCTCGGCCGACGGCGAGGTCGTCGTCCAGCGTCCGGCGAGCATCTATCTCAAGGTGCAGGTCCCGGTCTTGAAGACCGATGTCGCCCAAATGACCTCCGACGGCGAAAAGTTCCGCGTCGCCGTGCTTCAGGATGGCGGCAGCGGCAAATACAAGAAATTCGTGATGGGCACTAACAATGCCGATTACACAAAGCTCCAGCGTGAGATCGACCTCGCCAATGGCGACGGCACGATCCGCCAAAACGTCAATGCCTTTGCCAATCTCCGCCCGCAGCACTTTACCGATGCGATGCTCGTTAGGCCGACCGGCGGCGAGCATACGTATTCGATGAGCTCGACCTTCCTTATCGAGGAAGACCAGAAACAGCAGAAAAAATCGCCGCTCAGGATCGTCAACCGCGGGTACTATCTGCTGGATGAATTTGGCCGCAATGCCGATGGCGAACTCCAGATCGTCCGGCGATTCTGGTTCGACCGTGTCGGCGGTATCCGGCTTGCCCGCCAGCAGATCTTTGACGCCCGCGGCGAGATCGAGTCCGATATCGTTTATGGCCGAGAAGGCGTTCTTGGTGATGCGGGCGAGCATAAAAATCTACCGCTTGAGATCGTCGTAACCCGCCCGAAGGAAAAATATTCGATGCGGCTGACCTATCAGGTGCCTGAAAAGGTGATGATCGGCAACCAGTTTCCGCAGGAGGCTTTTGTTCTGCAAAACTCGTGGAACCTCGAGGAGGTGGATCTCGATAAGATGCTCCGCGAATTGAACGCCGGTTCACCGACGCCGCGGCCCGTTCCGGAGGCAAGCCGGCTGCAATAGCCCACGTAATGAAGACCATTCTCAAGACAGAGGACCTGACAAAGTCCTACCGGATCGGAAAGAAGATCGACGTCCCTGCTCTGCGGGGCGTTTCGCTTGATATCCAGGAGGGCGAGTTCGTCGCGATCATGGGCCCCTCGGGCTGCGGCAAATCGACTCTGCTTCACCTGCTCGGCGGCCTGCTTAGCCCGACCACCGGCCGGATCATCATTGACGGCGAGGATATCTCGAACGTCTCGGACGCCAAGCGGACCGACATCCGCCGGCGGAAGATCGGCTTCGTCTTTCAGCGATTCAATCTTTTTCCGACGCTTTCGGCCGAGGGGAACCTGAAACTCGCCGAGCGGATCCACACCGGCGACCACAGCCACGACGATTCGAAGCGGCGTGAGGTATTGCGGCTTTTGAAGCTGGAAGATAAAATGCACCACAAGCCGCTTGAACTTTCCGGCGGCGAGCAGCAGCGGGTCGCACTCGCACGTGCCGTTATCAACGAACCGGCGATCATCCTCGCGGATGAGCCGACGGGCAATCTTGATACGGAGAATTCGAAGATCGTGCTTGATATGTTCCGCAGGCTGAACGAAGAATTTAATCAAACGATCATCATGATCACGCATAACCCCGAGGCGGCGGCCGTATGTTCGCGGACGATAAACATGCGCGACGGGCGAGTGGTCGAGGAAGAAAGGGTCGGATAAACGATGGGCGTTTTCAAGCGAGCAGTGCTTTGGGATTACGGTCGCGAGACCTCGATCTACGTCATTTTCTGCCTGCTCATCGTCGCCTTTATTTTTCTGACGCCGCGGTCGTGGTTCGATAAGCGGGAAAAGCTTGCAACCCAGACCTCGCGGCTGATCGTCAAAGCCGAGGACTTCTCGCCCGACAGGGCAACGCTCGAACGCCGCGTTCGCGAGCTGAGCGGAAATCCATCGGCGGTCGTGGTCGAGACCCGCGAGAAAAAGAACGCTCGCGGAGAGACCGTTTATGAGATAGAGATCCGCTAGATCGGCCCGCGTGCCGTTCTTGCATTTACGGAGATTTATTTATATGAGCAATTTAAAACGATACTTGGGCTTTGCCGCATTGCTTTTTGTTTTCATCGGCGGTGCGGCCGCGAGCGAGGCCTCGGGCCAGTTGAAAAACACGATCCTTAGCCGCATGGACGCCCATAACAAGGCACTTCAGTCGCTCAGGGCCGATGTAACGATGGTAAAGGAGAACACCCAACTTCGTGTTAAGGACACGACCGAGGGCAAGGTGCTCTATGTGCCTCAGCGAAATAGCGACCCGCTCGTTCGGATCGATTGGCGGAGCCCGGATGAAACGTTCGCGGTCGCAAAGGGCACGTACATAATTTACCGGCCGCGTCTTCAGCAGTACATTACGGGCAGCACCAAGCAGGCAAAAGGTAAGGGAACCGCGGGCGGGGCACTTGCATTTATGAATATGTCGCGTGCTGAGCTTCGCAAGAATTTTGAGGTGGTGATATTGAGTGAGAACGCATCGTTGAGCGGTGGCGTTAGTACGATCCACCTGAAGCTCACGCCAAAGACCAAGACCTCTTATCAATATGCCGAGGTTTGGGTCGATTCTGACGGAATGCCGCGGCAGTCGAAGGTCGTCGAAAATAATGGAGATTCGACCACGATCTTGCTCAAGAATCTTGAAAAGAACATCACCATTGACCGGTCGACGTTTCAAGTAAAGCTCCCGCCGGGAACGAAGCGCGTAGATGCCTAGTTTGGCGATCATTTTCGATCAGCCCCGGGCGTAAGCGGTCCGGGGCTTTTTCTTTCGGTTTGAATTGCCGTTCACCGCATCTTATAATTTCGGTTTCGGCAGATAAGCGGAAGGCCGGCCTTCCGAGCAGAGTTTTATGCCCAAGGCAAGTTCATTTAGCAGGTTCACACGCGGCGTCCGCCATACGGTGCGGGCGTTCGCTTCGACCAAGCACCCCGTGCTGGTCCACATCGTCCCGATGCGGCGGTGCAATCTTTCGTGTACCTACTGCAATGAATATGACAAGACGAGCGATCCGGTGCCGATCGATGTAATGCTCGAGCGGATCGATAAACTCGCCGAGTTCGGTTCGTCCGTTATCACCATTTCGGGCGGCGAGCCGATGATGCACCCGGAGATCTACGAGATCATCGCCCGCATCCGCCACCACGGAATGATCGCCGGCCTGATCTCGAACGGCTACTATTTTCAGGTCGACAAGATCAAGAAGCTGAACGAAGCCGGTCTCGATTATCTTCAGATCTCGATCGATAACGTCAACCCCGACGATGTTTCAAAGAAGAGCCTCAAGGTGCTCGACTCGAAGCTCGTCAACCTCCGCGACCATGCGAAGTTCAAGGTGAACATCAATTCGGTCGTCGGCGGCGGCGTGGCTAATCCTGAAGAGGCGTTGATCATCGCGAGCCGTGCCCGCGAGCTTGGCTTCTCATCGACCGTCGGCGTTATCCACGACGAAATGGGCCTGAACAAGGGCCTGACCGACCGCGAGAAGGAAGTTTACAAGGAGATCAAATCAAAGGGCACGCGGTCATACGCACGCTGGAATTGGTTTCAGGATGCGCTGGTCGAAGGCAAGGAATACGAATGGCGGTGCCGTGCCGGTGCCCGCTATCTTTATGTTGATGAGGGCGGCATCGTGAGCTGGTGCTCGCAGCAGCGAGGAACGCCGGGAATTCCGCTGCTCGAATATACCCGCGAGGATATGGAGCGGGAATACATCACCGAGAAATGGTGTGCACCGACCTGCACCATCCAATGCGTCCATCAGGTCGGCCACCTCGACGCCTGGCGGGACAAACAGATCTCGATAAGCGACTACAACAACCGCAAAGGCAATGGCCTGAAAAAGGAGACCGTCGCACAGGTCCTCAACACCGAATAAAGGAACCGCCGGGCACGTCCCGGCGTATTTGTTTCTATGACCGGCGAAGAACACAACAAGTACGTTTCGTGGGCCTTTTTGGCGTATGGGATATTTCAGGCTGTGGTGCTGCTTTTCATCGCCGCGGTATTTCTTGTTATCTTCGGTGCTGCCGGTGCGAGTGACCCGAACTTTCCGGGACTTCTCTTCGGGGTGATAGCCATGGTCGCTGTTCTCATTAACCTCGTTTTTGCGGCACCCTCGTTCATCGCCTATTACGCGATGAAGAACCGAAAGCCGTGGGCACGCATCGCGGCGATCGTCGCCGGTGCCTTGGCCGTGATGAACGTTCCATTTGGGACGCTCGCCGGCGTTTATGCCTTCGTCTTTTTTCTCGGCAAGGACTGGAAGCAGGTTTACGAGCCGCAGCGGCCGCCGCAGTTTCTCGGCAACGAAGCCGGATTCGGCTCTTCATTCGGCCGCGATGATTACACGACCGCCGACCGCGACGCTCAATTCCAATACCGCGAACCGCCCGATTGGCGATAGTCCAACAGTTACGTCGTTCGGTCCCGATCGAACATCCGAACAAATCCTTGTATAAACCCAAGTGATACTTTAATATCACTTTATGCGAGCCGAACTTGTTACCACTCTCAAACGAAAAGCGACGGAGTTGATCGCCGAGGTCGACCGAGAAAAGCAACCAATACTTATTACACACCGCGGACTGCCCGCGGCCTATTTGGTAGATACTGAGACCTTCGAACTGCAGCAGCGGCGGATCGAGATACTCGAAGCGATCGCCAGAGGTGAACGGGCCCTTGCCGAAGGGAAGACACGGACTCACGACGAGGTCGAGCGAAGGTTCGAAAAATGGCGCAAGTAATTTGGCTCGAGCCGGCGGAGCTCGACCTCGAGGAGATCGCGGAATATATTGCGCTCGACGACCCGGCAGCAGCGAACGAATTTGTTGCTCGTGTTCTTAAAAGAGTAAGACTGTTGATCGATCACCCGCGAATTGGAACGTTCATTCCCGAACTGCCTGAGTCGAAATATCGCCAACTCATTGTCGGCCCGTGCCGCATATTTCATCGCATTGAAGAGGGCAAGGTCTATATTGTTCACATTCGGCGATCCGAGCAGTTATTTCGACCTTCTTTGTTGGATGAACCCGACACGGCGGCTTCCTGATTTCACGCGCTGAACCGAATTCGGTTATTCTTGGATATATGAAATACAATAGAAACCAGGCGAAAACCCTGACGAACGCAAAGGAACTCGAGCTATATGACATGGCGCGTCCGCCGCGTCTGAGCAAGCTCACGGTGAAGGAATTGAAGAACCTGGTCAGGCGCAGCCGGACGCTCCGCGATAAGCTGACGGACGTTAAGCGAAACCAGGTGAGGGCAAAGCAGGCCGGTGCGAAGGCTCGCGGTGCGGCTCCGGCCGATCGCAGCAAGGAGAAAGCCGAGCTTTTTGCCGAGGTCCACGACGTGTTTGTCGCCCGGCTTGAAAAGGCCGAAGCCGCCGAGGCAAAAGCAAAGGAAAAAGCGAAAGCCGCCGCAAAGAAGCCGCTAGCTTTGGCAGCCAAGGGCCGCGGTGCCGGTGCCGGAAAGATCTCGGCAAGCCGCTCCGACAAGGCGACCTTCGCTTCAAAGGCCGCTTCACATCCTGAGGTAGATGCGTCGAAGGGAGCGCAGGCGAAGGCCCGGCTCGAAGACCCAAAAGCTCAGGTCGAAGAAACTCGGATCGCCCGCGGCGGGCTGAAGCGGCAGCAAGGCCACATGGCCCGGCTCAATAAGCAGCGGCAGGGAAAGCGAGACTCGAAATAAATGGACAAAGCCGGCGGGGGAATAAACCTGCCGGCTTTCGTCCTTTAGCCCCTATGAGTGAAAAACTTTACGTACCCGTCCTGCTCGGCACGAACCGAAAGGACCGCCAAAGCGAGCACGTTGCGAAGTGGGTCTTCGCGAAAATGCAGGAACGCGACGACATCGAGCCCGTCTATTTCGACGTTCGCGATTTCGACCTGCCCCGGGATCATTACGGCACCGAGATCGGGCATCTTTTCCCTGAGTGGCGCGATGTGGTGATTCGTGCGGACGGTTTGGTCATCGTTACGCCGGAGTACAATCACGGTTATCCGGGAGCGCTCAAGAGCGTTCTTGACCTGCTCTTGAAAGAGTACATCCACAAGGCCGTCGCTCTTGTTGGTGTTTCGGCCGGCCCGTGGGGCGGGACGCGTGTCATCGAATCGATGGTGCCGATGGTCCGCGAACTTGGGCTTTCAGCCACCTTTACCGACCTCAACTTCCCGAAGGTCGGCACCAAGTTCGACGCGGACGGCAAGCTGTTTGATGAGGCCTACGAAAAGCGGGTAACAGGCTTTCTGGATGAACTCGTTTGGATGGCCCGAGCTTTACGGTGGGGAAGAGAAAACCTCGCTTCTAAACATCATTGATCGAAGCCTGATGAGCTATGCGGCATTCTGAATTCCACAGAACCGAACGGATCGGATGGCTGCGTGCCGCAGTGCTCGGAGCCAACGACGGCATCGTCTCTACGGCGAGCCTCGTTATCGGTGTCGCGGCGGCGGCGGGTGACCGCGACGCCATCTTGATCGCGGGTATTGCCGGCCTGGTCGCCGGAGCGATGTCGATGGCCGCCGGTGAATACGTTTCGGTCTATTCGCAGGCGGACACCGAGCGGGCCGACCTTGAGCGGGAGAAGAAGGAGCTTGAAGAAGACCCGGAGGGCGAACTGGCTGAGCTTACCGGCATCTACATCGACCGCGGGCTCAGCCCCGGGCTTGCCAAACAGGTAGCCGAGGAACTCACCGCCGGCGACAAGCTTGCCGCCCATGCCCGCGACGAGCTTGGTTTGACAGAAGAACTCAAGGCAAGGCCCGTACAGGCGGCGGTCTTTTCTGCGCTGAGCTTCGCGGCGGGAGCACTAATTCCCCTTGCCCTTGCTTGGGGCTTCACCGGCGGTTGGCTGATCTACATCGTCGGCGGCGGTTCTCTGATCTCGCTTGCGTTGCTTGGCGCTTTGGCGGCACGAACAGGCGGAGCCGATCCGGTTCGCGGTGCGGCGAGGGTCGCTTTCTGGGGAGCGGCGGCTATGATCGTGACCGCCGTGGTCGGAAAGATCTTTGGAACGACGGTCGGATGATTTCGAAAGCTTTCCTGTTCAAATGAAAAAAGTTCTCCTCGCGATAGGTATTCTGATCGGCTCGCTCCTTCTCTCGGTCGGAGTTTTTCTTGGCTGGGCGTTGTGGATACCGTCGCCGATGCCGGAGGCTCTTGCGGCGATGGGGAGCAACGACGCGGTCGAGGTTCGCATCGAGCCGACCCTCACCTTTCTTCCAAAAAGCACGAAGCCGACGGCAGGTATTGTCATCTATCCCGGTGCAAGGGTCGATCCGCGTTCCTATGCTCCGCTCGGCCGGCGGCTCGCCGAGGCCGGATATCTTGCGGCGATCCCTTCCGTGCGGCTAAATATGGCGGTATTCGAACGGGATGCGGCGGCTCGGGTCATTGCAGAAAATCCGGATATTCCAACCTGGATCGCGGCCGGTCATTCGCTCGGTGGGACGATGGCTGCGAGGTTCGCGGAGGCCAACCCGGCGCTGTTTCGCGGTGTTGTTTTTCTTGGATCGTATCCGTTGGCCGCCTCTCAATTAAAGGATTCGGGCCTGGCGGTGATTTCGATTTATGGAACGCTCGACGGCGTTTCCGAGCCCCGCGAGGTTCAGGCGGCCGAGCTTGTTCTGCCGGCGAACACCGTCTGGGTCGCGATCGAGGGCGGGAACCACGCTCAGTTCGGCTACTACGGCGATCAGAGCGGCGACAACGCTGCCGCGATCAGCCGCGATGAACAGCAGCGGCAGACGGCCGAGGCGATCATCAGATTTCTTAGTTCTCTTGAGACGGCGCAGCCTTGAGGTCGCGATGCGGCACATCCGTTCCGATGGTCCAGACGACCACCGAGCTTGAAAGCCCGAGGCCCGAGAGCCGGCCCGCCATCATCACAAGCGTCTCGCCCGCCGAGACAACGCCCGCCTCGAGAAGCGTCCGCTCGCCGATCTTCAGCATCTCCTGCGTTGCCCACGGCACCTCGTGAACGAATGGCTGAACGCCCCATATGAGCGAAAGCTGGTTATAGGCGTCCTCCGATGTCGTCAGCCCAAAGGTTCTCAAACCGGAACGAAAACTCGAAAGGCGACGAGCCATCAGGCCCGATTCGGTATAGACGGCGATCTTCTCGGTCATCGTTTCCTTCGCAGCGTAGGCGGCAGCCTTGCAGAGTGCCTGGCTCGTTCGGCCCGATGGCGGAAGCGAATATTTGACCGGTTTCTTTAGCTGATCGGGCTTGATCGTCTCGGCCGCGTCGATGATCTGGGCCATTGTTCGAACTGTCTCGACCGGATATTTTCCAGAGGCAGTCTCCGCAGAGAGCATTACGGCATCGGTGCCGTCCCAAACGGCGTTAGCGACGTCCGATGCCTCGGCACGCGTCGGGTACGGGCTGTCGATCATCGATTGCAGCATCTGAGTCGCGGTGATGACAAAACGGTCATTCGCGACGGCCCGTTCGATGATGCGTTTCTGATAGACCGGAACCAGCTCGACCGAGGTCTCGACACCAAGGTCGCCGCGGGCGACCATTACGCCGTCGGTCTCCTGGATTATCTCCTCGAGGTGCTCGATGGCTTCGGCTTTTTCGATCTTCGCGACGAGAAGTGCACGGCCCATTTCCCTGGTATTAAGCTTCTTGATAAGTTCCTTCGCCTCGCGGCAATCCTCCGCACGGCGGACAAATGAAAGCGCGATGTAATCAACGTTTTGTGCCATCGCCCACTCAAGATCGACGTGGTCTTTTTCTGTCATTGAGGGGATCGGCAGCTTAGTCGAAGGAAGGTTGATTCCTTTGCGTTCATTTAGTTCGCCGCCAACGACGACCGTGCAGTTAACGTCGGTTTCCGTTACCGAATCGACCTTGAGCTTGAGTGCTCCGTCGTCGAGAAGTATCACGGATTCGGGCGTGACAACCTTTGGGAGTTCCGAGAAATTCGTGCCGACGATCTCGTTCGTACCATCCACTTCGCGGGTCGTGATGGTGAAGGGCGAGCCCTCACTTAGCGTTACGGCCTGGCCGCCGATCAGCGAACGAGTGCGGATCTTCGGCCCCGAAAGGTCGACAAGGATCGCAAGCGGGCGGTCGAGCGATCGTGCCGCGGCCCGAGCATTGACGATGGTCTGTTCATGCTCGCTATGGGTGCCGTGCGACATATTGATGCGGACGGCATTGACTCCGGCTTCGAGCATCGTCCGGATGATCGGCTCGGTATTTGAGGCCGGCCCGAGCGTTGCGAGGATCTTTGCGTTTCTCATTATTTGGATTGTATCTCACAGCGGCGGCACCTGCGAAAATGGCCGCTCGCGGGTTAACAGATATGTTTATCGTTCGTTAATTTGTTAGCTGCCGAAGCTTCTCAAGATAGTGCAGCGTCGCGGCAACGAAGGTCGAGTGCGACCACGTGAGCGGTGCTACCGAGACCGGGCCGCCGGTTACGGGGTCGGCCTGCTCGGCGAGGACGCCCGAGGGCAACGCCTTCTGCACGACCCAATCGATGATGTCGAGAGCTTTATTGAGTTCCGCGGCGGTCGCCGCCCGTGCGATGTAGTACTCGGCGAGCCAAAGGGTGCAGATGAACCACGCATTGCCCGGCTCACGGTCCGAGACGCGCATGTAGCCGTCATTTTCAAAGCGGGCCGTGCCGCCGCTCAAGACGCCAAGCTTTTCTTCGACCGCAAGCATCGTGCTTTCGACCTTTGGGTCGGTGACGGGAAAGCAATCGAAATAAAATAGGCCAAATAGCGAGGCATCGACAGTCGCATCGGGCTCGAAGTTTTCGTCGCCGTTGAACTGCAGCGAACGGAGATAGCGGCCGTGCTGCTCGCTGAAAAGGTAACGCTCCATCGCGGCGACGATCGAATCTGCCCGTTCGCGATAGCGTTCGGCCCTGCCGTGCTCCGCAAAAAGCTCCGCAAAGTTTGCCGCTGCCCGAAGCCCCGCAACGACCGAAGCACAGGTAAACGTGTGAATGCCGCGACGGTCCTCCCAGAGGTTCCAACTCGGTGCCGGAAGCCCAAGTTCGGGATGGATGAACTCGGCCATGAAATCGGCGCAAGGAATGGTCATCCGGGTGTAAAGCCGATGGGCGAATTCGATGTCGCGATAGCGGTCGTAGTGCTCCCAAAGCGACCAAAGGACGAGAGCGGTTTCGTCCTCCTGGATCGGCACCTGCGGCTTTCCGCTCCAGCGATCCCAGGCGGCGTGCCAGCCCGAGGCGACCGTTCCGTCGGCATTGTATTTCTGCAGGAAGTAGCCGTTCGGATGGACGATCCTCCCGCAGAGGTCGAAGAACTTTCGCGTCAGGTGCGAGAAGCCCGCAAGGTCAAGAGCCTCGGCGACGAAGGCACCGTCACGGGGCCAGAGATAGCTGTAGTGGTCGGTGGCACGGAGCGTAACGTCCCAGTCATTCGCGGCGAGGATCGCTCCGCCGTTGTCCATCTGGCTGTGGACGATGAGCAGCGAACGCTTGAACAGCTCCTTGATCTCAGGCGATAGCGGCACAAGGTCGGTTTCGTTCTTGTTGACCCACGCCCGCCAATAATTTGCCGTGTAGTCCAGATACTCGCTCGGGTCAGAGCTGGCAACGTGCCCGTTGAGCCGTGCGACCTCGGCGTGATCCGTTCCGGCGGCGATCCAATAAAAGAACTCGAAACTTCCGCCGGGCTCAAGCTCAAAATGAACCCCGATGGTCGAATCGACAGAGCCTTCGGTGACCACGCCGCCGTGGAGTTCGCCGTCCTCAGCGTCTCGCCAAGTGCCTTCCTGCCCCTGAAAATCTTTCCGGCCCGTCGCAAAGGAATCAAAATGCGGAGCGGTATTAATGAGGAAGTAGCGTTCCTTTTGATAATGGATCAGCGAACGCGTCTCGGGATCGTAATAGGCCGTATCGCCGACCTTGTTCTCATAAAGCCGAAAGTCGTGGTGGAGAAAAACACGGACGCTCCGCTTCCGTCCGGCGATATCAAAAATGCGGACGCGGCGGAGGAAGATATTCTCGTGGCTCGCGACGGTATCATTAGCCTCGATAACGATGCCGAGCGATGCGTTCTTAAGCTTGACGGACGTGACGAGTGTTTCGGGTTGGTAGCGAAGGTCGCCTTCCCAGCCGGCGTCCGACGTCCATGCAAAACTCCCGTCGCACCAAACGCCGAAACGCGAGACGGCCCCGTCCGTATGGTTCTCCTGCCCGACGTGCGGAAAATATATGTCGCGAATTTGGTACTTGTCGTCGAAATTGACGAGCAGCGAACCATTGCCAACGGGGATATCACGCATTCTAATTTGTAATCCGAAGATAGACCGAACAAAAATTACCGCAAAACGCGATTGTCACTTTCTCTTGTAATATAAAATGTGCTGGGGACTAGAATTCAGCTCCACGCGTCTCTCGTTTCTTCGATTTGTTTGTCGATCTCTGAGTCGGAAAGGCGGTCAGGTTCGGGGAAGCGATTACGATTAAGAAAATCGAGAGCCTCATGAGAATTGTAGTGCTCGTTCGAGTCAGCCGCTAGATTGCTATTGCCCGTGCCTTTGGTATTCATACGCCGTATTTGCTTCGGGAGGAATTGTAACACATCAGCATTTCTAAAATTCTGTAATTAGAGCGCTAGGTCAAGGGCGTTTCGCGCGAGGATCACGACCGATTTTTCGCTGTCGAAAGCAAGGGTACTGATGGCTTCATCGACCGGGAACCAGCGGGCCTCGGCCACTTCGTGGTCGTGGTCGGCGACGTCGCCGGAGACGTACCGCATCAGATAAAAATGGACAAATTTATGTATCCTGATCGGCGTTCCGGAGCGTGAATCGACGAACCAATACTCGATCGTTTCGATAGGCTCGATGAGTTCGCACTCGATGCCGGCTTCCTCGCGGACCTCGCGGAGAGCGGCCTGCTCGGGAGTTTCGCCGGGGTCGATGATGCCTTTCGGCAATTGCCACCGCATTTCCGGGATCATCAGGACGAGAGCCACCTCAAGCTTGCCGTCCATTTCCCTGAATGCGGCCCCGCCGGCCGAGACCTGCTTTCGTGTTTCCATCGCGGACTATTTTGCGATCGCCTGTGCGATGGCTTCGTCAAGCTGGGCGGCGATCTCCTTATCGAAGCCGACGATCTTGCGGACGAACTTGCCTTCGCGGTCGAAGATCGCCGTTTGCGGTATCGCCGATTCTTCGCCAAAAACGAACCGCGTAAGTTCGTCCTCGGGAACCGCGAGCGGATAGGTGATCTTCATTTCATCAAGAAACGCCGGGACCTTCGGCCGATCCTCGGGGCCGCCGACGTGGAGCCCGATGACCTGCAGGTCATTCGGATAGCGTGCCTGAAGCTCGAGCAAATGCGGAATGCCTTCCTTGCACGGCGGGCAATAGGTAGCCCAGAAATCAAGCAGCAAAACGCGGCCCTTGAAGTCCTTGACCTTCTGCACATTGCCTTCAAATGTGCTCCAGCTAAGCTCGGCTTCGGGCTTCATCGCACGCCGCGGAGCGTCCTTGACCGGCATGCCATTCACTGCAACCGGACGGTCACCAACCGCTACCGGAGCCGCCGCGGGCTTGCAGGCGGCCGAGAAGAGAAGCGATACGATCCCAATAAAAAACAGTCCAAACCGCATAGCCCGATTTTACATAAGTTCGCCGGTAAGTTCACATTGGCGGCTCTCTTCGGCCGACCTGTGGCAAAATTGTCCTGTGCCGCAGGGAAGCGAAAAATTGTCGGACGTTCTCGGAAGGGCTGGTGCACTCCGATGTGACGAGCCGAATGCCAAGGGCAGAGCGGTGCGGTTTGCCTGCGGCTGCTTTGTCGAGTTCCGTCTTGCGATCGACGATGAAAGCCGTGCGATCGGCCAGCTTTCGCTCAGGACAAACGGATGCCCGGCGATGATCGCGGCCGCCGTTGAGCTCTCCGAGCGTCTTAAGGGACGCGGCTTGCGGGAGCTTGAGGGGCTTGAGGACTTCGGGCAAAGTGACGAAGTAGGCGGCTGTGCTGAAACCGCCGCAGATGCTCTCCGGTCGGCATTTGCCGCTTACCGCAGCCGGCAGGTTGCCGTGTTCATCGGCGAGCGGGCCTTGATCTGTTCCTGCTTCGGCATTGGCGAGGACGTGATCGAGGCGGCACTCCGCGACCCCGAAGTTCATTCGCTCGATGACCTGATGGACACGACACGTGCCGGAACCGGCTGCGGCTCGTGCCGATTGCTGCTCGTAGAGATGCTTGATGCCCGCGAGGAGCGTTGATTTTTGTGGTTTTCATTATGATATAATTCCGAAGTTCTTCAAACGCTGTGTTTTGACGAACGATCTCAATTAAGGAGTGGTATTTTGTTTCGGGCTGCCGTTTGAGCAGCGTAAAGTTTCTGTTCGATAAGTAATGGACGACCCTGCCAGTTTATCTGCCTTGATCTCGGGTCCTGTGCTGAACTTCGCTCTGGAGTTCCCTTCGATAGGATCTGTCACGTTCAACTTTATCTTGGTGATCGCGCTTGTCCTGGCCAACGGATTTTTCGTAGCCAGCGAGTTTGCGTTGGTAAAGGTGCGCCGTTCGCGTATCGAATCGCTGGCCTCCGAGGGCGACCGCTCGGCCATCCGGCTGCTCGGCATGCTCACGAACCTGAATGCCTATGTTTCGGCAACGCAGCTCGGTATCACGCTCTCCTCGCTGGGGCTTGGTTGGCTCGGTGAGCCGGCGGTGGCATCGGTTCTTGAGCCTTTCCTCAGCCAATTTGCGGAGATGGCCGGGCTTCCGTGGCTTGCGTCCGGAGCCGTGCTTCACACGGTCTCTTTCGCTATCGCGTTCTCGTTGATCACATTCCTGCACATCGTCTTTGGCGAACTTGCGCCAAAGACCGCTGCGCTCGAGATCTCAGAAAAGGTCTCGTATTTCGTGGCCGTTCCGCTCCAGATCT
>ERZ761602.4393-NODE-4393-length-18232-cov-10.869891_pt1 | contig 18232 bp, 10 predicted proteins | sample MGYA00512165_ERZ761602 | MGnify/ENA primary metagenome ERZ761602 (study PRJEB28899, sample SAMN02445085) | bioreactor sludge metagenome | biome: EBPR sludge; isolation source: Thorneside wastewater treatment plant | place: Australia: Brisbane, Thorneside... | reverse complement strand
CACCGACACCGACACCGACACCGACACGGACACAGACACCGACACGGACACCGACACCGACACCGACACCGACACCGACACCGACCCCTGCGTCTCGGTCGAGGTCGAGGCGCTCAGCGGCGGCGCGCCCTGCGGGAGCTGCCCCTCGGGCACCGACCTCAGCCTGCGCGGGCGCATCTCCAACATCTGCGACTACGACATCACCTTCACGACGCTCTCCAGCTGCCTCGTCGGCACCTGGACCGTCACCGCGGCCGACGGCGCCGTCACCGAGCACGAGGCGGCCAGCTGCACCGATGGCGACACCGAATGGTCCCTCCCCGTCGGCGCGAACTACCTCGCCGAAGAGGTCTGGGGCAGCCTGGAGGTCGGCGTCTACACCATCGGCGCCGTCTTCGACGACGCCGCGGCCACGACCGCGACCAACACCATCTCGGTGGCCGGCGGGGATGGCGACGCCGACACCGACACCGACGCCGACACCGACGCCGACGCCGATGCCGACGCGGACACCGACACCGACACCGACACCGACGCGGAGATCGACGCCTGCGTCAGCTTCGTGATCGAGGCCATCCGCTCGGACGGCTCGCCCTGCGCCACCTGCTCCAGCAGCGAGAGCCTCAGCTTCCGGGCCCAGATGGACAACACCTGCTCCGAAGAGCTGCGCTTCTACACGACCACCAGCTGCCTCGTCAGCACCTGGTCGGTCACGTCGGCCGACGGGAGCGTCACCAGCGTGGAGGCCACCGGCTGCTCCGCGACCGCGACCGAGTGGCTGCTCATCCCCGGGGGTCGCTTCGAGGACACCGTCTCCTGGGGAACCCTCAGCGACGGCAGCTACACGATCGGCGCCCTCTTCGGCGACGAGGCGGCCCACACGGCCTCGTCGACGATCAACGTCTCGCCCTGATCGCGGCCGCTTCTGCCGGGCGGCCAGCGCCTCAGGCGGCCAGCGCCTCAGACAGCCGTGTAGGCCCCTCGGGCCACGCCGCCGTCCTCGGCCAGCACCACGATGCTGGCGCCCTCGACGTCGACGCTCTGCCCGACCAGCAGCACCTGCCGGTGCTCGCCGTCCACCCGGACCGTCAGCGAGCCCTGCGCGCAGAGGACGCGGTAACAGCGGGCCTGGTGCCCCAGGTAGACGGCCTGCTGCCCGTGCGAGCCGAGCTCGATCCAGCCGTGCTCCACCGTGCGGCTGGTGCGAGGCGCCACCCGGACCGCGCGGATGATGGTGGCGGCGGGCTCCGAAGCGGACGGCTCCTGAGATGGCGGATCCTCGGCGCCCGCGCTGTCGGCGACGCGCAGATCCGGTCGACCCCGGGAGACCCGCGGCTGGTCCCCCCGCCGCCCCCCGTCGACGATGCTGACGGTCGGGCGCGAGCCGGTCTCGGTCCCCGGAGCCGGCGCGTCCTCGTCGTCGTCCTCCGACCCCCGCACCTTCACGCTCAAGCTGAGCTCGCCCCAGTCGCCGGCCTGCTCCAGGGCCGACCGGACCTGGTCGACCAGCACCTTGCGCAGCTCGGGATCGCTGACTCCCTGCTCGATCAGGGTCTGCTCCACCTGGGCCAGGGCCTCGTTCAGCTCCTCGTCCCGCTCACCGTCCCGCTCGTCGTCATCGGGTGGGGTTCCGCCCATGGGCACCTCTCGGGCCCAGCGTAGCCCGTTGCCGGCCGCGACTGAATACAGCGCGTGGATGCATCCGCTGCTGGACTTGCTCGTCTCTGCCTTTCATCGCCCGGCGACCCGCAGCTACCGCTGGACCCAGTGGGCCTCCTGGGCCCTGATCGTCCTCTCCCTGCTCCTCTTCGCCAGCGAGCTGCTCTGGCCTGCACTCTGGCAGGAGCCCTCCTGGCTGAGGATGGTCGACCGCGTCATCCTGGGCTTCTTCGCCGCGGAGCTGCTGCTGCGCGTCCTGACCTGGGTGCCGCCCCAGCTCGACTTCTACCAGCTCTCGCCCGCACAGCGCCTGCGCCTGCACATCACAGCCCGCCTGGACTACCTGCTCCAGCCGCTGAACATGGTGGACCTCTTCGCGGTCCTCTCCCTGCACCCGGCCCTGCGCAGCTTGCGCGCCCTGCGGTTGCTGCGGCTGCTGCGCTCGGCCCGCCTCTTCGAGTTCAACAACCCCTTCCGGGCCCTCACCCGGGCCCTGCACGACAACCGGCACCTCTTCTACTTCGGGCAGTCCTTCCTGGGCCTGACGATCGTGGTCGGCGGCCTGACCCTCTACCTGGCCGAGGCCACCGTGAACCCCGGCCTGCGCACCCCCGCCGACGGGATGTGGTGGGCGCTCGTGACCATCAGCACGGTCGGCTTCGGCGACATCACCCCGGTCACGCTGGTCGGCCGGATCGTCGGCGCGGTCCTGATGATCGCCAGCATGTTCACCCTGGCCTTCTTCGCCGGCACGGTGGGCACCACCCTGATCGGCGCCGTGATCAACCTGCGCCAGGAGCAATTTCGCATGGGCGGACACGTCGGCCACACCATCGTCATCGGCTACGACTCCGGCAGCGCCATGCTGCTCCACCTGCTGCTGGACCAGCTCCCCGACGAGCGGGAGGAGCTGGTGATCATCAGTGACAGGGAGCGCCCCCCCGAGGTGCCTCCGCGCTACTCCTGGGTGCGCGGCGACCCCACCAAGGAGAGCGAGCTGCGCAAGGTCCGGCTGGAGCACGCCAGCAAGGTCGTCGTGGTCGCCTCGCGCGAGGAGTCGCCGCAGCGGGCCGACGCCCTCACCCTGATGGAGCTCTTCACCCTGCGCTCCTACGTCGCCCACCACCTCACCCTGAAGCGGCGGGCGGACTCGCTCTACGTCGTGGCCGAGATCCTCGACACCGAGAACGTGCACCACGCTCGCGCCGCCGGCGCCGACGAGGTGATCGAGAGCACCCGCCTGGGCTTCTCGATGATGGCCCACGCGCTCGCCGCCCCCGGGACGGCCTCGATCATGTCCTCGGTCGTCGCCGCCGAGTCCCAGACCCTCTTCGTCGACGCCTGGACGCCGCCCCCGGGCAGCCAGCCCTCCACCTTCCTGGAGTGGCGGCTGCTGGTTCGGAAGCACACCGGCGCGCTGGTGATCGGCATCCGCACCGACGAAGGCGACCGCGTGAACCCGCCGGATCCGACCCCCGTGCCTCCCGGCACCCGCTTGATCTACCTGGCGGACGACGACGTGCTGGCCCCCCCGACCGACAGCCCGACCTGAGAAGGCCGGACACATTCTGTCCGACCGTTCTCCGACCGGATCCGCTAAGCATGCGGCGTCCCCTTGGAGAGCCCATGCTCCGGTTGCTGCACACCTCCGACTGGCACCTCGGCCACACCCTGCACGAGCTCTCGCGCGAGGCCGAGCACCAGGCCTTCCTCGACTGGTTGCTCGACGGCCTCGCCGAACACCGGGTCGACGCCCTGCTGATCGCCGGCGACATCTTCGACACCGCCAACCCCTCGGCAGCGGCCACGGCCTGCTGGTTCCGCTTCCTGGCCCGGGCCCGGGCGCGCTTCCCTCGCCTGGACATCGTCGCCATCGCCGGGAACCACGACTCCGCGGCCCGCCTGGACGCCCCCTCGCCCCTCCTGCACGAGCTCGGCGTCCGAATCGTCGGCGCCCTGCCCCGCCTCGCCGACGGCAGCCTGGACCTGGACGCGCTGGTCTTCGCCCTGCACGATGCGCAGGGCCGGGTGGCCGCCTGGTGCGCCGCCCTGCCCTTCCTGCGGGCGGCAGACCTGCCGGTCCTGGCCGATCTGCCTCCTGATCAGGATCCCCTCGTGCAAGGCGTGGCCGAGCTGTACCGGCAGGTCGTCGGCGCCGCGCGGGACCGGGCGCTCGAGGACCAGGCCATCGTCGCGATGGGCCACCTCTACATGGTCGGGGGCCAGCTCTCCGAGCTGAGCGAGCGGAAGGTCCTCGGCGGGAACCAGCACGCCCTCCCCGTGCAGATCTTCGACCCCGACCTCGCCTATGTGGCCCTGGGGCACCTCCACCGGGCCCAGCCGATCGGCCAGCGGCCCGAGGTCCGGTACTCCGGCTCGCCGATCCCGCTGGCCCTGGACGAGGCCGGCTACCGCCACCAGGTCCGCCTCGTCGAGCTGGACGGCCCTCGCCTCGTCGCCCAGCACGAGCTGCGGGTGCCGCGCAGCGTGGCCATCCTGCGCCTGCCCCCCGACGGCGCCGCGCCCTGGGAGCAGGTGGCGCCGCTGCTCGCCGCGCTGCCGGCGGCCCGGCCCGGTGTCGACGACCCCACGACCCTCCCCCTGCTCGAGGTCCGGGTCCAGCTCAGCGAGCCGCGGCCGGGCCTTCGGGCCGAGGTCGAGGCCGCCCTGTCGGATCGGGCCGTCCGGCTGGTCCGCCTGGGGGTCGAGCGCCTGGGATCCGGCGGGGCGCTCGCCGACGGGGGCTCGACCCGCGGTCTGGGCGAGCTCAGCGAAGAGCAGGTCCTGCGCGAGAAGTGGCGCCGCGACTACGGCTCCGAGCCTCCCGACCCGGTCCTGGCCTGCCTGCACGAGCTGCTCGACACGCTCCGCCAGGAGAACGCGGCATGAAGATCCTCCGCATCCGCGGCGAGAACCTCGCCAGCCTCCACGCCCCCTTCTCCATCGACCTGACCGAGGGCGTGCTCGGCCAGGCCGGGCTCTTCGCCATCATCGGGCCGACCGGGGCCGGCAAGTCCACCTTGCTGGACGCCATCTGCCTCTGCCTCTACGACTCGACCCCGCGGCTGGAGAAGTCCGGCGGCGCGGCCGTCTACGCCCCCGGCCAGGACCCCGAGTCGGCCCTGACCGCCAACGACCAGCGCAACGTGCTGCGGCGCGGGGCCGGCATGGGCTGGGCCGAGGTCGACTTCCGCGACGGCGACGGGGCGGTCTGGACCGCGCGGTGGGAGGTCCGGCGCGCCCGCCAGCGGGCCCAGGGTCGCGCGCAGCAGCAGTCGCTCAGCCTGCGCGACGCCGCCGGCCAGGCCTACGGCGGCACCAAGACCGAGACGCTGGCCGCCATCCGGCAGCGTATCGGCCTGGACTTCGAGCAGTTCCGCCGCTCGGTGCTGTTGGCCCAGGGCGACTTCGCGGCCTTCTTGCGGGCCGACCAGAACGAGCGCGCCCGCCTGCTCGAGCAGATGACCGGCACCTCGATCTACAGCCGGCTCTCGCAGGCCGCCTACCAGCGCCGCGCCGCCCTGGACCAACAGGCCCGCACCCTGGCGGCCCGCGCGGGCGAGCACACGGCCTTGAGCGAGGACGAGCGCGCCCAGGCCGAGGCCTGGGAGCTCCAGACCCAACAGCAGCGCGCCCAGGCCAGCCAGGAGCGCGCCCAGGCCGAAGCCAGCCAGCGCTGGCACCAGGCCGACGCGGCCCTCCAGCTGGGGCTGACCCAGGCCCGGCAGCACCACGATCAGGCCTCGGCCCAGGTGCAGGCGGAGGCCCCGCGACGGCAGGCCCTGGCACGGGCCCGCTCCTGCTGGGGCCTGCGCAGCCAGGCCTCCGCGGCCCAGGCCTCCCGGGACAAGGCCCTGGCCTCGTCCGCCCTGGCCCAGCAGGCCCGCCAGCGCCTCGCCCAGGCCGAGCAGGCGCTGCGCCAGGCCAACGAGCAGCTCGCCGCCGAGCGTGCCCGCCTCGCCGCCCACCTCGCCGCCCAGGCCGCGCAGCTCGCCCAGCGCCTGGACCTCGCCCGGACCGCGGCCCGGGACGAGCAGGCCTGGATCCAGGACCACCCGCACCACCGCCGCCTCGCCGATCCGCAGACCCTCGACGAGCTGCGACGGGCCATGGACGCGCAGGGCCAGGCACAGGCGCAGCGCTCGCTCGCCCAGACCCGGGTGCAGGAGGCCGGCGCCCAGCACGAAGGCCTCGTGGCGCTGGCGGCCGAAGCCGCCCAGAAGAAGGCCCTCTCCGACGAGGCCCTGCAGCGCTCCAGCCAGGAGGCCGACGCCGCGCGGCGGCTGGCCGCCTCCTTCGACGACGAGGCCATCGACCACGCCCGCCGCGAGCTGCGGCTGCGCGAGAAGGCCCTGGGGGTGCTCGAGCAGCTCACCGAGCGGGCCCGCGCGCTGGGGCCCCAGCTCGACGCCGAGCAGCAGACCTTGCAGCGGGCCACCCAGGACGGCCTCCAGGCCCAGGACCGGCAGACCGACATCCAGGCCCGCATCGCCGCGCTCCTCCCCGCCCGGGACGAGGCCCGCCGGGCCTGCCAGTCGGCCAACGCCGCGCGGGACGCCGAGTCCCTGCGCGCCAGCCTGCTCCCCGAAGAGCCCTGCCCGGTCTGCGGCAGCACCGAGCACCCCTGGGCGCAGGGCTCGCCGCTGGCCCAGCTCCACGACCAGCTCGAGGCGCGGCTCAACGAGCTCGACGGGCAGCTCCTCCAGCAGGAGCGTGAGCTCGCCCAGGCCCAAGCAGCCCACCAGGCCGCAACCGCCGCCCAGGCCCAGGCCCAGCAGCGCCTGCGGTCCGCGCAGCAGCAGCTCGAACAGCTCCACCTCTCCTGGTCCCAGCAGGCCCCCCTGGCCGGACCTGTAGATCCCGCCGGGCAGCCCGCGCAGGACCAGCCTGGGCTGGATCCGGCTGCGCTGGCCGCCTGGCAGGAGCGCTACCGGGTCCAGGACGCCGAGCTCGGCGCCCGCGAGCAGGCCGCCCGCCTGGCCCGCCAACAGCGGGAGGAAACCCGCCGCCTGCACGACGCCGCCGTAGTGCATGGTCGCGCCTTCGAGCAGGCCGCCGTCGAGACCGAGCGGCGGGCGCTCAAGGCGGGCGCCGAGCTGGAGCAGGCCCGCACCCGGCTCGATCTGCTGCAGACCCAGCTCACCGCCGCCGAGCTGGAGCTTCGGACCCGCCTGGACGCCCTGGCCCCGGCCCTGCCCGAGCTGGACCCGGCGACCGCCCCTCCCCCAGCCGTGCTCGCCGCCTGCGAGGCCGCCGCCGCCGAGTGGCAGCGCCGCGAGCGCCGGGCCAGCGCCGCCGCCCAGGCCGCCGCCGAGCTGGCCGCCCTCCTCCCGGTCGCGCAAGAGCGCGCCGCGCAAGCCGCGGCCGGCCTGGACGCCGACACGATCGGGCAGGTCCAGCTCAGCCCGGCGCCCTCGGGAATGACCCCTCCGCAGCTCAGCGACTGGCTGGAGCGCCGCGCCACCGAGTCCCGTGAGCGGCGCGACCTCGCCACCCAGGTCCAGGCCCAGGCCACCAGCGACCGCGAGTCCGCCGCTCATGCCCAGGCCCAGGCCCAGGCCGAGGCCCGCACCCTCGACGCGGAAGCCCAGCGCCAGGAGCTCGATCTGCAGCAGCAGCTCCTCCAGGTCCAGCTCTCGCCCCCCGATCTGGCCTGGCTGCTGGGCCTGCCCGACAGCTGGCTGCAGGACGAGACCGATGCCGCCCGGGCCCAGGACGAGGCGCTCGAGCGAGCCCGCACCCTGGTCGCCGAGCGCCAGCAGCGCCTGGACGAGCACCGCGCCCCGCCGCCCACCCTCAGCGCCGAGCAGGCGACCCAGGCCCTGGCCCTGGCCGAGCAGGCCCTGGCCAAGGCAGACGAAGCCTGGAGCCAGGCGCGCTCCCGGGTCCAGGCCGACGACCTCGCCCGCGCCGCCGCCGGCGAGCTGGCGCAGCTCATCGCCCAGCACGAGGCCCTGGCCGCGCCCTGGATCCAGCTCGCCGAGTGCATCGGCCAGGCCAGCGGGGACCGCTTCAAGCGCTTCGCCCAGTCGCTGTCGCTGGACGCCTTGCTCTTCCAGGCCAACCACCACCTCCGCGGCCTCGCCCCCCGCTACGAGCTGGAGCGCAGCCCGGGCACCGACCTGGATCTCCAGGTCGTCGACCACGACCTGGGCGACGAGCGGCGGGCCGTGCCCAGCCTCTCCGGGGGCGAAGCCTTCCTGGTCAGCCTCGCCCTGGCCCTGGGCCTCTCCAGCCTGAACAGCCGGGATGTGCGCCTGGAGAGCCTCTTCATCGACGAGGGCTTCGGGACCCTGGACAGCCAGTCCCTGGACACGGCGCTCGCCGTGCTCGAGGGCCTGCAGGCCGAAGGCCGCCAGGTCGGCATCATCTCCCATGTCGGCGGCCTGGAGGAGCGCATCGGCGCCCGCATCCTGATCCAGCCTTTGGGGGGCGGCCGGAGCCGGGTCCTGGCCCCTTGAGCCTACTTCTGGATCTCCACCTGGTGCGGGAAGGGGATCTCGATCCCCTCCTCGCGGAAGGCGACCAGGATGCGCTGGATCACCTTGGCCCGGGCGGCCAGGAAGTCGTCCCGGACCACCCAGACGTTGAAGCTGAGCAGGACCGCGCTGTCACCCAGCGACTTCACGTTGAATACAGGGGCGGGCTCCTGCAGCACCAGCGGCTCGTCCGAGGCGATCCGCTCCAGGACCCTGCGGACATGCTCCAGATCCGAGTCGTAGGAGACCCCGACCGGGATGTCGACCCGCCGCAGCGGAAAGCGGCTGAGGTTGGTGATCCGGGCCTTGATCAAGGACTCGTTGGGCAGGCGGACGAAGAGGTTGTCGAAGGTGCGCAGCCGCACCGACATCAGGTCGATGCCGAGCACCTCGCCCGTCACCGAGTCGACCTCGATCACGTCGCCGGGCTCGAAGGGTCGCTCCACCAGCAGAAAGATGCCGCTGATGACGTTGCTGGCCGAGGTCTGCGAGGCGAAGCCGATCGCGACGGAGAGCACACCGGCGGCGCCCAGCAGGACCGAGAGATCGAAGTTCAGCTCCCGCAGCACGCTGGTGATCACCACGAAGACCACCGCGTACCAGGCCATGTTCTGCACGACCTTCGCGCGCGCGGGGCCCATGAAGCGCCCGGCCAGGGCCGCCAGCGTCCGGGTCAGGACTCGACCAAGGACCAGCCCAAGCGCCAGCAGCAGCAGCGCCCGCCCCAGGTTGGCAGCGCGCTCACTCTCCAGGATCAGCTCGGCGGAAGAGGTCAGCCAGTCGGGCACGGGTCTACCCCAGCACGTGGGAGAGGGCCGAGATCAGCCGCCCATGGCCCCGCGGGAGCCGGGCCGGGCTGAGGACCTGGACCCGTCGCGGATCGCGTGAGGGCAGCACCTCGATCTCCGCCGAGCCGCCGCGCTCGAAGCCGACCTCGATCGCCTGGCTCCAGAAGCTGCCGTCGGAGTCCACCAGCAGGTCCAGCGATGGCGCCGGGAGCTTGAACTGGCTGAGCGTCAGCACCTGGTCGGTGCGGTTGTGCAGCAGCAGACGGGTCGTGGCCCGCAGGGGCGAGTGCTTCAACCGCTCGCGCCGGAGGTGCAGGCGGGTGCGGTTGGCGAAGCAGAGCTCCCCGCTCTGGGTGTCCGGCCCGAACCAGGTCCCCGAGGGGCGGTGGAGATCGACCTCGAACTCCAGGGCCCCGCCTTCGGCGATCACGCGCAGCCACAGCGGGCAGCCGACAAAGGCGGTGACCTCGGTCTGGGGCAGCAACCGGAAGGGCTGCTCGGGCCGGCACACCACCGGTCGAGGCGCCAGCACCGGCACCACCCGCAGGGCCGGCGAGGTCCGGTCCGACCCGAAGCGCACCACCTCGATCCCCGCCCCCTCTTCGGGCCAGCGGTCCGCGGGGTGCAGGACCTGCACCTCCTCGTCCTCGCGGGCCGCCGAGCGGTCCACCGCGATGCGCCACTCGTGGGCGTCCCGGCGGATCCACAGGTCCACCGATCCGGCGCGCCAGAGGGCGGCCTGCTCTTCCCCGAGCTCGATCGATGTCCACCAGGGGCTCATCCCAGGACGGTAACCGACCTGCCGCGCCTCCGGCGCATCCAGGACTGGACGAGCGGACCAAAGTGCGGCACACTACGAACGATCCACCTCTGGAGCTTCCATGTCTGCTCGCCTCCTCCTCCTCCCCGCCCTGCTCTCCTCGGCGCTCTTCCTCGCCTGCGGCGACAAGGGGGACGACACCGGCACCGGCGATGGCGGCGCAGACGGCGGCGCAGACGGCGGCACCGGCGACGGCGGCGGCACCGGCGATGGCGGCGGCACCGGCGACGGCGGCACCGCGGTCTACGACGCCGACGGCGACGGCTACCACATGGGCATCGACTGCGACGACAGCAACGGGGACATCCACCCCGGGGCGGACGAGCTCTGCAACGGCGTCGACGACAACTGCGACGATGTCGTCGACACCGACGCGGTCGACTCCTTCTGGTACTACGAGGACCTGGACGAGGACGGCTACGGCAACCCGCTCGCCTACCTGGTCTCCTGCGACGCGCGCACCCCCGATGGCTACGTCACCAACGCCCTCGACTGCCGCGACTCCGATCCCGAGATGAACCCGCTGGGCCGCGAGGTCTGCGACGAGCAGGACCTCGACGAGAACTGCGACGGCCTGCGCGAGGACGACGACCCGACGGCGGACCCCTTGACCATGTCGACCTTCTACGCCGACTACGACGGCGACGGCTTCGGCGACGCCGACACCCTCGTCCAGGGCTGCGACCCGGGCGGGGTGCGCTCGCTCAACCGCATCGACTGCGACGACAGCGACGACGCGGTCGGCCCCGACTCGACCTGCGCCCCCTGGGACGGCATCTGGACCGGCACCGTCGACTTCGACTTCGACGGCCTCTACGGCATCGGCGGCAGCTGCGACGACAGCAACTCGCTGACCATCTCGGACATCTCCAGCAACCAGGTCAGCGGCACCGTGCGCTGCGACTGGTACTCCTACGGCTACTACATGCTGGACATGACCGTCTACGGGGAGATCGACTATCCCTGGGGCATCTCCGGCTACTGGACTCAGAACTACTTCAACAACAACGGCGAGTACCTGACCGCCTTCACCGGGACCTTCTCGGAGGACGGCAGCAGCCTGGTCATCGACTGGGTGGGCGAGCGCGAAGACTACTCCGGCTACTACGATCTCGAGATCGAAGGCACCTGGACGCTGACCCGCTAGGCCCTCCCCCCTCCCCCGTCCGGGGGACGGAATGACTCAGCTCGACCTGCACGGCACGGCCATCACGGCCGCGCTGGGGCCGACCAACACCGGCAAGACCCACAGCGCCATCCAGCGGATGTTGGCGCACCGGACCGGGATGATGGGCCTGCCTCTGCGCCTGCTGGCGAGAGAGGTCTACGAGCGGGTGGTCGCCTTGCGCGGCCCCGAGGTCGTGGCCCTCTGCACCGGCGAGGAGCGCATCGAGCCTCCTGGCGCACGCTACTGGATCTGCACCACCGAGGCGATGCCGGTAGAGCGGCCGGTCGCCTTCCTGGCCGTCGACGAGATCCAGCTCTGCGCCCACCCCGAGCGCGGCCACATCTTCACCGAGCGCCTGCTCCACGCCCGCGGCGCCGCCGAGACCTGGTTCCTGGGCTCCGAGGCGATGGCCCCCCGGATCGAGGAGCTGCTGCCCACCGCCCGCATCCAGCGCCGCCCGCGCCTCTCCACCCTGCGCCACGAGGGCCCCCACCCGCTCTCCCGCCTCCCCCCGCGCACCGCCGTCGTCGCCTTCGGCGCCGCCCGCGTCTACGAGCTCGCCGAGCGCCTGCGCCGCCGCCGCGGAGGCGCCGCCGTCGTCCTGGGCGCCCTCTCCCCCCGCACCCGCAACGCCCAGGTCGCGCTCTTCCAGTCCGGCGAGGTCCCCTACCTCGTCGCCACCGACGCGATCGGCATGGGCCTCAACCTCGACCTTGACCACGTCGCCTTCAGCGGGCTGGTGCGCTTCGACGGCACCCAGGTCCGCGCCCTCACCCGCTCCGAGGTCGGGCAGATCGCCGGCCGGGCCGGCCGCTACCGCCGCGACGGGAGCTTCGGCGCCGTTCAGGGCGAGTGCGAGCTCGATCCCGAGCTGATCGCCGCCGTCGAGGGACACCAGCCCGAGCCCATCCGCCTCCTCTCCTGGCGCAACACCGAGCTGGACCTGCGCTCGCCCCAGGCCCTCCTCCACAGCCTGGGCCGCCGCCCGCCGCCCGGTCCGCTCTGGCGCAAGCGCGACGCCCTCGACCAGCGCGCCCTGGAGGGCCTGCTCGCACGCCCCGAGCTCGCCCGCCGCGTCCAGGGCGAGGCCGCCACCGCCCTGCTCTGGCAGGTCTGCCAGGTCCCCGACTTCCGCCAGAGCCTGCCCGAGGCCCACCTCGAGCTGCTGGCCCGGCTGCACGGCTGGCTCTCCAGCCGCGCCGCGATCGTCCCCGCCGAGGCCCTGCACGCCGCCATCGAGCGCCTGGACCGGATCGACGGCGACATCGAGACCCTGATGGCCCGCCTCGCCAGCATCCGCACCTGGACGTACATCTGTCAACGTGAACAGTGGGTACCCGACCCACGCCACTGGCAGGGAAGAGCCCGCCAGGCCGAGGACCGCCTCTCCGACGCCCTGCACGAGGGGCTCATCGCACGTTTCGTCGACCGCCGCACCCGGGTCAGCCTGCCCGGCCCACGGCGCGAGGAGGGCGAGATCCGCCTGGAGGAGGACGGCAGCGTCTGGTTGCTCGGCGCCCCGGTCGCCCAGGTGCGGGGCCTCTCCCTGCAGCCCGATCCCCGCGGCCTGCCGGCGGGAGAGGCCGAGCTGGAGAGGCTGGTGCGGAGCCGGCTGGCCCCCCTGGTGCGCGAGGGGCTCGACGCCTGGGAGCTGCGCCTGGACGAGGAGGGCCAGCTCTGGGCGCAGGGGCCGCTCTGGGAGGCAGGCCAGCTCCTCGGCCGGCTGGAGCGTGGCGAGAGCGCGGCAGCCCCTCGGCTCCGGCCGGCCCGAATGGACCTGCTGGGCGAGGAGGATCGCCGCGCCCTGCTCCTCCGGATGGAGGCGCGGGTCGCGGTGCTGCGGGAGCTCGCCCTGGGCCCCCTGCTGGGGCCGCTCCCCCCCCTCGACAGCGTCGGCCGCGCCGTGCTCCACCACCTGCGCGAGGGCCTCGGCGCCTGCTCCTCCGCCCCGCTGCGGCCCCTGCTCGCCGAGCTCCAGGAGGCCGACCGCCGCACCCTGGCCCGCCTCGGCGTGCGCTTGGGCCGTCACCACCTCTACTGGCTGCCCGGCCTGCAGTCCGAGAGCGTCGCCGCCCGGGCCCTGCTCCAGGCCGTCTTCACCGGGCAGGCCCCGCCCTCGCCCCTACCCGAGGGTCCGGTCGCCCCGCTCACCACCACCGAGGCCCTCCTCCCCCTCGGCTACCGGCGGGTCGGCCCCCTCCTGCTGCGCCTGGACGAGCTGGAGCGCCTCGACGCCTGGGCCCGCGCGCAGGCCCGCCGCGGCCCCATCCGCCCCGACCACCAGGCCCTCCGCCCCTTGGGCACCCCCGCCCAGGCCGCCGCCGTCCTGCGCGCCCTCGGCCACCGGGTGCGGCCCCTTCTCGCCGGACCCCCGCGTTAGCCTCCCCCTCATGACCCCCATCCCCTTCGACCGCTACCTCTCCTGGCACGAGATCGCCGCCACCTGCCGGCAGCTCGCCCAGGAGCACCCCGACCTCGTGACGCTGGAGACCATCGGCAGCAGCCGCCAGGGCAACTCGCTGCTGCTGCTGACCGTGGCCTCGCCCGAGGGTCCGCCTGTCGCCGACCGCCCCGCCTTCTGGCTGGACGGGGGCACCCACGCCGCCGAATGGACCGGGGTGATGAGCGCCCTGTACAGCGTGCAGCGCTGGATCCAGGGCCTGCGCGCCGGCGATCCCGAGCTGCGGGACTGGTTCTCCCGCAACGCCGCCTTCGTCATGCCCTGCATGAGCCCCGACGGCTACCAGGCCCTGCACGACGGCGCCCCCTTCCTGCGCAGCACCTTGCGCCCCCCGCGCGAGGGCCAGCTCCGGGTCGGGCTCGAACCGCGTGACATGGACGGGGACGGCGAGGTGCGCTGGATGCGCTGGCGCCACCCGGCCGGACCCTACGTCCAGGACGAGGAGATCCCTCTGTTCATGCGCGCCCGGCGCCTGGACGATGATCCGTCGGCCGCCTTCTTCGTCTGCTCCGAGGGCGAGTTCCTGGAGTGGGACGGCCAGCGCTGGGCCGCCGCCCCGCTGCGCTTCGGCCTGGACCTCAACCGCAACTTCCCCGGCCACTGGCAGCCCTTCCAGATGTTCGGCATGGACGGAGGCGAGGTCCCCCTCTCCGAGCCCGAGAGCCGCGCCGTCGTCGACGCTGTCCGCGCCCGCCCCGGCATCGCCGCCGCCCTCACCAACCACACCTACACCGGCGCCCTGCTCACCCAGCCCTACCGGGACCCCTCGCCCCTGTCCGCGGCCGACATCGACCTGATGGAGGCCCTGGCTAAGGACGCCGTGCGCGGCACCGGCTACCGCTGCATCCGGGTCCACCCCGACTTCGTCTACGACCCCAAGCAGGCCATCGTCGGGGTCTGGGCCGACACCCTCTCCACCGTCCTGGGCATCCCCGGCTACACCCTGGAGCTGTGGGACCCCTTCGCCTTCGCCGGCGTCGACAACGCCCGCCCCGCCGAGTTCTTCCGCATGCCGGACGAGCAGGTCCTGCGCGGCCTCTTCCGCCGGTTCGCCGCGGGCGAGGCCGGGCCCGAGGCCGTCACCCCCTGGCGGCCCTGCCTGCACCCCCAGCTCGGCGAGGTCGAGATCGGCGGCCTGGACTACATGCGAACCGTGCGCAACCCGCCCGACGCGCTGCTCCGCGCCGAGTGCGAGAAGGGCCACGCCGTCGCCGAGCGGGTGCGCCGCAGCCTGCCCCGCCTCTCGGTCCAGGTCCAGGAGCGCGACCTGGGCGGTGGCCTGCGCGAGATCCAGGCCGTCGCCGAGAACCAGGGCTTCCTGCCCACCAGCGGCCTGCTGCTGGCCGAGCAGCAGGGGATGGTCGCGCGCCTGCAGCTCCGCCTCGAGCTCGGGCCCGGCCTCAGCCTCGCCACCGGCAGCGCCGCTGTCGACATCGGCCACCTCGACGGCTGGGGCAGCATGCGGGTCGGCGCCAGCCGCCACGCCCTCTACCCGGCCCTCCCCGCCCGCGGACACCGCGCCGTCGCCCGCTGGGTCGTGCTGGGCGACGGCCCGGTCGCCGTCAGCTGGGAAGGCGGGCGCTGCGGTAGGGGTCGCACTCAGACGGCCTGAGGCCTCCGCCGCAGGCCAACCGCTCAGTTAGAATCACGCCCCCACGGAGGCCCCCATGCTCGCTCTGCTCGCCCTCATCGCCCCGGTCCTCGCGGCGAACCCCTTCGCTTCGGCAGGCGCCGCGGGCGTCGGCGAGGGGTGGAAGACCCCGACGGCGGCCCTGGTCGGCTCCAAGCTGCGCCTCGAGGACGGGGCCCTGCGCCTCGACGCCAACGGCACGGACGGCGCCGATCCCAAGGCCTGCCTCGCGACCCGCCTGGACGTCGCCAGCCGGGTGCGCATCCACGGCAAGTGGAAGACCCAGGGCATCGAGGCCGCCCAGGGCTGGCAAGGGGGCCGGCTGGTGGTGCGCTTCTTCGACCAGGCCGGCGCCGCCATCAAGGGCAACGCCGGCACCGTCGCCGTCGTCTCGGGCCGCGGCAACCGGGCCTGGGAGGACATCACCAAGGTCCTCGATGCCCCCGCGGGCGCCGCCAAGGCCGACCTCTGCGTCGAGATGCTCGACGCCACCGCCGGCACCGCCTGGTTCAAGGACCTGGAGCTCGCGCCCAAGGGCCAGGACACGAACGCCAAGAACGTCCTCTGGCTGGTGATCGACACCCTGCGCGCCGACGCGCTCGGCACCTACGGCCAGGCCCGCCCCCTGTCCCCCAACATCGACGCCCTGGCCAAGACCGCCACCGTCTACGAGAAGGCCTGGGCCCAGTACACCTGGACGAACCCCAGCGTCATCAGCCACTTCACCTCCCAGTACACCCGCTCGCACGGCTGGGAGCACGAGATGGGCCAGGTCGAGGGCATGCGCGCGATCAGCCCGCGCGTCACCACCGTCGCCGAGGTGCTGGCCCGGCAGGGCTACCTGACCCAGGGCTTCTACGCCAACGGCTACATGAAGCCCGAGATCGGCTTCGGTCGCGGCTTCCACACCTGGTCCTACAAGCAGGACCCCAAGGTCGTCGCCCTGGGCCTGGAGGACATCGCCCGCTGGAGCGCCGACGGCGCGCCCAACTTCCTCTACCTGCACCTGATGACCATGCACGTCCCGCTGCGCCCCTCGGCCGCCGGCCAGAAGGCCGCCGGGGTCAACGTCGCCGTCCCCGCCGACGGCGTCGACTACTACGCCCGGGCGAAGTCCTCGCTCTCCATCGAGGACTACAGCAAGCTCTTCCGCGACGCCTACATGGGCAGCGTGCTCGACGCCGACGCCTACGTCGGCCAGGTGATCGAGGCCCTGCGCGCCGCCGGACAGCTCGAGAACACCATGATCATCCTCTCCTCCGACCACGGCGAGCTGCTGGGCGAGCACGGCCAGCTCGGCCACGGCAACTTCGTCTACGAGGAGCTCACCTCCACCCCGCTGATCGTCCGCGTCCCCGGGGGCAAGGCCGCCCGCGTCGCCGACCGGGTCGGCCAGAACATCGACATCGCCCCCACCATCCTCGACTGGCTCGGGGCCGAGCAGGCCCGCCCGGCCACCTGGCAGGGCGTCTCCCTCCTCGACGCCGCCCCCAAGCGCCTCGCCGTCAGCGAGCGCAGCGCCTTCATCGCCTACACCACCGACGGCCGCTGGAAGACCGTCGAGGCCGACACCTCCGGCAAGCTGCTCGAAGCCTACGACCTCAGCAAGAAGCCCCTGGAGTCCACCAACCTCGTCGCAACCCCCACCCCCGAGCACCAGGCCCTCCAGTCCGCCGCCCAGCTCTGGCGAGGCATGACCGTCCCCTTCACCAGCGACGGCCCCCTGCTCCAGATGACCCAAGAGCAGCGCGACCAGACCGAGGACATGCTCAAGGAGCTCGGCTACATCGAGTAGCGGGCGCCGCTGGTCGCTCTCTCACGGCTCCCCTCAGACGAGATCAGAACCGCATCAGGGCGCCGTCAGGAGCCAGGACCCGCCCGTCGATAGCCTCCGAACATCCACCCCGGAGGCCCCATGTCGACCCAGATCCCGCCCGAGCCCATCGCCATCATCGGCATCGGCTGCCGCCTGCCCGGTGGCGCCGACAGCCCCGAGCGGGCGCTGCAGCTCTTCGCCCAGGCCCAGGACGCGGTCGTCGACCAGCCCGCCGGCCGCTGGAGCGCCGAGGCCTACCGCGACGAGCACGGCGGCCCCGGCCGCACCCCCGTCGGCCGCGCCGGCTTCCTGCAAGAGGACATCTTCGCCTTCGAGCCGACCTTCTTCGGGATCTCCCCCCGCGAGGCAGCCAGCCTGGACCCGCAGCAGCGCCTGCTGCTGGAGGTCTGCTGGGAGGCCTTCGAGGACGCCGGCATCCCCGGCCCCTCCCTCGCCGGCAGCCCCACCGGCGTCTTCGTCGGCGGCTTCACCCTGGACGCCATGCTGGCCCGCTTCTCGGCCGCCAACCAGGACGCCATCGACAACCACACGGCCACCAGCAGCTCGATGACCCTGCTCAGCAACCGCCTCAGCTACGCCTTCGATCTGCGAGGCCCCAGCCTGACCGTCGACACCGCCTGCTCTTCGTCCCTGGTCGCCCTGCACCTCGCCTGCGAGGCCCTGCGCCGCGGCGACTGCGAGCTCGCCCTGGCCGGCGGCGTCAACGTCATCCTCCTGCCCTACTACCAGGTCGTCATGAGCAAGGGACAGTTCCTGGCCCCCGACGGCCGCTGCAAGACCTTCGAGGCCAGCGCCGACGGCTACGGGCGAGGCGAGGGCGCCGGCCTCGTCCTGCTCAAGCCGCTCTCCAAGGCGCTCGCCGACGGCGACCGCATCCACGCCGTCGTGCGAGCCACCGGCGTCAACCAGGACGGCGCCACCGACGGCATCCCCATGCCCAACCCCGAGGCCCAGCAGGCCCTGATCGAGGCCACCTGCCGCCGGGCAGGACTGGACCCGGCAAGCGTCGGCTACGTCGAGGCCCACGGCACCGGCACCCGCGCCGGCGACCAGGCCGAGACCCGCGCGCTCGGGGCCACCTACGGTCAGGGCCGCAGCGAGCCCCTGCCGATCGGATCGGTCAAGGCCAGCATCGGCCACCTCGAGGCCGCCGCCGGCGTCGCCGGGCTGATCAAGGCCGTGCTCTCCGTCCGCGAGCGGCGGGTCTTCCCCCACCGCCGCCTGCTCCAGCCCAACCCGGAGATCCCCTTCGACCGCCTGGGCCTGCGCGTCCCCCAGCGGCTCGAAGCCTGGCCCGTCGAGGGCCCCGCCCGCGCCGCGATCAACAGCTTCGGCTACGGCGGCACCAACGCCCACGCCATCGTCGAGCAGCCCCCCCCAGCTCGCGAAC
>ERZ761602.4391-NODE-4391-length-18242-cov-20.649310_pt1 | contig 18242 bp, 3 predicted proteins | sample MGYA00512165_ERZ761602 | MGnify/ENA primary metagenome ERZ761602 (study PRJEB28899, sample SAMN02445085) | bioreactor sludge metagenome | biome: EBPR sludge; isolation source: Thorneside wastewater treatment plant | place: Australia: Brisbane, Thorneside... | reverse complement strand
CGGTGATGATAACTTGTTCTGTTAAACTACAACCAATTCCATCTCTAACGATAATGTCATACGTTCCCGCAGCTAAATTTGTAAACACATTGTTTGTGGTAAATGTGGTTAAGTTAGGCGAAATTGCATATTCAATTGTTCCGCTTCCTCCTGTTCCGTTTATCGTTACACTTCCTGTTGAGTCACCGTTACAAAGTGCATTTTGAACATTTGAAATTGTAACACTTATCGGTTGAATGTCATCGATAATGAAATTAACAGTTTGAATACAACCATTGGTGTGTTGAACTGAGATCGTATGATTTCCAACCGGAACATTTGTAAAAGTTGGTGATGTTTGGTAAGTTCCTCCGTCTAATGAATAAGTCACATCATTTACTACTTCTGAATTTACACTAACAGTTACGGTGTTTCCAACGACATTTCCTGTACAGAAATACGTTATATCAACCGTTGGTATAATTGTTACGGGAGCATCTAACGTTACAGGAATGGATGAAATACAACCATTCGCATCTTGAATGAAAATGATATAAGTTTGTCCGCCTGTTAAATTACCATAAGTAAATTGATTGGCTACAAAATTAGTTTGGTCATTTAAACTGGTTGAATAAGGAGCAACGCCACCATTTACAGCAATTGTGATGCTTGCGTTTCCGTCATTGGTACATAATTCTTGCACTAAAGCTGAAACACTTGAAGTCACAACTGTCGGTTCGGTGATGATAACTTGTTCTGTTAAACTACAACCAATTCCATCTCTAACGATAATATCATACGTTCCGGCCGCTAAGTTTGTAAACACATTGTTAGTTGTAAATGTGGTTAAGTTTGGCGAAATCGCATATTCAATTGTTCCGGTTCCTCCGGTTACGTCGATGGTTACACTTCCTGTTGAATCTCCGTTACAAAGTACGTTTTGAACACTTGATAAAGTCGCACTCAACGGTTGATTATCATCGATATTCACATCAACTGTTTTGGTACAACCGTTGGTGTGTTGAACTGAAATAGTATGATTTCCGGCTGGAACATTCACAAACACATTTGAAGCTTGATATGTTCCACCATCTAAAGCATATTGAACATTTCCAACTGCTGATGCATTGACAGAAACGGTTACGATGTTACCCGGTACATTTCCTGTACAATTATAAACAACTGATTCAATGGCAGGAATTACTTCTACCGGAGCATCTAAGAAGATATACGCAATTGTTTCACAACCATTGGCATCTTTTACGAAGATGAAATAATCAGTTCCGCCTTCTAATCCTGAGAACGATAATTGTCCTTCAACAAAAGCACCCGGATCTTGGTTATTTAAACTGGTTGAGTACGGAGCTGTTCCTCCGGTGATTAGAACGGTAAACGAACCATCATTATCACCTAAACACAAGTTTTGAACCACTGTGGTTAAATCAACATCCGCGACTAATGGAGCAGGTTCTGTGATTTCGATATCCAATAAAATAAAACATCCGTTTTGATCTTGAACGATAATATCATAATTACCGGGAGCTAAATTGTTGAATGTTCCGTTATTGAAAAATTGATTTAAGTTAGGCGAAATCGCATATTGAACAGTTCCTGTTCCTCCTGTAGTTTGGATGGAAACACTTCCGTTTTCACCACCGTTACATAAAACATTATTGACAGTTAAGTTTGAAATCATCAATTCTTGCGGATCAGTGATTTGGATTAGTGATGAAACTGCATTACAATCCACACTATCCACCTCAACAATGTAATTTCCGGATGGAAGATTGGTAAACATTCCACTGCTTTGTGGACCGGCAATTATGTTATTCGCACCATCTAAAAGCGTATAGCTGTAATTTCCTAATCCTCCGGTTGTGTTAGCAATAATGGTTGCAGTACTTTCTCCAAAACAGTTGATGTTGGCACTGTTTAAATTCAAATTCAATTCTAAATCAGGAATAGTTTCGATTGTAATTTGATTGGTTTGAACTACGGCACAATTGTTAGCATCTCTTACAAAAAACTGATACGTTCCTGGGCCAACATTGTAAACCGTTGTGTTAGTAAAAGTGATTCCGTCTGTGCTGTATTGATACGGAGCCGTTCCACCCGAAGCAGAAACAGTGATGACCGCATCATTTTCACACGTTAATGAACTAGTCAATGTTAATGAAGCAATAACACTTGTTGGTTCAGTTATGGTGATGATGTTGGATGTGAAGTCACAATTCCATCCGTCTGTGATGGTGATACTGTAAATTCCGGCACCTAATCCGTCAAAAGTTGGACTCGTTTGTCCGCCTGAACTAGTTACAATCGTTGTTCCGGTTGAATCATACGTATTCAAAATGTATTGATACGTTCCTTGTCCTCCGATTACATTTGCAGCCGTTACAGAAGCATCTGTATCACCATTACAAAGTAAATTAGTATTGGTAGAAGTAAGATTAGCCGAAATTAAACTCGGTTGAACTAGAATAACAGTTGAACTTACTAAACATCCGCCTGCATCTTGTACTGAAACTGTATAATTTCCGGCAGTTAATCCTGTAAATAAGGAATTGGCTCCAAAAGGTTGAACGGTTGTAGCAGTCGTGTTATTTACCAATTCATATTGATACGTTCCCCACCCTCCGGTTGCATTGGCAAAAATTTCACCTAAATTATTTGTACAAGTCACATTTGCTGTTTCATTCGCTGTTAAAACCAATGGCTCACTTGGCGAAGAAACTACTGCAAAGTTGGATATAGCTGTACAGAAAGGTGTTTCAGTAGCTGTTACAACCACTTGATAATTTCCACCCGATAATCCTGAAACAATGAATGGATTTATGGCTGTATTTCCGCTTCCGGAAGCAACCGTATTTCCTTGAATGTCAATTACATCATAGGTTACATTTCCTATATAACCTAAAACATTTACAGTTATAGTTCCATCTGTATCGCCAAAACAAGTTACTGCAGATGAGTTGATTATAGTTGCTTCGATGGTATCAAAAGGAGCAATTTCGTAAGGAGCTGTTATAAAATAACAATCTGTTTCATTATCGGTTACTTGGAAAGTATAAGTTCCTGGCTCAGTCAAAGTAAAAATGGCACTAAATACACCACTTCCCGGTGTGATAGCAGGCTGACTTCCTAGTGGTAATAATTCAAAAGTGAAATCACCAGAACCACCGGTTACACTAATTTGAACGGTTCCGTCATTTGTACACGTTAAATTCGTTACCGTTGTTGCAGTAACTGCAGTAATGGTTGGTAACGGATTAATGTTCACAACAGTTGTCGCCAAACAATTATTAGCATCGCGAACAGTCACAGTAATGTTTTGAACACTTCCATTATCTACAATTGTAAATGTGTTGGATGCGAAGAAATTCGTTCCGTTAATGCTGTAAACATAAGGAGCTGTTCCAAAATTAGCAGTGGCTGTAATGGTTGATGTTTGAACCACATTAGAAGGATCACAAGCAAAATCGGTAGCTATTGCAGCAACTGTTAATAAAGCCGGTTCATCAATTACAATGATTTCTTGTAATGAACAATCTCTGGCAGAAGTCACAGTAATCGTATAAGTTCCAGCCGCTAATCCTGTGAAAACGCCATTGTTTTGAGAAATTGGAGCATTTACACCATCTGTTAAAACATACGTATAAATCGGATTATCGTTGGATGATGGTAAAGTCACGGTGATACTTCCGTCATTTCCGCCATTACAACTTACATCATTATGAACAGTGGTAAAAGTTACAGGAGTTGCAGGCTCTAATTCAATTGGAGCTTGAGCTGAACAGCCTGTGGTTGTATCATTTATTACCACCACATAATTCCCTGAAGCCAATCCGTTGAATATTGGAGAAGCTTGAGCCGCTACAATTACACCGCCTACATTGTTTTGTAATTCGTATGTAAAAGTTCCGCTTCCGCCGAAAGGTGTTACGGTAATAATTCCATCGTTATTAGCACAAGAAGTTTGAGCCGTAATTGCCGGAGTTAAATTCAAAGGAGCAGGAATAGTAAGGTTTACAGTATGAATACATCCGTTAAAATCTCTCACTCTAATTGAATAATTTCCTGAGTTTAAATTGGTATAAGTGAATGTTGGAACCGTTTGTGCTTGGAAAGTTCCGCCGTTTAAACTAAATGTATAAGGAGCAATTCCGGCAGTTGTTAACGTTACTTCAATGGTGAAATCGCCTTGAACAGCTGTACATAAATTGGTTACAGTAGCTGAAATTTGCGGAGAAGGATCCGTCGGTACAAAAACAGGTGCTGATTGAATACATCCGTTGGCATCTCGAATATAAACTACATAATTTCCGCCTTCAACATTGAAAACATTGGTTGCACTTCCCGCCCAAGTTAGTACTGTTGGAGCAGGATCACCGGCAATTACCAATTGATATTGATAAGGAGCTGTTCCAAATTGGCCTGTTGCAGTAATTCGTCCTCTGTTGTTCTGACAATTATCGTTTCTGGTAACATTCGCAGTTACTTGTAATAAATTAGTTGATTGAGAGATGGTAAATGGTACTGATGCACTACTACATCCGGTTAATGTTCCTCCATTTTCAGTAAATAAAATGTAATAAATTCCGGGAGCTAAAGGGCCAAGATTTGTTACAGAAATTGGTCCGCCTAATGGTGAAGAAGTTCCTGTAATTCCGGTAGAAATATTCGATTGAGAATTAAATACTTCGTAGGATACACTCGTCGCCGTAGCATCATAATTATCAAATGTAAAATTCACAAAACCATCATTACTTCCGGTACAACTCACATTTCCAACCACATCTAACACAGAAGTTAAATTGGATGGGGTGTTGATTGGCGTATCAGCAGTTTTAAAATAATAACAATCGGTTACTAAATCGTGCACTACAAACGTGTACGTTACACCCGGAACTAATCCTGTAAAAGTAGAAGTTTCCGGAGTTCCAACATCTGACGGTTGATAGTTTGTTGAATATGGTAAAACATTCGTTTCTAAAATCGCAAACTCATACGAACCACTACTTACTGCAGAAGTTACTGTAATGACAGCTGTTCCACCGTTCACACAATCAGAAGTTGAAGTAGAAACATCAATAATCAAATCACTTGGAGGTGAAGCGATGATGATATTATCAACTAGTAAAACACATCCGTTGGCATCAATAACTTCAACATTATAAATTCCGAAATTAAGAATCTGGAAAGAATGATTTTCATTGGTTACCGGAGTATAAGAAGCAATAAATCCGAAATTATTATTTAAAATATAAGTATATGGAGCTGTTCCACCGGCTACACCTTGCACGATTATTTCACCATAAGAAGTACCACCCGGATTGTTACACGTAATATCTACAGTAGCAATTGTGAAAACAATCGGATTAGGTTCAGTTAATGTAATAGATGCTGTATCGGTACACGAATTAGCATCAGTTAATGTAATTTGATAATTTCCGGCTGTTAATCCTGAAGTTTGAGTTCCGTAATTTACACCTGTTGTAGTATTGATTACTTCTAAGACGAAAGGAGCTAATCCAACCGCATTATTGGTATTGATTTGAATTTCTCCTTCATTTCCTCCGTGACATAAAATTCCTTGTAATTCTATAACAGAAGTGATTTCAGGTAATGTCAACGGTTCAACAGTAATAGTTTGACTTGTAAAAGTACAGCCTTGTGCGTCGGTTATCAAAAATTGATAATTTCCGGCATTGGCAGTAGAATACACAAAGTTAGTTCCAACCACATTCGTGGATGATCCAAAAGCTCCCCCGTTGAAAGAAACTTGATAGGTAAACGGAGCTAATCCGCCAGCGATTGCAGCTGAGATTTGAGCATTTGGTGATGCCGTACAATCCAAACCTTTCGTTAACGATAAATCGCCTGTTAATTCAGGTTGAATGGTTTGTGAAACAGATGAGGTACATCCATTGGCATCCGTAACAATTACCGTATAACTTCCCGGAGTTAAATTGGCAAATGTGTTTGAATTTTGTGATGGATTTCCATTGATACTGTACGTATAAGGAACTACACCACCCGTCACTGCAATTACTAATGTAGCCCCATTAGCGTCAAAACATAAATCGGATGACGATGCAATTACAGCAACAGGATTTGTTGGCGTAGTTAGGTTGAATGTGTTGCTCACAACACAACCATTTATATCAGTTACCGAAATTGTATAAGTTCCGGCTTGTGTTAAATTTGTAAACGTGGCATTCGATTGAGGCCCTACCACTACCCCATTTGGTTGAGTAAGTTGGTATTGATAACTTCCCCATCCGCCGGCAGCAGTAATGATTACACTTCCGTTGGAATTACAACTGATTTGATTGGCAACAAATGTGAAAGCCAACGCACTACTTGGTGCTTCAACAATAGCAGTTGTTGTGTCAGTACAATTGGTAACAGTATCTGTTATCGTTATCGTATAAGTTGAAGCTGTTAAACCTGTTAACGAAATAGTTGATAAATTTGAATTGTTTGCTGATGCAACAACCGCATTTGAACTATTTACGATTTGATAATTGTATGGATTTGAGTTGGTTACTGTAAAAGTAACAGCTCCATTTGAAGCTCCAAAACAAACCACATTGCTAATCGTTTGACCAATTACATCAATAATTGGTAATGGATTAATAGTGTAAGTTTCTTGATATGTACAACCATTACTATCAGTTACTTCAAACGTGTATGTTCCGGCAGTTAATCCAGTAAACACAGGATTAGTTCCGTTGTTCACGGTTTGTCCTGCAGGAGCGATTATTTCATACGTAAACGGAGCTGTTCCGCCAACTGTTGTTACTGTTACCGTTGCATTTTGTGCCGGACACGTTAACGCTGTTGCATTAAAAGTTAAATCGGTTAATTGATTAGGTGCAACTAAGGAAATGGTATTGGTTGTAAAAATACATCCATTCGCATCTTGAATATAGATGGTGTAATTTCCTGATGTTAAACCTGCAAATTCCGAAGAAGAAACAAAATTCACACCATCAATACTAAATTGATACGGAGCAGTTCCACCAGTGATACTACCCGGAACAATATTAATCGTTCCCGCATTAGTAATACAAGTATAATTTTCAGTGATCTCAGCAACACCAGTCATTGGCGTTGGTTCGGTAATTGTGAAATCTGTTGGGAATTCACAGACTCTGTTTCCTTGTGATTGAACTAAAACAACAGTGTAGTCTCCAGCAGGTAAATTGTTGAAAATACCTGAATTGTTAGTACTGATGATGTTTCCGTTTTCATCTAATAATTGATAAGAAACCTGAAAACCATTTGATGAAGTTAAATTGTAGATAATTGATCCGTCATTCTGACCAAAACAATTTATATTTTGAACAGTTGTCGTGAACTGAACATTTGGAACTAATTCAATTGTTACAGGATTTGATAAAGCTGTACAATTATTTGCATCTACAACAATGAAAACATAAGTTCCTTGTTGACCAAATTCAATGTCAAAAATAACGCTAGTTTGGTAGTCTGCTCCTGTTGGATTTAACAATGTTCCATTATAGCTATAGATTGCAAAAGAATAAGGTGGTTGTCCTCCTGAAGGATTGACTAAAATATTTCCTTGATTACAAGTAATATTTTGAGAAATGGAAGCAACTAAAGCCAAATTATTTTCATCTTCAATAGTCACTGTTCCGGTAAATGAACAACCATCTTCTGTAACAACTGTAACCGTATAAGTTCCCGGATTTAAGTTATTGAAGGTATAATCGTTGTCAACAACCCATCCGCTTGTTGCAGAAATTGGATTGGTGATACTAAATTGATATTGCGGCTGTGCTCCTGTTGCTTGTACACGAATACTTCCAAAACCATTACAATTGGTGTTTTGTGGAATCAAATTTACTTGGAAATTGTTCTCTTGAATTCCGATGTTTGGTAGTTCAAATACACAACCATCTGTCACACCAATTTGTGTAACTTGAACCGTATAAACTCCCGCATCTGAAATTGTAAACACAGGATTATTTTGGTAAGGAACTAAAATGTTTCCGGTCATCTGATCAACTAATTGAAATTGATAGTCCGACGGAAGATTAGTAATCGTGATGCTTCCCGGCGTATTACAAAGTATGTTAGTTGTTACATATTGAATGTCTAATAAATTCGTATATACATTAAAATAAAAACGAGTAAAACATCCATCTTGGTAATTGATTGTCAAGCGATATTGTCCTGCCGTTGTTACATTAAAGTTGGCACCGGTTCCTACTTGGTTCCAAGAACAAGCCGGATTATTATTGGCACACGTATCAATGCCAACCGGAGGACAACTCGTTTCATTCAATACTTCCCAAACGATACTGGTTGCATCGCTGATTCCGGTTTGAATAAGCTGACTATCATTCGTTCCACATAAGAAAATATAAGGCAATTGTTCTCCATTATTCGGACAAATCACCACCTCATCGGCAAAAGGAATCACCGGATTGGTTTGTGTTGCTCCAAATAATAAAACATTGAAAGTTTGAGTAATTCCAATACACGGAGGAGTTGCGGTATTCACAACTGTATAGGTTCCAACGTTGGAAACAGTAATGGTTTGTGTATTTCCGATTACTTCATTGGCACTATTGAACCAAGTATAGGTTTCATATCCATTTGCAGCGGTAAGCGTTATATCACTACCACATAAATAGGCTTCGTTTTCAAAAATACAATCGTCGATATCGACCAAGAAATTCGCCGGACCCGGTTGACCAAATCCACAACTGTCTAGTCCGGCAAAACTTGGGTCATTTGATATCCAATTGTTATTTAAAACCCCACGATAAGTGGCGTAGGCTTGATTCTGAATTAAATTTGAACAAGCATCCTCCAATTCACTACATGTTGTAGCTACTTGAACACGAATGCGAATAGTATAAACAGGATCGCCTATTTCAACTAAGTTATTCGGTAAAGTAAAAGTCAATTCATCAAAAGCAGGATCGTGTGTGAAAGTCACCCCGGGAGCTCCACTCAAATCCACTGAAATAAAACTGGTATTGATTGGTAATATGTCACGAATTGTTGCATTCGTTGCATCATCGTTACCCACATTTTGAAATGTAACAACATAATCTAAGAATTGCCCCAGGTTGACATCAGCCCCACCGATGTCGTTTCCTGCTAAATCTTCGACTGTTTTTACTAATTTAATATCCGGTTCTATGACTTCAATATTGAATGCATTGAAGAACATAAAGTAAGTATCTTGTGTTGAGGTAATCCGAAGCGTTGCCCCAGTTTCATTATTCGGAATTACGTTGTTGAGCGGATTTGCTACTGTAATAATATCTCCGTCATATCCCAACGTATTTAAACTATTGGGAACTCTATCTACAAAATCAGTATCATTCAGTGTTAATCGGCTATTAAAAAAATTGTTGGTTACATTTAATGTGTTTCCCAAAGCGGTAAAAGTTGCGTTTGAGTCAGCTCTAAATAACAACTGATCTCCCGTGATTCTATTATCACCTTCTAAAGCTGCTGATGCTAATTTTGCTCTTACCGGAAACGGCGGTGGTAAAGTGGTAAATCCAGAGTAAGAAATATCCGTTTGACCAATAGTTGCTCGCACTCCTGCAAAACCATCATATGCAGTAATAAATTTTCCGGTCATCGTTGGATTTTCATATACAAAGAAAATTGTCCATCCGCCGGAAACTCCTCCTCCATTTATTTGTCCTTGCGTAGCTCTAATGTTTGCAACAGTATATTCTCCTTCCGGATTGGCTAAACTTGTTACTAATGAAGTAATATCTGCAAAACAAGAATACGGACTATTCGCAATAAAATCGGGATTTGTAAATCCATCAAAAATTAATTGTCCGGTTATATTTTGATAAGTTCCACCAGGTAATTTTAATCTCACTTGGTTAAAATCATTTTCACGAACGTTATCCCCATCTCCCGGAGAAGTAGAGAAACCGTTGTTAAAACGATAGGTTGCGGACCAATATAATCCGGCGTAAACAATTTTGTTACATCCACTAGCCGGTAAAATTAATGATGCACTACTGGAACTAAACGTACTTGGATCACCATCAATATCTATGTATCGCATATTGAGGTTATCGTTATACTCCGATGAATTTCCAACCGTATTATACGGATCATTTGGTGTGTTGGAATTGGTTTGTCTGTTTACAATTCCGTTTGAAATCAACGTCATATCTCCTTTTAAATTTCGTTCATAGCGAACCGTAAAAGGAACGGGAACCTGGGCATAGGCAGCCAAGTTAATTAGCAAAAAACAACCGAGTAGGAAGATTGTTTTTAATTGTGGTATTTGGGGCGTTTTCATTTTGGGGTGTTTATTTTATGTTAATGTTCATAATCCAAATTTCATCAAAGTAGGTGTTGTCAACATTCGTGTAATAGGAGATTAGGGCTTCACTCCATTCTGAATGTTTTTTTAAATAAACATACCTGAAATTGTTTTTTGGGTTAATAAAATAATTGGCTTTAATTCCTCGCTTTTTTAGCTTATTGATAAAATCATCAGCAAAAGCAGGATCAGAAAAAACATTGGAAATAATGTAATATCCGGGTTCTTGATTATCTACCTGCAAATAGTTTCCTTTTTTGGCAGTAGCTCTTTTTTTGTCGGTCAGTCTGGAATAATACTCTTTGATTTCTTCATCTGTTAGGGAAAATTTTGAATTGGTATTTGTTTTTGGTTCTTCTTTTTTGAGTTTGGAAATTTTAGATTCCAAATCAGTGTTTTTTGAATTATTTTTAGTTGATGGTAATTTAATTTCTTCTTTTTTAGTTGATGATTTCATCGCTGATAATTTGCTGTTCAAATCATTTTTATCTCCTTTCACTACAACTGTTTCACCATTTTTTACAGTTGTTTTTGTTGTGGCTTCCACTGTTGTTTCTTCTGTAACCACTGTTGTTTTCGGATCGCAATTGCAATCTTTTTCGGCAATGGTTACTTCTAATCGTTCGATGTATTGCATCATATTCTCAATTCGTTTTTCAAAATCGGCTTTTTTCATATTTTCAAGCGAATCTTGTTTGACAATGATTTCTAATAGTTTTAAATTATTTTCGTCCAACGTCATTTTTAATTTTTCAATTTCGATGTCTTTGTTGTAGGATTTCATTGTTTCATCTTCATCATATTCTTCTTCCTCTTCAACTTCAGCAATCGCTTTTGATGGTTTTTTCTTTTTCAAAACCGATTTTTTCTTCTTTGGAGCAGGCTCAATGATAATTGGTTCTTCGGCCATATCTTCATATTCTTCTTCGGCAAAATCCTCTTCGTATTCTTCTTCAAATTCTTCTGTTTTTTTCAACACTTTTGGCTTTCTAACAACTGCTGTAGGCTTTTTTTTTGATGATTTTCTGTTGTATGTTTCTTCGCTCTCTTTTCCTGCAAATCGATACGAAAGTGTGATTTCGTGCGTTGGACCAAAATTCACTAAACCATCATTTATCACTCTTTCATACGTATAACCTAAAGACAATTTTTTGGTAAAATGAGCCCCAACGCCAATATTCACTCCAAAAAAATCATCAATTCCGGCTTGCACCCAACCTAAATTTGGAAAGTTGGTTATCACCGAACCTCCATACACAAAATCATCCGTCTGATTCATTTTTCCACGGGCAATTAATCTGAAAAAACCGTTTTCAAACAACCCTTCTTGATTTTGCATTTGATGATGATACATCGCATGTCCGGTGTACGTTTTTTGCGAATAATCCTGAACCATTTCGCTGGATTTAAAATCATAATCCACGAAATTTTCGGCATAAACTCCAAAGTCAAAACTTCCCCAGGTTACATTCAAACCCGGTTTTATTGTTAATATCGAATTATTTCGCAACGCCATAATAGCCGGATCAGGTTCGTTGGTTACGGCTCTGTTTCGGTCCACACCACTGTTGTAATATGCGATGTTGAAACCTAAAGTCAACTTTATTTTTTCACGAATCGGAATTTGATAAGCATAGTTTCCAACTCCACCAAAACTGGTAATAATTCCTAAATTCTGTTGATAAATTCCAATCCCTACTCCTGCTCTTTCACCGTGTTTACCTGAATAAGAAAGCATATATAATTCCGGCGAATCATCAAATTGAATCCATTGATTTCTGTGGTAAAGTGTGAGGTACGAATCGTTTTCACGAACAACCGAAAAAGTCGGATTCATCATAAATCGATTCAACAATAAAGTGTTTTGCGTAGGTATCGTAAACGTCAAAACAGGAGCATCTTGTGCTTGCAAATCGGCAAACACAAATCCTGTTATGATTAAAACGATTACGTACTTTTTTATCATTTTTATTCGATTACGGTAATGGCCCCTCTTTTAATAATTTCGTCGTTTTCAGAAATGGTATAATAAAAAACCGGTTCTGATTTGGCATATTCTAAAGTTGAATTTGGCCAGTTATTTTGATAATTTCTCGCTCTGAAAACTACTTTTCCTTTTGGTGAATAAATAATCACCTCAACATCTTCTTTATTAATATATTCGTTCGGAAGTGACCAAAAGTCATTGATTCCGTCGTTGTTCATCGTAATTACATTTGGCACAACAATGCTTGTGTTTTCAACTACAGTAACCGTAAATGTTTTAGTGAATTCACAATCCCCAATCGTTCCGATAATTGTGTATGTTCCGGCTTGTGAAACAGAAAATGAATTTCCGATGGCAATAATTTCATCGTTCAAATACCAAGTGTAATTATCAACTCCGCTGGCAATTACTTCATTTGAACCGCCTTGAATAACAGTAATCGCATCGGATATATTTAAAGTAATTCCGTCTGTTGTAATCACTTCAACTGCAATTGTGTTTGATGAATAGGTACATCCGTCAAAATCAATAGTCATAAAATAATTTCCGGGTTCGGTTACTGTAATTGAATTTCCAGTTCCGATTTCAGTATTATTTTCAATCGAAAACCATGTCAAAATATAATTTGTATTGGTGATGTCTGATGATAAGGTTACACTCCCACCCGATTCACATAAAGTACCTTCGGTTGATAAAGTAAAATCATCTGAAATGCCTAATTTTATAGTAACAGTATTAGAAATAATCGTACTAAAACCCGGTATGGTAACTCGTAATTCATACAAACCATTTTCTAAATAAGAAGCAACATTATAGGTTGTATTGGATGATGAAAGCACCAATTCTCCGTCCTTATACCATTCATAAACATAACCATATGAATTGTTTAAAATGGACATTGTTTCAGATGAACTAACCGCGTTAAAGTTTGTAATTGACAACGTTGCTTGGTCACTGTCACAAGGAGAATAACCTGTATTTGCAGCAATTGTCACATTGAAAGAATCAGGATAAACCAGTTCTGCAACAACTTCTTGTGTTGCATCACAACCGGTTGTTTGTGTAACGATTACTTTGTAAATGCCATCTTGCGTCACATTGATTGAAGCTCCGGTTTGTCCCGAAATAATTGCGTTATTTCTAAACCATTCGAAAGAAGGATTCACCGCATTGGTTGTTGCAGTTAAGGTTTTTGTTTCTCCCGGAATGATAATCGATATTGCCGGTAAATTCAAACTTGCTGTAATGCTGTTTAGTTCTAAATTCACCGTATTTGATGTAACCGTACAAGCTCCATACGAAATTACTAAATGATAATTTCCCTCTTGATTTGTGGTATAACTTGGTTGAATTGCTCCCGTAATTAAGGTGTTGTTTCGATACCAATTGTATGTAAAAATACTGTTGGTTACAGAACTGTTTAATTGAACTGAGTTTGTTCCACACAAACTTCCAACCGCGGTTACGACCGGAGTTTCAAATTGCAAAGCAATCGAAATCGCATTTGATTCAATTGGTGCAAATGTTGGGATGATAACACGTAATTCATACAAACCATTTTCTAAAAAAGAAGGAACGGTGTAGGTTGTACTAGATGATGAAAGCACCAATTCTCCATCCTTAAACCATTCATAAACATAACCATACGAATTATTTAAAATGGATAATGTTTCAGATGAACTAACTGCATTAAAATTAGTAATTGATAAAGTCGCCTCCTCACTTCCACAAGGAGAATAACCAGCATTTGCTGCAATTGTCACGTTGAATGAATCAGGATAAACCAATTCCGAAACAGCTTCTTGCGTTGCATTACAACCTGTTGTTTGTGTAACAATTACTTTGTAAACACCATTTTGTGTAACATTAATTGATGAACCCGTTTGTCCTGAAATAATTGCGTTATTTCTAAACCATTCAAAAGTTGGATTTACAGCATTGGTTGTAGCGATTAAGGTTTTTGTTTCTCCCGGAATGATAATCGATGTTGCCGGTAAATTCAAATTGGCTGTAATACTGTTTTGTTCTAAATTTATCGTATTTGATGTAACCGAACAAACTCCATACGAAATCACTAAATGATAATTTCCGGCTTGGTTGGTTGTGTAACTTGGTTGAATTGCTCCGGTAATTAACGTGTTATTTTGATACCATTTATAAGTAAAAATGCTGTTGGTTACAGAACTGTTTAATTGAACTGAGTTAGTTCCGCACAAACTTCCAACGGCAGTTAAAACGGGTGTTGGAAGTTGCAAAGCAATCGAAATCGCATTTGATTCAATAGGAGCAAAGGTTGGAATGGTAACACGGAGTTTATATGATCCGTTTTGTGTTGCATCGTTAACTGTATATGTTGTTCCGGTAGCTCCTGCAATTGGTGCATTATTCAATAACCACTGATACGAAAAATTTGAATTTGGAAGAGAAACTGTTACATTTCCGGAAGAAGTTTGTGCAATAATCGAGCTCAACGACAACGTAGAAGTAGTCACATTACACGATTGATAATCGCCTGAATTTTGGATAGTTACCGTAAACCCAATTGGATATTGAACTACAACTGTCAATTGTTCAGAAATCGTGCAACCTTGTGTTTCAGTTACCGTTAATTGATACGTTCCGGGTTGCGTAACGTTGTAATTTGCAGTAGTCGCACCCGCAATAACTACGTTATCTTTTCTCCATTGATAGGTTGGCGTCGTCGCATTGTTAACCGAATTAATTTGAAGTTGTTCACCCGGAATGATGACTTCATTCGCATCCACATTCCAATCGATATCCAATTCAATTAATTCTAAAAAGATGGCATTCGACTCAAAAACACAACCACCAAACGTAATTCTTAATTTATAAATTCCTTCTTGTGCAGCATTGTAAGTTGGTCCGGTTGCTCCCGAAATCGCAACATTATCTTTAAACCATTGATAAAGGTAACCTGTATTTTGATGAGATGATGTTAAAAGTCTTGGCGTTCCATCACAAATATAATCGACATTTCCGGCCGATGAAATCGATAAATTTATTCCAGCGGTCACGTTTACTGAAACCATATTAGAATAGGAATTCATCACACAACTTCCATAATCCACAATAGCATAATAATTTCCCGATTGTGTTACGGTTAACGAAGGACCGGTTGCTCCTGAAACTTCAGCAAAATTGCGGTACCATTTATACGTTAAACCGGAATAGAATAGAGGAGAGGCCGGTGTTCCTGTGTTATCAACTTGTAATGTTATATTTCCTCCTTCACAAAAAGAAACCGTTCCCGAATTATTATTAATTGAAAAAGGTTGATTGTGAACAGCGTAATAAGCTGAAAAAGCAGTACTTACCGGACTTGTAACTGCCGGAGCGGTACTTCTAACTCGAATTCTGTATGCTTCTCCGGCAACCGTTGTTGGCATTGCAAACGAAACATTAACCGGAGAAGTAGTGCTGGTTGAGGTGGTTAAAGTTGTTGCCGTTCCAAAATTTCCCGACGGATCAGAAAGTTCCACAATAAATTGATTTCCCGCCTGAACATTTGAAACCGGGAAAAATGTAAAACTAAGATTGTATGAGTTAAATCCTTGTGAAGCACAAGCTTGAGTGAACCCTAATGAAGGTGTGCCAATTACTATTGTTTGGGCATACCCATTTCCGATGCCGTTAAGCAACATCAGAAACAAAAAAGAAAAGAATAATTTTCTTGGGGTAATTTTCCAAACCATAAAACACTCTTTATGTCGGACTGCTTTTACCCCAAAAGCAATCGGTTGTTATTTTGTAATTTAAATAGGCACTACACTACACTTAATTACGAAAAAAACGATAAATGGTTTTCTGTTTCTATCTGTTTTTGAAATTTGTTTCACTAAAAGTATATAAATATTTAGATGACTAAGTAAATTTAACATTAAAATCGATGAACGGTAAGCAGGTTTGCGGGAAACCGTAATTACCCGTATTGAAAACCGTAACAACAATTGCAGTTGGTCGATTATTTAGAAACAGACTAACTTTTTGGTTGAATTTTTTTAAAAAATCATTTACGGCAAATAGGTAAATTTTTCCGTATTTTTGTCGCTCATTTTATTGATTATGTCAGAAGAAAAGTCGCTCAATTTTATTGAACAAATTATCGAAGAAGATTTAAAGAATGGTTTTGCCAAGGATAAACTTCGTTTTCGTTTTCCGCCGGAACCAAACGGATATCTTCACGTGGGTCACGCCAGTTCTATTTGTTTAAATTTCGGATTAGGAATAGATTATCAATCGCCGGTAAATTTGCGTTTTGATGATACCAATCCCGCCAAGGAAGAACAAGAATATGTAGATGCCATCAAACGCGATGTGCAATGGCTTGGCTATCAATGGGCTGAAGAACGCTACGCATCTGATTATTTTCAGGAATTGTATGATTGGGCAGTTGAATTTATAAAAAAAGACAAAGCCTACGTAGATAGCCAATCTTCGGAAGAAATGGCAAAACAAAAAGGTACGCCAACGCAAGTAGGCACAAATAGTCCATACAGAAATCGTTCTGTTGAAGAGAATTTAGATCTTTTTGAACGTATGAAAAACGGAGAATTTCCGGAAGGAACTCACGTTTTACGTGCCAAAATTGACATGGCTTCAACAAATATGTTGATGCGTGATCCGTTGATGTATCGAATTTTACATAAACATCACCATAGAACAGGCGACAATTGGTGTATTTATCCAATGTACGACTGGGCTCACGGCGAAAGTGATTATATCGAAGGAATTTCGCATTCACTTTGTACGCTGGAATTTTTACCACACAGAGAATTATACGATTGGTTTTTAGATCAAATTTATGATGCGAATAAAGTTCGACCGAAACAACGAGAATTTGCGAGAAGAAACCTTTCACATACGGTTGTAAGTAAACGAAAGTTACTTCAATTGGTTCAAGAAGGTCACGTAACCGCTTGGGATGATCCTAGAATGAGTACAATTTCGGGGATGAGAAGAAGAGGTTACACGCCGACTTCCATTCGGAATTTTGCCAAAACAATTGGTATTGCTAAACGAACCAATTTAATTGATGTTTCACTTTTAGAATTCTGCGTTCGCGAAGATTTGAATAAAACCGCTCCTCGTGTGATGGCTGTTTTGAATCCGATAAAATTAGTCATTACCAATTATCCTGATGGTCAAGAAGAATGGTTGGATGCTGAAAATAATCCGGAAGAAGAAATTTTGACGTATAGAAAAGTACCTTTTTCAAAAGAATTATACATCGAAAGAGAAGATTTTCAAGAAGAAGCCAATAAGAAATTTTTCCGTTTAACGTTGGGAACAGAAGTGCGTTTGAAAAATGCGTACATCATCAAAGGTGAAAATGTGATCAAAGATGCTGATGGAAATATCACCGAAATTCACGCTTCATATGATGTTGATTCTAAGTCGGGTAGTGGCACAGAAGCCAGTCAACGCAAGGTAAAAGGAACGATTCATTGGGTTTCTGTTCCGCATGCCGTGGAAGCAGAAGTTCGTATTTATGACCGATTATTTACGCATGAAAATCCGGATGGAGACAAAGAAGTAGATTTTAAAAATTACATCAACCCAAATTCATTAGAAGTGATCACCGGATATGTTGAACCAAGTTTACAAACTGCTCAATCCGAAGATAAATTTCAATTTCAACGATTAGGCTATTTTTGTGTGGATAAAGATTCTACTGCAGAAAAATTAGTTTTTAACAAAACGGTTGGCTTGAGAGATACTTGGGCAAAAGTGGAAGCGAAGGAATAATTTACTACAATAACCAAAAACTATAAAAGCCACAAATTATTGTGGCTTTTTCTATTATTACTAATTTCTATCGATTTGAAATTTCTATTATCAAAAACAATCAAAAATGGCTTTTTTAGAGCTTTTTTTAGAAAGAAAAAATAAAAGGCAATGTGATTTTATGCTTTGCTC
>ERZ761602.4390-NODE-4390-length-18246-cov-4.942774_pt1 | contig 18246 bp, 16 predicted proteins | sample MGYA00512165_ERZ761602 | MGnify/ENA primary metagenome ERZ761602 (study PRJEB28899, sample SAMN02445085) | bioreactor sludge metagenome | biome: EBPR sludge; isolation source: Thorneside wastewater treatment plant | place: Australia: Brisbane, Thorneside... | reverse complement strand
GAGCCACGACAGCAGGATGCGCTGCGCGCGGTAGGGCGGGTTGTCCAGGGCCACATGCAGGTGCGGATCGAGCAGCAGCGGGTCCAGCGCCATCTCGGCGTAGAGCTGACCGTCGAAACCCCACCGATGCGCCGGATAGGGATCGATGAACTTGGGCGTGGCGCGGAAAACCGCCGTGCCGCGATCATCAAACTCCTGCCCGACCCGCAGGAACTTCGTGATGCCGTGCTCGGGGGTCCAGATGCCCGCGTAGACGCGCAGGAAAAATCCGAACGCCAGCAGCGCGACGAGGGCGAAGGCCCAGCGTGGAGGCGGCGGCGGATGGAAACGGGAAACCGGCACGGGATGCGAAACGCCGAGGTAAACTCAGCGACGCCGCGGGCCGGAAGCTTTTTCGGCGGCGGTGGCGTCGGCCGGTCGTGATCGGTCAGCCGCGGAGCGTGCCGGCCGCCTTCTCGCTGCGATAACTCGCGAAGGTCTGCGTGATGCCGTCGCGCAGGCCGATCCGAGCCCGCCAGCCGAGCGCCGTGAGCCGCGAAACGTCCATCAGCTTGCGCGGGGTGCCGTCGGGCTTGCTGGCATCCCAGGCGATGCTACCGCGGAAGCCGGTGACGTCGGCCACCGTCTCGGTGAGTTCGCGGATCGTGACGTCGGTGCCGGTGCCGACGTTGATCCAGTCGGGCGGGTTGTCCTGTCGCAGCAGAAACGCGCAGGCATCGGCGAGATCGTCGACATGGAGGAACTCGCGCCGCGGCGAGCCCGTGCCCCACGCGACCACCTCCGGTCGCTCCGCGGCACGCGCCTCGTCGAAGCGCCGGATCAGCGCGGGCAGCACGTGCGAATTCTGCGGGTGGTAATTGTCGCCCGGGCCGTAGAGATTGGTCGGCATCGCGGAGTGAAAGAGGACTCCGTATTGCTTGCGGTAGTACTGGGCCAGCTTGAGGCCGGAGATCTTGGCGATGGCGTAGGCCTCGTTGGTCGGCTCGAGCGGCCCGGTCAGCAGGCAGTCCTCCGGCATCGGCTGCGGCGCGTGCTTCGGGTAGATGCACGAGCTGCCGAGGAACAGGAGCCGCCTCACGCCGTGGCGCCAGGCGGAGTGGATCGTGTTGGCGGCGATCGCGAGGTTCTCGAAGAGGAACTCGGCCGGATACGTGTTGTTGGCGTGGATACCGCCCACCTTCGCCGCGGCGATGACGGCCACGTCGGGCTTTTCAGCCGCATAGAAGCCATCGACGGCCGCCTGGCTGGTCAGGTCGAGTTCGCGGCGCGTGCGCAGGAGCAGGGTGACGCCGGCCTCGCGCTGAAAACGACGGACCAGCGCGCCGCCGACCATGCCGTTATGCCCGGCAATGAAGAGTTTCATGGCTACAAACGAAGATCGAAATGGGCCGAAGGCGAGCGGGCGCGCCGGCTCGGGGCTCCCGTTTGCGCCAGTCGCGTCCGCACCAGGTCAGGCAAACGGCGCCTTCGAGAAGCCCGGCAGGGAGGCGATCTGCGCCTCGCGTTTCGCGAGGGCGAGGTCGTGGTCGACCATGATCTTCACCAGTTCCTTGAAGCGCACCTTCGGCTCCCAACCGAGCTGTCGGCGTGCCTTGGCCGGGTCGCCGATGAGCAACTCGACCTCGGCCGGACGCTCGTACCGCTGGTCGTACTTCACGTACTTCTCCCAATCGAGCCCGAGCTGGCCGAAGGTCTCCTGGCAGAACTCTTTCACGCTATGGGTCTCGTTCGTCGCGACGACGTAGTCGTCCGGTTTGTCCTGCTGCAGCATCAGCCACATCATTTCCACGTATTCCTTCGCGTAACCCCAGTCGCGCTGCGCATCGAGGTTGCCGAGGTAGAGCGACTCCTGGAGCCCCATCTTGATCCGCGTCGCCGCCCGGGTGATCTTGCGCGTGACGAACGTTTCGCCCCGACGGGGGCTCTCGTGGTTGAAGAGGATGCCATTGGAGGCATGGAGCGCGTAGCTCTCGCGGTAGTTCACCGTGAGCCAGTAGGCGTAAACCTTGGCGCAGCCGTAGGGCGAACGCGGCCAGAACGGCGTGGTCTCGGTCTGGGGCACTTCCTGCACCTTGCCGAACATTTCCGAGGAGGACGCCTGGTAGTACCGCACCTTCTTCACCAGGCCCGCCTCGCGGATGGCTTCCAGGATTCGCTGCGCGCCGAGGCCGTCGACGTCGCCGGTGTACTCGGGAATGTCGAACGACACCCGCACATGCGACTGGGCGCCAAGGTTGTACACCTCGTCCGGCTGCAGCTCGTAAAGCAGTTTCACCATCTGCACGGAATCGGCCAGGTCGCCGTAGTGCAGGAACAGCCGGACCCCGTTTACGTGCGGGTCCCGGTACAGGTGGTCGATACGACTCGTGTTGAAGGTCGACGCGCGGCGGATCACACCGTGCACCTCATAACCTTTGTCGAGCAGGAGCTCGGCGAGATAGGAACCGTCCTGACCCGTGATGCCGGTGATGAGCGCTTTCTTCATGCAATGGAATCTCACATATCGACCAAGAAGGGGCGCAGGCAAGCCCGCGTCCGCGAAAGACATCGGACCGCGCGGACGCAGACGCGATCGCCGCACGTAATTTTTTGGCAAATCCGCCGGCTGCCCGCGCCGTCCTCCCGCAGGGCTGCCACGGGCGGCTGCACCGAAAACTATTTTGTCGCCGAAACGTTTCCAACCTGCTGCCCTGCCGCTTCCTGACCGTGAACCTCGAAACCCCTGCCCTGGCCGTGATCGACGGCTCGCTCTGCCAGCTTCAGCGTGACGGCCATCGCACCGTCGGACACGCTCCGCTCGCCACGGCCATCGTGGAGTTTCGCCGCGGGCCGCTGCGCTTCTACGTTCGCGAGCACCCGTATGGCCTCCTGCCCGGCCTGCCGAATCTCTACTGCCTCGACGCCGCTTTCTGCCTGCAATGGCTGGCCGAATGGCCGGATCCCAGCGACCCCTGCGCTGCGATCGTGGAGGACACGGCGGACGAGCTGGTGGTGCAGAGCGTCTCGGGGGCCACGGTCCGCCTCGACGCCCTCACCGGCCAGTTGATCGACGTCCAGCGTCCGATCGCAGCGGCCAGCTGACGTCCGCAGTCCCGGCGTCACGCTTGACCGCCGGCGCACGGGGTGCTCATTCGCGAGACGGCCATGTTGAGCTTCCCGACCGCTTCCTTCCGCCCGCTCCTCCTGCTCCTGGGTGTGCTGGTAGGCGCTGGAACCGCAAGGCCGCTGGCCGCGCAGACCGATGCGATGGAGCGGGCCCAGCTCATCGAGGCGATTTATCCAGTGATGATCGCCGCCCTGGAGGCGAAGCAGTTCGGCCGCGCCCGCAACATCTGCGACCAGGTCATCGTGTGGGAACCGCAAAACCCAGTGCACCATTACAACCTGGCCTGCATCGAGGCGCAGGCGGGCGGGAGCCGGATCCCGTATGCGTTTGGGGCGCTCGACCTCGCCGCGGCGCTCGGCTTCAGCGATTTCGAGCACATGCAGGCCGACCCGGACCTCAAGCCGCTGCGCGACGATCCGCGTTTCGCCGATCTGGTGCGGCGGGTGACGCACAATGCGAGCGCAAGCGACGCCATTGCCGGCATTCAGATTCCCCGGCGCCCGGCGGGATCGGAGGTAAAGGCGGCACCGCCCGTCGACGCCGATCAGCCCGCTTCAGCTGAAATTCGCTCTGGCGTGCCCGTCGGACTCTATTGGATGAGCCGCTATCTCGCCGGCACCCGCACCCTCGAGCAGGAGGTCTGGTATTTCGCTCCCGACGCCACGGTGTACCGCAACCTGGAGACCGGGTTCTCCGCCCGGGCTCTGGCCGACCATCGGGGTCCCCGAGGCCAGGCCTCGGCGGAAAGCCGGCAGCTCAAGGTCCAGTGGCAGGACGGAACCTCCACCGCTGCCGTTCTGGAGCAGGACCGCACCGGGTTTACCTGGGACATGGGCATCTTCTCGTTGGTCGCATCCCTGGGCGATGCGACAGAACTCGCTGGCACTTACGCCGGTGGCGGTGGCGTGGGAGGGTCGGCGGTCATTCCTCAACGCCTTCACCTGCAGGCCGACGGCACCTTCCAGTGGGAAGGAGTGACCTTTTCACCTGCAGGCCTGCTCGCGAGTTCCACCGGCACCACACGCGGCCGCTGGGAGCCCGGTCGGTTCGCCCTGCGCCTGGTGGCGGACTCCGGGGTCGCCGTGCAGCGCTTTGCCTTTTCCGACGATGACGAGAGCACGGTCGTCAAGCCCGACCGCCTCTATTTTGGCGGGGAAATGTTACGCCGGCAGCCCTGAAGACGGGCGGCGAGCCCGCCATCTCGCTGGGAAATGCGGTGATTGCACCCCACCGAGATCATTGGACCGTAAAAGCCGCATCTTCGAACTGAGTCGGATACGTGGTTCTACTTAAGAAGGTCCCCCCGGCTTCATTGCCGAGCGGCTGCGAATGGATTCGCAAACGTCTCCGCTCCATCGGGTAGTCGATCCGGGGAAGTGGTTCCTCCGCCGCCGTAGTATCCGTGGGATATTATTTTCAACCGTGCGCGGCATAAGCCGTTGGATACCCCGGCGTCGAACGTCACCGGATTGAAACAATCCCGGCCACGGCGGCGTCATCTGAACCGCGCCGACCATGCCTACCGACCAGCTGCAGACCCAACGCTTCGAGATGAAGTACCTCGTCCGGGAGGAGACCGCGCAGGCGATTCGGCGCTATATCAGCTGCTTCATGAAGCCGGACGAGTTTGCGGCGAATTTGCCGGGGCGCGCCTATCCGGTGCATTCCCTGTACCTCGATTCCGCGGACCTGGCGACCTACCAGGCGGTGCAGACGGGAAAAAAGAACCGGTTCAAGCTTCGCATCCGGTATTACAGCGACGCTGACGAGACGGTCTATTTTGAAATCAAGCGGCGCACCAACGACGTTATTTCCAAGAAGCGCGCGAAGGTGAAGCGTGAGGCGGTACAGGCCCTGTTGAGCGGCCAGCCGCCCCAACTGCGGCATCTCGCGAAGCCGGACGGAAAGCATCTGGTCGCACTCCAGGAGTTCTGCCGGCTGATGCACGCGCTCCGCGCGACGCCCAAGTCGCATGTGGCCTACCAGCGGGAAGCGTGGATGGCGCCGGGCGGCAACTCCCTCCGCATGACCTTTGACCGCTCGGTGCAATGCGAGCCCGAGTTCGGCGCCGGTTTGAAGACTGCGCTCGGCGAGGCCGTGCATCCGTTCGACGATCGCGTGGTCCTGGAAATCAAGTTCGTCGACCGCCTGCCCAATTGGGTGAGCGAGATGGTGCGACTCTTCGGCCTCGTCCGCGGCGGCGCGCCCAAGTACGCCCAAGGCGTGCTGCTCATCGGGGAGCACCGGGTGTCGAACTACGGCGTCGGCCTCAAGGTCGCCGCCGGGCGGCCCTCGACGCCGATGCCCACGGGCGCCCTGCCCGCGCGCACGGCGGTCGGCGTCGCCTGAGTTTCCTGGGCCGTCTGCCCACACCCCTCGCGGTCGCCGGCGCGACCTCCCGTGCTCGCGCCGCAGGCGAACGGTACCTTTCGCAGCGACATCCGCCCGTGCGGACTACCGTGCGACGAGTTTGGCGAGAGGTTGCTGTTGCGTGACCTGCAAAATTTCGTTTCAGGTCGGGTGAATGAACGCACTCCTGCAGGGCGACTACGGCATCGCACCCACGAGTTTCCAGACCGTTCTTCTCGCCATGCTGCTGGCGTTCCTGATGGGCCAGCTGATCGCGTGGGTCTACATGTTCACCCACTCGGGCATCTCCTATTCGCGCTCGTTCGTCGTGTCGCTGATCCTCATGCCCGTCATCGTGGCGCTGGTGCTGATGGTCCTCTCGAACAACCTGGTGACCGCATTCGGGCTCATGGCGGTGTTCGCGATCGTTCGCTTCCGCAACATTCTCCGCGACACCCTCGACACGTCGTACGTGCTGGCCGTGATCGTGCTCGGCATGGCGTGCGGCACGCAGAAGTTCTCCACCGCCATCGTCGGCACGTTCGTCGTGGTCGGGTTGATGCTCTACCTCTGGTTCACCTCGTTCGGCACCCGGCATCGCTACGACTTGATCCTGAACCTGCACTGGTCGCGCGCCGTTTCCGAATTGCCCGCGCTCGAACGCCTGCTGCAGCGGCACAGTTTCCGGGCGCAGTGCGCCAATCGTCACTTTGACTCGAGCGCGGTGGGGACGGACGTATCGTACCGCCTCCTGCTCCGCGATCCCGCCCGGACGCCCGACCTCCTGCGCGAGCTCGCCATGCTGCCGGGAGTCGATCAGGTCTCCACCATGAAGGCGGAGGACGAGTCGGAGGTTTGACGCATGAGCGAACGCCTGAGCCCCATCCCCACGCCTTCCACCCAGTTGTGGCGGCAGCTCCGCCTCCAATACCTGCCGGTGGTCGTCTTTGTGGCGGGGATCGTGGGCGCGTTCCTCCTCTGGACACGCTGGGTTGCTCCGCCGACGCTGGTGGGAGAAGCCGAGGCGGTGCGCACCGAGTTGCGCTCCGCCCAGACCGGCACTCTCACCGGTCTCGAGGTCGACGTGCTCCAGGCGGTGAAGGCGGGCCAGCCTCTGGGCCGGGTCCTGGTGAGCGATCCCAAGGTGCTCGACGCCTCGCTGGCCGTGATCCGCGCCGAGATCGAGGTGCTGCGTACGACGACGGACATGAATTTCGAGCGGCTCCGGCTCGACTGGATGAGCAAGCGGGTGGAGCAGGTCGCGTTGCAAAGCGAATTGCAGGCGGCTGAGGCCACGCTGGCGCGTATCTCGGCCCTGCAGAAAACCAAGCTGGTGACCGACGAGGAGTTTGACCAGGCGCGGCTCGCCCGCGATGGCACCGCGGCCCGGCTGAAGGCCCAGACGGAGCTGATCAGCCGCATCGAGCCGGAATTGCAACCCACCGATGTCGGCGCCAGCCGCAGCGTTCCGTCCGCCGCGGTCGCCGGACTGCGCGCGGCCATCAAGCAAAAGGAGGAGCAACTCCGGCTGATCGAGGCGCAGCTCAGCCCCCTCCCGCTTGTCGCCCCGATCGACGGGGTCGTGACGCAGGTCTACCGCCGTTCCGGCGAAGTCGTGACCGGCGCCGAGCCGATCCTGCAGATCAGCTCCCCTCGATCCGCGCGGATCGTCGGCTTCCTGCGGCAGCCCCTGCCGCTCGAGCCCAAACCGGGCATGGAGGTCGAGGTGCGCACCCGCACGTTCCAGCGGCGAATCGGGGTTTCGCGCATCACCCAGGTGGGCGACCAGCTCGAGCCGGTCACTCCCACCCTTCTCGCCGCCATGCGGCTGCCGATCCCCACGGTGCCGACCGATCTCGGCCTCCGGGTCCACGTCGCCGTCCCGACGGAACTTGCCATCCGCCCTGGCGAGTACGTGGACCTCATCATCAAGGAATAGGGCGGGGGCGTCCGTTCCGACTCCCGCACCTGACGGCGGCACCCGTATTCGTCATGAAAACCCCGCGGCTTTCCGGCTCGCCCGCACCGGCCGGGGTGTTTGGCTGATTCCAGCCCCATGAGCGCGCGCGACGCTTCCATTGCTTCAGGGCATCTTCGCGCGCGGCCCGCGTGGCGGACGTACACTGCGGCGGCGGCGATTCTCGCGACCGCCCTGGCCCTGCGCGTGGCGATGACTCCAGCGCTGGGGGACAGCACGCCGTTCGCGACGGTGCTGCTCGCCGTCCTCTTCACCACTTACATCGGCGGATGGCGCCCGGCGCTGCTGACGGCGGTGGCAGGCTACGCGGCGGGGATCTTCCTTTTCGTCCCGCCCTACCGCGCGTTCAAGTCCTGGCTCGCCCTCGGCCCGGTCCGACTCCTCATCTTCGCCGCGTGCTGCGCCGCGATCATCTGGCTGGTGTCCCACCTCCGCCGCGCCCGGCAACGGCATGCCGCCGCCGAGGAACGCGTCAGTGCCACCCTCGAGTCGATGCACGAAGCGCACCTGGCGGTGGACGCGGACTGGCGCGTGACGCGGGCCAATCGCAGCGCGGAATCGCTCCTCGCCCGCCATCGCGACGAAATCGTCGGCCGGCCCCTGTGGGAGGTTTTTCCCCGCCTTCCCGGCACGCCCGCCGAGCACACGCTTCGCGCTGCTGCGCGCCAGGCCGCGAATGTGCGGTTCGAAACCGACCGGCTCGCGCCCTCCGGCTGGCACGCGGTGAACGCGGTCCCGCTCGAACGCGGGCTGTCGCTCTTCGTCCACGACATCTCCGTCACCAAGGCGCACATCGGCCAGCTCGAGCACCTCGTCGGCGAGCGCACCGCGGCCCTGCAGGCCCTCGTGGCCGAGCTGGAGGCATTTTCCTATACGCTCGTTCACGACATCCGCGCCCCGCTGCGTTCGATCAGCAGCTTTGCCGAACTCATCGCGCTCGATCATGCGGGGCAGCTGGACGTCGACGGGCGAAACTACCTCGAACGGATCCGCAAGTCCGCCGCGCGCATGGACCGGCTCATCACGGCTATCATGAACTACAGCCAGCTCGCACGCGTGAAACCCGAGCTGCGGCCCGTCGACCTCCAGCTCATGGTGCAGGACATCCTCGACTCCGATCCGGCCCTGCATCGCGACCGCGCGGACGTCGTCATCGTGGGCGTGCTGCCTGTGGTCCGCGGCAACGAAGCCCTGCTCACGCAATGCTTCTTCAACCTGCTGCACAACGCCATCAAGTTCGTGGCGCCCGGCGTCAGACCGCGGGTCCGGATCTCGGCGCAGGTCGGCGGCGGCCTGGCGCGCGTCGACGTCTGCGACAACGGCATCGGCATCCCGGCCGACGCCGTGCAGCGCGTGTTCGAGCCGTTCCGCCGCGAGCATCCTGCCTATGATGGGTCCGGCATCGGCCTCGCCATCGTGCGCAAAGTGGTCGAGCTGATGGACGGTCGCATCGGCCTCGAGTCGACCGTCGGCGCCGGGAGCCGCTTCCGCCTCGAACTTCCCCTTCCCGCCGCCTCCACCACGTCGGCACCGCAACCCGGCCCGGGCGGCGGCGCCACCGCCTGAACCCTTCACCGCCATGTCGAATCCCGGCCAGTTTCCCCGCGAAACCTCCTCCAGCGGCGAGTTCCAGCGACAGGAGGATGCGTTTCGCGACTGGATCCGCGCCGACGGCTCCACGCCGTACCGACCGGAGCCCGAACGCTACCACCTCTACGTCTCGCTCGCCTGCCCCTGGGCACATCGCACCCTCATTGCCCGCACGCTGCGCGGGCTGGAGCCGGTCATCGGCGTGACCGTGCTCGACCCCGTGCGCGACGAACGCGGCTGGGCTTTTCGCGACGGCCCCGGTCACAGCCGCGATCCCATCAACGGCTTCGGCTTCCTCCGTGAAGCGTACGAACGGAGCCTGCCGGGCTACCGCGGACGCTGGACGGTGCCCGTGCTCTGGGACCGGCGGACCGGCCGCATCGTGAACAATTCCGAGGACGATCTTTGCCGGATGTTCAACGACGAGTTCACTCCCGCTCCCGGCGCATCGCCAGCCGATCTCTTCCCCGCGAGACTCGCGGACGCCCAGGCCGAGCTGAGCGGGCAAATCTATGCCGACGTGAACAACGGCGTCTACCGCGCCGGCTTCGCCACCCGCCAGGCCCCCTACGAGGCGGCCGTGCAGCGGCTGTTTGCCCGGCTCGACGCCCTCGACGCCCGCCTGGCGGACCAGCGTTTCCTGTTCGGAGCGGTCCCGGTGGAGACCGACTGGCGGCTGTTCTGCACGCTCGTCCGTTTCGACGCCGTGTACCACGGCCACTTCAAGTGCAATCTCCGGCGCATCGTCGACTATCCGCACCTGGGCGGCTACGTCCGCGACCTGTACCAGCAGCCCGGCATCGCCGCGACGGTCAACCTCGACCACATCAAGCGGCACTACTACGTCACGCATGCCCAGATCAACCCGACCGCCATCGTGCCGCTCGGACCGATGCTCGACTTCGGCGCGCCGCACGACCGCGCGCACCTGGGCGGTTAGGCGGGTCGTGACGGTGTAGGGCTGGCGGCATGACAGGCGGATATTAGCTCCCCGCGCCCCGGCGGACGCCGGCCGAATACCCGGCCCTCCGCTCGCGTTCGGCTTGGCAACTCCCCTGCCGGCCGCATACTCGGGCCACTCTCGGCCGACGCGGCTTGACCGCCGCGCCCCGCCCCCTCCGGGGCGGCGGGAGTACGAGCAAACCGGGCGGCTTTCGAATCCAACCCCCCATCGGCCATGAAAGACCATGCGTCCCCTGACCTGAGAAGTTTTGCCGTGCTGGGCCACGCGTCCGCCGGCAAGACCATGTTATCCGAGGCGATGCTCGCCTGCTCCGGCCGCATCGGCCGGATGGGCAGCATCGCCAGCGGCACGACCGCCTCGGATTATCACGCGAGCGAAAAGCAGCACCAGATTTCCGTGCACTGCTCGCTGCTGCACACCGAATGGATGGGACGAAAGTTCAACATCCTCGATACGCCCGGCTACAGCGACTTCATCAGCGAGGGCCTCGGGGCCCTGCGCGTCGGCGATTTCGCGCTGATTGTCATCAACGCCGCCCACGGGCTCGGCGTGGGCACCGATGCCGCCTGGGACTACGCCACGCGCTTCGGCCTGCCAAAGATCCTCGTGGTGAACGGACTCGACAAGGCGAACGTGAAGTTCGACGCCGTGCTCGAGGACGCCCGCGCCCACTTCGGCAAGAACGTCTTCCCGATGGCGCTGCCGCTCAACGCCGGCCCGGGCTTCAGCCACGTCCTCGACGTGATGCGCAACGAGATCGTCGCCTACGTACCGGGAGGCAACGGCCGCTACACGGAGTCTCCGGCCGGGGCGCTGACGGAGCGGGTGCAGCAACTGCACCGCGAGCTGATCGAATACGTCGCGGAATCGGACGACACGCTCATGGAAAAGTTCTTCGAGCGCGGGATGCTCGCCGAGGAGGAGCTGCGCGCCGGGCTGCACCAGGCGATCCAGCGGCAGGTGTTCGTGCCGCTCTTCGCCGCGTCGGCCGAAACCAACGTGGGCGTGGCGCGCCTGATGGACTTCATCGCGAAGTACGGCTCTTCGCCGCTCGACCGGGCGGAGGTGCCGGCCCGCGACGCCAGCGGGCTGCCCGGCGCGGTCGCCCTCTCGCAGCCGGAGCCCGTGGTGTTCGTCTTCAAGACGATGAACGAGCCGGGCGTGGGCGAACTCTCCCTCTTCCGCGTCTATTCCGGCACGATCCGGAGCGGCGACGAACTGCTCAACACGGCTCGCGGCGTATCCGAACGCCTCGGACAGCTCTACGTGCTCAACGGGCACGAACGTACGCCCGTGCCCCAGTTGCATGCCGGTGATCTCGGTGCGGTCGTGAAGCTGCGTTCCACCCATACCGGCGACACGCTGTGCAGCCCCCGCTTCGCCGTCACGCTGCCGCCGGTCGAGTATCCGCGGCCCAACATTCATGGCGCGCTCCGGCTGCGCTCGAAGGGCGACGAGGACAAGCTCGCGGTCGGGCTCGCCACGCTGCACCTCGAGGACCCGACGTTTCACTACCGCGTCGACGACGAGGTCCACCAGACGATCGTCTCCGGCCAGGGCGAGATTCACCTCCAGGTGATCGTCGAGCGGCTGCAGCGCCGCTTCGGCGTCAGCGTCGCGCTGGAAGAACCGCGCATCGCCTACCGCGAGACGATCCGCGGCCGCGCGGAATCGCGCTACCGGCACAAGAAGCAGACGGGCGGCGCCGGCCAGTTCGCCGAGGTCTGGCTCCGGGTCGAACCCGGCGCACGCGACAGCGGGGTCGCCTTCCACCAGTCGCTCGTCGGCACCAACGTCGACCGCGTCTTCGTGCCGTCGGTCGAGAAGGGCGTGGCGACAGCCTGCCGCGAAGGCATCCTTTCGGGATTCCGGGTGACGGACGTGAAGGCCGACTTTTATGACGGCAAGATGCACCCGGTCGACTCCAAGGACATCGCCTTCCAGGTGGCGGGCTACCACGCGTTCAAGGAGGCGTTCCTGGCGGCCGGTCCCGTCCTGCTCGAACCGGTCTGCACCGTGACGGTAACCGTGCCGGAGGATCACGTCGGCGCGATCCTCGGCGACCTTTCCTCCCGGCGGGGACACATCCTCGGGGTCGATGCCGACGGGCACTTCCAGAACATCCGTGGCCGGGTGCCGCAGAAGGAGCTTTATCACTACAGCACGGTGGTCCGTTCCCTCACGGGCGGGCGCGGACGCCACACGGAGGAGTTCAGTCACTACGAGGAGGTTCCGCCGGAGATCGCGCGGAAGATTCTCGCCGAGCATCCTCGCACCAACGGCAGCCACGACAAGTGAGTGACCCGCTTTCGGATCAACCCACCACACCCATGGAGACCTGGAAGATCGAAATCACCCAGCCGCACAGCGGCGAGCTCGGCGAGGCCATCCTGCACGAGGACCACGGCTTCGCGATGGAAGAGTACACTTACGAAGCCGGACACCGCATGGAAGTCGCGGTGCACGACACGCACGACGCGCACTGGCACATCTTCACCGACCTCGATTCCGGTCACCGGATCAAGGTGCCGCCGGAGAAATACCGGAAGATTCCCTGAGCCGGAATGATGCCGTTGTGGTGGAGCCGCCTGTCCCCAGGCGGCTGACGTACGACGGACCGGTCCGCAGCAGCTTGAGGACAAGCTGCTCCACCTTACCGAGCCGCCGGAACTGAGCGCGCGAGCGGGTTAGAAAATTCCGTCGCCCCAGGCGACACGTGAAATCGGAAGGAAACGCGAAAGTTCGCCACGTTTTCCTGGTGCGCTTTTCGCTTTCCCTCGCGCCTTTGCGTTTCGGATCCCCTTTTAGCGGCTACGACATTGCTCGATGCGCGCAAACGGTGGCGGCGCTCAGACAAGTTCCACCTTGCCGGGCATCGGCACGGGCGTGAACACGCCCGGTCCCGGACCGATTTGCTTGGGAAAGATGTCCAATTTGGAGGCGTTCATCAGCCAGTTCCACGAGATCTCGCGGCCGGTGTACGCCGACATGCGGCCGCCAATCGCCGTCAGCGTGCTGAGCGCGACCTGCTCGCCCTCGTTGAGCGGCTGCCCACTGCGGATGCTGGCGATGAGGTCCGTGTGCTCCTGCACCATGGGGTTGGGCGTCGGACCCTGGTATTCGTACGCCTTCGCGCCGCGGATGTAGTTCGTGCAGTCCGATGAACCCTTTGTCCCGACCACGCGCTCGCCGATGCGGGTGCTGGATTTCGGGGTGTGCCGGCACATGCTCGTGACCCGGGCGCCGTTGGCGTATTCCATCTCGATCGCGAAGTGATCCCAGATGTTGCCGGGAATACTGCCGCGATTCTGGCGTCCGCCCATGCCGTAGAACTTCACGGGCGTCCCCCCCAGAGCCCAGTTGATCACGTCGAGGTTGTGGATGTGCTGCTCGACGATCTGGTCGCCGCTCAACCAGTCCCAGTGGTACCAGTTCCAGCACTGCCACTCGAAGTCGGTCAGGTCCGAGAGCCAGCCGGTCTTCTCGCGAAACCAGATACCCTCGCCATTCCAGTAGCACTGGCCCCCGACGATCTCGCCGATGGCGCCGTCGTGGATTCGCTTGATGATGTCGAGGTAGCTTGGCTGGTGCCGCCGCTGCGTGCCCGCCACGACCGCCAGCCTCTTCGCCTTTGCCTGCTGCGCGGTGGCGATCACCGACCGGCAGCCCACGGGGTCGACCGCCACCGGCTTTTCCATGAAGACGTGCTTTCCGGCCGCGATCGCCGCCTCGAAATGCCCCGGGCGGAAGCCGGGAGGCGTCGCGAGGATCACGAGGTCGATGTCGGCCGCGAGCACCTTGCGGTAGGCATCGAAACCCCAGAAGCCCTGCGCGGCGGGAACGTTCAGCTTGGTCTTCGCCGCCGTGACCTGCCGCTCGAACAGGTCTCCCAGCGCCACGATCTCGACGCCGGGCGCCGCATCGAGGCAGTTCCGGGCGGCCCCCGTGCCGCGCCCACCGCAACCGACCACACCGACGCGGATCCGGTCCGATCCCGCCGAGGCTCCGAGCAGGGGTTGCGTGCCCAGCGCGCCCAGCACCGCGGCGCTGGTAGACACGGCGGACAATTTGACGAAATTACGGCGGGACAGATCGGAGCCTTCGGGGGAGTTCATCGCACAAGGGGTTCGAGGGTGAAGCCAGACCGGGCGACACGCCCGGTGCCCACAAACAAAACCTCGCCACGGCCGCCGTCAACGCAAGGGCGCATCCCCGACTCGCTTGTGGACGGAGGTCGGCGCAGGGCCAACTCCGGGTGCAGGAAAACCGTCCGCGTGCCGTAGAAAAGGGAACATGCCCACTCTCCCGCTGCGCTGGATCCTTGGCCTGCTGGCAGCATTTCTCGTCGCTGCGGGCGTGCACTGGCACCTCTCCCGCTCCACGCCCCCGCCCGCTGCCGCGCAGGCGCAACCGGTCGATGTCGTCGACTTCCTGGCCGCCGCCCGTGCCGGCGAATTGACGCAGGGCCGCATCCTGTTCCGGACGAACACCTCCGGCCTGGCGGAGCTGAGCGCGCGCCGCACGCCGACCGGGACCGCAGCCAGTGGTTGGGTGCGAACGACGGCCCGCCTCACCGATGCCGATCTGGCACTCCTGCGCGAACGCCGCTTTGCCGAGGGGGATGCGGCCGCGTTCGCCGAGGCCCGCGGCGCCGACTCCGCGCAAGGAGTCTCCCGCGCGGCGGTGCAGCTCCTCGGCCTGCTTCTGATCGTCGGCGGCGTCATCGTGGGTGCACGTTATCTCACCGGCCGGATGGCGGCGTTCACGCCCCGCACGCTCAAGTCCGCGACCTCGACCGTGAAATTCGCCTCCGTCGCCGGCTGCGACGAGGCGAAGGACGAGGTGAGCGAGGTGGTCGAGTTCCTCCGCGACCCCACCCGGTTCACCGCGACGGGCGGCCGGATGCCCAAGGGTTTGCTGCTCGTGGGGCCGCCCGGCACCGGCAAGACGATGCTGGCCAGGGCGGTCGCGGGCGAAGCCAAGGCGCATTTCTACAACCTCAGCGGATCGGACTTCGTCGAGATGTACGTCGGCGTCGGCGCCGCCCGCGTGCGCTCCCTGTTCAAGAAGGCCCGCGAGACCGCGCCGAGCATCATCTTCATCGACGAGATCGACGCCATCGGTCGCGCCCGCTCCGGCGGCGACGGCAGCGGCGCCCAGCAGGAACACGACCAGACCCTCAACGCCCTGCTCGTGGCGATGGACGGCTTCGATTCCGGCGACGCGGTGGTGGTGGTCGGCGCGACCAACCGCCCCGAGACGCTCGACCGCGCGCTGCTGCGGCCCGGCCGCTTCGACCGCCAGGTCGCGGTCGGCCTGCCCGATCTGCGCGGCCGCGTGGAGATCCTCCGCGTGCACGCCGCGGCCGTGAAACTCGACGCCGCCGTGGACCTCGAGCAGCTCGCGAAGGCGACCTCGGGCTACTCCGGCGCCGACCTCGCCAACCTGCTCAACGAGGGGGCGCTTCACGCCGCCCGCCATCGCCGGGCGGCGGTGACTCCGGCGGACCTCGATGAGGCGCGCGACAAGATCAACTGGGGCCGCGAAACGCGTCGCGCCCTGTCGGAGGCCGACAAGCGCGTGATCGCGTATCACGAAGCCGGACACGCGCTGGTCCAGGTCCTTTCCGGCGAGGAGGCGCTCAAGCTCCAGAAGGTGACGATCATCCCGCGCGGCCGATCCCTCGGCAGCACCCACTTCGCGCCGGAACGCGACCTTTTCAACTACTCCCGCGAACTGCTGGTGTCGCGGCTGCGCTGCCTGATGGCCGGGCGCGCCGCGGAGGAGATCGCCCTTGGCTCGATCACCAGCGGCGCCTCGGGCGACATCCAGGAGGCGACGCTCACAGCGCGCCAGATGGTCTTCGAATTCGGCATGTCCCCGCTGGGCTTCATGGCGCTCGCGCGCGCCGACGACGGCCAGCCGCTCGCCAGCCCGCAGACGTTCCACGAGGCGGAGGCGCACGTGAAGGCGCTGCTCGACGAGAACTACGCCGCCACCGTGGCCCTGCTGCGCGCCCACCGCGCCAGCCTCGACGCGGTCGCCGCCGAACTCATTGCCCACGAGACGATCTCAGGGGACGCCGTCCGCGCGCTCGCCGGCCCCGCCGCCGCGGCCGCCTGAGCCGCACCCGGCATCACGCGCCGGCCAGCCGCCCCACCACCGCTGGAAGCTCCCGCAGCGACGTGAGCGCGAAGAACCGGCCGTCGGCCGCCGGCACGTGCTCCACCCGTTCGGCTGCCCACGTCAGGCGGTACGGCACGTGCGCGCCCGCGCCCCCGAGCGCCAGCACGGGGAGGATGTCCGACTTGAGCGAGTTGCCCACCATCAGGAAGCGCCGCGGATCGATCGCATGCCGGTGGAAGATCCGGCCGTAACTCGCCGCATCCTTCTCGGACAGGATCTCCACGCGGGCGAAATGGTCGCCGAGCCCGGACTTCGCCAGCTTGCGCTCCTGGTCGCGCAGGTCGCCCTTCGTGATCACGATCAACCGGTGCGCCGCGGCGAGGAGGGTGAGCGTCTCGCGCACCCCGTCGAGCAGCTCGACCGGATGCGCCAGCATTTCCTGGCCCAGCGCGATGAGGTGGCGGATCTCGTCGGCGCGGATGCGGCCCTGCGTCAGCTCGATCGCGGTCTCGATCGCCGACAGCGTGAATCCCTTCACGCCGTAGCCGTACAGCTCGAGGTTCCTCATCTCCGTGGCGAAGAGCGTGCGGTCCACCGTCGCGGCGTCGTGATAGTGCGCGAGCAGGGCGCGATAGCGCTCGTGCGTCTGCTCGAAGATGTTCTCGTTGTGCCAGAGGGTGTCGTCGGCGTCGAAGCCGATGACGAGTTCGCGATGCGCCATGCCGCCATTGCAGCGGGGCGCCGGCCGGCTGCAACCCCGCGCGCGCCTCATTTCGACGTGAGATGCCAGTATCCGCAGAGCGGACACAGGTAGGCCGCACGCCGGCGCTCGACTCCGGCGAGCGCCGCCGCATCCAGGGCGTCGCCCTGCGAGCGATACCGGCGTTTGCTGCCGCACCGGCGCGCGCGCTCCTCGCGGGTAGGCTTTTTCATGGCGGGTGAAAGCGTGGACGCGTCACCGGGCGCAACGCAATGCGGGGACGGCGCCGGCTGCAGCGCCATCGTTTCGCTTGCACTGGCGCCGCGTCCGCCCGCACTCTTCCGGCCCAATCCCCCCACTTATGTTCAAACGTACCGCGACCGCCGTCTGGAACGGCTCCCTGAAGGAAGGCAAAGGCACCCTCACCGCCCCTGGTGGCGTTCTCAAGAACACTCCGTACGCGTTCAACAACCGGTTCGACCAGGCCCCGGGCACGAACCCCGAGGAACTCATCGCCGCCGCGCACTCCGGATGCTTCGCGATGGCGCTGTCCGGTCAGCTCGGCGCCGCCGGCTTCACCGCCGAGAGTCTCGAGGCCACCGCCACGGTCGCGCTCGAGAACGTCGAGGGCAAGGGCTGGACCGTCACCACCTCCCACCTCGTGCTCAAGGCAAAGATCCCGGGCATCGACGCCGCCAAGTTCAACGAGCTCGCCGGCAAGGCCAAGTCCGGCTGCCCGATCTCGAAACTGCTCAACGCCACGATCACGCTCGACGCGACGCTGCTCTGAGGCACGTCGCCCGTCCCTTTCTCACGGCCCGCTCCCGCGGGCCTTTTTTTTTGCCCCGCCGCGTCAGGCCGGGTCGTTCTTCGCCGCCGGTTCCGACCGGAGGATGCGAGCGTCGACGATGAAGGGACCGGCCGGGAGCAGGCTCGCCACCAGGACGATCGCCGTCTTCTTCGCCGACCAGCCGTGATCGAGCGCCGCCTGGATGGCCGCCACGAGGTAAAGCAGGAACAGGATGCCGTGCGCCATGCCCACGTACCGCACGCCCAGCGGCCAGTCGGCGAAATACTTCAAAGGCATCGCCACGCCCAGCAGCAGCAGGAAGGACACGCCTTCCCACCAGCCGATCACCCGCAGCCGGCCCAGCGAGGTCCGCAAAGATTCCATGCGGTTCATGCTTTCGGGCTCGAACCACCGGAGTCCAGTCTAACAGGCCTGAAGGTGAAGCAGCCCGGCTCCAGGCTGCTGGTTCGAGCACGAGCGTCGGATTACCTGCCCGTCACCGTGAGCTCCAGGATCCGCCCCGGCAGCCAGCCTGCACCGCCCTTGAGCGTACTGGGGCGGGTGTACTCCATCACATAGAGGCGGCCGGGACCGGCCACATGGATGTCGATGGGCCGGCCCAGCGGCGCCAGGAACGTCGTCG
>ERZ761602.4389-NODE-4389-length-18248-cov-3.676909_pt1 | contig 18248 bp, 7 predicted proteins | sample MGYA00512165_ERZ761602 | MGnify/ENA primary metagenome ERZ761602 (study PRJEB28899, sample SAMN02445085) | bioreactor sludge metagenome | biome: EBPR sludge; isolation source: Thorneside wastewater treatment plant | place: Australia: Brisbane, Thorneside... | reverse complement strand
GGATGTGCAGGTTGCTGCCGTCGGCGTTCATGATCCAGAGGCCGGAGACGGTGGCGGTGGATTCGTATTCATCCAACTGCGGGTAGAGATTGCGATCGCCGTTGCGAGGACGATCGCTGGTGAAGATGATGCGGTCGTCCGTTGCATAGCAGGGTGAGACGTTGTTGTAGTCTTTGGGTTGTTTCAGTTTCTTGATGCTTGCTGTCTGGCCCTGACCGATTCCGCTGACTTCGTAGATCTGAAAATAGACCGGCGTGTAATCATCTTGCGTTATGCCGCCGATGACCATACTGAAGAGGGCCTTGCTGCCATCCCAGTGGACATGGGGATCGCGCACGGTGATGAGTTTCTTTTTCTTGATGCCGTAGCCGAGCTCTTCCGTCAGGTTTCGGAGTTCGCCGTCTGGGTAGCGGATATAGAGGCCTCCACCGCGCGGCGCAGAACCTGAATTGCCTTTATGATTCGCGAACGTCGAATTGATCATCGCGAAGTCGGCGGCATAAGGCGTTTGGGTGACGAACATCACGGGGTTGGGGATGGTAGCGCCCTTGTCATCGTTGGTCTGAGCGGAGGCACCGGGTTGAAGGAAAAAGGAGGCAATAACAGACAGGATGGTCACGGCAGGGCGCAGCTTTCTATCAGACATATAGTTCCCTCTCTACAACCAGTAACCCCAGAAAGCATAAGGCCCTACGTAATTAGTACCCGGAAATTGGTAAAAAAGCAAGAAATGGAATTGATATTTTACAGTAAATTGACCTGAATCCCTGTGGGCTCACGCTTTAAGCCGCGCAAAAGGTTTCAATGTTGGGCGGAGCACGAGCGTTTGGGGAGAATGAATACTGCGTCAGGCGTCCGAAGTCTGTAGAATCTGCGGGCTAAACATCGTGACCAAAAAGGAGTACCAGCATGAGTCAGACCGTCACGCCGCAACTTCGAATTACGGACGCAAAACGCAGTCTGGCGTTTTACGTGGATGGCCTTGGCTTTAAAGTGGACTGGGAACATCAATTTGAACCTGGGCTTCCGCTTTTCATGCAGTTGACGCGCGCGAACCAGAGCATATTTCTCACGGAGCATGCGGGCGATTGCTCGGTCGGTGGCGCGGTGTATTTTGTGGTGCCGGACGTGGACGCCTGTTATCAGGAGTTCACTTCACGTGGGATATCGCCGTCGGAGGCGCCGGAGGACGCGCCATGGGGCGCACGGGAGATGATGCTCGTCGATCCGGACGGAAACCGGCTGCGATTTGCGAGCAGAAAGAACCCCTATGCGCCTGCGGAGCGGCCGGGCGTAGCCGTGGCGCGTGCGGTTTACGAGGCATTCGCGATCAAGGACATCCCTCGTATAGTTTCTTTGTTCAGTCCTGACATTGAAATCGTGCAATCTACTGAAGTGCCTTGGGGCGGAACGTATAAGGGCCATGAAGGCGCGACGCAATTCTTTGGCATTCTGACGAAGCACATCAATTCGGTTGTGACGGTTGAGCGGTATATTGACGCGGGAGAGAATATCATCGCGATTGGCTGGACGCGTGGGAGCGTGAACGAGTCCGGAGTGCAATTTGCGGTGGCTGTTGCGCACGTTTGGACGATATCGGACGGGAAGGCGCAGCGAGTACGTTTTTGTATTGATAATCCCGTGATGCGGGCCGCATTGGACGCGTTTCGTTGATACAACGCGTTGTCGCGCGAGCAGGCGATAACGATTACGATATCGGGCGCGCGCTTTATGGCGGAAGGTAAGGGGAGCAGTATGCAGATTCGGAAGGCAGTGATTACCGCGGCGGCGCGTGGGGCGCGTTTGTACCCGGCGGCGGATACGATTCAAAAAGCCATGTTGCCGCTCGTCGATCGCGATGGGCTTACAAAACCCGTGATTCAGATTATCGCGGAAGAGGCGTTGGAAAGCGGCATTGAAGAAATCATCGTTGTCTGCGCGCCTGGGGATGAGAACGCGTACCGCCGGCAATTCGTTGCGTTGCGGGAAAACGTGCTTGAAACGTATCGCGGCGCGGACTGGGCGCGGTTACAGGCGGAGAAGTTGAGCAATCTTGAAGATAGATTGCGTTTCTCGGTGCAGGAAGAGCCGCTTGGGTATGGACATGCCGTGTACTCCGCGCAGCAGCATGTGGGGGATGAGCCCTTTCTGTTGTTGCTCGGCGATCACCTATATGTTTCTCATATTGCGGGACGTCGTTGCGCGGAACAACTGTTGCAACTTGCGAAGCAGGAAGACTGTCCGGTCGCCGCAGTTCAGGCAACACGCGAGCATTTGGTTGGCCGATACGGCACGCTGACGGGCAAACGGCATGGGGACATGCCGGGGGCTTACCAGATTGAAAGGATAATCGAGAAGCCATCGCTCAGTCAGGCGGAGATTGAGTTATATACGCCGGGCCTTCGCGTGGGTCATTATTTATGTTTCTTTGGGATGTACGTTCTGACACCTTCCCTGTTCGGGATTCTTGAAGAGGCGCTATCCGCCGGGGGAAAACGAAACGAAGTTGCGCTTACACCCGCGTTGCAGGAGCTAGCGCAGCGCGAAAGATTCCTTGCGCTGGAACTACAGGGCACGCGCTACGACATCGGCGGGAAGTACGGTTTGTTGCAAACGCAGCTTGCGTTGGCGCTTTCCGGCGATGACCGCGAAGAGATGCTCACTTCGGTGCTTGAGCTGCTTGCCGAATCCGCAAGACGAAGCGCGCAGTAAGGCGGCGCGATGAATCCCTTCATTCAAACGATAACCAGTGATGTGCCGGGCGAGCGGGACCGCGCGTTTCGCGCGTTGTGCGCGGGGTATGATTCGGGCGCACTGCTGCAAGTGTGCGAAGAGCTCGAAGCATTCCGGCGTTCTTCCACCAATCTTTACGAGCGCGTACGCGCGACTTTGTATCTTTACTCCGCGTATCGATTCCTGTTGACTGAAGCGCCTGATGTGCGCGAGACGGGGAACGTGCCCTTTAACGGGGTGCGGGATCTGTTGGAGCGGCGGTTTGAGGAGGCGATCGCGCGGTTGCGGCGCGAGAGTGGGCGTACGGGTGGAAACGGCGCGCTGATGAGCGCGCTGGCGGAAGGGTATCGACACCTCGCTTTTCAGACTTTGGCGGATCAAGTGCGCAGGAGCGTGCGCGCGAGCCGTGGCAACCAATGGATGTTTCGCGTTGGACACGCGGACGAGCACCCGGTGCGCATTCGCCGCGAGATGATGCGGCGCCCGCACGGTTCGCTTTTGTATCCGGTTCTGGCCGAGCGGACACCAGTTCGTCTGGACTTGAGTCACAGCGGTTGGTCAGACATTTTCTTCTTGGGCATGGACTATCCCGAGGGTGCACGGGTCATCAATATCAGTGTCGACCTTGGCGTGTATGGACGGGACACGGCGGTGAAACCGCCGGTGGAAGTATTTGTTCGCGTGATTCCCGAGCCGGTGCTTCGGCTATCGAGCCTTGATCTGGGCACGACAAAAGACGTGACCGAGCTCACGGATCTGTTCAATTTCGGCAACGACTACATGAGCCTTGTCAAGGCCGGCGTGATCGCTTCGGGACTCATTCCCCCATCGTTTGAAGGCACTGGCCAATCCATCGCATCCATTCTCGCCAATGTCGTAGCGCCCGGGATGGGGATTGAGCTGGTCACCAAAGTGAACGACATACCCAAGGGGTCGCGGCTGGCGGTATCGACGAATCTCCTGGCGGGAATCGTGAGTGTGCTCATGCGCGCGACTGGGCAAACCCAATCACTCGAAGGCGGATTGCGGGAAGAAGAGCGCAGGCTTGTGGCGTCGCGCGCGATACTTGGTGAATGGCTGGGGGGATCGGGCGGCGGCTGGCAAGACAGTGGCGGCGTATGGCCAGGAATCAAAATTATAGAAGGCGCGCGTGCCGTTGAGGGCGACACCGAGTACGGGATCAGTCGCGGGTGCCTGCTTCCGAAACATCACGTGCTCGCGACGCACGATTTGCATCCGGAGATTACGGAGAGACTGTCACAGTCCCTGGTGTTGCTGCACGGGGGGATGGCGCAGAACGTGGGCCCTATACTTGAGATGGTGACGGAGAAGTATCTCATGCGGGCGGCAGACGAATGGCGCGCGCGCCACCACATGCGCGCGATATTCGATGGGATACTGACAGCGCTGAAACGCGGCGATGTGCGTTCGCTTGCTGCGCACACGACGCAGAACTGGGACGGGCCGCTGAAAACGATAATACCGTGGGTGACAAATCATTTTACGGAAGCAATAATTGCCCGGGCGAAGGAAGCATTTGGTTCTGCGTATTGGGGCTTTCAGATGCTGGGAGGGATGTCCGGCGGGGGGATGGCGATGTACGTCGACCCTGCGCAGCGCGAAGCGTTTCGCGAGCAGATACTGCGGATCATGCGCGAAGCCAAGCAAGGATTGGAAGACTCACTGCCTTTTGCGATGGATCCTGTGGTCTATAATTTTGCGATCAATCCGCGGGGGACGTGGGCGACGTTGTTGACGGATGACGACGCACTGATGCCTTCGCGCTACTACGCGTTACAAGTGCCGGAACTTGTGCGGCAATCGCCAGAATCCATTTCGTACTTGCGGCGCGCCGAACTTGACCACTTCACAGCGCAAGGCAAAGAGCCTACGGAAATGTTTGGGTTGTTGCGCACAATCGTCAGCAATCTTTTTCGCGTGGCGGGTTCGGCGACACGATCGGACCGTATCGAGTGGGATCGCGAGGCGGAGCGCATTACCGCGGAAAACGGGTTTGACGCGGTTCAGCATGAACAGATTCGGGCGGACATGCGGGCAGGGCGAATAGGGCTTGCGCACAATCGTTTATCTGTCGATACCGAGATTGACGATGTGCAGGAAGGCGACGTTGCGGAGCTCTCGAAGCTTGACGCGCTGCGCGGGCGGGGCGAACGCGCGTTGCGTGAAGGCCGTGTGGCCGTGCTGTCGTTGGCAGGGGGCGTGGGGAGCCGTTGGACGACTGGGGCGGGCGTCATCAAAGCGCTGAATCCGTTCGTACAATTGGCGGGACAGCACCGGAGTTTTCTCGAGATACACTTTGCGAAATCGCGCGAGACTGGCCGTATTTCGGGTGCGTTGCCGCCGCATATCGTTTCGACAAGTTTCCTGACGCACGAACCCATCAACCGGCATCTCAAACGCACGCAGAATTTTGGTTACGGCGGGCCGGTCCACCTGTCACCCGGGCGATCGATCGGGCAACGGCTTGTGCCGATGGTGCGCGACCTGGTTTTCCTTTGGGAAGAGATGCCGCAGGAGACGCTCGATGAGCAGAAGCAGAAAGTGCGCGAAGCGGTTCGTTCGTCGTTGATGCAGTGGGCGCGCAACACCGGTGAAGGAAGCGACTATACCGACAATGTGCCGGTTCAGCGTTTCAATCCGCCTGGCCATTGGTATGAAGTGCCGAATCTGTTGCGGAACGGGGTTCTGCGTCAATTGCTGCGTGAGCGTCCTCAACTGGAGACGATCATGTTGCACAACATCGACACGTTGGGCGCGAATCTTGATCCCGCTGCCGTTGGGTATCATATAGAGTCGTCAAACATGCTGACGTTCGAAGTTGTGCCGCGCCGCATATCGGATCGCGGGGGTGGCCTTGCCCGCGTCAACGGGCGCGTACGACTTTTGGAAGGGCTGGCGCAGCCGCGGGAAGAAGATGAATACAAGCTGCGGTATTACAACTCCATGACGACATGGATACAAATCGATCCGCTGCTTGCTCTGTTTGGGTTGACGCGAGAAGACCTGAGCGGGCCGGAGGAACGCATCTCCGAAGCAGTGCGGAGAATGGCCCAGCGGTTGCCGACGTATGTGACGATAAAAGACGTGAAGCGGCGCTGGGGACATGGACAGGAGGATGTCTATCCGGTGGCGCAGTTCGAGAAGTTGTGGAGCGACATGACCGCTTTGCCCGACGTGCAATGCGGATTTCTCGCGGTGCCGCGGTTGCGCGGTCAGCAATTGAAAGATCTGGCTGAACTTGATCCGTGGGCGAACGACGGCAGCAAAGACTACGTGGCACGAATAAGCGGGTTTGCTGAGTGAGCTTTGCGTCGCTTGTTGCGCGATATACGCGCGCGCCGATTCTGTGGAGCATGGTTGCCGCGGCGATCCTTGTGTCCACGGGGCTGGGGGTTGGATTTGTCGCCGACGATCTTTACCACTTGATGATTCTTTCCGGCGCACGGACGCCTGCCCCTGATGGAAGCATGTTCACCTTTGCAGTGGGGGACCCGGCTGTAACGAACGAATATATTCGAAGCGGACCCTACCCCTGGTGGACACTGCCCGAAGTTAAGGTGGTATTTCTTCGGCCGTTGTCCACAGCACTCCACCGCATTGACTTTGCCTTGTTTGGGACAAACGGCGTGCCGTGGCACGTTCACGCAATGCTTTGGTACCTGGCGATGGTTGGCCTGTGGGGCCTGATAGCGCGCAAGATACTGAGTGCGCCGATTGCGGCACTTGCACCATTGCTTTTCGCTGTTGACGATGCGCACTGGATGCCTGCGGTATGGCTGGCTAACCGGAACGCGTTGGTCGCGTGTGTTCCCGTTTTGTTCGCGCTTTATTCGCACATTCGGTGGCGGGAGGAAGGTTGGCGACCGGGATTGCCGCTTTCTGTACTGGGATATTTCATCGGCATGTGGGGTGGCGAGGCGTGGCTGGGTGTGTCGGCCTTTGTTGCAGCGTATGAGATTGCGGGACGAAACGACACGCTTGCGCGGCGCGCGGTATCGCTTGCGCCCGCGGCAATCTGCGCGATTGCGTATGCGGTGTTCTACAAGTCGATGGGCTATGGCGTGTACGGTTCCGGCGTATACGTTGAGCCGCTGACGCGCGCTTATTTTGTTGAGGCTCCAAACAGAATACTTTCCCTGTTGGGCGGTTTGCTGCTTGCGTCGCCGGTGGAAATTTGGGGATTCTCACCTGAATCGCGCTGGCCGTTGGCTGCGGTGGGTTGCCTGGGGGTTGCTTTGTTTGTGGTGTTGTTGCGGCGCGCATGGCCAAGTTTAGAAGAACGGGACCGGCGTAGTCTGCGATGGCTGATGCTTGGCGGGTTCTTGTCGCTGTTGCCTGTGATCGCGGCGTTTCCGATGAATCGTTTGCTCCTCACACCGTCGCTTGCATCGAGCGCCGTGATCGCCGTTTTACTGCGCCACTGGTGGCAACATCGCAAGATCGGAAAGGTGCCGTTAGGATTTGCATACGCGACGCTCGGGGTCATTCATCTGGTGATTGCGCCGGTTGCATGGCCGATCCAATCCGGAGTTGTGACGTTGATAGGAAGGGTGGGGCATCAGGTTTACGAATCCGCGCCGATTACGGACGCGGAGTCGGTGAATCAGGATGTGATTCTGTTGGCTGCAAACGATCCGATGACGCTAATGTATCCGCCGATCGCACGTTATATGAATGGGCACCCACTGCCGGGAAGCTGGAATCCTTTATCTGCATCGCCGCACGACCATGTGTTTACGCGCACGGGAACCAAAACGTTCGAATTGGAGACCGAGAAGGGCGCGCTCATGCATAGCGTGTTCGCGGACATTCTGCGGGGTCCGGAGTTTCCGTTTGCAGCGGGCGATCAGGTGCGATTACGGAGTGGGACGTTGACGGTGTTAGACGCGGTTGATGGCAAGCCGCGAAAGATTGGTTTGGCGTATGATGTGCCGCTTGAAGACGAATCGCTGGTATTTCTGGTGTGGCTTGATTTCAGGTTACAACGGTTCGAGTTGCCGAGGGTTGGCGAATCGGTTGTTGTGCGTTACTTGTCGCGATGACGATTACGGGTTGCCCGCGGCCCTGCGCGTTGGGCGTTCGGGGCGATTCCAAAGCGGCGCGATATTCTTTGCGTTCCACGTTTCATACGCCGCGCGCATTTCCTTTACCTTATCCGGCGACGATGCCGAAAGGTCGTTGTCCTCGTGGACGTCCTTGGCAAGGTCATAGAGGGCTACAGCGTTCTCTGGCGTCGTGACGAGCTTGTAATCGCCGGATCGAACCGCCCAGTCGTCTCCATAGCGCCAGAACAATGTTTCATGAGGGCGACCGGCCTGTTTCCCTGAGAGATATGGCAAGAGATTCACACCATCCAGCGTGGGGACGGGGGAGGATTCGCCAGCGGCGGCCGTGAGGATAGTTGGCAGGAGGTCAAGCGCGCTGACCGGGTTTGTGTAGGTACCGTCGGGTGAGATTTGGCCGGGCCACTGCATTAAAAAGGGGACACGGATTCCACCTTCGAGTAATTGGCCCTTAAAACCGCGTAGCGGCCCGTTGCTTGACGTAATTTGTTGGGTCGGACCACCGTTGTCGCTGAGAAAGATAATCAGCGTATTGTCGTATGCCTCAACCGCTCTGAGAGTCGAGATGATTTTGCCAACGGCCAGATCCAACGCAGATAGCATTCCCGCAAACTTTCGCCGTTTTTCGTCTGTAATTCCTGCGAAGGGTTCGACGTGTTTTGGAAGGACATCCATCGGGCTGTGGACAGCGTTGAACGGCATATATAGAAAGAAATGTTTCTGCGCGTGACGTTCAATGAACGCGCATGCCTCCTGCGCGAAGTCTTCGGTGGCGTAGCTGATTGACGGGACGCGATCTTTTCCTTTCAGGATCGGATTTGGCGAATCTGACATTGCGTCCGTATAGGAGTGACTGCCGCCGAGAAAGCCGAAGAATTCGTCGAACCCGCGATCCGTCGGCGTTCGGCCGTTCTGCATGCCAACGTGCCATTTGCCGAACATTCCCGTAGCGTAGCCGAGCGATTTCAGTCGCTCTGGCAGAATAGTTTCCGCCGGGGGAATTCCGAACTGCGGCGATTCTGTTCCGGGCGGTCCTGAATTGAATTCGAATCCGAAGCGTTGTTGGTAGCGGCCGGTAAGCAGGCCCGCGCGGGTTGGACCGCATACCGGACATGTGACGTAGCCCTGGGTGAATCGCACGCCATTGCGCGCAATCGAATCGATATTCGGCGTCAGGATGTCCTTCGCGCCTTGAATGCTGAGTTCACCGTAGCCGAGATCATCCGCGACGATTAGAACGATGTTTGGCCCGGTAGCTGCGCGTGCTTTTGGGGCGTAAGCAAGTGCCGCGGCGGCGGCGACACCCGTGCCGAAGGTTGACAAGAACTCTCGACGGTACATGAGTTCACCTCCAATCGACTCGTGATGGAGCTAGATGATAGTCGCGGTAAGGTCGTACATATCGGCACCGGTGATGGTGATATCGTAGAAAGCACCAATCTCAAGAGGTGCATCCGAAGCCACGTAGACGTTGCCATCGATTTCGGGCGCTTCGTAAGGCGTTCTTCCCACCCACTGGCCCCGGTCGGCATCGAATGATTCTATCAAGAGCCGGGTGTTGGAGCCGACGCGTTGGGCATTCCATTCCGACGTGATTTCAGCCTGGAGTTCCATCGTCGCTTTCCAGCGGCGTTCTTTGGTGGCGCGGCTTAACTGTGCGGGCATTGTGCCGGCGGGAGTGTTCTCTTCGATGGAGTACTGGAATGCGCCCAGCCAATTGAAGCGGATTTCCTTCATGCTTTGGAGCATGTTCAAATGGGCGAGGCGGGTCTCGCCGGGAAAGCCCACGATCATCGTGGTTCGCAGCGCGATATCGGGGATTCGATTGCGGATCCGTTCGACCAGCTTGTGCGTATTGACGTCCTTCGAGGGCCGGTTCATTTTTTTTAAGACGCCTGGGTCTAGATGTTGCAGGGGGACATCGATATACGGGACCAGTTTCGGCTCCGTTGCCATTAGATCGAGGAATTCATCGGTAACGCCCATGGGGTATACGTACATGCATCGGACCCAGAAATCCCCTTTGAGCGCGCAAAGCTTGCGGAGGAGGTCGGGGAGGCGGTGATCGCGACCCATGTCGCGGCCATAGTCGGCGAGATCCTGGGCGACGAGGATGAGTTCCTTTACACCTTGCGCAAGGAGCGACTGCGCTTCCTCGATAAGGACGTCTACGGGGACAGATTTGTGACGGCCTTTCATGAGCGGGATGGAACAGAAGGTACAACCGTGATTGCAGCCGTCCGAAATTTTCAGGAAAGAGTATGGTTTGTTGTCGATGCGCTTGCGCCGCATGAAATGCTCGATCTCGACGCGCGGCGTCTCTCTAACATCGCGTACCGGGACGGGTGCACCTTCCAGGATCATTTCCGTGAGCCGCTCATACTGGCCGACACCCACGAGGCCGTCGAGCGTTGGCAGTTCCTTCATAATATCGTCGGCATAGCGTTGCGCGAGGCAACCAGCGGCGAAGACGCGGCGCGGCGCGCCAGTTTCCTTTTTGCGTTCGGTGAATTCGTAAAGCGTATCCACTGACTGCTTCTTGGCATCGCCGATGAAGCCGCACGTGGTTACGACGACAGCGTCATAGGGGTGCTCGCCGTCGACATCGTCGATAAAGTCGACTTCACAGCCTTTACCCTCGAGCATTCCCGCGAGATACTCGTTGTCGACGGTGTTTTTGTCGCAACCCAATGTAAAGAGACCGACGCGCATATTATGGAGGTTTTCCGTTGGGGCTGTGGCTGATTAGAAAGACCTATGATACCAGAGGTGGGTGTGGCGGCGCGAAGTGGGGCTTTTTATCGTGAGGCGGACTTAAAGTTCTGGCTTGGGGTAGGGGGGCTTACCGTGAAACTGACGGAGTCCGTGGAGCCCGCTTCGGCCATGCAGGTGAGGTCGTGCGTGCCTTCCGATAAGTCAAGAAGCAGCGACTTTCCGGGGCCTGATGTGCGGAGATGACGGCCGTTGAGATACCAATGGATGTTTGTGACGGCATCAGCGGAGGCGCGCAGGCGAATCTTGTCACCGTTTTCTTCGCCGGTGAGTACGAACTCGCTGTTATGCGAGGGGGTCTGGATTCGGAGGCCTTCCTTTCGCGCATTTCCCGTTCGCAACGTGTTGACGGAGGCATCGACCTTTGCGAGGTCCCAACCGCGAGCCGTTGCCGGCCAGCGCTGGGTGGTTTTTGCAAGGTCGCCTGCGCGCGGGTGGTGCACGTCGCAGACGCGATTCAGGAACTGCGTCGTCGCGATGCGCGCGGTTGCGGGATTTGGACAGAACTTTGATATTGGCAGTCCGCTGTTTGCGCACACTGTTGCCTCGCGCAAATCCCCATCCGAGACTGGCCAATCGGCGATGCTCTTCGGCGGGAGTGACCGGAACAGCTGTTGGGCGAGCGGGAGCGCCGCGCGCGCGCCGACGAGGTACTTCGAGCTTTTGCCATCGTTGTTGCCAAGCCATACGGCGACGACGTAGTGACGATTGAAAACAATCGCCCATGCATCGTGATTGCCAGTGGAGGTGCCCGTTTTCCAGCAGATGCGCGGGCGATAGCCCTGGGCCTGGACGATGTCCTTGTGAAACTCAGTGGGGAATTCCTGCTCGAGCATTGAATAGAGCGACAGGCAGGCGCCGCGCGACAATAGTCTGCGCGGAAATGTTTCACTCCCCGGGAATTCACGCAGGGAACGATACTCGCCGAGGTTGGCGAGCATGCAATACGCCGCGGTCAACTGGTCCAGGCGCACTTCGCAATTGCCGAGGGTGAGGCCGAGGCCGTAATGCTCGGCGGGTTTCACCAGCGTTGTGAGTCCGCTGGTTAGGAGGAATCGATGCATGCTTTCGTAGCCGACGCGTTCAAGGATGATCACGGAGGGGACGTTGAGCGAGCGTCGCAGGGCGTAGGAAGCGGTAACGACACCGCGATACTCGCCATCGTAGTTTTCCGGGTTGTAGAGGCCGTAATCGAGCGAGTCGTCGAGCAGCATTTCGCCGGGGTACAACTTGTTCTCTTCCATCGCGAGCGCGTAGGTGAATGGTTTTAACGCGGAACCTGGTGAGCGAGGCGCGCGGCAGGCATCGACCTGCCCGCCGCCGGGCGTGTTGTAGAAGTCGGCAGAGCCTACACGGGCCAGAACTTCGGCGGTGGAAGTATCGACGATGATCGCGGCTGCGTTTGTAACTTCGTTATCAAACTGCTTTAACGATTCCGCGAGTGACTTTTCGGCAGATTCCTGAATCGCGAAGTCGATTGTGGTGCGCGCCTGATTGCCGGGGACGAGTGAATCGGCGGTGCGCATTGCCAGATGCGGCGCGCGCTGGGGAAATTCATGCCATGCGACGCCGAGCACTTCATCGCGGGCGCGAGCGTGATCGGATTCCGAGATGAAACCTTCTTGCAGCATCCGGTCGAGCACGAAGTTGCGGCGCGCGAGCGCGTTTTTCGTGTGCTTGAGGGGCATAAATCCTGCCGGAGATTTTGGCAGGCCTGCGAGGAGCGCTGCTTCGGAGAGCGTCAACTCGCTGGAAGGTTTTCCGAAGTAACGGCGCGCGGCAGCCTCGCAGCCAAGGAGGTTGAGGCCGTAGGGCGCGCCGTTCAAGTAAGACTGTAGCAGGGCGGGTTTGTCCGTCCGCAGTTCCAGTCGAACTGCCTGGAATGCCTGGGAGAGTTTGCCGAAGAGGGAACGGTCATTCTTGTCAGTTTGCTTTACGACTTGCATGGTAATCGTGGATGCACCGCTGTGGACGCGCCCTTTTTGCAGATTTTGTGTGGCGGCGCGCAGCACGGCAATCGGGTCGATGCCGCGATGGTGCCAGAATCTCTGGTCTTCGACGGCGATGGTCGCGGAAACGAGATAGGGGCTGATTTCATTCAATGGCCTTGGAAATTGCCACTGTTCGTCGGCATTCAGGAAGGCGTAGAGCAATTTGCCGTTTCGATCATGCAACTCCGCTGAAGCGTTGACCTGTACGTAACGCTGGACCTTCATGGGCCAGATGAGTCCGGCTGCCACCAGCGCCACCGTCGCGAGCAGCACGCAGGCGGCGACGCGTTTGCGCCGCCGCACTGCGTGGAATGAATTCGCTGCTATTGCCAGAATATTCATCGGATTACTTTGGGGTTACGTCTATCTCCGCAGGGGTGCCGCGCCCACGAACGCTTGCGTCGTACATGCATTCCGTTGTGGGGGCGGGGTACTGGTAGTGGCCTGGGGTCACGGCACGAACCAGGTAGTAGAAATTGTGCTCGCCCGCATCCAACGCGTCGAACGCGGCGACGAGGCGATCGTCACGCACTTCGAGATAGGTTGGTGTGATAGCACCTTTCAAGGCGGCAGTTGGCACAGCGTCCGCCTCCAATCGCGGGTTCTGAATTTCGAAGCCGGCGGGGATCAAATCCGCGACGACAAGGTTCTTGACCGGTCTTTCGCAATTCAGCTTGATGCCAATGACAAAGGATTCCGCCTGCGAGAACGACGTCTGCGCATAGGGCTCGCCTTTTTCGTTGAAGACTGAGCGAGCAATCGCTATTTGCTCACTCAGCGGGGCGAGGTCCGGCGTCGCGGGGACTCCACGAGTCGTCGCGCTCAGATACAGCGCGGTTTGACCGGAATTTGAAATGGTGAACTGACCGTTCGGCCCCGTATGCGTTGCGCGATAGACGGTGTTGCCTTTGAGTTCGGACTTTCCTTTGGACCCATCAATCGTGGCAGCGGCGCTGTCGATATTCTGTGAAATCGAAGACAGGTATTCCACGAGCGCCGCGCAGATGAATGCAGTTTCCTGCGTGGTGCCATAGCGCTGTTTCGTCAGGAAGGCCGACAAGGCATTCGCTTTTTCCGACATTTGCGCGGGGTCACCATTCATTTGCTTCAGCGCGAGAAGTTCGACGGCGATATTGCGCACGTCGGAGTTCAGGGTGCCATCCTGTTCGGTTACAAGGAATGGTTCCGACGGCGCGCTTGACATGTACATCTTGATTCTATCGGCGTCATTGCCGTTTACGGCAAGCGCGGCGGCGAGCAGGAAGCGCGCCGCGCGTGGAATCTTTACCGTGTCGAATCGCTGAATCTGCTGGAGGGCTTCCGAATCTCCACCGAGGGCGAGGACGTACACGGCGTAGGCCCGCTGGTACAGTGCGGATTCCGAATTGTTGGACCAGTCACGCGAGACTTTTTTCACGTAGCTCTGCAAGTCGGAGAGATTCTTTTCCGGGAGCGTGTAATCGCGTCCGTTCTTTACCAAGGTGAGGAAATGGAGCGCGTATACCGAGCCATACTCATATGGCGTTTGCGCACCCGGCCATGAGCCCAATCCGCCTGATTCGGTTTGCATGGAAAAGAGGCGACGTATGCCCGCCTGTATGTAGCCTTCCAGATTCTGGCCCTTCTCCAGTTGCTGTTCGACAAGATCGGCGTTTTGCTTCAGCAAGTACATTGGGAAGAGTCGGGAGGTCGTTTGTTCGAGGCACCCATAGGGATAGGAGACGACGTGCTTTAGCGCATCCGCGATTTGGAGTACGGGGCTCGCGCCGAGCACTACTTCCACCTCTGCACGGGCGTCATCCACAAACTTTGTGTTCTTGATCGTGGACGACTCGCCGGGTTTGAGAATCACGAGTTCGTTGTGCGACTGGAATACCGCAGGCGCACGCACAGGAACGGGAGCATCTTGCGCGAGTTTCTCCAACTCGGCACCGGCAGCGTCTCGAACGGAAATGGACCAGCGAATGACTCCTTGCCCAATCGCCTGCGCAGCGCCGATATCCGCGAGTGTGCTGGCTTCACCTTTCGCGGGGACTTCGATGTCTTTCGTGCCTGTTGTGGTTTCGAGAGCGCCTTCAACAGTCCATGTGACGGCACAGGTAACCGGCGCGTCTGTATTGTTGTGCACGGTGGCGCGGCAGCTTGCTTTGTCGCCCGGCAACAGAAAACGCGGCATGCTGGTGCGCAGCGTATAGGGACGGCGTACATAGACAAAGCCTGTTTGCGCGCCCGTGGCTTGCGGCGAGGATGCGATCGCTACCAAACGCAATTGGCCGCTATACTCGGGCACTTTCATCGTTACGACTGCCTGGCCGTTTGCGTCTGTTTGCACAACGCCAGACCAGAGGGCCACGGGGCGAATCCAGTTTTCGTCGACCGCCGCGGCACGTTTCGCCATCAGGGCGTCGAGGTCGCCGCCGATCTGCGTCTTCTCAAAATCGTAGGCGACTTTGTCGTAGTAGTGCGCGCGCCGGTAATCTGGGCGTCGTTCTCTGGCCAAGTATGCAATTGGATCCGGACTTTCGTATCCGGTTATTGCATGAATGCCTTCGTCGACCGCGGCGAGCGTAACTTCGACAGGCGCGGGATTGCCCGCGGCGTCGCGCGCTTCGACGACGAACTGCGCATCCGCCATTGGCCGAATTTCCTCCGGCAAGGACGGGAAGGAGACTGCGATGGCGCGGGCGGGGTCGTCAACGCGAATTGACGAGAGCGCGAAGCTGGAGAATGGATAGACCTGGTCCTTCCCTTCCTTAATTGCGTGGACGACGGTCGCTTCCAACCAGACGTTTGGCGCTTGTTCCTTGCCGAGCGTAACGGAGACAGATCCGACACCGTTTACGATGTCGACGGCGTGGACTTGCTGCAGCTCCTGGCCCTGCAATACGACGAAACCTTTTCCGTCGAACGGGGCTTCGACGCGCACGACTGCCTGGTCGCCGACGTTGTACCTGGGCTTGTCCGTCGAGAGTTTGATCAGGCTTGGACGCGCGGCGTCGACGATCTGCGGTTTGCCATCGTAAGAATAAAACGATTGCGTGCTGAACTGAGGTGTTTTGTCGGAGTGAACGCGGACACGGTAGTAGCCATAGTCGGAGAAATTGAACGACACGGAACCAATTCCGTTCGTGAGAGACGCGTCGAGCGTTTCGATTGGTTCAAAAGATTCTGACCAGTTCGATTCGTTGTAGTTGTAGAAGCGTCGGACGTAATAGTTCCAGACTTGCTTCTCCAGGGTGACTTTCACAGTCGTCAGGTCCGAAGGTGACTCGTCCGGCGTGATCGCGGCGACGTTCACCTGCACGCCCTTACCAGAATCCGAGTCGTTCAGACTGAGGCCGAGGCTGATCGGTGATGGAAGCAAGATTACTTCTTTTGTGTCTGCGACGGCACGGCCGCCCAATTCGAAGACGCGACCTATGACCAGCGCGCTGAGCGGATAGCTGATGGACGGCGGCGCGGTGTACTCGAAGGGGAAGGAAGCCTCGCCGTTCGCAGAAGTTTGCACTTCACCCGTCGCAATTACCTCGGTTTTTTGCGGCATGTCATTGCCGAAGGTGTAGCCTTTCCACTTTTCCGGACGATATACAGCGGGCTTGAGCACGATTCGCGCCTCTGCGGTGCGATCGGACGCAGGCGCGCCGAAGAGGTGCTGCGCATTCAGTTTTATGGTGTAAGGCTGACCCGACAACCATTTGGACTCGGCAATCGCGAGGGTGGCCTTCATGGTGTTGGGAACAAACTCCTCAACATTGAACGTGTAGCTGCCGATGGCCTTGTTTGCGCCGGGCACGGTGAGCGTGACGGTATATTCGCCGGTTGGATAATCTTTCTGCGTAGCCAGATCGATGCCTCCGCTGCCGTTTGCAGAGAGCGTGGTGGGGCCACTGGAAAGTTCCTGTCCATTAGGCTTGACGACGCTATAGGTCAGTGGGACGTTGGCGAGCGCATCGCCGTAATTGCTGCGAACGAGCCAGCGCAGATAGGCTGTTTCGCCGGGGCGATACAGTTCACGATCGGCGTAGAGGAATGCATCGTACGCGGTGCGATCGAACTTTGGCATGTCCGGAGAGATTTCGCGGGTATCGTCGTTTCGGGCTTCAAGATTCAGGAAGGTGTAGTCCTCGCCCGCTTCGATGACGACAACGCGAGGTTTTCCAAGCCGCGTCTCGAACTCGCCCAGCTTTGCTATTCCGCGTTCGTCGGTGGCGCCGGTTTTCAGTAATTGATTCTTGTCGGACCAAACGGAGACCGTTGCGCCCGCTGTTGGTGCGAGCGTATATAGGTCGTGCGCGAACACTACCAGTTCGTTGTCCAGCCAGTGCGCAAGTAGCCCAATGTTTGTGAACAGAACAATTTTGGTGGCGGTGGGATACTCGTTTTCGTAGGAGCTTTCCTCGCCTTCATAAGATTCATCCTCGCCATCTGCATACTCATTCTCGGATTTGTCGTATGCGGCGAGGCAAAAGACGCCGAGTTTGCCGGCGGGAATCGTGGCATCCAACGGAAGCGGGGTTGATACGAGGCGATCGGCGACTTCTTTCAGTTCGACATTCTGTTCCGTGAGCAATTCGCTCCATGAATCGAGGAATTGGCGCCAGGGTTCGCCGTCTTCCATGTCCTGGACCGCGACTGCGATGTTGGAGGGGAACATGCGGAACAGCCGCAGTTTTACTTTCGAGGCATTGCGCGATTCAATGGCAAGCCCGAGACCATCACGCCGAGGGAAGTAGTATTTACCTTCCTGACCAAAGCCGATATAGCGAGGCACGGTATCAGCGACGACGGGATGATCGATATCGTCCTCTGTTTTTCCGCCGATGCCGTAGGTCATGCCTTTGCCGAAAAGCAGGCGATACTCCCCGCCGGAATTCCAATCGCCGAAGATTTTGATGCGTCGCGCGTTGTATCCGAGTTCGACGCGGAGGTTGTCGATTTTGGGTTCGACTGAGAGGTGTTCCTTGATGCTTGGGATGCTGATGGGGACGTTAAAGCCCAGGCTAAGGGCGAGGCCATCGCGGTCGCCGTAATCCCAGTACTCATCCTGAATTGCGAGATCTTCCTGCGGTTGCTGACTGCGTGCCGGAAGGGTGGTGGTGGTCGCTTCACGAAGCGTCGTGTGTTCGAGACCCGTGAGCCCGGTTTTCAGGGAGACCTTCAGTTCTGAACTAACGCCTTCCGGTAGGGAGACGGAAACTTCAGGCATGTCGGTTCGTTCGGAAGAGTAGACCGAGAAGTCGAGTGGTACATCATTGGGCTGAGAAATCGTCAGGAATTCCGTGAGATTTGCGGGGTCGATAGCTTTGGAAAAGCGGAACTGGATACGCGGCTCTTCACCGGAATCTTCCGACCACTTGACCTCTATTAGGCGGAGATCGGAAAAATCCGGGTAGATTGCGGTGAAAGCGTTCGCCAACTGGAACGCGCCGGACGCATCGGTTAGACCGGTGCCTATGGTGATGGTCAAGGGAAGTTTTATGCCCGTGGGGAGCACGAGTCGGGCGATGTCCGGTTTGGTGCTGGCTTCCACCGTGAACTGAACCGCCTTGTTTTCGCTGTCGACAACGGTGGTGTTTTCCTGGACCGCGGCCGGTGTAACGCCGGTGGGAAAGAGTATGCCGACGACTTCGCGTTCGGCGGTTTGTTCCAGTTGCCACATGCGGCGGAC
>ERZ761602.4386-NODE-4386-length-18273-cov-7.301899_pt1 | contig 18273 bp, 12 predicted proteins | sample MGYA00512165_ERZ761602 | MGnify/ENA primary metagenome ERZ761602 (study PRJEB28899, sample SAMN02445085) | bioreactor sludge metagenome | biome: EBPR sludge; isolation source: Thorneside wastewater treatment plant | place: Australia: Brisbane, Thorneside... | reverse complement strand
GATTAACACGAATAATAAATTAGAATTTTGGGTGCTGGCGCAGCTCAAGGATATTCTAATAGGTTAACTAGTTAATTAGGGATTGGGTAATTGGGGCGTACTCCGGTGATGCGATGAAAACTATTATCCCGTTTTCCGATAGCAGTATTAATAAAAAATATTAGCGATGACCGTCCCAGCCGGTTTGCCAGGCACCGTTGTTGCCATAACGCCAACGACCGGTAAAACTTTTTCCATCGGCTGACAGGGTGAATTCAAATTCGCCGGCATCACCGGGTGGCTGGTAAGTGGCGGCTTCAGACCAGTTGCCGCTGAGCTTGTTTCCATTGATGGTGCCGCTTATTTTTCCCTTATCATGTTCATAAGTGCCGGTAATACTATTGCCGTTTTGAGTGATGGTCATTTTACCCCATTTGGTTTGCCAGGTGCCTGCCCATTGGGTGGTTACTGTTTTTTCAGGTGCTAAGGGTTTGTCGGTTATGGAAACAGGTTTGCCGGCTATTCCTTTTTTATCGATGAAAACCTGCTGGCCCACCGGCAGTAATAAAGGCTTGCTGTTTTTTTGCCAGATCTCCGGCGAGCCTTCGAAGTTGCGGATGCGGTAAGTACCATTACGGTATATACTTACTTCCACTTTTGAACGAAGTTTGATGGCTACCAGGTCGCCCCCGGCTTTGGAGGCACCCATGAATTCCATCAACTGTACAATAAGCCCCGGTGATACGGAAGCACTTTTTTTGAGCAGCAATTGTAAGCCGGCTTCCATGGCTTTATCACTTATTTCATCGGCCGCTTTTTCTATTCCTTTTTCAGCAATGCTCTGAATGCTGATGGTATTTTCGGTGTATTCCCATTGCTGGGTGCTGCTGAAATGCCCGCCCCGCATGGTCAGCGTCCACGGTGTTTGCGATTTATTGGAAAAGTAGCCAACGGTGCCATCGAGAAACTTTACCCAGAGTTCGGCAAGCAGGGGTATGCGCAGCTGATCGCCGGATACGGCATTGACCGAACTTCCTTTTGCAATTTTTTTTCCGTTCAGTGAAGGGCAGTCGCCTAAATTACATTTGTTGACCAGTATGGCACATAGCGAAGTGATGCTGGCGGCGGCTTCTAGTTTTTCTTTCCGGGTTTCACCGGTTTGCGGGTTGTGCAGGGTTACATAAAAGATGGCGTTTACTGTTTTGGGCAGCAGTAGTTTTTCTTTACTGCCGAAATGGGCATATTCAAAATTGAAATCCACTTCTTTGGCGCCGGGTGCAGGGGTGATTTCGAGTCCGCTTTCGGTAGTATATACATAGAAGCCATCCGTGATATCTACATCGGGTGCAAAACGGCCCTGCAGTGGGTTGCGGGCACCGATGGTGATGAACTGGATGGAATACTCTTTTTGCCAGCTATCGTTCAGCTTCAGGTGAAAACGGAGTGCAATGGGTTTGTCTTCATTGAAGGGAAGGTCTTTACCAGTGATATAGCTATAGGATAAAGGAGGGCCCTGTGGTTTTATAGCTGTTGCTGTTTTGTTCCATGTTCCTTTGGAAGTGGTGGGCTTTGCGGCGGATGCATCATACACTTCATAGTTACCATTGGTCTGCCCGTTATTGATCCTGCCGGTAAATTTTCCTTTCCATAATGCAGAAGTGATATCAGTTTTTTTATCGTACAAATAAGCATCAATGCTGCCATCAGGCTTTACCATGCCGACAATGATTTTCGTGGGCCCGCCTTTTATGATAAAGGTGCCTTCCAGGTTATTGTAATCCTTGTGGTCGATGGTGAATGTAAAATGACCATTAAGGTCGCCGGAGAATTGTCCGTTGTAGTTGCCGTCAAATTGCTGGGAGTGTAACGTAACGGGCAGCAGGAGAAGAGAAAGCCATTTCAGGAATGCCTGTTTCATAGTCAATGCTTTGGTAAATAAAAGAACTATAACAGGCAAGCTACCTACTGCGGAGAAAATTATGAATGATGTATGTCAGTGCAGGTTATTCTTCCTGCAGGAAGGTAACGGACTGGCGTGCAGCCGAAATAATATCGGCCCTCGTTATCCGTAGATACTCGGGGCTAAAGCTATGGCAACTCCCTGTTAACGCCGTAGTAAAGCCGTAGATAAAGCATCAGTCTGTTCCCGGTCGGCTAACTTTACAGGACCTTTTCAGCTATGCAAAACCTGCCTCCCAAAGATTTAGTAGTGTACCCCTGCACCCACACGGCGCTGGCCAAAGCCTATGGCATAAGCCGAAAAATGCTGTATAAAAAGCTAAAGCCCCATGCGGCGGAAATTGGCCCGAGAAAGGGTTATAAATATGACCTGGAGCAGTTGCTGTTCATATTCGAAATGCTGGGCTGGCCGCCCAACCCCATTCCGGAATATGGTGAATAATATTACTCAGCCTTTACTTCTGCTTTGAAGGCATTTCCACCTGTGGCAGTCATAAAGATCAGTCCCCGTTTGCCGTCTTCTCTTTCAATGATGAAGCAGCGCTGGTAATAATCGTTGCTGTTGCGCACCACGGCAAAATGCGAAAATGAATTAGTACTGATATAGCTTGTCATGCGTTTGAGGTCGGCAGCGGTTTTGCATTTATCAAACTGCTCCCGGTCGAAGCCGATGGCGGCAACTTTGGTTTTGGTGCCGCAGAGTGCTTCGGGTACTTTTTCATTATCGGGTTTAAGGTTGTACCATTCGATAATGGAGGACTTATCGTTTTTGGTTTCGAAGAGGCCGAGGTCAAGGGTTGTTTTTACTTCGCCTGCGGCATCTTTAGTATAAGCCTTTCCGCTTTTGATACTGAGATAGCAGAGACTGTCGGGCAGCATAGTGGCGGAAAAGGTTTTGAGATTTTGGGCGTTGGCAATAATGCTGAGCAACAGGGAAAACAGGATGAGCTGAATTTTCATATAGCTGGTTTTGATGCTGAAAGATAAAAGAATTTGGATAAGGTTGAACGGTGAGTGGTTGACCAGGGTTGCCAGGCCACTCCGGAATCCGCTGTTCCGGAGTGGCGGAATGTGAAGGCAGTATTAATAATCCTGTTCTTTAATTAACAGGCATCGTTTAATGTTCAAAAATGAGATGACCGCTGAATGTTTCATAAACCTGCAGTTTTCCATCACCGCCTAAATCCGAATCGTGCCATAAAATGACCCAAAGCTTGTCTCCTGCCTGCAATTGCACATCTGTTGAAATGTTATAATCGGCATGGTCTATCAATGACCAGTTATAAATAACAGAGCCATGTGATTTTGCAAGGTCTGTTATAGAGGCGCCCCTCTGTCTTCGGAGGATGATGTATGTGTCTTCTATTTCATTGGGATAAATAGCTCCTTCGAACCCGATTTTAATATCAAAATGATAAAGGCCGTTTACGGGGGCAATAAAAGTAGCATCGTTGGCGCCGGGCACACCTCCTGTATAAGGTTCAAAATTGTTTCCATAATCATAAAGCTCGGTGCTGAACATCAGCTTCCATTCTGATTCGGATGGTATTACATAGTAATCGACAGCAACATGCTCCGTTTTAAATGCAATTTTATTTTTCTTCCAGACAGCGTTACCGTTTGCATCACTGGTCAGTATAGCGCCATCCGCCGGATTGGTATTGCCTCCTGATATCTTGATATTACCTACTGTTTCCAATGCAAGTCCGCTGGTACTGCTGGCATATACACCCGTACCACTTGCAGATGTTCCCTGTAAACCACGGTACGTATTGCTGAAAGCCCTTACCCCGATTCCGTTTGTTGAGGTGCCATAAACGCCTTGTGTATTGGCGGCATTCGAAACACCAATAACACCGCTGCCTGCGGATCCTGTATTATCTCCCCGCACACCTCCAAACCCGGAAGAAGAATTGGATTCACCTTTTACACCATAGCCTGTCGAGCTGATACCCAGCACCCCGGTTCCGCTGTTGGCTGCAACAGATTTCAGTCCCTCACCGGAACCTGCGTTATCAATTGATACAGCAGGGGTGGTATTGGCAGCATTGGTCTGGAAAATTTTTAATTGTTCTCCCAGGTTATTTCCGCTGATCTGCATATTTGGCATTGTATTACTGCTGTTGGATAATTGCAGGCGGAGTGTTTTTTCCAGGCCTCTGTTGAGTAAATACATTAATGTATTGGTATTGCCTGCATATATATTCTCCCCATAGAATGCCATACCTGTATCGGCCACGGAGCGAACCGAAACTGCACCCGGTCTGTTGGTAAAAGCGTTCAAACCCCAACCAAATCCACCGGTAGCACTGGCATTGATGCCAATTCCAAATTCGTTGGTTGATGAGCCGGCAAGCCCGGCGCCTGTTCCCTGGTTGGTAATATGGAATGCATGTGCTGCTGTATTTACTGTTTGTGAATAGGGAAGGATTAACCCGCCGCCGGTATTGTATAAATTTTTCCAGTTATCACCGTCAAAAGCCCAGATGGTTTTGGTGTCTGTATCAAATACCAGCAGGCCTGTTGCAGGGTAAACAATATCATTGCGCTGTGCTGAGGTCATTCTCGGCAGCAGCATCCCTTTGGTGGTACTGTTCAGGTCAAGTAAGGAACTTGAGGAAGGTGAAGTAGTACCAATACCTACATTACCGGCATTATCAATTGTCATTTTGGGGCCGGCCTGTATGGTGAAGTGCAGTTTGCCCAAAGGGTTTCCGCTGCCGGTACCAATATCAAAGTCCTCTGCTGCACCAGCATAGCTGCCGATATATCCTCTCAGGGAATTATTTTCGTGAAAACTCACATACATCTGGTTACTGGCAGAATTGAACTTTGATGTAAAACCTGAAGTTGAGTATACATCAAGTTTTGCTGCCGGTGTCGTTGTTCCAATACCTACATTTTGTGCATTTACTTTAACAAGAACCGGAACCAGGGAGAAGAGAAGAAGTAATTTTTTCATAATTGTGGTTTATTGTTGGGGTAGTTAGGCTGCATTTTTTAAGACTTTCATGACTCCGCTTTTCATGCGGCGGCTTATTTCAGCAACAGAGGCATCTCTCATGATGATATTGCCGCCCGTTGTCACACAAAGAATATGCTGACGGTTGACCAGGTGGGTACGGTGCGTTCTGACAAAACCCAATGGCTCCAGTACGGTTACAAATTCCTTCAGCACTTTGGCCGCTACCATTTTTGTTTTATTACGGAAAAAAATCTTGGTGTAGTTACTGCTGGCTTCCAGGCGGATGATTTCTTCCGGAGTGAAAAAGAACCTGCCCTCTGAAGTGGTAAGGGTGATGGTTGGTTGTTGTGTCATACACATTTTGTTTTGACAGCGTAAAAATGATAATCCTTTTTACCCGGTAAAAAAATTACAGGCTCATATGCATAATTTTCCGGTTTATATGCGCAGCGTATTAATTAAAATGTAAAAAGGGGATGGGGGTGGCCACAGCATCGGTAACAACGGGTACAGGGATGCGGCTCAGTTTAATTTATTATTTATGCACTTCGATTGAAGTTTTATGCAGTTCAATACATAGTTGCGCAGTAGCAGGGGTTAAACTTGCAGAGGCCGGCTGTTTTTTTTAGCTTGCCGGTAGTGCAACAACAAAATCATTTCACAAAAGCCAATCCTGTTAACGGTGTTTAGACTGACAGGTATATTATTCTTTCTATTATTGACCGGGAAGGTTTTATCCCAGTCACCGGGTTTCATCTTTTCTCACCTGAATACAAAAGAAGGGCTCAGCGATAATGTGGTAACCTGTTTCCTGAAAGACAGCCGAGGAAGGTTATGGATAGGCACTATCAACGGACTGAACCGTTATGACGGGGCTCATTTTTATGTGTTCAAAAAATCTGCTGATAACCATTCCCTGTTCAACGGAAATATTACAGCCCTGTGCGAAGATAAAGCGGGGAATATCTGGGGAAGTACTGAAGCTGGTGTTTTCTGTTTTAATCCATTGACCGGCCGCTTCCGAAAAATAGCAACACCCAATAGAAGTAATGATAAATCCTTTACCAATGTTCTTTGCGACCAGGAAGGAAATATATGGGCTACCGGATTGTGGACACTTTTAAAATATAACCCGCAAATAGACAAATTTGAGGAACAATTAGTGCTGGATGAACATCCGCAACAGGCACCTGATATTGGCACCAGGTCCAACGGACTGCTGATTGATACAGCTGAGAAAGAAATATGGATTACAACAAGGGCAGGGTTGGTATGTTATGAAATGGCCAACGGAAAAAAATATGATTTCAGCAACCAGCCCGGGAAAAAATTATTTGACAGACAATTTATATCCGCACTGGCAAGATCTCCCGGCGGATTATTCTGGTGTTTTAATAACAGCACAAGGGAAATTATCTTATTTGACCCGGCGAAAAAGGAGATAGTTCGTACAATCGGTGTAAGCCACATTATTCCTGGCGCCGGCGGTGTCAGTTTATATGAAGACAAAAACCACCGCCTCTGGTTCAGCAGCTGGACCGGCGACTGCCTTGTAATTGATTATTTGCACGGCAATAAGATGGAAAAGTTAACGAACCGTGTTGATGATAAAATGTCCATTGCTAACGGTTATTTCACATCGGTACTGGAAGACGAAGACGGCATCCTGTGGTTTGGCACCGTGAGTGGAATTTCGAAGTGTAGCCCGGATAAGAATCTTTACAAAGTCCATTACTTGCGGGATAAAATTCCTGATCTTAAAAACACATCTATTTCTGTGATATCAGAAGATCCTGCAGATAAAACCTGGTGGATGGCCACCATAGACAGGAAGATTATTAATTACTCACCGGCAACCGGTAACTACAGGACCTATATCCCGGATAAAGCAGTGCCGGATAAAAAGAACCAGCTTCCCGGCGGGGTTTTTAATGTTACTCCCGTAGGAAACCTGGTGGTGATTGCTACCGCTACTGGTGCCTGGCAAATAAATAAGACTACTCATACTATTACCCCCTTTGCCTATTATCCTGCAGCGTTCAGCGATTTTACCGGTAAATATGCGACAGCGCTGGGCGACTCGGTTTGTTTTCTTACAGATGGTAAACAAATACTCAGAATCAATTTGCAGACCGGGAAATTTATCCACTATGCTTATCCGGGCTTAGAAAATGAAATGGGCAGTATTGGTTTTATGTTTACTGACAATGAAGGAAGGATATGGGCTAACTCAAATCTTGGAAGAATAGTATATACAACCGCTGATAATCAGCTGGCAACTGTTAAACTGGTAAAAGATGAAGAGAACGAATTCAGCGGGTATTTTAATACCCTTGATCCCGATAATAAAGGAAACATTTGGGTGGTGAGCACCGGTTTCGGCTTGTACAGGTATCATCCATCAACAGGCAAAATAAAATACTGGGATCAGACAATCGGCCTGCTGTCACCCTATATTCAAAAAAATAAAACAGACCGGGATGGCAATGTCTGGTTGCTTACATACAGCAACGTTTCTGTCTTTTTACCTGCTACAAACGATTTTTATCATTTTACCATACCATTTGCCGAGAATACGATTAATTACTTCAACTCAATTAACCGGCTGGAAAACGGTAATATCATAGCTTCCATTTTAAATGAGGTTTTTGAATTTTTTCCCGGCAGAATAAATCTTACACCGGTAAAAAGAAGACCCGAGATAAGCCTGGTAAACGCAAGCGGGAAGGATATCATGATCACACAACAGGAAAAACTATTATTCCAGCCGCAGGAAAATACCCTTCGTTTCAGGTTTGGATTACTAACCGATGCCAGCCAGTTTCCTTATCAATTTGAGTACCGCCTGGAAGGAGCTGAAGAGGGCTGGACAAAATCAGCCGGTATAAATGAAGCCATTTATAATAGCCTGCCAGCCGGCGATTACAAATTCAGGGTTAGGGCAATTGGAATGAATAATCCATGGCATACCGGGGAAGCAGTAGTGAGCTTTACCATTAAAGCTCCTTTTTATAAAACTACCTGGTTCTTTGTTTTAGTTGCCTTGCTGGTTTCAGGAATTTTATTTTTCCTGTACCGCTACCGGATGGCACAAAAAGAAAAACTGATGCTTTTGGAAAACAAGGCGCAGATGCTGGAAAAAGAAAAAGCAATGGTGATGTATGAAAGCCTGAAGCAGCAGCTCAACCCGCACTTCCTCTTTAACTCGCTGACGTCCTTGTCTGGTCTTATTGAAACCAACCAGCAGGTGGCCGGTGATTTTCTTGAACAGATGTCCGGTATATACCGGTATATCCTGAAGAATGGTAATAATGAAACAGTATCATTAAAAGATGAAATTGAATTTGTACAACTGTATATCAACCTGCAGCAAACAAGGTTTAAAAAAGGGCTGCAGGTTAACATCCGTGTACCGGACGAATACCTGCATTATAAAATTGCACCGGTAACCTTGCAAAACCTGATTGAGAATGCCATTAAGCATAATGTAATAGATATTGGCTCACCGCTGGTGGTAGATATATTCATTGAGGGAGACTACCTGGTGGTAAAAAACAACCTGCAAAGAAAGAAGGTGGTAGAAACATCCAATATGAAGGGGCTGGCACAGTTTACTTCTCTTTACCGGTACCTGAGTGAGCTGCCTGTTATCATAGAAGAAACGGAAAGAGAGTTTATAATAAAGATTCCATTGATATAAACAAACAAGCATATGAAAGCGGTAATTATCGAAGATGAAGACATTATTGCGGAAGTGCTGGAAAATAAGATTAAGAAAGTGGCGCCGGATATAGAAGTGATTGGCCGGCTGACCAGCCTGAAGACAGCACGGCGATGGCTGGCCGAAAATGCGGAGCCCGATCTTTTTTTTATGGATATACAGCTAAGTGATGGTGTGAGTTTTGACATTTTCAATGATTTCATCCTGAAAAGCCCTGTAATATTTACAACGGCTTATGATGAATATGCCATCCGTGCTTTTAAAGTAAACGGGGTGGATTATTTATTGAAGCCGGTAAAGGAAACGGAACTGGCTGCTGCTATCGACAAATGCCGGAAACTGGCGGATAAAAAAGAAAGATCAGCTGCAGATATAACTGCGTTAATACAATCTCTTGCCAACCCTTCTGCTGCAACAAAGTACAAGGAGAAATTTATTGTAAACATCCGCAACCAGTGGATGCCGGTGAATACAAAAGATATTGCCTGCTTTACCAAAGAAGTATTAAACTATATCTATCTTTTCAACGGGGAGAAATACATGGTTGACTATGTTACCCTTGATGAAGTGGAAGAGTTGCTGAACCCTGGGCAGTTTTACCGGGCTAACCGTCAATTCATCATAAATATAGATGCTATACAGACAGTAAAGCCGGTTGAAAATTCTAAACTCATTATTCGGTTAAAAGAACCGAATCATAAACTGGAAATAGATATGAGCCGCCTGAAGAGCCCGGAGTTTAAGAAGTGGATGGACCGCTAAGTACACTTGAATGTATAAAGTATACGTTTTATATATCCTAATCTGCAGTTGACCTGTATAAATTTCAGCGCCTTGTTGATCTGGAAGAATTTTGTTGGTTAGAATGAATTTACTCAGGCGCATACAATCTATATTCCTCAATAAAGACAAACAAAAGCAGGCAATGGAGCAGCTGCAATGGCAAAGCTATCTTTTGCAATCAGGAATACCTGCCCGGGCAGAAGTACTTGAGTTGTCCGTAAAAGATTCGGTGCTGCACGACTACCTGGTTGTTTATATGTGGCTGAAATTTAAATACCAGGACAGGGTGATTTATCAACAAGTCGGCACACAGATCAACAGGAAGATGCTTCCGAAAAAAAACCAGCTCATCCACATTAAGTTCCTGCCGGAGAATATTTCACAGGTGCTGGTATTATAGTTTGTTTTTCAGCTTCGCAGTATTTCGGGCTCTTGTTTACAGGAAACTGCCCGGCAAGATGCTATGTTTTGTGGCATTCAATCTTTGATTTCATTACTACTGTCAATACCGGCAGGAACACAAAAATCCTTTGCAGGTACATTTTAATTAAAAAATCAGGCAGGTGGAGCTATAAAACTTTTTTTTGGGTGCTGCTCTTCACAGTTTTACACCGTAATCAAAAATCAAAAAACGAAATCAACAAGTATGAAAAAATTAATCTTAGCAATTATGTCAGCTGCAATTTTTGCATCCTGCAGCAAAGAAAAGACATCAGTGTTGTCTCAGCCAGCACAGGAAAAAAAACTGAAAAGGACTGAGAGAGTTTATAATGGGGGAACACCTGAAACTACAGACTTTACTTACGACAGCCAGGGCCGCCTCCTCACCGAGATTACCAATGATTATTTATATAAATATTCATACCCCGGCAGTAACCAGATAATCGTAACAAAAAATGATAAAACTACAAATACAATAATCGGTACAACTGAGTATTCTGTCAGCGGAGAATCACGGATAACCAATGCCATTATTAAAAATCAGGCAGGCTCGGTCACAACAACTATCGATTTTGCCTATGATGCACAGGGTTATCTTAAAGGGGTCCAATACACATATCCCAACGGTACGGTTCATTATTATGAGTATACAATTATCAACGGTAATTATAGTACGAAAAAGTTTTATGCAGGAGGTATGCTGAGTTCTACTACTGTTTACACAGTGAATACATCACAGCCTTATGTCGAAATATTTACACAGGGTGCATTATTTCCTTCTCCTACCCTGTTTGGTAAGTTAACAAAGAATCCTGTTGTTGAGTTAAAAACAACTGATGCATCGGGTAATGTAACATGGCATACAAAAACCAATTATGAGTTTGATGCTGCCGGTTATGTGACAAAGCAAACAATCAATTTTTTGCACATAGGAACACAAGGCCAGCAAATTTATAGCTACGAATAAATTACCCCGGTAAGGACCTGGAGCATAATAATCTTTAACAGCTGCTATTATGCTGTCTCCATAATTGTTAAAAAAACTATTGTTGTTCTGGCAATAGTTTTTTTTAACAATTGTATTTTTTACTGTGCTCTTTGCCTTTCTTCTTCCGAACCGGTGGTTCTTCTTCTCGACTGCTGGATCTTGTTGCTGCCAAAACGATAAGTAAAGCTGAGATTGGCTACCCTTGTTTCCCGGTAAGCTCTCCAGATCTCTACATAGTTGGCATAAGTGATCGTAGCCCTGGGCAGGTTGGTCCAGAAAATATCGGTGACGTTGAAGCGTACCTGCCCCTTGCCTTTCATAACAGATTTCTGTACCCCGGCACCAAGGCCCCACTGCGGACGCAGTTCCATAAAACCATATTGCCCGCCACTGTTGTAATTGGCATTCAGCTCGGCCGTCCATCCTTTTTTCAGGGTGAAGGTATGGTTGGTCCGCAGGTCAGCTACTACTTTACCATTGTCCAGTGTGGTGACGCCGAGGTTGCCGTTGAAATGATTATAGAAAATATTGGCATTGTTCATCATGTTCCACCATTTGTTGATACGAATAGGCGCTGCTACTGTGAGGCCATAGTAATCGGTGGAAGAAAGGTTGACCGGTATCTGTACAGTGATATTGTCATCAGCCGGGATATTGGGAAACACATCTTTGAACCGGGTGATAACGATATTCTGGCTATTGGTGGTGCGGCTGTAGCCGAGAGTGAAGTTGATATTCTTCATAGTATAACTGAGCTCATAACTCCAGGTAAACTGTGGCAGCAGAGAAGGGTTGCCGGTGGAGTAAGTGGTTACATCAATGAGGAACAGGAACGGGTTAAGCTGTGAATAGTTGGGCCTGTCTATCCGGCGGCTTACCGATAAACCGAGTGAATGATTTTCTTTCAGCTTATAACTGAAGAAAGCACTCGGGAACAACTGGGTGTAAGAAGAATCCCAGCGGATATCACCTTTCACCTGCCTGGTTTTTACATTGGTATTCTCCGCCCGCAGGCCCAGCTGCATATCCCACTTCTTAAAATTCTTTTTGTAGATGAGATAACCGGCATTGATGTTTTCATCATAGTAAAAATGATTGGTCTTGTTCACATCATCCACTGCAGTACCGCTGCTCATGTCGAAGAAACGGGCATCGTTGTCGGCGTTTACCAAACTTGTTTTGAAACCGGCTTCCAGTTTTGCATTCTTTTTTAAAGGGTGTACATAATCAGCTTTGGCGGTTGCCAGCTTTAGTTTACCCAGCTGGAAACCATCGAGTATATAATCGGGTTGCATAGGCGTGCCGTTCAGGTTGTAATACTGTGTGGCCACCCTTGATGCATTGTCGGCATGGAAATAACCATAGTCAATATCGGCAGTCAATTCTTTGCCGGTACTGTCGAATGTATGTTTGATGTTGAAGTTGGCCACCATATTCTTGTTCTCGTTGCGGTTGGTGGTTTGTGTATTAAAGTTGAAAACAGGCTGTTTGTTCTCATCAATCACCACTGAGCTGTTATTGTTCCTCGGACGGATGACATTGAAGTTGCTGTTAACCACAAAACCGAGCACTGTTTTTTTATTGGGAAAGAAATCAGCGCCGAAGCGAAGGCTGTGCAGGTCGAGCGGAATCTTGGTATAGTTATCTTTTTTATCCTGTCCGGTAAACACACCCAGTGCTGTAAAAAAGTTGCGGTCAAGAATAAGATGGTTCAGGTTCATGCGGTAGGCATAGTTGTAACCGCCAAAGAGATTGGCCTTTTTGGTTCTTGTATTGAAATTGATGCTGCCGTTGGCTTTGGGATAAACACCCTGTCCGTAGCCGGCGGATACAGAACCATTGGTGCCGAAGCGCTGGTCTTTCTTCATACGGATATCAATGATACCGGCATTGCCCGCTGCATCATACTTGCTCGAAGGGTTGGTGATGAGTTCGATACGGTCAATGGCATTGGAAGGAAGGCTGCGCAGGTAATTCACCAGGTCGGCACCGCTCATGGGCGATGGCTTTCCGTCAATCATGATGATAACACCGGCCCGGCCCCGCATACTGATATTGTCATTGGGATCGATCAATACACCGGGTGAACGTTCCAGTACGTCAAAGGCAGAACTGCCGGCATTTACCACACTGTTCTCTACGTTCACGATGATACGGTCATTGAGCCGTTGAATAAAAGGTTTGCGGCCGGTAACCTGTACAGATTGTAATTCTTTGGCAGCCACTTTTAGTTTCAGGTCGGCAGCAGCCACAGAGGAACTGCTGAGTGTAATGATGCCGGAAAATGTTCGCTGATAAGAAGCGGCTGAAGTACGAATGATATAATCGCCGTAGGGTACAGTAATAAATTCCAGCTGACCGTTTTTATCGGAGAGTGCTGTTTTAACCAGTGAGGAATCTTTACTGCGCAAAAGCTCAGCTGTAATGCCTTCCAGGGGTTTGTTCTGTTCATCCGTCACTTTACCGGTTATCGTTCCCCGTTGGGTGCTTTGGGCAGCGGCTGTCAGTGTTGCCATCAATACCAATGCTGTCATGAATCGTCTCATAAAAATAGGTTTCAGCAAAAATGGTTCTTTGACGAATTATTTCGTAGGGCATTATGATAAGCTAACAGCAGGGAGGATAAGTGGAGTTAAGCAACGTTAATGTCTTTTATGAAAGGTGAATAGTGCTGATGAAAATCATACGGATAACGATTGCAGGGATTTGGTTTTGCCTGAACGCTGAATCTACCTTTAGTAAAGGGAATGAGTGAGTATTAAAGAAACAAATAAAAATAAATGAGATGAAAAAGATACTGGCTACAGGATTCCTGATGCTGCTGCTAACGGCCTGCAACAGCGACAAGAAAAAAGATACCGGGGATAAAGGCCCTGCCGTTGTTACCGGGAAAACGGAAGCAACACCGATAGGTACCTACGTCACCAAAGAAGATGGCAAGCAAATGGAATTTACCCTGCAGGCTGATGGAAAGGGATTTGAAATATATGGTACGGAAAAAAGGCCTTTCACATGGGAGTCAAGAGTGGGCAAAATATTTTTCCGCTACGATGGAGAAGCCACTGAATTTGAGCTGCCGCTGGATGCTGCCAAAGGGGAGATCCGTTACGGGGCATTGCTTTATAAGAAACAATAGTTGCCAATTATTTCACTGCAGCATTAATGGCTGCTTTAATACTTATATATGATACATCATAGCACAAAATGGCTGATGATGGTGCTGTTGTCACTGGCAGTATTAGCCTTCGCAATAGTAGTACTGAGCTTCCGCACAAACAAGGAACTTCCTCAGGGAGTGGTAGCCTACACTAAATCAGTTACCAATATCACCAGCATGACGGCGAACTGTAATTACCGCATCACCGTATTGGACCCGGGCAAAGTAAAAGGACATGGTGTTTGTGTTTCCAGCCGTGATAAACCGCTGATCACACATATGAACTTTCCTTCTGCTGCGCCGGCGCAAAGGGCAGCAGATTATATGGTAAAGATCACCGGGTTAAAACCCTTATCTACAATGTATGCACGGTCTTATGTAAAAGTGGATACCGGTGTAGTATATGGCAATGTGGTGAAGTTTGTGACATTACGGGTGGAGAAATAAATGGATCATCATAAAGACCAGTCTGCCGAAATATTCTCATTCCGGGAAGTGGGTTTTTGTAAACCGTTGGTGAGTTCTTGTACCCTTTCACCAACGATCTTTTTCAGTTCGCTGATCTTCATCGAAGGATATTTGTTCATGGCTTCGAGAATACTGTAAGTAAAGACACCATTTTTCAAATCTCCTCTTTCCAATGCAAACTGGTTGCCGGCAGCAGCGGAGATAATAGTGGCACCGGTGCTTTTACCTACATTGACAAACAGTGACTGCATCAATTCAAAACTGTTTTTCAGGCCAACATGCTGCTGTTGTTGGGGCTGATCAATAATGATACCTTTTGACAAGCCGAGTGAATCAGCGGTTTTATTCATGACCAGCATTTCTTCTTTGTCAACCTCACCGCTGTGACAGGCATCGATGAGCATCAGTTTTTTTCTTGCCGGAATATTATCCAGTAGATTTTCAAATTCCTCGTAAGGCAAACCGTTTTCTTCGGGATTACTGAAGCTGACATTGTAAGTTGAAAGGTAGTAGTCTAAATCTTTGCTCAACAGGCCATGACCGGAGTAAGCCACGATTACCTTATCATTTTCGTTGCTTTGCTTTAGCTTGTCTTTCAGCCTGGTGACAGCGGATGCCGTTACCTGGCTATTGAATAAAGTGTCAATGCTGATCCTGCTGCCGTATTTCTTTTTGAATGTTTCTGCCAGGTTGCGGATATCCTTAACACTGTATTTCAGGTTGTATTCACTCTCCCTGAATTCATCAATACCGATACCGATGAAGTACAGTTTTTCGCCGACAGCTGCTGCCGGCTGGTAAAATACCGGTTTGGGTTTGCGGTAGCTTTCCATTCCGTTGCTGTTCATTACAGAGGCAGTAATGTTATTTTCTCCCGGTGCCAGTGTAATGCTGATGGTGGTATCCAGCGTTTTGCTCTTTCGGTGGCGAAGATCAATTCCTTTTTTTCCAAAGAAGGGAACATCATTGATAAACACATGCAGGCGATCAAGCACCCTGTCTTCATCACTGGCTTTGATCCGGAGCTGTAAACGGTTGTTGTTTTGCAAATAGGAAATGGCAGCACTGTTTGTCAGTTCGGCTACCGGTACTTTGTAACTCTGGTTGAAGGCGGCTGTATCAATACCCAGGCGCTTTATCCTTTTATCATAAGCCCGGCGGTAAGAACGGATCAGGGCAGTGTCATCATTGCCAATATACTCCAGCACTTTGTCGGGCCGGTTGTATTTAATGTCGAGCTGATCGAAGGTGATGATATCGTTCTCCTTTGTTACATAATGCAGCATGCGGGCAGCGCCGGGGGTACACATATAATAGCCATCCGGTGTACGGGTGAAATAGCCTGCACTGTCAATGGTATAAAAAGTGTAAAGCGGCTTTAATGTGTGGGCATCCCATACAAAATGAGCACCGGGAGTAAAACTCAGCAGGTATTTTTCAGGCCAGCTTTTTCCGGTATTTACAGCAGACAGCTCTCCGGTCAGTTCTTTTATTTTTTTGCCCGTATGAATATCAAACACCATTGTACGGCTTTCTTCTTCGGCAATGAACAGCTCTTGTTCATTCTTTCCAAAGCGGATCACAACAGGAAAAAAATCAAGGTTCCTGATACTCGAAACGGTTTTTCCTGTTTTACGATGGATGATGTAAATAACAGATCCCTCATCCAGCTGTGGCGCTGTATAATTTTTTTCAGCAGTGTGCACCAGCAGGTAATCGCCGCTGCTGCTGACAAGGGCCATGATTACCGGTTGAGCAAAATGCTGTTTCCCAACTATTCGTTTACCGGTAATATCGATAGTAGCTACTGAGCTGTCCTGCAGCCCGATTGTTAGCAACCGGCGGTTGTTGTCGAAGAACTGCTGTGGCTTATGCAGCAGGCGGGTGCGGTAGGTGTAACGATTACTGTCAACCCGGCTTTTGATTATCAGTTCACCTTTGTCATTGTTCAATGCCAGCAAAGAATCATCACCGGAAACGATATAGTTGTACCGGTACCTGAAATTATTACCCTGCCATGCCTGATCGGCGGCAGTATTATTTTTTGTTACAGCAAAAGAATCGAGTGAAACGGTAACAAACTGTTCTTCTTCACTGTCTGTATTGCCCAGCAAAGCATGGTACTGCCGTTGAGTGTCTGAAAGACGGATCATATCCATGCTTTCTTCGCTAATGACTCCCGGTGCAGGCGGCCAGCGGTCGGTATTAACGCTGCCAACAATGTATTGCAGCCTCAGTTCCGGAAGATTCCATACGTAATATCGAGGAGGCCGTCCTGCGTTTCTGGTATATGTCAGCAGATGACCTGCATCTGCTGACATATACATTACAGGGGAGTTGTAGCCTGAAACAGCCCTTTCAAAATTTCCCTTCAACTGGCCGGTCTTTGGGTTCCAGATCTTGATTTGTCCGCCGTACCTTGAATGAGTGGCCGCTACGGAACCGTCGGCAGCAATGATGCTGCCGGTGATATTGTAGGCAGCGCCTTCCAGCCAGCGGCTTTCTTTTGTGGCAAGATCAAAATAACGGGCCCTGTTTCCGTCGAGCAGACCAATGTAGTTCGTCTTGCCAAACACAAATCCTTTTTCCCATGGCTGAATACCGGTTCGCCATTCCTCCTTTCCGGCCTTCAGGTTGTAAATGACCAGCTGGTGGTTCTCTTTGCTGTAAGCATTCATATTGCCGTAAGCCAGTAAACCTGTTTTTTTATCGAAACAATATTCCGGCATCCCGTATACATCTGCACTGTCCGGGAAACGGTGTATAACTGCTCCGTTTACAGTATTGAATAGTTGTAATGGCTGTATGTTGTTTTCCCGGTCATACTTTACTCCTAAAATGAATGAAGCATCAAGGGCAGTAAGATTACTGAATTCAGGAAGGTTGATTTTGGCGGTGGATAGTTTTTTCCCGGTAGTATGATTATACACTTCCACTGTTCTGGAATAATAGATGATTACCAGTTTATCATCGTCTGCCAGCAGCGACCGGATATCATCTCCGCTTCCATACTGGCGCAGATCAGCATGCGACAGGTAATTTCTTTCTATCACCTTATTATTCCGGATGAAAAAGATCTTAGGGGCTGTGGCAGCAAAACCTGCCATCACTGTTTCACCGGCCGAACCATCTGCTGCAGCACTGTCAATGATTTTACCATTGGCAACAGACATTATTAATAACTTATCTTCTTTCCAGACAGCTAAATATTTTCCGTCCGGCGACAAATGATAATCCATGAAAGCAAAATCAGCCGCTTTTATTTCATACAATAACTGGCCTGTGGCCGTTTTCCATCCCTTCAAGGAAGAAGATCCGCCGGAGATGATATATTCACCGCCTCCGGCAAAAGCAGCATTGGCCGAATAATTATCGGCCGGTAATGTATAAACCAGCTTTCCTGTTTCCGTATGCCACAATTTTACCTGCCCGTCCCGGGCGCCGGTCAATATAAATCTATTATCAGGACTGAATTGAATACTGTTAACCAGGCTTTCATTTTCTTTTGCATCGAGGTGACCGGTTTGTAACACCAGTGTGGGTTCCTGGGCATTGATAATACCCTGGCAGAAGAAGATAAAAGAACAAACAATAACAATTGTATTGCGTAGCGGAGATGACATCATTGGTTTTTGTAATTCATAGGGTCAAAAAAGCTGACCACTGCACTAAGTTCGTTAAACTAACATGAAAAAAGCTACCATGCAGAGGGTATTAGCGGACGATTACTTCATCAATAAATAAATGACTGGGCGAGCCGGCGCTTTCATGCCAGGCAGGTAATGAACCGCCATTTACCGCCCTTACTTTTA
>ERZ761602.4384-NODE-4384-length-18278-cov-3.457773_pt1 | contig 18278 bp, 14 predicted proteins | sample MGYA00512165_ERZ761602 | MGnify/ENA primary metagenome ERZ761602 (study PRJEB28899, sample SAMN02445085) | bioreactor sludge metagenome | biome: EBPR sludge; isolation source: Thorneside wastewater treatment plant | place: Australia: Brisbane, Thorneside... | reverse complement strand
TTGTCGATGCGCGGCTTGTAGTACATGCCCTCGAGATGGGCGGCGGTTACCAGACGTACGAGGTTCTGGTAACCGGTCTCATCCTTCGCGAGCAGGACGAGGTGATGATACTTGTCGCGGCCGCTGGCGTGTTCCTGAGCCTTCTTTTCGAGCCGCGAGCCGGGAGCCACGTACACCTCGCAGCCGATGATCGGCTTTATGCCGGCCTTCATCGCCGCCTGATAAAACTCGATTGCGCCAAAGAGCACGCCGTGATCCGTGAGGGCCATCGCTGGGAAGCGCAGCTCGCGGGCGCGCTCCATGAGGCGGTCGAGCCGGCAGGCGCCGTCGAGCAGCGAATACTCCGTGTGGAGATGGAGGTGGACGAATTCGGAATGGCCGGACATCGCGGGAGAATTTCGGGTGTGGACGGGGGCTTGTCGAGGCGTTCACCGCCGGTTGTGGATGCGGCGTGAATAACTCGCCACCCGATGCACCGCTTGTTTCGAGGCGTGCCCACATTTCCAAGTTGGCATTCCCCGCGAGTTCTCGATAACGTTCGCGGCGTGATCGGCTTCCTGCGGATTGTGGGCGTGATGAATGCCGCCGTGTGGTTGGGCTCGGCGATCTTCTTCAACTTCCTGATCGCCCCGCTGTTTTCCAGCCCGGAGGCGCTTTCGGTGTTGACCTGGAAGTTCAGTGGCTGGCTCGCGCAAGGCGCGATGGAGAAGCATTTTCAGCTCAATCTCTGGTGCGCCGGCATTGCGTTGCTGCACCTGGTGGCGGAATGCGTTTATCTCGGGCGGCCGCTCTCGCGGTTTCACCTGTTTCTGCTGGCGGGCCTGCTCTGCCTGACGCTGCTTGGGAATTTCTGGCTGCAACCCCGGCTCGAGAAGCTGCATGTCACGCGCTACCACCAGCGGAGCACGCCGCTGGAGGTCCAGCAGGCGACGCGGGGCTACAACGCCTGGAACGGCGTCACCCAGTTCCTCAACTACCTGACGCTGGCGGGCATCATGGTTTATCTCTGGCAGGTGACGGGATTGAACTCCCAGTCGCGATTCGGGTCAAAGTTCCGCAGTTGACAATCGTGCCGAACGATTGACTGTGGCATAAGAACCAGAGCGCCCACGGGGGCGCAGCGGAGCACCCGATCATGTTTGGAAAACCTCGCACCTATGGCAACCGGGAGTTCGAGCAACGCCGTCCGCCCGTCAACGAAACCGTAATCTGCTCCGAGCGGATTCAGATCGAGCGCAAGTCGTTCCAGTTCACGCTCAAGGAAAATCCGCGCGGCCGCTTCCTGCGGATCACCGAGGATGTGGGCGGCCGCCGCGACAGCATCATCGTCCCGGCAACCGGACTCGATGACTTTTGCAAGGTGCTGGGCGACGTGGTGAAAAGCGCCGGCGACCTCCCCCCGCCGCCGGAGCCGGAGAACCCGGTGGACGCCTGACCCGAATCGAAATTCGCCACGCTTGCCGGCCCGCCCGTTTCCCGTAGAGTCCCGCGGCAAGCGTGCCGATCCTCAAATTCATTTCGCTCGCCGCCGCGCTCGTCGCCGGAGCCGCCGCCTTGGCTGTGCTCTTGCGGGCGCGCAGTTCGCTCGCCGGCCGCCTGTTTGCGGTCGGCATGTTGCTGTTGGGGGCGGAAGCGGCGCTGAAGTTCCTGTCCTTCCGCCAGGAACTGCTCGGGGAAATACGACTCGGCGAGATGCTTTACTGGCAGCGACTGCGCTTCGTGCCGCTGTCCTTGGTGCCCGCCGTGTGGGTGGCTTTCAGTTTGGTTTATTCGCGAGGTAACTATTCCGAGTATCTTGCCCGTTGGCGCAACGCCTTGCTCGCCTTGGCTATTCTCCCGCCGTTGCTGCTCGCCGTGGGGAGTCAGTCATTGGTGAGCGCCACCCTGGAGGCGACCGAGGCGGCCTTCTGGAGCCTCGATCTGGGTTGGGCCGCGCAGGCCATTCAGTTCGCGCTGGTCATCACGGCGGTGCTGGTGCTGATGAATCTGGAGCAAACCTTTCGCTCCTCCGTGGGTACGCAGCGCTGGCGGCTGAAGTTTGTCATTCTCGGGCTGGGAGCGCTCTTCGGTGCGCGCGTCTATACAGCCAGCCAGGCGCTGCTTTTCCGGGAGGTCATCGAGCATATGAGCCTGCTCAACAGCGTCGCCCTGATCGTAGCCTGCGTCCTGGTGGCCATCTCGCTGTCCCGAACGGGCGGGTTCTCCATCGACATTTATCCTTCGCAGACCGCGTTGCACCGGTCGGTGGTCGTGATGGTTGTGGGCGCTTACCTGGTGGTGGTGGGCCTGCTGGCCAAGCTGGCGAACTGGCTCGGCAGCGCCTCGGGTTTCGATTTTCAGTTCAACGCGCTCATTGTCTTTTTCGCGCTCGTGCTGCTGGCATTGGGGTTGATGTCCGATCAACTCCGGGAACGCTCGCGTGCTTGGCTGAACCGGCATTTTCGGCGACCCCATTACGACTATCGCCAGGTGTGGAACGGATTCACCACCGCCACCGCGGGTCATGCCACGGAACCGGCCGCTTGCGCCGCGCTGGCCAAATGGGTTTCGCAGACGCTCAGTGCATTGTCCGTTTCCGTATGGGTGCTGGAGGAAGGCCGCCAGGAACTGGGGCTCGCCGGCACGACACTCGATCCGGACCAGCTATCCGCCTCCGTCGTTCGGGAAAAAGCGGGTGACTGGTCGGCCGTCATCAAAAGTGTAGGCAGCTTGACGCAGACGACCAATCTGGATGTGGAGAGCACGCCGCTCACTTCCGCCCTGCTTCATCTGCAACCCCGGGTGTTTCCCAATGGCGGCGCGCGGCTGGCGGTGCCGCTGGCGAGCGGCGAAGGTTCCCTCGGCGTCATGGTGGTGGGTGACCGGATCAGCGGCGTGCCCTTCACGAGCGAGGACAAGGAACTGCTCCAGATCGTGGCCGCGCAGGCCGCCGGTTTGCTACGGGCCATCCGCCTGTCCCGACGCTTGCTCGAGACGCGGGAGATGGAAGCCTTTCAGAGCATGTCCACGTTCTTTGTTCACGACCTGAAGAACACCGCCTCCAGCCTGTCGCTGATGCTGCAGAATCTGCCCCGGCACTTCGACAACCCGGAGTTTCGCGAGGACGCCCTCCGCTCGATCCGCAAGAGCGTCGAGCGCATCAATCAGATGATCGAGTCGTTGTCCGCGTTGCGCCGCAAACTGGTCGTCGAGCCGCGCCCCGGTGATCTGGCGGACTTGCGTCCGCACGCCGAGCAACTGGCCCGCGAGCGGGGCCTCGACTTACAGGCTGATTTTCAGCCCGCCGGTCCGGTCCGGATGGATCGCGCCCAGCTTGAACGCGTGCTCACCAATCTGATCGTGAACGCCCACCAGGCCTCGGCGGATGGACAACCCGTCATCATTCGCACGACGACTGACAACGGCTCCGCCCGGTTGACCGTGGAAGACCGGGGCTGCGGCATGACCGCGGACTTTTTGGAGCGGCAATTGTTTCGCCCGTTTCAAACCACCAAGCAGACCGGCACCGGGATTGGCCTTTACCACTGCAAGCTGATTGTCGATGCTCACGGCGGCCGGATGGAAGTGCAGAGCCAGCCGGGGCAAGGGACCCGCATCAGCATGGTTTTACCCCTGAACGATTCACCGGATGAAGCCCGCCGTATTGATCGTCGATGACGACGAAGAAATCCGCACCCAGATGCGCTGGGCGTTGGCGGATGATTATGAACTGACGCTGGCCGACAGCCGCGAGAGCGCGGTGCGCGCGTTCAAGGAGCGCCGGCCGGGCGTCGTGCTGCTGGATCTGGGGCTGCCGCCCAATCCCACCACCACCACCGAGGGCATGGCGATTCTGGGGGAGATTCTGGCCGAGCAACCCACCACGCAGGTGCTCGTCATCACCGGCCAGGCGGATCGGGAACATGCGGTGCGGGCCATCGCCGCCGGGGCCAAGGATTTCCTGCCCAAACCCGTGCAGATGGAAGAGCTCAAGATTCTCCTGCGACGGGCCAGCGTGGTGGCGGACTTGAGACAAGCCCACCGGATCGAGGCGGTGGAATCCGCGGCGGGGGGAGGTTTCGCGGGCCTGGTAGGCACCAGTCCGGCAATGCGGAAAGTTTACAACTTCATCACCAAAATCGCCGCCACGGACGCGCCGGTGCTCATCCTGGGCGAGAGCGGCACCGGCAAGGAAGTGGTTGCCAGCGCGATTCACTTGCAAAGCCCCCGGCGCGAGAAGCCATTCGTGGCGATCAATTGCGGCGCGATTCCCGAGGCGCTGCTCGAAAGCGAGCTGTTCGGCCACGAAAAAGGCTCCTTCACCGGTGCCCACGCACAGCGCAAAGGGCGCGTGGAACTGGCCGAGGGCGGCACGCTCTTTCTGGATGAGATTGGCGAAATGCCCCTGCCGCTCCAGGTCAAACTGCTGCGCTTTCTCCAGGAACGGAAGATTGAGCGGGTGGGCGGCCGGGTTTCCATCAGTGTGGATGTCCGCATCATCGCCGCCACCAATCAGGACCTGGCCCGGAGCATCACCGTCGGTAAATTTCGCGAAGACCTCTTCTACCGGTTGAACGTGGTGAATATCACGCTGCCGCCGCTGAAAGACCGTCCGGGCGATGTGCAGTTGCTGGCGCAGTCCTTCATCGAGCAGTTCGCCCGTGAACACGGCAAGGCCGCCCCGAAGTTCACCCTGCCGGCGCAGCGGGCATTGGAGCACCACGACTGGCCCGGCAACGTGCGCGAGTTGCAAAACCGAGTCCGGCGCGCGTTCATCATGCACGAGGGCGCGAGCATCCAGCCCGAGGATCTGGAACTGGCGGACACCGCGCCCAAGGAGACGGGCAAACCGCTGAAGGAAGCGCGCGAAGAACTCGAACGAACCATGGTGGCGGACGCCCTGCGCCGCAATCAGGGCAAGATCAGCCACGCCGCCGCCGAGTTGGGCGTCAGCCGCCCGACCCTTTACGAGCTGATCGAAAAACTTGGCCTCAAGAACGAGGAGCGCCCGTAGTCCGGGGTGTCTCTCATTTCAGGGCGTCCACCACCGTGTTGATGTTGTGGCGGATCCAGCCCTCGTAGGTGCCCAGGTCGTACGTATGCCCGCCGGCGGTTTCCTTTTTGCCGGGTTCACCCAGCGCATCGGAGAAGAGCTCGCCACCGATCCGCGCGCCCGAGTCCCGGCTGATGCGTTCAATTGTCGCGGGTGAAACACTGCTCTCAATGAAGATTGCCTTCACCTGGCGCTCCTTGATGAAATCCACGATGCGCGTGATGTCCGCCAACCCGGCCTCGGTCACCGTCGAGATGCCCTGCACGCCCACCACTTCCAAGCCAAACGCGCGGCCGAAATAGTTGAAGGCATCATGGCTGGTGATCAGGACGCGGCGGTCGGCGGGCAGTTCATTTGCCCGGGACTTCGCCCAGGCCGCCAGCGCGGCGTATTCCTGTTTCAATGCGGCCCCGCGTTGCTCGTAGCCCGCGCGTCCCAGGGGATCGTTTTCAACGAGTGCGTCGATGACGGTGTCCACGCAGGCCGACCACAACGCGGGATCGCCCCAGACGTGCGGGTCCCAATGCCCCTCAAACGCGGCCGGCTCGAGCAGCCGGTCCTCCGGCACCGATTCGGTGACGGCGTAAACTTTCTTCCCGCGCCGGGCCATCTTCGCGAACAAGTCGCCCATGCGACCCTCCAGCATCAGGCCGGAATAGAAAATCACCTGCGCGCGGCCCACGCGGGTGACGTCGTTCGCGGAGGGTTTGTAGAGGTGCGGGTCCACGCCGGGGCCCATGAGGCCCACGACTTCCGTTCGATTACCGCCCACGCGCCGGACCAGGTCGGTGACCATCGTGGTGGTGGTCACGACGGGTAACTTGTCCGCGGCCAGGGCGGGTTCGGCGATGAGCACGGCAAGCGCAGCGAGACAGATGGGGCGGATGATTTTCATAAGCTTGTTCGGCCGGCCAGGCGGCGGTTCGCAGATATTGCTAACACAGACAGAGATTGGTGCAAGTGAATAAATTAGCCTCGCCTATTATATTGGTTGCGGTTCGCTGGATTGGGTCAGGAGGCGGTTCGGCGGCACGAAATGCCGGACGCTCGGCTGGCAACTTCCACACGCGGCAATGAAGCGTTTGGCGTTGCCACCCGTCTGAACGCAACTCATTGTTTTGCGAACCCAGTTCCATCAATTCACATTCCATTTGTCATGAACTTCCATCTCTCATCCCCTTCCCGTCAGGCTGTCTTGCTGGCGTGCCTCGGCATGACCACCACTTTCGCCAACACCGCCGAGATTCCGGAAGGCATCTGGGTGCGTGACGGCTATCAACTCACGGTCGCCGTGGATGCCATCAAGACCCCGCGATTTCTCGCCTACGGCCCCGGCAACACGCTGTTTGTCAGCGTGCCCAAGGAGGGCAGGATCATGGCCGGCAAGGACCCCGACGGCGACGGCCTTTACGAAACCCTGACGCCCTTTGTCGAAGGCAAGGACCCCGGCACGATCCTGCAGGGGATGCAATGGCACGATGGCTGGCTGTGGTTCGCGCAGTTGAACGCCATCTCCAAGGCGCGCGATACGAACGGCGACGGCAAGGCGGATGAAGAAGTCCAGGTGCTCGGTCCCGAGCAGCTACCCACCGGTTCGCGCGGCGGGCACATGTGGCGGGCGTTGCTGATTCACAAGGGCCGCATTTACACCCACGTCGGCGACCAGTCCAACGCCACCGACGAACCGGTCGAAGCCTCGGAGCGGAAGATCATCTGGTCGTTTGCGCTGGATGGCTCGGACAAGAAGCTCTTTGCCTCGGGGGTGCGCAACACCGAGAAGTTTGCCGTACGACCGGGCACCGACGAGATCTGGGGCGTGGACCACGACATCGACATGTTCGCCACCAAGCTCGAGGCGGGCAAGAACGCGGGCCAACCCATTACCGACCACAATCCACCCGCGGAGCTGAATCACTACGTCGAGGGCGGCTTCTACGGCCATCCGTGGCTCGTGGGGAAAAACCAGCCCAACCTGAACTTTCTCGATCACCCGAAGCTGATCGAATACGCAAGCAAGGCCACGATTCCCGCGTGGTTGATGCCCGCGCATTGCTCGGCCAACGCGCTATTTTTCTACACCGGCGACGCCATTCCCGGCGCGCATGGCGACGCTTTCGTGGCGCAACGCGGCGGTTGGAACGCCACCGAGAAGGTGGGCTACCGGTTGTCCCGCATCCTCTTCGAGGACGGTCGTCCGTACGGCGAGCAGGCGATGGTGCGCTTCCTGAAAGGCGATGAAGTGCTCGGCCGCCCCGCCGACTGCGCGCAGGCCCCCGACGGCTCGATCCTCATCAGCGACGACACCGGTGGCAAAGTTTACCGGCTGAAATACGTGGGGAAGTGAGGGCGGGGAAAATTCAGCGCTGGAAGACGGTTTGTCCCTGCGGAGTCCGGCTTGTGGCCGCGCCTTTTGGGGCAGCCGGGTGCTTTGGTAAAAATGGTTAAAGATGCGCCGCCTCACCCTGCGGCGTTCTTGAACAGGTTCTCAGAATTCCACCGCCCCGCGATCTGAAATCAACCAGGCGGCAATGGCTCCCCTGAGGTGCGGCACGCCGTCAATCTCGACGAGTGCCACCTCCAGCGTTCCCAGTAGATTGCCGAGCGCGAGAAACCCCGGCCGGCCGGCCTCGATAATTCCAGACCAAGCCATGACCTGGCTCCGGTGGAGCTTGAGCCGTCGTTCCCGGGCCAACAGCTCCCGATCAATGCTGAAGGAGAACCACACGGTGCGTCCGGAAGCCGGCTCCTGGGTTGCGAGCCATAATCTGACATCGTCGAACCAGGCGGGATTCGGGGAGGCGTAGCCGGCGGTGCCGCCCACAAGCGGATATTTGACGGGCTCTCCCCGCCAGACGAAGCGCAGTGCATCGGTTTTCAACAGCGTGGGCCGGGAAGGGTCAAAGCGGCCGAACGGCAGCAGGAAGTTGCTCTGCATTGAGCCAGCCCAGGAGGGTGGAACGCTTTGAACCGGCGGCACGTATTCCGGCAGCGTTACGAGCCACTTCGCGGGGGGCGTCCTTAACTCCGCTTCGATCTGGGGAGCCACACTCCGAATATAGTCCTTGAGATGGGCAATCGCTTGATCAAACTCCCGCCCCGGCAGGTGGACATGGGGCCGTACCAGAGCGGTCGCCCGGTTGACGGCCATCAGCAACGCTGTTTCATCCCACCAATCCGCCAGTTGCTTCGCCACCAGGTCGAGGTACCGCTGACGCCAGACTGGATGGCTGTAGAGGGCGGCGCAGAGCCGGCCCTTGGCCTGGATGAGCTTCGGGGCGCTTTCAGCAATGGTGGGGTTGAAGTGGGCAAAGGCCCCATCCGTCCCCCACGGTAGGAACTGCAAAAGCCCGGTCTCGGGATGCTGGTGAACAAAAAAATTATTTCGGTTTCCGGCATACCCGTCCTTGAGGCCCAGCATCATTTCGGTGACCCAATACTTCAGGAACTGGTCCAGATCGACAACCCCCGCCAGCGCCGCCACGTCTGCCGCCGGCACGTCTTCGAGCAGTCGGGCCAGCTCCCGCAGAGAGGATCGGTCGGCGGCGGGCATGCCGGCCTTGGCCTCGAACCGCTCCACCGCCCCGGGCTGGAAATCGAGCCGCGTGCTTTCGTAAAGCTGGCCCGCGGACGTGCCGAAACGGTCACTCAGGAAGCCGGATCCGATCGGTTCAACATTGGAGTAAACGCCGAGAAATTTTCCATTCAGATACACCCGCGCGAGATTGCAACGCGGAGCCGCCAGCCCGGCCCGGCGAAACCACTCGTAGGCAAGCTGCTGCCGTATTTGGGCGGGATCCGTCAGGTTGTTGTTCAGGGTCAACTCGCGGAGGCCAAGGTACGCCTGCTCCTTCACGTAATTGTCGAACTTCAATTTGAGCGCCGGCCGCTGGGCGGAAAGTGAACCCAGGAAACCCTTCTTCCGGACGCCCACGTTGTCGCAGCGAACCCCGTTGATGACGACGTTCGCTCGTTGATGCTCGTAATCGGACCGGACGATCACCCACCTGCCATCGACCAACTGCGGCTCGTCTCCACGCCAGGAGTAGCGCACCTGGTCCCAGGCTGCCTCCTCCATGAACAACTCGACCTTTATCAGGTTGGTCACGGCATACAACTGCTCGACGGACTGGATGACCGGTGGGGCGGGCCCGGCCGCTGGCGGCTCATTGGCTGCGCCACCCGGGTCACCCGGCTTCCGTGCGGCCTGGCTCAAGTCTTGGCTCGCAAGGATGCCGGGAAACGCAAGTGCGGCCAAGAAGCCCACCAAGTAAATGTTCCTGGTCATTGTCGGTAGGTCCGGCAGCGGATTACATGCCCAATCAGTTGATAGTGGGTGACGAGTAAAGCCCCCCTGCTTGCTGGGGGCAACACTCCCTGCCGCTCACCGCAACGTCAGCAACAGGATCAGCGCGCCGAGCGCGATGCGATACCAGCCGAAGCCCACGAACGTGTGCGACTGCACGAACTTCAGCAGCCACTTCACCACCACGAAAGCGGTCACGGCGGAAACGATGGTGCCGAGGATGACCAGGCTCCACGGGGTTTCCATCGGGCCACCATCCTTCAAGGCCTTGGCCGCTTCGTAGGCCCCAGCCCCCACGAGCGTGGGAATGCCGAGCAGAAAGGAAAACTCCGTCGCCGCCGGGCGGGCGAGGCCCAGCGCCATGATCGTCAGGATGGTCGCGCCCGAACGGGAGGTGCCGGGACAAGCGCCCGCCACGAGCTGCGCGACGCCGGCCGCAATGGCGATGCCCCACGTGATCTGTTCGGACAAGGGCCGGCCTTTCAGCCATTTCTCGATCAAAATGATCGCCACGCCGCCGATGACCGTGGCCAGCAGCACCGGCCAGGCGGTTTCCGGGAGCTCCCAGTCCAGTGCTTTGAGTGCGAAGCCGCCGCCGGCGGTGACCCCAAACGCAACGCCGAGCTTGAGGAGGTAATCCATGACCTCGGGTTTGCGCCATTCGAACGCGAACTGCCGCATGCGTTTTGCGAAGACGAGGATGACCGCCAGCACGGCGCCGGACTGGATGCCGACGTTGAACAAATCCGACTGTGCGGGCAGCCAGCCGTTGTTCTGCACGAGGAGCAGATGACCGGTCGAAGAGACGGGCAAAAACTCCGTCACACCTTCGATGATCCCGAGAATGATGACCGCCAGCCAGTCCGACATGCGCCGGTTAGACGCGAAAACGACGGCTCACTCAAGCGACAAATGCCGGCAGCTCACCGGAGTCTGCCCAAATTGCGCCAACGAACGCACAGGACCACACACGCACCCTCAGGGGCGTGAGTCCCTCGTGTCACCTCGGACCGGACTTGTGACTGCGTGGCTGGTTGCCGCGTTCGGGTCGGTTTCCCGTGGCGCGGGGGGCGGAGCGGCGGGGTTCCTCGCGACGGATTTCCGAGCGTCCGGGTTTGGCGGCGGCAGGTTTGCTGGATTTCATAAACATCAAATAAGTCGGCGTGGCAAACGCCACCACACCGGCCTTGGCAAAACGCCGCCATGGCTTGCCTGCGGATGGGCGGCGGGGCCGGTCACGTTCATGGCACCGCCGGCAGCGGCTCGAATTCGCGCCGCTTTGGGGTTGCCGGATCAGCCGGCACTCCCCGGCGGGGGCGCTGCCGGCAGCCGCACGATAAACCGCGTGACGTGGCCGGGCACTGACTCCACCGCAATCGTGCCGCCGTGCGCCCGGACGATGGACTCGGCGATGCTGAGCCCCAGACCGCAACCATCCTGGCTTTCGCGGTTCGCGTTGCGGCCGCGATAAAACCGGTCGAAGACCCGGCCCGGGTTGTCCCCTTCAATGCCCGGCCCGGTGTTGGCAAATGTCAGTTCCAGGGACTGTTCCTGACGGGCGAGCGTGAGGGTGACCCGGCCTTTCGGCACGTTGTACTTCAACGCGTTGTCCCCTAGGATGAGCAGCAATTGCCGCAGCCTGTGGCGGTCGCCCGTCAAGGTCACGGCCTCGCAGACCGGCAGTTCCACGCTGATCTCCGCGTCGGCCGCCAGCACGAGCAAATCCTCCCGGCACTCGCGCACGAGTTCGTCCAGCCGGACTGGCCGAAGGTCGAGCGCGAACTGCCCCGCGTCGGCCCGGGCGAGCAGGGTCAAGCCATCGACGATCTTGGTCAGTCGCTCGATTTCATCCAGGTGGCCGCCAAGCAGATGGCGTTGCTCCGGGGTGGCGTGGTTTTCGCGCAGCGCGGTTTCGATCTCGCCGCGCATGACCGCGAGCGGAGTTTTCAATTCATGGGAGGCGTGGAGCGTAAACTCGCGCACCCGGTTGAAGGATTCATCGAGCCGCGCAAGCATGGAGTTGAAGACTTTGGTCAGCCGGTCCAGTTCGTCGCCGGTGCCCAGTTCCGGCAGACGTTCGCCGAGGTGCCGCAAGTCCACGCGCTCCGCCGCGCGCGACAGGGCGGTGATGGGAGCCACCGCGCGGCTGAGGAGAAACCAGCCGCCCAAAGTGGTCAGGATCAAGGCCGGTAAAACCGCGAATAAAAACACTTCGCCGATTTCTTCCAGCAAAGTGTTTCCCTGAGTGGCCAGTCCCGCTTCCAATTCCGCGGCCCGGTTCTCGATGAAGAGTTCGTAATAAGCCCAGCCGGCAATGAGCAGCAGCCCGAACAAGAGCATTCCCGCAAAATAAAGTAGCAGCTTGGTGCGGATGCTCATGCGCTCTCCTTCAACACATACCCGCTGCCCCGCACCGTGTGCAGCAGCTTGGGCCGGTCCTCCGGATCAATCTTTTTCCGCAGGCGCTTGATGTAAACGTCCACCAGGTTGGTGCCCGGATCGAAATCGTAATCCCACACTTTCTCCACGATGGCCATGCGGCTGCAAACGCGTCCGGCGGAGCGCATCAAGTATTCCAGCAGCAGGTACTCACGGGGCGCGAGCTCGAGGGGCGTCTCGCCCCGGCGCGCCTCCCGGGTGAGCGTGTTCAAACTGAGGTCCGCCACTTTCAGCACGACTGCGGGCGAACCGGTCTGACGGCGGCACAGGGCGTGGACCCGCGCGATGAGTTCCTCGAGCGCGAAGGGCTTGGGCAGATAATCGTCCGCGCCGGCGTTCAACCCCTCCACCCGTTCACTCAGCGCGCCCCGGGCCGTCAGCAACAACACCGGCGTGGCGAGCTTTCGTTCGCGCATCTGGCGGACGATGCTGAGCCCGTCGCGCCCCGGCAGCATCACATCCAGCACCACCGCGTCAAAAGGTGTGTGCTCGACGGCCGCCAGGACGAGGTCGCCGTCGTTCAGCACATCCACCGCGAAGCCTTCTGCCTGGAGGGCTTTGCGGATGAACGCGGCGGTCTCCCGCCGGTCTTCCACCACGAGCACGCGCATGTGCCGGCACTGTTTGGCAGCCGCCGGAGCTTTGTCAATTGTGGCGCGGATGACAGAACTGTCATCTGGCCGCCATGCATACGGGAACCCGTCCGTGGAAGTCTGCGCCCGTGAACTTCGTTTACTTAACACGGGCTCAGGGCTGGCACCGGCCGGCGGGTTGGCGGGTTGGCGTGTCGCAATTCCGCGCCGGCTGACGCATGTCCACTCCCACTTCTCAAGCGACTGATCTGGCCGGACCACTGCCGGTCGAGACCCGCTGGCAACCGGCGCGGACGGACTGGTTTTCATCGTTGATCAACCGGGTCAACCAGCTCAGCGCGTCGCCGGCTCGCGTTTTCGGACTGCTGCTGCTGCTGGCCGTCGGCTACTGGGGCGGCGAGTACGCACTGCGCGATTTGTGGGAGCCGGATGAAGCGCGGTTTGCCTACGTCGCGGAGGAAATGCGCGCTGACGGCCACTGGCTGGTGCCGCATCGACACGGCGAATACTACGCCCACAAACCGCCGCTGATGTTCTGGTTGATGAATGCCGCGGGCGCGGTCACCGGCACGGGCATCAACGCTTTCACCGCGCGCCTGCCAACCCTGTTGGGAGCGGTCGCCGCCCTGTGGTCCGTGTGGATGCTGATGGTGTTGTGGGGTTGGCGTGCCGTGGCTCCGTGGGCGGTGTTGATCTGCGCGACAACCTACCTGTTCTGGAAGCAGGGCGGCTGGGGACAGATCGACATGCTGCTCTGCGGCCTGCAAATGCTGGGCGTGTATTTCCTGTTTGCACAGGACCAGACTCGCTCGGTGAAACGGGCGCTGCTCGCGTACGTTTTCATGGGGCTGGCCATTCTGGCCAAAGGGCCGGTCGGGTTCCTGGTGCCGTGGGGCGCGTATCTCACGGCCAAACTTGCCGCTGGCGAACGGGCCGACCTCAAACGCTGGCACTGGGTCTGGGGGCCGCTGGTGACGCTGGCATTTCCCGCCTTCTGGCTGCTGTTGGCCTGGCAGAGTCATCCACCCGAAGGCTATTTGCGCGAACTGCTGTTCGCCCAAAACCTCGAGCGGGTGCAGGGCGAGTTTGGCCATCGGCGTCCGTTCTATTATTTCCTGCTGCACTTCCCGCTGGACGGCCTGCCGTGGACGCTCTGGCTGCCGTTTGCGTGGCTCGCCCTGGGTGGCACGCTTGAGGATCGCGCGCTGCGCCGCCGGCTGGCCGGATGGATCCTTTTTGTGATCGCCTTCTTCACGCTCAGTTCAAGCAAGCGCAACCTCTACATCCTGCTCGCGTATCCCGCGCTTGCCATGCTGATCGCCGCCGGCTGGGCCGGCATTCGGAAGACACACGCCGCCCGGGGACTCGCCTCCGCCCTGAGCAGTCTGCCGTTGGTGGTCGGCCTCGGGATGGTCGCCGCCGGACTGGTGTCCTTGGGTGCTCCAACCGTCTTGCCTGTCGATCTTCGCTGGGCGCTGGCGGCCGGGGTGATTGTGTTGGCGGTCACCTGGTCCATTCGCCGAGCTTCACGGGTTGACCCAGGGGCGGAGCGGCTAACCACACAAAGCCTCGCCCGGCTGGTGCTGCCCCTGTTGATCGCGTTTGCAAGCGTCGGCACTTTCGTCCTACCCGGCCTGAACGCGATCAAGACACCCCGGGAATTGATCCCGCTCGCCGAGACGCGGCTGCGGTCGGGCGAACCGCTCCACCTCTACCGCATCAACGGCGAAATCCAGGCGTGGTATGCCGGCCGGCGAGGCGCGTTCGTGGCGGACGAGGCAGCCTTGCAGCAAGTCATCGCCACGCAACCCCACGGATTGATCGTGGCGGAGAAGGGCCGGCGCGGTCGGGCCCCCTCGCCCAATCAGTTGCCCCTTCACCGGTTGCCCAACGTCCGGCACGGCGAGTTTCAAATGGGCAGCAAGACCATGCTGTGGGCTGAGTGGTCACCGGACACCGGGACCACCGAGCCGAGGCCGGATGCCAGCCAGCCAGGCGCTGGCGAGGAGTGATGCCCATGAATTCACCAGCGAACCTGCTCTCCCCCATTTCCCCGGACTGTCGGCCACTTCTGCCCGCGGCCAATGCGCTGGCGGGCATGGGAATACCTCGTAAAACCAAAGCTTACTGCTTGCGAGAGGGCACTTCATGGTTGCTGTTGGCCTGCCTGCTGTCGCTCAGCCTGGTCTTTGCGCAGACGAACCTCGATGTGATGGTGGCCCGCTGGTTCTGGTCAGACACGGGTGGCTGGCACCTGGCGAACACGACCTGGATTCAGTGGCTCTATCGCTATGGATCCTGGCCCGCCCTGCTCGTCGGGATCGGCGGGCTGCTGATCGCCCTGGGTTCACGTTGGTTTCGCCGGCTGCACCCCCTGCGCCGCTCCGGACTGTTTCTCGCGCTCGCGTTGCTGCTTGGCCCGGGCCTGATCGTGAACGGTGTTTTGAAGAAGGTTTATTTCCGCCCCCGCCCGGTGCAGGTGGCGGAGTTTGGGGGTGGCGAGTCCTTTCAAGCACTGGGCGAACCGACGCTCCAGCATACCGGCCATTCGTTTCCTTCCGGTCACGCGGCGATGGGGTTCTACTGGCTGGCACCAGCGCTCTTCCTTTGCCAGAGGCGGCGCAAACTGGCCGTGGCCTTCCTCGCGCTGGCCCTGGTGCATGGCGGACTGATGGGCTTTGGTCGGATGGCCCAGGGTGGACACTGGTTCTCGGACGTCCTGTGGTCGGCGGGCATCGTCTGGCTCACCGCGCTGGCGGTGCTTGCCGTGCTCCCGGACCCGCCGGCCGCGCTGACCCAGGATAAAACCGCACCGGCGCAGTTGCCCCGGCTGGACGCCGCAGATCCTCACGTTGCGCACCCCGCCCCCATTCCGAAGTTGACGATCGTGGTGCCCTTCTACAACGAAAGCGCCAACGCCACTTTTGTGCTGGGCGAACTGCGCGGGGTCTTGCCGGCGGCGGAGATCATCGCGGTCGATGATGGCAGCACCGATGACACCTGGGAACAGATTCAAAAAGTGCCCGGCGTCCGCGGCCTGCGGCTGCCAAGGAACCTCGGGCAGAGCGCGGCCATGTATTACGGCCTGCGCGCGGCGACCGGTGAACTGTGCGGGCTCATGGATGGCGACGGCCAGAATGATCCGGCCAACTTCCTGCCGCTGCTCCAGGCCTGGCTCAAGGGCGAAGCCGAAGTGATCTGCGGTTATCGGCTCGGCCGCAAGGACACTTGGAGTCGTCGCGTCGCGTCGCGCCTGGCCAACGGCATTCGCCGGCGCTTCCTGGATGACGGTGTACGCGACACGGGTTGCTCGCAGAAAATCTTTCCCCGGAGCGCCGTGGAATTGCTGGTGCCGTTTCGCGGCATGCACCGCTACCTGCCGGCCATCTTCAAGCAGGCCGGGCTGCGGCTGGCGGAGGTTCCGGTCCGGCATCGCCAACGCCGCGCGGGCCTTTCCAAGTACAGCAACTGGACCCGGGCGCTGGACGGCATCCACGACCTGATCGGCGTGAGCTGGTTGTTGAAACACAAGCTGCCACCAAACCTGCCCTCAAAAATTTCCCTGCCCCAGCCATGAACGAACCGTTGCTCCAATTCCAGATCTTCGGCGCCACCTGGGTCATCACCGCCTGGAAGCTGCTCGGTTACCTGGGCGTCGCGCTTTTTGCCGGGCGCTGGTTCGTACAGCTTTTTGCCTCGCACCGGGCCGGACAGCCACGCTTCCCCCGGCTCTTCTGGCACATGTCGCTGCTGGGGAGCGTGCTGCTGCTCAGCTACTTCATCTTCAGCGACAAGAACGACTCGGTGGGTGTGCTGTCCAATCTCTTTCCCTGCGGGATCGCGCTCTACAACCTGCTGCTGGACGGCCGGCATCGGCAACGGCTGCGCGCGGCGGAGGAGTTGAAGCAGCAACCGGCGGGCAATTGAGCCTCAGCAGACGGCAGATCGCACGCAGACCAAGCACCGACACCGCCAGCCGCACATGTCCTCAATCAGCCCTGACCTAGCCCGCGATGTGACGGCGGTTGCTCATTCAAAGAGCGCTCCGCAGATTGAGCCACGGCAATCCGTCAACTGGCCGGGTGCGCTCCTGGTGGTTCTCGTCATCCTCGGGCTGTTCACCGACCTGGGTGGGCGCGGGTTGAATGAGCCGGATGAAGGGCGCTACGCGGAAATCGCCCGCGAAATGCTGGCCAGTGGTAACTGGATCGAGCCAACTCTGCACGGGTTTGAACACTTCCAGAAACCGCCCCTGATCTACTGGGCCACCGCGGCCAGCTTTCAGTTGTTCGGACTCAACGAATGGGCGGCCCGCCTGCCCTCGGCGCTTGCGGCCGGGTTGACGCTCTGGCTGACCTGCTTCATCGCCCGCACTTGGTTTGGCGCGCGCGCGGCTTTCGCCAGCACGCTGGTCTTGCTTACCTCACTGGAGTTTTTCGCGCTCGCCCGCTCGCTCACCCCGGACATGTTGATGACGTTTTTCATCACGGCGGCGTTGGCCAGCTTTGTTCACTGGACCAGCGCTCCGGACCGGCGGCGCCGGCTCTGGGGATTCTTTCTGGCGATGGGGCTTGGTTTTCTGACGAAGGGCCCGATGGCGCTGGTGGTCCCGCTGTCCGGGGCCCTGGCCTGGCAGTTGGCCATGCGACATCGCGGAGAACCACGCTGCATCCCGTGGTTTAAGGGTCTTTCCATGACGCTCTTCGTGGGGCTTTCCTGGCATCTCGTAATCTGCCTGCGACACCCCCACCTGGCGGAGTACTTCCTGAAGAGCGAACTGGCAGGCCGGGTTGCCACCAACGTTCATGGCCGGCACCAGCCCTTTTGGTTCTTTGTGCCGGTCATCTTGGCCGGTTGGCTGCCTTGGGTGCTGTTTCTGCCGTCCATTGCGGTTTGGTGTTATCGACGGTTGCGCGCGCCGGAGCGGCTTTCTCCCGTTGGGTGGATGCTCATCGGCTGGCTTTCCATCCCGCTGTTGGTGCTCTCGCTGAGCAGCTCCAAACTGGTCACTTACGTCCTGCCCTTGTTCCCCGCCCTGGCGTTGCTCGGCGGTGGGTGGTGGTCCCGATCAACGGTCACCCACAACGTCGTTCGACCGGCGATGGGTTGGTTGTTGATTCTGGGTCTGCTGACAGCGGGTAGCTGGCTCGGAGGCCACTTCTGGCCGCCTTTGGCAAGCTTGCGCACTCCAACGCTCATCGGCGGAATATTGTTGGTGGCGGTCGCGCTGGGGGTTGCCGTGTATGAATATGGCAATGTGCCGCCCCTTCTTGGCGGCACCCTGGCACTGACCACTTTGGGGGCGTGGTTGATCCTTGCCGGCCACGCTGATCGCGCGAACAACCTGCTGAACCGCCAGGCCTGTGTCCGGACGCTGGCCGCACGAATCCGAAACATTGATGCGGCGAATCCAGTGGTCTTCACCTATGGCGTGAACACGCCGGGGCTGGAGTTCTATTTACGGCGCACCCTGCCCTTGATGAAGGCACAGGCGGACGATTTCATTCCCCACTCCCCAGGCCAGACCGCCCGGCTCCTGGCGATGCCGGAGGACACCGCTCGCTTGCGGCAACCGGGACAGCCGTTGCTCGGTTTGGTGCGCAGCGACCGGCTGGCGACTGAGTTTCCGGAGGACGAGTGGGCGGTCGTGGACCGGGCAGGCGGACTTACCCTCGTGAGCCTGCGGGAAACCGACCCAAATGGACTGGGTATTGTTGCGCCAGCGCCCATCAAACGGGTTTGCCCGGTGCCGGCCGGAAAACCCGAACTTGATCCTTGGTGACGCCGGGGCTCCATCAGACGGCATGATTCACACCCGATTCCACAGCCGCCACCCTCTCACCCGAGCATGAATTATCTGGTCACCGGCGGGGCGGGTTTCATTGGGTCGCATGTGTGCGAGCGGCTGTTG
>ERZ761602.4383-NODE-4383-length-18289-cov-11.046068_pt1 | contig 18289 bp, 13 predicted proteins | sample MGYA00512165_ERZ761602 | MGnify/ENA primary metagenome ERZ761602 (study PRJEB28899, sample SAMN02445085) | bioreactor sludge metagenome | biome: EBPR sludge; isolation source: Thorneside wastewater treatment plant | place: Australia: Brisbane, Thorneside... | reverse complement strand
GCCGGGGTTGCTGCCGGGGTTGCTGCCGGGGTTGCTGCCGGGGTTGCTGCCGGGGTTGCTGCCGGGGCGGCACTCGGAGTCACGGACGGAGCCGGGTTATCCTTGCGGAAACTGTCCGGGATGCCCGGCATGATTGTCCGGGGTTGCACGGGCTCGGGTTTTTCCGGGGGAGCGACTTCGTCGTAGCTACCCAGCTTCTGCAGATAGGCGATGATCGCGATAATCTGCTTGCCGGCAAGGTGGTCTCTCGCTTCGGTATCGTTGGTTGGCTCTTTTTCACCTTCCTTGATGGGGATTCTTACCTTTTCCGTGACAAGTCGGGTCGCGATCTCAAGGGCCTGCTCACGCGCTCCCTGCTCGATCTCTTCTGGCGTCATGATGGGGTAGGGAACACCGATGCGCTGTTGCACCGCAATGCGGGCCGGAAGCGTTTTGAAGTCGATCTTCTTCTCAAAGAGCCACGGATAGTTGGGCATGCGCGACTGCGGATTGATATCGCGCGGATTCAGCATGTGGAGGTAGTGCCACGAGTCGCCGCGCTTACCGCCTTCGCGGGCAAGATCGGGACCGGTGCGCTTTGACCCCCACTGGAAGGGGTGGTCGTAGATGGACTCGCCGAGGCGGGAGTAGTCACCATAGCGGAGCACGTCGGGCACGAGAGTGCGGATCATCTGCGAGTGACAGTTGTAACAGCCTTCACTGATATAAAGATCACGTCCCGCCAGCTCGAGCGGCGTGTAAAGCTTCTGCAGCCTGTCCTCGACGTTCATGGCGCGATTCACCGTCACGGTGGGGACGATCTGGATGACTCCTCCGATCACCACCGCAATGACAACAAGAACGGTGAAAGGAAGGTAGTTCTCAGAGACATCGTCATACCACTTCGCCCAGCTGCTCGTGTCCTTCTTGAAACGGTAAACGGCGAGTGCGGAGAAGCCCATCGTCACGAGCAATGCCATGTGGCTTGCTCCGGGAGGAAGGAAGAACCAGAGAATTCCGAAGAAAAGGCCCCAGAAGGTGTAAGTGATAGGGTCGTTGCGGAAGACCGCGGTCCAGGACATGCGGTCCTTGACCATGTCGGGGTCATCGTAGACTTCACGGCTTTCGTTGGTCGCTTTGCCCGATCTGGCGGTCTGCCAGATGTTGATCACGAGGAGGATAAATCCGGTCAGGTAGAGGGTGCCGCCGATCGCGCGGGTCAGCATGAGCAGCTGGATCTTATCGACGGTCTGGACGAATTCGTTGACGAGGCGCGTCCCGGTCGGGTCGGTCTCGTTGAGCATAAGGCCCTGAATAACTCCGGCGAACCAGAGCGAAGCGACGTAGAGAAGAATGCCGACGGTTCCGATCCAGAAGTGGAAGTTAGCGAGGTTGGTCGACCAGAGTTTCGTGTTCCAGAAGCGTGGGGCGAGCCAGTAGAACATCCCCGCAGCCATGAAGCCGTTCCAGCCGAGCGTACCGCTGTGGACGTGTCCGACGATCCAGTCGGTATAATGGGCGAGGGCACTGACGGAGCGGATCGAGAGGAGCGGTCCCTCGAAGGTGGACATCCCGTAGAAGGTGATCGCAACAACGAAGAACTTGATGACCGGATCGGTGCGCAGCTTGTCCCAGGCCCCGCGCAGGGTGAGGAGGCCGTTGATCATACCGCCCCACGACGGTGCCCATAACATGAGCGAGAAAAACATCCCCAGGAGCTGGAGCCATTTCGGCAGCGCCGTATTGAGAAGGTGGTGCGGTCCCGCCCAGATGTAGATGAAGACCAGTGACCAGAAGTGAACGATGGAAAGCCGGTAGGAGTAGACCGGACGGTTCGCCGCCTTCGGCATGAAATAATACATGATCCCGAGGATCGGAGTCGTGAGGAAGAAGGCGACCGCGTTGTGCCCGTACCACCACTGCACGAGCGCATCCTGCACCCCGCCGAAGACCGGGTAGCTATGCACGAGACTGGTCGGAATCTGGAGGTGATTGACGATGTAGAGCATCGCCACGGTGATGATCGTTGCGATGTAGAACCAGAGGGCCACATAGAGGGACTTCTCGCGACGGACCTTGAGGGTGAGGAAGAAGTTCAGGGCGAAGACGACCCAGATGACGACCACGGCGAGGTTGATCGGCCAGATCAGTTCGGCGTATTCTTTGCCGCGCGTAAGACCGGCGGGCAGAGTGAGGGCGGCACCGACGATGATGAGCTGCCAGCCCCAGAAGTGGATTTTCGAAAGCAGGTCCGAGTAGGTCCGTGTGTTGCAGAGGCGCTGGGTTGAATAGTAGACCCCCGAGAACATCATATTCCCGACGAAAGCAAAGATCGCGGCATTCGTGTGGAGAGGACGGAGACGACCGAAGGTGAGGAACTGAACTCCGTCCGACTTGAACTGCATCGATTCGGGAAGCCAACTGGTGAGGATCTCGAAAATGTGGCCGTTCACCTGCCAGAAGTTCAGCTGGAAAGCGATGATGACCCCGACCAGCATCGCTACGACGCCCCATCCGATCGAGGCGATCATGAACCATCGCGGGGTTTGATCGTCGAACTCGATCGTCACTTTGTTTTTCGTGGAGCTATCGCTGGTCATCTTCAGTTGGGTTGCTGGTCGGATTGGTTAAAGGAGTGGTCTCGATGGCGAGGGCATTCGGTTTGTCGCCTCGAAACGGGATAAGCGCATCCTGATCAGAGCACGAGTGGCGATTCTGCCGGCTGCTGAAGAAGAGCAGCAGAAAAAATATCGCAAACACGACGCTGAACAGGGTGGTGAGAAAAAGAACTTCCATCAAAAATCGCCGTAGCGGTCCGGCAGTGACAGGGTTCACCGCATTCGCGTGATCTGCTGCGCATATGCAGTGATCCACTGTGCAGAACTTGCGGTTTGCGTACGGCTAACCACCGGATACTGGCGTCTGCGTCTTCTCCCGTCAAACAGGCAGGACGGAAACTTCCAGACGAGCCACGATTTTCGGGGCTGATGTCCGCCGTTGGCTTGATTTTAATTGTCTTGTTTCTATAAAAACGAGAAAATTCTCTTGTTTGATTCGCGAATTTTATATATTTTACGCTGAACTGGTCTAATTTTTATAATTTCCAGTGGATTAAAACCTGCTCATCCGATAGGTGAATGGAGTTCATTTTCGTCCCTTTGCAGAATGATCAACGAGTCTCTTGAAACGCTGAAACTGGGTGCCTCTCTCGGAGCGGGTTCATCGGGAGAAGTCTTTGAGGTGGTGGGTCGGGAATCCAGTCACGTCATCAAGAGATTCAATTCCCTGGCGATAGACCGGCAGTTTCTGGAGCGGAACTTCGCGAGGATGGCGGCAATGCCAGATCTTCACGGGACACCTGCGGTGCTGGATCATCGGTTTTCCAGTCCCCCCTATGCGGTCCTGATGGAACGAATCTCCGGACAGCCACTTTCGAAAGTGTCGTCGATGAAGGAATCAGCGGCCTGGGCGGTGATCCGCAGGCTTGCCGAAATTCTCGGTCATGCGCACAAGCATGGGGTCTACCATGGCCATCTCCATCCCGGGAGTATTCTCCTTTCCGGTGACAACAGGGAGCCCATGGTAATGGATTACGGCTCCGGTCTTGTCGGGGATATACACCATATCGATCTCGGTGATTCCGCGTTCTTTTCGGCGCCGGAGCAACTTCTGTCAGGCGGGAGGCCCTGGGGCGAAGGTCGGATTCAAAAGTGGGATGTCTACAGTTTCGGTCTCATTGCCTTCTGGCTGATCAACGAGAGGCTGCCCCGTGGTCTGGCTTATCTCAAAGAGCATCATCGGCTCATCGCCCATAGCGGGGGACGTCCGGTGGCGATCAATGCTCCTGCCTACGTCGACGAATTGCATCGGAACCCCGGAATTGCCTGGGGCTCCTCCTTCGCCCTGGGCAAAGAGTTCAAGCTTTGTCGCGAGATCATCGACCGTTGCCTCAGCTTGAATCCTGCGGAACGTCCTGTCGATCTGCGGGAGGTGAGGAACCAGTTCCGTGCCCTTGAACACCGTTTTGCGCTTGAGGATGCCGAGGAAAGGGTTCTCTGGGAACGGCGCAAACAAAAGGCAAAGCTCTTTGGAGCCCGCGCCATTGCCGCCTGCCTCGGGCTGTCCTTTCTTGGTGCGACCTATTACCTCGTCGAGTACTTCCGGAAGACCTATTTCTTTCAGAATAAAGTGACCCAACTTGATCAGGTGGTGACAACGCAGCGGGCCCATATCACCCATCTCGATGAACGATGGGCCGATACGGTCACTGATCTGAAACAGTCACGCGAGGCCGCCGATACCTTCTTTCATCAGATGGCGGGCGGTGACAATGCCGGTGGCAGCGGAGTCGCGGCTATTCGGAAAGAGGATTTGGAAAAATCGAGGGACTACTATCTGAAAACGCTCGCGGATGTCGGCGATAGTCCTGAGACCGAGCTGGAGCGGGCCCGGGCCCTTCACAGTCTCGCGCACATCGAGCGAAAGATGGAACTCGCGGATCGGGCCACCGGACATTTCCGCGAAGCGGTTGAGGCCTTTACCGCTGCACTCAAGCACGTCGATGGGGAGGGGGATGCGGTTCTCGATATTCACACGCGTCTCGCTGATAGCTACGAGAGTCTCAGCACCCTGGTTGATAACCCCGTCGGTCACGAGGCTCTTGAGATTCTTGAGAAGGCGGTGCATCACTTTGAGGAAAGTATCAGGATCAAGCCACAGGATGAAAGGGCGGTGACACGTCTGGCCGGCACTGCCTTCAAACTGGGGCGGGTCTACGACGCGCATCGCCTCTACGACAGGGCGATCAATGCCTATTCCAAATCGGCGGAGTTGGCGATCGAACTGCGCAAAGATTCATCGGATCAGGTCCATCTGACGGAACTGATCGGAAAACTTCAATTTCAGGCGGCGAAATCCCTGAGATTGGCAGGGCGCGGCGACGACGCCATCAATGCCCACATCGCGGCGATGGAAACCATTGAGACCCTCCGGGGGGTGAACGGATTTTCCGCACTTCAGTCGATTCAGATGGCGGAGAGTTATCTCGAACTGGGGGAACTTTTTGTCTCGAAAAATGCCACGACCGAGGATCTGGACCAGCTTTACAACGAATCCCTCCGGCTCGTCACTTCTCTGAATGCCGGAAACCCCGAAGACACGGAAGTGGCAATTCTTCTGTGTCGGAGTCTCATCCATCTCGGGGAGCTTGAGCGCGGGGAGGGTAAGTGGTCCTCCGGCTACCGGATGTCCATTCGGGGAGTGGATGCCCTCAGGACCGCTCTCGAGGCGAATTCCAAACATGTCGAGGGAACCCTTGTTCTCGCCGAGGCGCGCCTCGAGCATCTCAAATTTCTAGAGGAAGAGCCTGAAGCGGCCGTCAAGGTCGTGCTCAAGGGGGTTGAGACCGCTGAGGCGGCCGGGGCCATGCTCTCCGGAAAGTCCAGTGTCGCGGAGCCGCTTCTTTCCCAATTTCGCGGGCGCCTTTCCCGGATCTTCCGGGTCTATGGAGAGGTGTGTGAGGAACTAGGAGAATCGGTCATGTCGAAAAAGTGTCAGGAGTATTCGGCAATGCAGGTCAGCTTCATGACCACGGACGAGACGAGGGAGTAAGCACTCACGGGTTCCGCTTCGGTTCATGAGGTGTGCCTCCCGGGTATCTATACCGCCTTCGGTTGGTTAACGATGGAATCACCGTCAAGGCGCAGGCGGAGTGTGCCCTTGCCTTGGTCGACACCTGTAATGCACGGGGCTGAAAGTTGACTTTGGTTGTCTTTTGCGGGGGAACGCTTAAAGAAGAAGTGTCACATGCGCTTTTTTATCACCAGCTCCCTTTATTATTATGCGGCTGGTCCCTCAACGCTCCTCTGCTCGCTTAGCTGCGGCAAGACGTCCGGTCAGGCGGTGTTCCAGGAGTCACTCACGACAAGTCGACAGGTCACGCGGACCGATCTGCTCGTCGGACAGGAGCGGAACCGATTGACCCGGCTTGAAATAAAAGAGGCCGGCGATCTCGCCGTTCATTACCTCGCCACGGCCCAGACCACCTCGAATACGATGCCTGTCGCCAAAGTGGCAAAGCGGAAAGCGGAGGACCTCGGCGCACCGGTGATTCCCTATCTCTTCCCGAGCCGTTACGCTCCCTCCGACCGCTTGCGGGCGGCGGCGATGGATCTCTTTGGAGGAATCAAGGGTGCCCTGAACCAGGCCCTTGCGATCGAGGAGTGGCTCTTCAAACACATCGCCTACATTATCGGTTCGTCGACCGAGCAATCCTGTTCCCGCGATACTCTCGAACTGCGTTCAGGCGTCTGTCGCGATTTTGCCCATCTTGGCATCAGCTTCTGCCGTGCCCTCTGCATTCCCGCCCGCTATGTGACAGTCTACGCGTATCAGCTGTATCCCCAGGATTTCCACGCCGTCTTCGAAGTCCACCTCAATGGAATCTGGTACGTCATCGACGGAACACGCAAGGCACCTCTCAACGGAATGATCCGTATTGCCACGGGACGGGACGCCAGCGATGCGGCCGTGGCGACTCTCTTCGGAAACATTCAGGGTCAGGGAATCTACGTGGAGACCGCCATTTCCGATGATGCGGTGGGCGAGTTTCTTCCGGTGACACGCGATATGCTTCTGGAGAAAGAGGAGATACTGTATCTCGGATAAGGCTTTTCGATTGAACCGCCAGGCCATTGATCGAAGAGCAAACGCAATTCTGCAGGAACCATGAGCCAAAGCCCTGAAGACGATCGAGCGGCGAACCGCCTTCAGATGGCGATCGCGATTTTAAGCCTGATAGCGATAACCGCGCATCTCGTGTTGCGGTTCGGATTCGGGCTGCAGACCTTCCATGTGCACATTCCCCTGTGGATCGCCTATGTGTTCGGGGGAATTCCGCTGGTTTGGGGATTGCTGGGCAATTTATGGCGACGGGAGTTCGGCTCCGATTTGCTTGCCGGACTTTCCATCGTGACGGCCGTGCTTCTTGATGAATATCTGGCAGGAACACTCGTTATCCTGATGCTTTCCGGGGGCGAAGCACTGGAGGCCTTTGCCGTGAGCGGGGCGTCTTCCGTCCTCAAGGCCCTCGCAAAAAGGGTTCCCTCGGTCGCACATCGCAAGTCGGGAACTTCCTTTGAGAATGTGGAACTGAATGCCGTGGCGATTGGAGATCTGCTTGAAGTGCTTCCCCATGAAATCTGTCCGGTCGATGGAACCGTCGTGGAGGGACGCGGGGTCATGGACGAATCCTATCTCACCGGTGAGCCTTACATGATTTCGAAAACTCCGGGGACCACGGTGATCTCGGGAGCGCTGAACGGAGAGTCATCCCTCACGATCCGGGCGGATAAGCTCACGATCGATTCGCGTTACGCGAAGATCATGGAGGTGATGAAAGACTCCGAGGAAAAGCGCCCCCGGATGCGGCGGCTCGCGGACAAGCTGGGTGCCGTCTATACTCCGGTGGCGGTGATCCTTGCACTTCTGGCCTGGTTTATCAGTGACGATCCCGTCCGGTTTCTGGCAGTGTTAGTCGTTGCCACTCCTTGCCCGCTCCTGATCGCGATTCCGGTGGCGATCATCGGTTCGATTTCACTCGCGGCGAAACGTGCCATCATTGTCCGCGATCCGTCCATCCTCGAGACGATCGATACATGCAGTTCCGTGATTTTTGACAAAACCGGAACCCTGACCTACGGCCGTCCCGAATTGATCGACCAATCCTCCGCGCCGGGATTCGATGCGACCGAAGTACTCCGCCTGATCGCGAGCGCCGAGGTGTATTCGAAACATCCCCTCGCTGAGGCCATCGTTGCGGCGGGCAGGGCTGCGGATGGGGAGGGTCTTTTTGAGGTAGACGAGATCAGTGAAAAGCCCGGGCAGGGACTGATCGCGAAAGGTCAGGGGCATGTCGTTAAAGTCACCAGCCGGAAACAGCTTGCTCTGGAACTACCCGACGAAGCGGGGATGCTCCCTGCGGTCGCGGGAGGCCTGGAATGTGTGGTCATCGTTGACGGGCACTACGCGGCGACTTTCCGCTTTCGGGACGAACCCAGACCCGAGGGGAGGGATTTCATTCGCCACCTCGGAGGCAAGCACGGGATTACCCATGCCATGATCCTCTCTGGTGACAGGCAGTCCGAGGCTGAATATCTCGCTTCACGGGTCGGGATCGTCGATGTGCGTGCCGGCAAAAGTCCTGAGGAAAAGCTTGAGATCGTCCGCGCCGAAACCCGGGAGCGCAGGACCTTGTACGTCGGAGACGGAATTAACGATGCTCCGGCATTGATGGCCGCCACGGTCGGTATCGCTTTCGGGCAGAACAGTGATGTGACGGCGAAGGCAGCGGGTGCAGTGATCATGGACAGCTCCCTGCGCAAGGTGGATGAACTCATTCACATCAGCCGCCGCATGCGACGGATCGCCCTGCAAAGTGCCGTCGGCGGCATGATCCTGAGTGTGGTCGGAATGCTCTTTGCCGCCTCAGGATATCTGCCTCCGGTGGCCGGTGCCATTACTCAGGAGGTGATTGACGTCCTTGCGGTGCTGAATGCGCTTCGGGTGGCGCTTCCACCGAAATCATTGACCGACTATTAGGCTAACGTGGCAGGCGGTGCGCCCGCCCTACAGGGTTTTCCTGACGGCAGAGAGGCTGTCAATCATCTTCGGGCGGGAGAAAGGCCGCCCCGCACCCCGCCTGCCGCCATTGCGTCCCTTCGGAAAATGGTTTTCGGCTTCCGTTTTCATTGAATTTGGAAACGATGAGGCATGAAGTTCCACTTACCCGCGTCCGCAGCGTTCTTTATCGTCACCATGTTGGTGCCAACCTTTTCGCCCGCACAGGAAAAGCCCCCCGAAGCCGCCGCCAAACCTCTGCGTATCATCGCCTTCGGGGCTCATCCTGATGATCCCGAGTTCCAGATTGGCGGTTGTGCGATCAAGTGGACCAAACTCGGGCACAAGGTGAAACTCGTCGCCTGCACCAATGGCGACATTGGTCACTGGGGCATGTCGGGCGGGGAGCTGGCGCAACGCCGCACCGCCGAGGTGCAGGAGGCCGCGAAGCGCATGGGCACCGAGGTCGAGGTCCTCGACATTCATGATGGAGAACTCCTTCCCACGCTTGAAAACCGGAAGACCATCGTGAAACTCATTCGCGAGTGGGATGCGGATCTCGTCTTTTCGCATCGGCCTTATGATTATCATCCCGATCACCGCAATGTCGGTCTCCTCGTGCAGGACGCCGCCTTCATGGTCATGGTGCCGTATTTCTGCCCCGATGTTCCTTCGATGAAAAAGAATCCGGCCTTCTTCTTTTTCCCTGACGGATTCACCAAACCCTATCCGTTCACCCCGACGCTCGCCGTCTCGATCGACGATGTCTTTGAAGAGAAGGTGAAGGCGATCGACGCCCTCGAATCGCAGGTTTACGAGGGCGGCGCGCTCGGGGACGAAACGACACGGGCGAAGCGTTTTGGCGATGATCCGGTGCGTCGGCTCAATTTTCTGAAAACGAGCTGGTCGAACCGCCACTCCAATATCGCGAACAATCATCGCTCCAGTCTTGTGGAGTGGTATGGCGAGGAGGAGGGCAAGGCAGTGAAACATGCCGAGGCCTTCGAACTCTGCGAATACGGATCCAAACCGTCCAACGAGCAGTTGAAAATTCTTTTTCCCTTCTTTAAATGAGAAAATCCTCCATCCTCTCACTTGTCCTTTCCTTCATCGTCGCCGTCTCTACGGGCATGGCTGAAGATAAGTCCCTCCGCATTCTTTGTTACAACATTCACTACGGCCAGGGAAACGACGGGGTCTACGACCTTGAGCGTCTTGCGGCCGTCATCAAGGCGGTCGACCCTGATCTCGTCGCCCTGCAGGAGGTCGACGTCGTCGTGCGCCGGTCCGGGAAAGTTCACCAGGCGAAGAAACTGGGCGAGCTGACGGGATTGAAGGTGCACTATGGTCCGACCCAGCATTACGAGGGTGGTCTCTTTGGTAATGCTGTCCTGACAAAACTCCCCGTGAGTGAGGTGTTGATCCATCCGTTGCCCTACACCGAGGCGACACCGGAGTTAACGAGCTATCCGCGTGGTTTCATCGCGGTCACGGTCGAGGGACCGGGGGGAAAGCCGTTCCGCTTTGTCAGTACTCATTTCCAGCACAATATCGAAGAGGATCGTCTCGCCGAAGCTCAGGCGGTGAACGAACTTCTTGCCGCTGAGGGTGATCCGCTTCCGACTATCCTGGCCGGAGACATGAATGCGACGCCCGATTCGGAGCCAATGAAGATCCTGCTTTCCAAATGGACCAATGCCATCGGCGAAGCGTCTGCTCCGACGGTTCCTTCGAAGGAGCCGACATCGCGCATCGATTATATCATGTTCCGCAAGGGCGATCCCTTCACCGTGAAAGAGGCGAAGGTCATCCCCGAGGCAATGGCTTCCGATCACCGGCCGGTATTTGCGGTTTTGGAACTGAAGGCGGAGTGATCTGAGACGGGGCAGCCGGAGCGGCTGCCCTACAGAGTCCGTAAAAAAGGAGCCGCCCGCGCTCCCCTTTCGGAAACAAAGTGCACCACGCTGGAGGCCTACAACCTTCCCGTAACCCACAGCAACCCGCGGGTCACCAGGTCCATATACCGGTCATCGGCAACCGTCTCGTTGTTGTGACCGATCGTGGTGCTGAAGATCCGGGTCTTTTTCGGACCGTATTCATTGGTCCAGGCGACAACTGCTTCGGCCTCGGTGCCCTTGGCCTTGGGATCCGGTTTCTCCCCCTTCTTAACCTTGGGCATTTGCATCTGCTTCCCGCTCGCGAGCGCTTTTGCCGAACTGAAGATCTGGACGTTGTTGTAAAGCTCCTCGTTGATCGTCGTCCAGGCCTCGAACCCCTTCGTGATCGGATGCTCCTTGTCCGTGTAAGTGATCGCAATGGGGGACTGGGGGCCGTGGCCGGTTGACTGAAGGCCAAGCATCTCGTACCAGCCCGCGTTGTCGTCACCCGCCTTGACCGGCTCCTTGAAATTGCCCCAGCGGTAGCTGTGCATCCCGCAATGAAGATTCACGGCGGGTACTCCGCTACGGTGTGCGTCGAGGATGCGTTTCACATAGACCGGGTCGGTCACGGCGGCCGAGCATTCATCGTGGATCACGACATCATATCCTTCGGCCCAGTTATCCTTTTCGTAGATTGGAAAGGTCGCACCGGTGGATTTGTCAGGATTATACTCGATGACCACGGACGCGTTGATTCTCGACTCGATCCCTGCCTTGAGGATCTCCTTCTGCATTTCGTAGTCGTGACAGCATCCGCCAAGGACGAGAAGGACCCGGAGGGGGGCTTTCTCTTTCTCTTCAGCAGCGTGGACAATGAGCCATCCGGTAAGAGTGGCGGCGAGAGTCAGTAAAATGGGCAGGTATTTCTTCATCATCAGTCTTTGGTTAAAAATAATCTCAAGCGGTCACCTCACGCACCAGCTTCTCAAGACGGCGGGTATAATCCACCCAGACCTTGCGCGCTTCGCCCGTGTCATCAACGTCCTGACCGGCATGGATCGCGGCTTTGATGTGGGGTTCGATGGAGAGCCAGCCATCGTAACCGGTTCGGTAAAGGTCTTCAAGGATACGGCGCTGCACCGGGTCCTCGTCGACGTGGCAGGTGATCCAATCGCCGCCTTCAGGATTCGGTTTTGCGCTTTTGATGTGCACGTGCACGATCTCGTCGCGGCACTTCTGATAGTAGTCCCAGGTCGCTTCGTTGTCGTTGTCGTGAAGGCTGTTGTTGCCGGTGTCGATGATGAGTTTGAAGGCCGGGCTGTTCACGGCCTCGATCAGCTCGAGGAACCCCTCGGGGCTCTCGCCATACCCGCTGCAATTCTCGTGGGCGAGAATGACACCCTCGGCCTCGGCGATGGGAGCGAGTTCACGGAGGCGGCGCACCACTTCAGCTTTCCAGTCCTCGCGGGAAAGGGGTGCCTCCTTGTCATTCGGCCAGGACATGATGCGGAGGAATTTCGCTCCGACCGAGCGCATCCGGGGGGCGACGCGTCGCAGCTCGTCGATATCCTTCTGAAAATCCGAGGTCACCGGTCGGGCCCAGTTGCCGATCTGTCCGCCGAAGCCGACGATTTGAATGCCGTTTTCCTCGAGTGCCGTGCGAGTGGCGGCCCACTCCTCTTCAGTCTGGTCACACACGTTCCTGCCACCGATGAGGCGCAACTCGATGGCCGACCAATCGGCCTCCTTCAGCGTGGAGATTTGTCCTTCGAGGGACTTTTCGGCCTCGTCGGCGAATCCGGTGAATTGAAAGGGCATGGGGCTTTGGGAGTTGGAGTTGATCTGGGAGCGGGCAGGATACACAGAGACAGGCGGCGCGCAAAGCCGCGATTTCGGTAGGGGACCTCGGGGTTTTTCTCTGAAAAAGCTGGTCAAATGAACGTAATTGGGTAACTTTTCTCCATGGCGCTCTATTTGAAACTGCCCGAAGCCGTTGATCAGCACGCGTTCAATCACCGGCGCTGGGAGGAGTTGCTGGAGAGCGGTGAAATGGCGGGTTATGAAACGCAGCGGCTCGAGACCGATCGCCATGGACATCTCGTACTCAGCCCGTGGGCGGTGGCGAGGCACGGGATTTATCAGAGTAGGGTCGTTTTTCTCCTGCAGACACTTCTACCCGAAGGAATTGCGATGACGGAATGCCCGGTCTCCACCTCCGACGGCGTCAAGCTCGTCGATGCCGCCTGGATGTCACGCCAGCGCTTCGACCCGATGCGGGAGTTTACGGTTTTTGAAAAGGCATCGGAGATCTGTGTTGAGGTGCTTTCCCCGTCAAATACTCGCGCCGAGATGGAGGAAAAGCGGGCGCTTTATTTCGAGATCGGTTGCGAGGAGTTCTGGACGGTTGCTGCGACCGGCAAGGTGCGTTTCTTTGCGCCGGATGGTGCGGAGTTGGATGCCTCCGCTCTTTGCCCTGAGTTTCCTGATCTGATCGAGATCTGATCGCCCCCACAAAACGGGATTGCGCGATGTTCACCGGGCGATCGATCTGCCATTCTCAGATCGTGATGACTCGTCTGCTTCTCTCCGCTTTTCTAACGGCCGCCACGCTGCCTCTGTCCGCCGCGCCCACCGCCCTCATCAACGGCCGGATCGTTACCGTGGATGACTCATTCAACCTCGCGGAGGCCATGCTCATCGACGGAGAGCGTGTCGTGAAAGTCGGTTCCAATGCCGCGATCCAGGAGGGTCTGCCCGCTGACGCGACCCTGATCGACCTGAAAGGCGCGACCGTCCTGCCCGGCCTGATTGACTCCCATGTCCATAGCACCGGGGCCGCGACCTACGAGTTCGACCACATTATTCCCGAGATGGAGACCATCGCGGATGTTCTCGCCTACATCCGCACCCGCACGGCAGCGGTGCCCGAGGGAACCTGGATCGGTCTCTCGCAGGTCTTCATCACCCGGCTCCGCGAGCAGCGTTTCCCGACCCGGGCCGAGCTCGACGAGGCCGCGCCTAAACATCCCGTTACCTTCCGCACCGGACCTGATGCCGCGATTAATTCGCTCGCGATGGAGCTCTCCGGCATCACCCGCGACACTCCCGCTCCCGAGGGTGGCACCGGCCGCATCGAAAAAGATCCCGCTACGGGTGAGCCGACCGGCATCCTGCGTGGATCGGCGACCGGACTGATCAAACGCGGCAACACCGGAGTGAAAAGCCCGACCAAGGAGGAGCAGGCCGACGCCCTTGCCGAACTCCTCGCTGACTACAATAAAGTCGGGCTCACAAGCATCGCCGACCGCAGTGCCAGCGACGGAGGCATCGCTCTTTACTCGGCCCTGCGCGATTCGGACCGTCTCACCTGCCGCGTTTACCTCTACTACGGTGTCGGAGCGCAGGATCCCATCGAGAAGGTTCTCGCCAATATCGACAAGGCCGCCGCCCATCCCCTCCACGCCTACAACAACCAGCTCTGGCTGCGCGGCATCAAGATTTTCCTCGACGGCGGCATGCTCACCGGCAGCGCCTACATGAAACGTCCCTGGGGCGTCAGTTCCGCCTACGGCATCGATGACCCCGAGTATCGCGGCATGGTCTACGTCGAGCCGGACAAACTCTACACGATGGCGAAGCACGCCCTTTCGAAGGAGCTTCAGTTCACCGCTCACTCTGTCGGCGACGGGGCGGTCGAGCGGCTCGTCGACACCTACGCCCGCATCGGGGAAAACGACTTCCCGGTGAACGAGCAGCGTCCCTGCGTGACTCACTGCAATTTCATGACCGCCGAAGCGATCGGGAAGATGGCCAAACACGGCATTGTTGCCGATCTCCAGCCGGCCTGGCTCTACCTCGACGGGCGGACCCTCCTGAAGCAATTCGGCAACGAGCGCCTCGAGTTTTTCCAGCCCTACAAAACCCTCGCCGAAAAAGGGGTCGTCGCCGGTGGCGGCTCCGATCATATGCAGAAAGTCGGGAGCCTTCGCTCGGTCAATCCCTACAATCCCTTCCTCGGGATGTGGACCACCCTGACAAGACACCCGCGATGGATGGGCGAGGCCATCCGGACCGAACAGATCATCGACCGGGCTGAAGCGATCCGTCTCTACACGATCAACAACGCCTGGCTCACTTTCGAGGAAAAGGAAAAGGGATCGCTCGAGGCCGGAAAACTGGCCGACTTCATTGTGATCGACCGGAATATTCTGGAGTGTCCGGTGGACGAGGTAAAAGAGATCCAGGTGAAGGAGACCTGGCTGGGCGGGAAGCGGGTCTTTAAAGCAGAGGGGTGAGCGGCTTGGCATCAGCCTTGACCCCGAAGAACGAAGAACGAAGAACGAGGAACAGCGGTCCTTCGGCCGCACCTCTTTCCCGTTTGCCGTCTTCCTCCGTGCGGCTTACTCTGCCGCCCCATGAAAACCGTCCCCCGTTTTGTTTTCGCCATTCTATTTTGTCTTCTCGTTCCCTCGACCCGCGCGGACGAGACTTTATCCTTCCCTTCAATCGAGGCCGAATCCGCATTGCCGGGCGTCGGACCATTGCGACGCTATGAAGGCCTGATGCAACGCTGGCCCGAATTCCGGGCGAAGTGGGCGACTCAGGTCGAGGCGGATCAGAAATCCGTCGTCTTCCTCGGTGATTCAATCACGCAGGGCTGGGGCACCAGTCTGCCGGGCCGCTTCCCCGGAATGAAGAGTGCCAATCGCGGCATCGGGGGCGACACGACGCGGGGAATGCTGATCCGGCTCGATGATGTCCTCAGCCTGAATCCTTCGGCCATTGTCATGCTGATGGGGACCAATGATCTCGAGATTGGACTCGAGCCGTCCGTGGCGGCGGAGAATGTGAAGCTCATCCTCGCGGCAATCAAGGCCCACGATCCGAAGGTGCCGGTGGTGTTTTGTCAGGTCTTTCCCAGCTCACCCGAAAAGAAACGCCCCGCAGCGAAGATTCAGGAGCTGAATCGCCTCTACGCCGACCTCGTCCGGGGTGACGAACAGGTCACTTTGCTCGATACCTGGACCCTTTTCGCCGGTGCCGATGGCGAGGCTGATCCGAAGTGGTTCAAGGACCTCCTCCATCTCAATCCCGAGGGATACGCTCGCTGGGCGGCGGCCCTTCGTCCGGTCTTCGCGACATTGGGATTTCTCGAAACAGAGAGGGTAGAGTCTCCGGTTGAAGAGGGTTTTGTCAGTCTTTTCAACGGAAAGGACCTGACTGGATGGGGTTTTCGTCTGACACCTCCGCGCAAGCCTTCGAAGAATGCGCCGAAACCCGACGCGCCCGTTTTTGTTGAGGTGACCGCGGCGGCGAACTTCGACGGCAAGACCATCAGCGACGACGGACGTTATGCCGCGATCAACGGACGCCTTGTCGTAAAGACTCCGTCCGAGGGACGGCGCATCCAGCAGCTTTGGACGACGGAGGAATTCGACGGTGACTTCATTCTGAAGCTCGAGTTCCGTGCCACTCCCAACGCGGACAGCGGGGTCTTCATCCGCCAGCCCCAGCTGCAGTGCCGTGACTATCCGCTTGCCGGTCCTTACAAAGACCTCAAAAACTACAAAGCCCAGGACTGGAACGAGCTTGTGGTGACGGTGAAGGATGGCAAGGCGCACGCGACCTGCAACGGCGAAGTCCTCGAGGAGGCGTTGGAAGTCCCCGCGACTGGTCCCATCGGGCTCGAGGGCGACCGCGGGCAGATGGAATACCGCCATCTGCGTTTGAAGAAACTGGATTGATCTCAAGGCCTTTTCCCAATGAAACCCATTATCACCATCGGGGAGACCAAAACTCCGGACGGTTCCAAGTTCACCCTGCATCAGCACGATGGGGATTTCTTTCTGCGTCTCGACGGCACGCAGTTGATGAGTTCGACCTGGACGCTCTCGGAGCGGCTCCTCGCCGACTATGCCTGCCCGGAAAAGGCTCCCATCAAGATCCGTCGTGTCCTCATTGGGGGGCTCGGCCTTGGTTTCAGTTTGAAACGTGTCCTCGAACTGGTCGGGGATGATGCTGAGGTCGTCGTTGCGGAGTTGCTTCCCGAGGTGATCCGCTGGAACCGGGAATTGCTGGGTGATCTCAACGGTCACCTCATGGATGACCCGCGTGTTACGATCCATGAGGGCGACGTCTACGACTGCATCCGTCGCGCCGCCGACGGCACTGATGAAAAGTGGGATGCCATCCTCCTCGACACCGACAATGGACCGACTTCTCTTGTGCAGCCGCAGAATCACCGCATCTATGGACGCAGCGGTTTTGCGATGATCTGGGACTCGCTCAGTCCCGGGGCGCGGGTTGCCTTCTGGGCGGCGGCGGTCGAACCGGGTTTTGAGAGAAAACTCCGCCGCGACGGGTTTGTCACCGAGAGTTATTCGATCAAGGCGCATGAGCGCGCGAAAAAGCCGATCCACTGGATCTACGTCGGATTTCGACCCGTTCATACGGGTGAGGGGAAAGCCGCCGAGCCGACCCCGGTCACTCCGACACCGGCGGTGGTGAAGGCGGCGAGGAAACCGAAAAAGCGATGGTATTGAGTGCCGTGCGGTTTACTCTCCCGAAATCACTTCATGAAACTTCATCAAAACCAGCTTTGGCAGCAGGGAGAGGACCTTTACCGCATCGTCCATCTTGAGCGTCTCTCGGTTGACTACAAAAAGGTCGACCCGCTTGATCCCGAGGCGGGGACCCATCACCACGTCACGAAGAAGGAATTCTGTCGCCTAATTAAAGGCGCGGTGGAGGTGAAGTAGACTCTTAGGTCATTTCTTGTAGGGCGAGCGCCTCGCTTGCCTTATCGATCACCGGAGACCTTCGACTTCGCCCAAGGCAGGCGGAGCGCCCGCCCTACGGGCCATCGGCGTGAATATTACCCCCAATACTGCGCGATCTTCCGCTTCAGGAAGGCGACGCTGCGCTCAAGTTGCTCCATGCCGTCGACGCCGTCTTCGATGCTGATCCAGCCGTCGAAGCCCTTGCTCTTTAGCTCGGAAAAAATCGCATCATAGTCGTTCAATCCCTTGCCGATCTCGCCGTGGCGGAGGCGTTTGGCATAGCCGGTGGCGCCGCCTTCCTCGCGTCGCAGGTCTTCGATGGTGCCCTCGGCAAGGTAACGGTCGCTCGCGTGCATCGTCACGACGCGGTGGGAGACGCGCTTCAACAATTCGATGGGATCCTCACCCGCGAGGTAGGTGTTGCTCGGGTCGTAGTTGACTCCAAAATTCGGATGTTCGATCGCGTCGACGAGCTGGCAGAAGACGTCCATCTTCTGGGCGAATTCGGGATACTCCCAGAAGTCGTCCTTGTAGTGGTTTTCGATGATGAGGGTGATTCCGCGCTCGGCCGCGTAGGGGAGACAGGCGTGGATCGATTCGGCGGCGAGCTTCACGCCTTCGGCGATGCTCAGCTCGGGTCGCCGTTGTCCGCTCAGGACCCGGCAGTAGGATCCGCCGAGGGTGTGAGTCATGTCGATCCAGCGCTTTTGCTTGGCGATTTCGTTTTCACGAAAGGCCGCATCCGGATGGGTGAAGTCGGGCGAGCAGCACATCATGGGAATGACGCGTCCGGTGTCCTCGACCTCCCGGCGAAAGCGGAGCCAGTTCGATTCATCGGCCATCTCGAGGAATCCGGCATACCATTCGAGTCCCTCGACCTCAAGGGTGGAGGCGAGGCGGATCCATTCGGAGACGGTCATGGTGCCATCCTTGCAGAGGGCCTGCATGAAGGCTTTGGGGAAGGCGGCGAGGCGGGGCATGTTCAAAGTTCAAAGTTCAAAGTTCAAAGTTCAAAGTTCAAAGTTCAAAGTTCAA
>ERZ761602.4382-NODE-4382-length-18291-cov-5.197741_pt1 | contig 18291 bp, 13 predicted proteins | sample MGYA00512165_ERZ761602 | MGnify/ENA primary metagenome ERZ761602 (study PRJEB28899, sample SAMN02445085) | bioreactor sludge metagenome | biome: EBPR sludge; isolation source: Thorneside wastewater treatment plant | place: Australia: Brisbane, Thorneside... | reverse complement strand
TTCATGCCCCGTGGGGGAGGGTCTGGCGACAGACCCTCGGAGAAGCTGACGCGAGCTCAGGCCCGACGCGACGCGAGCAGCGCGCCCGCGACCCCGAGCGCCGCGCCCGTCGCGAGCCCACCACGCGCGACCAGACGGTGCAGCGTCTCGACATCGAGCGGGCTCGCGCCCCATCCCTCGCGCGCGACATCGACAGCGAAGAGCGCGAGCGTCGACCACGCGAACGCGGCGACGAGCCGTCGACGCTCGTCGATCGTGATCCACGACGCGAGGCCGACCGACCACGGCGCGACGAACGCGACCACGAAGCTCGGCAACCATGCCGTCCGCGCCTCTCCCACGAAGGTCGCCCCGAACGAGAGCGCGACGCCACACGTCGCGCCGATCGCGGTGCCCATCCCGAAACCGAAGCAGCGCTTCGTGGTGCCGAGCGTCATCAGCGCGACGAACGCCGCACCGAGCGTGGCGCCGAGGCTCTCGAAGTGCCGATAGACGCGCGCCGTGTCCGCGATCGCGCTCGCGATCGTGCGCGGCGTGCGGGCGAGCACGAGCGCCGTCGCCCCACCTGCGAGCCCCGCGAGGACGACGAGCGCGAGCGCGTAGCCCCGCGCCGCACGACGCGGATCGACCGACCACCCGGACGTCCACGTGACGCTGTCCTCGGGTGGCACCCAACGCCCGAGGGCGGCCGGCCGCACCCGCGTCTCGGAGGCTTCGGACTCCGTCTCCGCCTCCGTCTCGGACGTGTCCGGCCCCGACCTCATCCCTCGTCCGCGAACATCCGCCGCCCCATCGACACGCCCGGCCCGTATTGCTTCGGCCAGCGCACGTCGACTCCGAGCTCCGCCGCCGCGTGCAGCGTGAAGTACGGGTCGGCGAGGTGCGCACGCGCGAGCGCGACGAGGTCCGCGCGCCCCGACACCAAGAGCGTGTCGATGCGATCGTGATCCCAGATGTTGCCGACCGTGATGGTCGGGATGCCGACGTCGGTGCGCACGCGCTCCGCGAAGGGCGACTGAAACGCGCGCCCGTAGACCGGCTGCGCGTCGGTGCTCGTCTGCCCCGCGCTCACGTCGATCAGATCCACGCCGCGCTCCTTCAGCCACGTGGAGAGCGTCACCGCGTCTTCGACGTCGAACCCGCCCGGCACCCAATCGGTCGCGCTGATGCGCACCGCGAGCGGCTTGTCCCAGACCTGCCGTACCGCCTCCACCACCTCGAGCGGGAAACGCGCGCGCCGCGCCAGCGTGCCGCCGTACTCGTCCGTGCGCTGGTTCGAGAGCGGCGTGAGGAAGCTCGAGAGCAGGTAGCCGTGCGCGCAATGCACCTCGAGCAGATCGAAGCCGCAGCGCACCGCGCGCTTCGCGCTCGCCACGAACGCGTCGCGCACCGCGACCATGTCCGCGCGCGTCATCTCGCGCGGCGCCACACACTTCTCCGACCACGCGATCGCCGACGGCCCGATCGTGGTCCACGCGCCCTCGTCGAGCGTCTCGTCGTAGCCATCCCAGGGCTTCTTCGTCGAGCCCTTGCGCCCCGCGTGCGCGAGCTGCAGCGCGATGCGCCCCTTCGCGTGCTCGTGCACGAAACCGACGATGCGCGTCCATGCCGCCTCTTGCGCGTCGTCGTAGAGCCCCGTGCAGCCCGGCGTGATGCGCCCCTCCGGCGACACGTCGGTCATCTCGGTGAACACGAGCCCCGCCCCGCCGATCGCGCGGCTGCCGAGGTGCACGAGGTGCCAATCGCCCGGCACTCCGTCGACCGCGGTGTACTGACACATCGGCGAGACCACGACGCGGTTCGGCAACGTGAGCCCACGCAGCGTGAACGGCGTGAACATCGGCGGCACGACGGCGCTCGTCGCGTCGAGCCCCTGCTCCTTCATGAACCAACGATCGACCGACTCGACGTAGGCCGCGTCGCGCAGCCGCAGGTTCTCGTGCGTCACGCGGTTGCTGCGCGTGAGCAAGCTGAACACGAGCCGCTCCGGCGCCTGCTTCACGTGGCGTCGCGTCTCCTCGAACCAACGCTGGCTCTGCTCGGCCGAGCGCTGCACGCGCGAGATCATCGGCCGCCGCATCTCCTCGTAGCGCGCGAGCGCCCGCGGCACGTCGGGCTCCTGCGTCACCGCGGTCGCGAGATCGATCGCGTCCTCCATCGCCATCTTCGTGCCCGAGCCGACGCTGAAGTGCGCGGTGTGCGCGGCGTCCCCGAGGATCACGACGTTCTCGTGGCTCCAGCGCTCGCAGTGCAGCGTTCGGAAGCGGAGCCAACGCGAGCGGTTCGCGACGAGCGGCGCGCCCGCGAGCTCGTCCGAAAAGAGCCGCTGACAATGCGCGATCGTGGCCGCCTCGTCGTCGTCCGCGAGCCCGCTGCGCGCATAGGTGTCGTCGTCGCACTCGACGATGAAGGTCGAGGTCTTGTCGTCGAACGAGTACGCGTGCACCTGCCACACGCCCGCCGCGTCCTCGCGGAAGCTGAAGGTGAAGGCCTCGAAGGTGCGCGGCGTGCCGAGCCAGACGTAGCGCGCGTGGCCGTACTCGATGCGCGGTCGGAACGTGTCTTCGTACCGTGCGCGGGTGAGGCTGTTGACGCCGTCCGCGGCGACCAAGAGATCGCAGTCCGCGCGCAGCGCCTCGACGTCGCTCACGTCCGCTTCGAAGCGCAGCTCCACCCCGAGCTCGCACGCACGCGCCTGCAGCAGATCGAGCAGCGCCTGCCGGCCGAGCCCGCAGAAGCCGTGACCGCCGCTGCGGATCACGCGGTGCTCCGGCTTCCACGTGTGCACGTCGATCGCGTCCCAATACGCCATGCGCTCGCGGATGGCCGCGTAGCTGGGCGCGTCCGCGTCGCCGAGGTTGCCGAGCGTCTCGTCCGAGAACACGACGCCGAAGCCGAAGGTGTCGTCGGGGCGGTTGCGCTCGAAGACCGTGATGCGCGAATCCGGCTTCGCCTTCGCCAGCAGGATGGAGAAGTAGAGCCCCGCGGGGCCGCCTCCGAGGACGTGGACCTTCACGCGCGCGGCGTAGCGAGGGAGCGCCTCGCGCCGGAAGGACTTTTGTCACCGCGTGAACGTCGGCGGCCGCACGTCGTCGCCGACGACGCGGAGGACACGCGGCTCAGATCCCGATGCCCACGTTCGGATCGAGGCGCCCGCTCGGCGACGCGGGTTCACCCTCGGGATCGCGGAAGACCACCCCGTGGCGCGCGAAGTCACGCTCCAGCTCCGGGAACGCGGCGCGGATCTTCGCCGTGGTCGACGAGTACGCGAGCTCCTCGATCTCGCGGCGGAAGAAGTACTTCATCGGCGATCCCGAGAGCACGCGCATCTCGTCGCCGTGCGGACGGAAGAGGTAGAACGAAACCTCGGGGTACATCTCGCGGATCGCGCGAACCGCCTTGTCGAAGCGGCCATTGATCAGCGCCTTGACCGCCTGCATTCCGGAATAGATTCCGCCGCGCTTGCGCACGTACCCCGGCTCGTCCGCGCGCACCGGCACCAGCGGATCGACGAGCACCACCATCGTGGCGCCCTGCTCCACCGCGACGCGCATGTTGGTGGTGCGCGTGAAGCTGCCGTCGATGTACCAGCGCCCGTCGATCTTCTCCGGCTCGTAGAAGGGCACGAGCGCCGCCGACGCCCGCACCGCTCGATGGATCGGCACGTGGTCGAAACCCGGCGCCCCGAAGAGCACCGCCTCGCTGGTGTCCTGATCGGTCGCGCCGACGAAGAGCGGTCGGCGGAGCTTTCGAAAATCGTCGCTGAGACCGGGGCGATTCAGGTGCTCGCGCAGGTAGCGTCGCAGGCGCGCGCCCGAGAACGCGCCGCTCGGCACCGCGCGCGAGAGCGAGCTGAGCGCGCCGCGCGGACCGACGCCGCCACGCGCCATCTCGGACAGCAGCGCGGGCAGGCGCGTCCCGAGCTCACCCACGTTCGGGAAGAAGAGCTCGGACTTGCCGATCGCTCGCACCCGCGCGCTGCCTCCCGCGAACGCCCGCGCGATCTCGTCGGGACCGAGGCCGTTCGCGAGGAACGCGCCGAGCACCGCGCCCGCGCTGATCCCGCAGAACAAATCGAGATCTTCGACACGCCGGTTGACGAAGAACGCGTCGAGCGCTCGAAGCACGCCGATCTCGTAGAGCAGACCTTCGATACCGCCGCCCGCGAGACAAACCGCGATCTTGCCCGGAGCGACCTCGGCGCAGAGCGCGTCGAGCCGACCGTGCAGTGCGTCCCAACTCGGCGCGCAGAGCACGTCCGCGACGCCGAGCCGCCCGAGCCGGTACGCGGCGTCGGTGCCATGCGCGTCGGGACCGACGAGCGCGAGCACCCGCGCGCGCTGGATCCCCGCCACCACCTCGCCCTCGGGAAAGAGCCGCGCCGCGAGCCGACCCGCGGCCGTCCGATCGAACGACACCGTCTTGGCGTGCTCGCCGTGACCGGGCGGTCGATCGCGCAGCTCCAACAAGAGCACGTCGACCGCGCGACGTTCCAAGAACGCGAGCGCGCGCTCGGGATCGTCGAACGCCCACACCTCGCGGCGCCGGCCGTTCGACTCGTAGCGAAGCGCGCCGTCCGGGGCGCGACGCGGCGTGAACGCACGCGAGAGCCCGAGCGGATCGGGTCCCTCGAGCGGACCGACGTAGAGCACCACGCGCGGGCGCGTCACGAGCATGCCTCCACGGCGACGAGCCTCCGACGGCGAGACCAGGGCGAGACAGAGTCCACGTTCGAACGGTAGCACCGCGCGAGGTGCGGTCGGCGGAGGGCGGTCGACACGGCTCTCTTCGGCTTCGTCCGGCGCGCGAGCGAGGGAGGTGTATTCGGGCGGTATACGGAAGCCGTTGCGAGCCCGCGTGGCGCGGTGGTACCGTCACCGCGTGCCGTCCGTGGGGGGGAGAGAAACGAGGATCGAGTCTTGTCCCTCGACGTGAAGTCGGTGAAGAAAGCGCTCCAAGACGCGGGCGTGGAGGTCTACCGGTCGAAGCCGGACGAGGTCCACGTCGCCGAGCGCATTCGCCTGCACATCATGGACTCCCACGTGCGGGTGGTGCTCGGCGAGCCGATGAAGGTGCGCTTCACGGCGCGATCCCAGCGCTCCGACTTCCCGAACGCTCGACCGGACGAGCTCCTCGAGCGGGTCCGTCACCGCGTGGGTGGCGGGGCGATCGAGCGCGGGTACGTCGAGACTTCGTCGCAGGTCCAAGAGATCAAGGACCCCGTCGACGAGACCAAGACCCTCGATGTCTGGCACGAGGTCGTCTACGAGAAGCCCGCCGGAGACCTCGACGAAGTGATCGACGAGGTCCGCTGGGCGCTCGGGCTCGAGAAGTTCGTGCGCGACTGACGCGCGCCGCAGAGCCGCGAGACGTCGCGGGCTGACGACGCGACCCGTGCCCGTCCGCGCGCATGCATCGCTGCGTGCCTCCATCGTCGCATGCCTCCTTCGCTGCGCGTCGCTGCGTGCCTCCGTCGTCGCGCCGGCATCGTCGCGTGGGTTCTTCGACGAGTGCGTCGGTCGTCGTCGCATGCGCATCGGCGAGTGGGTGCGGCCCCTCGACGTCGGTGCGTATGGTGTTCACGCCACCGAGCGGATGACGACGTGACGCGACGGGTCGGCGTCTCCACGACGTTCCCACCTCGCGGACCCTGCCGCGAAGGACGTTGACAACGCTGCCACCCCGGGTAGCGTCTTCGTTCAGAGGGGATTCGGCGTCGAGCGTCACGCACATGACGTGGCGTCCGTCGTCGAGCACGACTGCAGGAGGGGTATCGATGCAGGCGAGCGATCAGATCGTCGAAGATGGCGTCGTGAAGTGGTTCAACAACGCCAAAGGCTGGGGCTTCATCAGCCGAGGGACTGACGGGTCCGACGTGTTCGTGCACTACAGCCAGATCGCAGGGGACGGCTACCGCACGCTCAAGCAAGGGCAGACCGTCCGCTACCGACTGAAGTCGGGACCGCGCGGACAGTTCGCGGAATCCGTCGAGCTCTGACGAACACACACGAGACGGAACCACCGAACGGCACGACTCACCATCACGAGTCGTGCCGTTCGCACGTGTGCGTCGTTCCTCCGTGCGTGCGTCGCACGCGTCGTTCCCACGCACACGCAGAGGCTCGACCGCTTCCGAATCAGGGCGCGAGGCGCTCGCAGCGCCAGAGGCCGTCGACGCGCTCGTAGAACGCGCGGTCGTGCAGGCGGCTCACGCGATCCTGCCAGAGCTCGATGCGCTCCGGCACCAAGCGGTATCCGCCCCACGTGTCCGGTCGCGGCACGTCGCCCTGGTAGCGCGCCTCCACCTCACGAACCCGCGCCTCGAGGAACGCGCGATCCGGAATCACCGCGCTCTGTGGTGAAGCCCACGCGCCGATGCGACTGCCGCGTGGACGAGACGCGAAGTACGCGTCGGACTCCTCCGCCGAGACCCGCTCGATCGGCCCTTCGAGCCGAACCTGCACGCCCGTCTCCCACCAATGAAACGCGAGCGCCGCGAACGGGTTCTCTTCGAGGTCGCGCCCCTTCCGGCTCGCATAGCTCGTGTAGAAGACCACCCCGCGCGCGTCGATCTCCTTCGCGAGCACGTAGCGGACCGAAGGCCGCCCATCGCGGGTCGCGGTCGCGAGCGCCACCCGGCTCGCGTCGTGCGGACACGCGGCCGAGGCCGCCGCCAAGAGCTCCGCCACCGCCGCGAGCGGATCGACCAGATTCATCATCGCGTCCATGCGGCGGAGCATGGTCCGTCCGTGGCGACGGGGCAGGCGCGAAGACGCACGACCCGGCCCACCGAAATCACGAACGTTTCCGGGACTCGGAGGCCATGCTCCTTCGTCGCGTCGCGCTGCGCAGTCGTGGTACGGTCGCGCCCCTCGATGGATGCCACGGCCGAAGAGCTGATCGCTCGCCTACGGCGGGACCCCGACGATTTCGAGGCGTTCCGACCGCTCGGGGAGCACTACGGCCGCCTCGGCGATCACGCGTCGCTCGCGAACTTGCTCGAGGGTTGGGCCAAACGGAACGCCGACGCCGCGCGGGCTGCTCGTGCGTTCCACGAGGCGGCGCTCCTCGTGATGGAGCTCGGAGATCTTCCGCGCGCGGAGTCGCTCCTCGTCCAGGCGCTCCAGCGCGACCCTGCGTTCGAGGACGCCGACGCCCAGCTCGCGGCGCTCTTCGAGCATCGAGGTGACACCACCGCCCTGCTCCAACACCTCACGCACCGCGCCGCGCACTTCGCGTCGGCCGGCGACGGGGTGCGCCTCGCGGCGGTCGAAGAGCGCATCGGCCAGACCTACCAGCACCGACTCGGCCGCCCCGATCGCGCGCTCGCCCACTATCGAAAAGCCTTCGAGGCCGACCCGACGCTGGTGCCCGCGATCTACGCGGCGCGCGAGATCTACCGCGCCGCCGGCAACCCGAAGGCAGCCGCGACACTCTTCGAGCTGGAGGTCAAAGCCGAGCCGACGCGCGAGCGTCGCGTCGCGTTGTTGCGCGAGCTCGGCCACCTCCGCGCCTCGGAGCTGGCCGACCTTCCCGGCGCGATCGACGCGCTCTCCCGCGCGGAGAACGAAGCGCCGGAGGACCTCGCGGTCCTGCACGAGCTCGCGAGCTTCCTCCTCGAGCGTGCGGGCCAACGCGGAGATGGCCCCGCGGCCGCGCAAGAGCGCGCGAAGGCCGCGGACCTCTTCGTGCGGCTCGCACGCGCCGTCCCACCCGATCACGCGATCGCGTACGCGCAGTCCGCGCTCGACGCCGCACCTGCGCACGAGGACGCGCTGACGCTGCTCGAAGGCCTCGCGGTCGAGCACGCGCGGGAAGACCTGCTGCCGATTCGATGGGTCGGCTACCTGCAATGGTCGCCCCACGGCCCGCTCGCCGATGCGCGACGTCGCAGCCTCGGTCGCGCCTACGTGGACGCGGGTCAGCTCGACGACGCGCTCGTCTGCTTCGAGCCCTTGCTCGCGCACGGTGACGCGGAGGCGGCCGAGGCGCTCGTTCCGATCTACCGCGAGCGAGGCCGCGACGCGGACGCGAGCCGTGCGTTGGCGATCGCGATCGCGGGGCTGCCTCCCGAGTCGCGTGGGCCACGGCTGCGCGAGCTGGTCGAGACGCTCCGCGCGACGGGCGAGCACGACCAGGCGCTCGAGCGCGCCAAGGAGCTGCTCGCGCTCGAGCCCACCGACGTGCAGACGCTGGAGTACGTCGAGGACGAGCTTCGTCGCCGCGAGGATCGCCTCGAGCTGCGCGATCTGCTGCTCGTCGCGACGCGCCTGCCCGGCGCACCGGTCGAGCTCAAGAAGCGACGCCTGCGCGAGGTCGCCGAGCTCGACGAAGAGCACCTCGCCGACGCGGAGGGCGCGATCGAGGCGTACGGTGCGCTGCTGGCGCTCGATCCCGCGGACCGCGACGCGCGCTCGAAGCTCGGCTCGCTGCTCGAGCGGCTCGGACGCTGGGACGCGCTCGTCGCCCACCTCGAGCAAGAGTCGCTCGGGCTCGTCGATCCGGACGCGAAGGCGGCGCTGCTCTTCCGGCTCGCGATCTTGCACCGTGATCGCCGCGACGATCCGGTCTCCGCGCGGATGGCGCTCCGAAACCTCCGCCAGCTCCGCCCCGACGACGGCGAGGCACGCGACGCGCTCTGCGAGCTGCTCTTCGACATGGAGAGCTGGAACGAAGCGCTGCCGCTGCTCGAAGAGCGCATCGAGGTCGCGAGCGGCGACGAACGCCTCGCCCTGCTCGAGCGGCTCGGTGCGATCCAAGAAGAACGGATCGGCGACGACGACGCGGCGTTCGCGGCCTCCGCCCGCCTGCTCGACGAGGAGCCGACTCGCCTCTCCGCGCTCGACCGCATGGAGCGCATCGACCTTCGCACCGGCAACGCGGCGCGCCTGCTCGAGACCCTCGCGTACCGCGTGGAGGTCGTCGCACCGGACGAGCGCGCGGCGATCCTCGTGCGCGTCGCGCAGCTCGCCGATCGCGAGCTCGGCGATCTCGATCGCGCGGCGGACGCGCTCCAGCAAGCGCTCGATCTCGAGCCCGCGAGCGCCGCCGTCCTCGACGCGCTCTGCGACGTCTACGATCGCGGCGGTCGCTACAAGGATCTCGTCGTGCTCCTGCGCGAGCGCGCGCGCCTCGAAGAGAACGGCACCGCCCGCGCGGAGCTCTACCGACGCATCGCGCGCATCCTTGGCGAGCGCGTCGGCAACCTCGACGCCGCGGCCGAGGCCTGGGAGAAGGTCCTCGAGTCGGGCGACGACGAAGAGGCGCTCCGCGCGTTGCTCGCGCGGGCCGAAGAGAACGGCCAGAACGACGCGCGCCTCGATCTCGCGCGCCGACTCGCGGCGAAGGTCGACGGCGAAGAACGCCTCGAGCTCCACTTGCAGCGCGCGCGTTGGCTCGAAGCGGACGAGCGGCTCGACGACGCGGTCGCCGTGCTTCGCCAGGACGTGCTCGCAGAAGCACCGCAGCATCTCCCCGCGCTCTTCGACCTGGCGCGCTGGGAAGAGAAGCGACGCGACGACGCGGGGCTCGCGGACGCGCTCGAGCGGCAGCTCGTCTTGCTCGAGGACGAAGGTCTGCGGCTCCCGGTCGCGGTGCGCTTGGCGGATCTCTACGAGGGTCCGCTCGCCGACGACGCGCGCGCGATCGACGCGCTGCACGCGTGGATCGACTGCGACCTGATGGACGCCGCGCCACGCGAGCGCCTCGTCGCGCGGCTCGAAGCGAACCAGCGTTGGCCCGAGCTCGTGGACGCGCTCGACGGGCTCGCGGGCGTGGAGGTCGACGAAGAGGCGCAAGGCGCGCTCGTGCGTCGCGCGGCCGAGCTCGCAGCGAGCCAGCTCGGCGACGTCGACGGAGCATGGGAGCGCCTCGCCCCGCGGGTGGTCGACGACTCCGAGGCCGAGCGACAGATCCGCGCGCTCGCGGACACGCACGGTCGCCACGAAGCGCTCGCGGAGCTCTTCATCCGCCTCGCGCAGACCGCGTCGGCGCCCGCGACCCAGCGCTCCCGCTGGCTCGACGCGGCGCGGGTGCTCGAAGGTCCGGGCGGCGACGTGGGGAAGGCGCTCGAGGCCGTGCTGCGCGCCTACGCGCTCGACCTCGCGGACGAAGCGCTGCTCGGAGAGGTCGATCGCCTCGCCGCGGCCAGCGGCAACTGGGCGCGCCTCGCGCAGGTCTACGACACGCTCTTGCGCAGCGTGGAGACCCCGCGGGCGAAGAAGAAGTTGCTCGTGCGGCACGCGCGCCTCCTCGACTCGGTCGGCGACGACGCGAGCGGCGCGCTCGATCGCGCTCTTCGCGCATGCGCGCTCGACGCCGAAGACGAAGCGCTGCTCGGCTACGTCGAGGATCTCGCGCCGCGCGCGGGTCGCGCCGAAGAGCTGCTCGTCGTCTACGATCGCCGCCGCAGCGCCGCGAAGACCGACGAAGCCCGCGCCGACGCGTTGTTGCGCGCCGCGCACCTCTGCGACGTCGATCTCCGCGATCGCGATCGCGCGTTCGGTTACGTCGCCCAAGCAGTCGCGCTCTCCGTGCGCACGCCGAGCATCGGTCCGAGCGTCGAACGTGCGGTGTCGGAGCTCGACGACCTCGCGGGCGGGCGAGACGCGCGCGAGCGACTCGTCGCGGTATATCGGCGCCTCGCGGACGACGCCGAGCACGATCCGCGCGCGGCAGCGGCGCTCTTCCTACGCGCGGCGCGCCTGCTCGAAGAGGCGCTCGGCGCTCCCGAAGAAGCGTTCGCGTGCCTCGATCGCGCGAGCCAGGACGCGCCGATCCCCGAGGTGCTCGACGCGCTCGAAGGCGTCGCCTCGCGCCTGCGTCGTTTCGACGCGCTCGACGCACGCCTCGCGTCGCTCGTCGCGGACGCCCTCGACTCGCAGACCGCCGCGGACCTGCTGCGCCGCCGCGGTCGCGTGCTCGAAGAGCGCCTCCACCGGCTCGACGAAGCGGCCGAGGTCTACCGCCAGCTGCTCACCGTGGCGCGCGACGAGGACGCCGCAGACCGCCTCCTGAGCTGCCTCCGCAAGGCGCGTCGCCATCAGGATCTCCTCGTGGCGCTCGACCAAGAGGCGTCGCGCACGCGCAGTTCGGAGCGTCGGCTCGAGCTGCTGCGCGAGATCGCGACCGTCTGGGAGAAGCAGCTCGCGAACAAATGGGAAGCGCAGGACGCGTGGAAGAAGGTCCTCGCGATCGCGCCCGACGATCCGGTCGCGACGGAGGCCATCCACCGCTTGGGCGTGAGCACCCGACGTCTGCATCCCGACGACCTCGCGCCCTCGGCGGAGACGGATCTCGGGGAGCTCGAAGACGTCGTGGAAGACGTCGAGAGCGTCGTCGACGACGTCGCGCCAGTCGGCGATCCGGCGACCGTTCAGGCCTCCGTCGCGCAGTTCGAGGAGGACACGCCGTCCCTCGAAGACGCGCTGCCCCCCTTCGAGTCCGAGCACTTGGCCGAGGTCCCCCTCGCGCTCGCGCCACCGTCGACCATGCAGGCGCCCTCGCTGTCCGACGCGCCCTCCGACTTCGCCGACCTCGTGCACACCGCGTCGGACGACGACGACGAATCGCTCTTCGCCGACGAGGCGCCGTCCTCCGAGCACGTCGCGCTCTTCGACGACGTCTCGCCCTCCGTCGACCGTGCGCTCTTCGCCGCCGATGCTCAGGACGCCGCGAGCAAGCCCGCCGCGCACGACTCCGGCGTGGTCACTTCGCCGCCCGTCACGCGCAACCCCTTCGGACGCCGCGAAGGCACCGCGCCGCTGATGGAGGGCTTCCCCGACGACATCCACACCCACGTCGAAGCGGACGCCTCGCTCGACGACGAGTTCCCGCCTCTCCCCGGCGCCACGGGTGGGACCCTCGACGACGCGCTTCCCTACGCCGCCACCGTCGCAGCCACCCTCGACCCGATGAGCGAGGACGACGTCGAGCCGGTGCCCGTTCGCGACGAAGGGGCGCGCGACGCGACGCGCGAAGGCATCCGCGCCGCGTCGCTGCGCGAAGAGCCCGCCGTCGATCTCGGGACCGGCGAGCTGCTCGCCTTCACGGACGCGAGCAGCGCCGAGCTGCTCGACTCCGGCGAGCTCGACGCCGACGAAGTGCTCGACGATCTCGACGACCTCGAGGACGCAGACCTCCTCGACGACGACGATCTCGTCGAAGAAGCGCCGCGCGCGAAGACGAGCCTCCCGCCTCCGCCGCCGCGTCGGAACGAGTGAGCGCACGTTCGCGCGCTCGCGTCCCACACGGCTCATCCCACGAACGACCGCGGGATCACTTCCGACGCGGCACGAGATCGAACACGCGACGCCCCGCACCGTCGAGGCGCGGGCCCTGCACCGTGAAGGGATCGAGCTTGATCTCTTTTCGCTGACCGCTCGGCAGCTTCACGCGCAGCGCGCCGTCGTCGTCGACACGCTCGATCTTGCAGAGCCCGAACTGCTTGTGGCTCACGTGATCGCCGCGCTCGAGCACCGGCTCCTCGAGGTACTCCGGCTCCACCGCGCGATCACGGCTCGTCGGGATCGGATCGACGCGCGGCAGCGGCACGCTCGACTCCACGCGTGGACGCGTCGGGCGGCCGAGCTTCGAGGGTGCGTGCCGCGCTGGCGCCGCGCGCGCTGCCTCGCTCACCGCGGCCGCCTGGGCCCACGTGAGCTCCGCGTCTTCCACGATCGCTTGCTTCGCCGAAGACGCCGAGGCCGCCGCCGCCGCAGCCCAACCTCCCACCGCACCGACGTCCTCGTCGTCGTCGTCGCGCGCGTCCTCCACGCTCGACTCCTCGAAGAGCCACGCGCTGAAGCTCCCACTCACGATCGTCGCCTCCGCGATGCGCCCTCCCCGCGTGAGCCCGTCGCCCACCAAGGTCGCGTGGATCGTCGCGTCGCGATCGTGGATCGTCGCCGTGATCGAGAGCGCCTCCGCGTTCGGCACCGTGCGCCGTCCGCCCGATGCGTCGACCAGCACCACGTCCTTCAAGCTCGCCGCGCCCTCCACGTGCATCCCCGCCGCGCGCCGCGACGCCACGAGCGTCAGCCACGCCTCCGGAAGCCGATCCCCGCTCCGCATGCGCAGCGCGAGCCGCGCGCTCTCACCTTCGAGCACGTTCATGGCGTCTTCCCATCTCGTTCGCGTCGCGAACGGGTCCGCAACCTGACCCGCGAAGCGACACGAATCAAACGTCCTTGCGCGGCCGCGCGATCCTCGAAAGTCTGCGTGCGTGTACATCGCGCTCACGCTCGCCCTCGTCGTGTGTCTCGTCGCCCTCGCGATCGAGCTGCGCACCAAGACGATCCCCAACGGGCTGACCGTTGGCGCACTCCTCTTGGGCCCCGCGCTCGTCACGGTGCTCCGCGGCGTCGTGGAGGCGCGGCAGCCGAGCGCGTGGACGATCGGCGATGCCTACTTCCAGGCCCTCGGCGGCGCCGTCTTCGCCGTGTGGATCCCCTACCACCTGTGGCGCCGCAACTGGCTGGGGGGCGGTGCGGTGAAGCTCACTGCGGCCGTCGCCGCGATCCCATGTGCCATGGCGATCGGGTTCTGGATGGCCGTCGTGTGGGCGGCCTTCGGCGCATTCGTGTGGTGGGCGCGTTCGCGAAAGACCCCCGGCGCATCGAAGACCGTACCCGGCGCAGCGATCACCCTCGTCGCATTCGCGCTGGCTGCGCTGGTCGAGCTCGCACGCCCCTGATCGCTGCGTTCCCGCTCAACTCGCCTCGGTCGTCGCGGCCGCCGCGTCCTCTTCCGCGAGCCGTCGCTCCTTCGCCTCCACCGCCTCGACGAAGAGCGCGATGTACTCGCCCGCGCTCGTGATCGCGAAGAACACGCTCAAGTAGAGGATCGCGAGGCCGACCTCGGCGAGATCGACCCACACTCGGAAGAAGAAGAAGTCGACCTCGTAGCGGTGGAACACGATCAACAAGAGGATCGCGACCATCTGCAGCGCAGTCTTGTCCTTGCCGCCCTGCCCCGCCGCCATCACCACGCCTTCGCTCATCGCGATCGTGCGCAGCGCCGTGATCGACAGCTCGCGTCCGACCATCACGATCACCGCAACCACCCCGAGCAGCGGTAGGCGCCCGAGGTACGCCATGAACACCAGCGTGGCCATCACGAGCAGCTTGTCGGCCAGAGGATCGAGGAACTTCCCGAGCACGCTGATGAGGCCCATGCGGCGCGCGAGCCATCCGTCGAGGAAGTCCGTGATCGCCGTGACCATGTAGAGGATCGCGGCCCAGAAGTTCGCCTTCGGCGAGCCGTCGGCCATGAGCCAGAGCACGCCGGGGATCATCACGATCCGCAGCATGGTGAGCAGGTTCGGCAGGTTGATCGCGTCTTGCCGGATCGTCGTCCGCCGCTGGGTGGCCGTGGCCATGGAGGCGCTTCTACCGCACTTCGGTCGCTTCGCCGAGCAGGACGATGCCTTCGCCGCGGAAGCCCAGCGCGGGAGCGTGCGCGGCGTAGGGCGCGGTGCCGCGGCGACCGCTCGGGAAGAGGCGCCCCGACCAACCCACGAGCCGCGCCGGATCCACGTGCAGCTCCTCGCCTTCGCGCACCGCCATCGCCAGCGGCTCGCTCCCGAGCGCGAGCACCACCACGCCGTCGCCGTGGAGCTGCACCACCCCCACCGGCGTCCCCGCGAGCGGCAGGTTCGCGTTCTCGAAGCTCACGCGCTCGTCGAACCCGAAGAGCAACGTCTCGCGCACGAAGAGCGCCTCCGCGCCGAGCCGCATCGCCACGAAGCGACGCCCCGTCGCGGGCGCGAGCAACGCCGCGACCGGACCGCGCCACGCCAAGATCGGATCGCGACCGCCGAGCGCTTCGTCGAGCTCTCGCCCGCGCGCGCGTCGGCGCACCACCGTCGTCCGCAGCTCGCCGCGCACCGCGACCAGACCGTCGAGCCGCGCGTGGACCTCCCGCTCGGCGCGCAACACGAGGGATCCGTCGCGCGCGATCGAGAGCGGCACATCCGTCGGCGGCTCCGCGCTCCAACCGTCGAGCTTGCTGCGCAGCATCGGCGGCTCTTCCGGCGCGGGTGCCGGCGCAGGCGCGACCCGCGGCGGCACGAAGTCGCTCCCCGGCTCGTCGAGCTTCCAGGTGCCGGTCGGTTTGCGACGCGCCGCGCGCTCGCCGACCCCGAGCTCGACCGCGAGGTGCGGCCGCTCCGAGTCGAGCCGCTCGAGCGCCTCCTCCGCGACCGTGCGCATGGCTGCGCGATCCTTCGCTTCGAGCGCCGCCTCCGCGACCTCGTGCGTGAGCTCTTCGCCCCCACCCTGTCGCTGCAGCTCCGCTTCCATGCGGCGCGCCATCGCCGCTTGGCCACCCCGCAAGAACGCGTCGCGCGCTTCCACGAAGCGTCCGAGCCGCCAGTGCACCAAACCGAGGTAGCCCCACGCGCGCTCGTGCTCGGGCTGCGTGCGCAGTGCCTCGTGCAAGTGGGTCAGCGACTCCTGCGCCTGACCCGTCTTGAAGAGCGCGAGCGCGAGGTTCACCCGCAGCGTGGCTTCGCGCGGGAACGTGGTGACGAGTCGCCGCCAGATCTCGATCGCGCGCGGATAGACACCCAGCCGGAAGTACACCCCTGCGAGCAGATCCTGCGACTTCGCGTCCTGAGGCTGCAGCGCGAGCGCGCGCTCGAGCTCTTCCTTCGCCTCCACGATCTGGTCGTGGAGCAGCATCGTGCTGCCTCGGTAGAGGTGGTAGAGGAAGTCGTCGCCGCGGTCCTCGCTGGGCGAGGGCGCACGACGCTCCGATCCCTCACCGTTCGCGGACTCCATCGTCAGTTTCCCAAAGGAGCGGCGAGCGTAGGAGAGCGCACGCCGCGGGGTCAACCTCGACCCGTGGCCGCGGAAGCTTCCACGTGCCAGGCTCGGCGCGCCGCGATGTTCGCTTTCCTTCCGGCGCTCCAGACGATGCAGCGCGTGCGCCCCGACGATCCGCTCGCGCGTGGCGTTCTCGACGCGCCCCCGTGGCTGGTGATCCTCGTCGCGAGCGTGATCGTGGTCGGCGTGGTCTTCGCGCTCGTGCACCGTGCGAGGAAGCGATGAGTGAAGCGATGAGGAAGACGTCCGCTGATCCGGCCGCGAGTGCGTCGGGCGAAGGTCCGGAGATCGATCCGCAACCGCCGAAGCGCTCGAACCTCGGTCGGCAGCTCGTGATCGCCACCGTGCTCGGCGTGCTCGTGTTCGCCGCGCTCTCGCTCTACGGCGACGTGCGTGCTCTCGCGGCGAGCCTCGCCCTCGCGACCGCCAATTACGTGATCCGCTTCTTCCGCTGGGAAGCGTACCTCTCGATCCTCGACGTGCGCGGGGTCCCGCGCGCGGAGAGCGCTCGCATCTTCACCGCCGGCTTCGTGATGAGCGTGACCCCCGGCAAGGTCGGCGAGGTGCTCAAGAGCGTGCTGCTCCACGAGGCCCACGGCGTCCCGGTCGCGCGCACCGCCCCCATCGTGGTCGCCGAGCGTCTGACCGATCTCTTCGCGCTCGTGCTCCTCGTCGCCCTCGGCGCGCTCGCGCTTCCGAGCGGGCTTCCGATCGCGATCGGCGGCGCCGCCGTGGTGGGCGCGCTCTGGCTGACCTGCGCGTGGCGTCCGCTCGGCGAGCTCGCGCTCCGCATCGCGGCCAAGCTCCCGGTCCTGCGCAAGCTCTCGCCGAAGCTGCGTGAGGCCTACGACTCGCTCCAAGTGCTCACGCGCCCTCGGGCGTTGCTCGTCGCGACCCTGCTCGCGCTCGCGTCCTGGGGCACCGAGTGCGTGGCGCTCTGGCTCATCGCGCGCGGCTTCGAAGGCGTCGAGATCGGCATGCTCGAGTCGACCTTCGGCTACTCCGCACCGACCATCGTCGGCGCGCTCGCGATGATGCCCGGTGGGCTCGGGGTCACCGAAGCCGGCATGACGGGCGTGCTCGAAGAGGTCGCCGCGATGAGCACCGCCGACGCCACCACCACCACCCTCCTCGTGCGCCTCGCGACGCTGTGGTGGGCGGTGCTGCTCGGCGTCTTCGCGTTGGGTGCGCAACGTCGCGCGCTCGCGTCGCGGAAGGCTTGAGCTCGGCTCCGCTCGCCTGCCCGGCGTCCTCGCTCGGGCCGGTCTTCGGACGCGACGCGCACGTGCGACGCGCGCGCGGCGCAGGAGCCTCGAGGAGGCGCGAGCTCAGCTCCGCTCGGTCGGCTGCTTCTCGAGCAGCGGCTCCCACACCGGCTGCCGCTCGCGTGACTCGTCGCGCCACGCCTCGCGGCGCGCGACGTAGACCGCGAAGGTCCGGGCGAAGATCGCGAGCGCGAGCCCCGCGAGCACGTCCACGAACCAATGCCAGCGCAGGAACATCGTCGCCACGATCATGTTCAGCGCGAAGAACGCCACGATCGGCCACGCCCAGCGGAAGGGCCGCGTGTGACGCCAGCCGAACGCGTGCAGCGCGTAGAGCGTCGGATACGCGGTGTGCAGCGACGGGAAGATGTCCATCTGCGCGCCCGCGCTCTCGACCGTGAGCAGCACCTGCTGCCAGAAGAAGCCGCCGTGGATCGGCTCGGGGAACTCCATCGCCGCGTGCGGGCCGACGCCCGGCACGAGCGTGTAGCCGACGTGCCCGATCGTCGCGACGCAGACCGCGCCCACCATCAGCTCGCGCAAGCGTTGCCCGCGATCGAGGAAGAGCGCCGGCAGCAGCATCGCCGCCATCAAATAGAAGTACGAGTAGTAGAAGAACGCCACCCACTCGACGACGACCGGCGTGTTGAAGCGGTTGAACCAGAGCGCGGGCGTGATGCCGAGCAGCGCTTCGTCCAGCTCGCGCAGCGCTCCATCGACCAGCACGGGCTGCAGCGCCGGGAGCAGGTAGCGAAGCTGGAAGTAGCTCAGCACCACGGGGAAGAAGATGCCGACGCGATAGACCAGCGAGCGCGTCTTGCCCGGCCGCAGCACCTCACCGCGCGCCAGCAAGACGCTCACCACGCTCACGAGCAAGAGGCCGAGCCCGAACCGGAAGGCGATGTCGGCGTCCGCGCTCTGCGGCGCGATCATCACGCGTCCGAGCATGAACACGTGGAAGGCGAGCGCGATCCGATCGTGGATCGAGAGGTTCGCCATCGTCGTCGCCAACACGGTGGCGGGAGAGATGGTGGTGCGGGTGGCGGTGGGAGGTCGATGCATGCGAACGACTCCGAGTTTCGAAAGGGACCGACGGCGTCGGAGCACGGCGGTGGCGCGCGGTCTCCGAGACGGAAGCGACGGCGCGAAGATTCGTCGGCGGCTGACCCCGCCGACTCGAAAGATTCGTCGGCGGCTGACCC
>ERZ761602.4381-NODE-4381-length-18316-cov-3.826132_pt1 | contig 18316 bp, 19 predicted proteins | sample MGYA00512165_ERZ761602 | MGnify/ENA primary metagenome ERZ761602 (study PRJEB28899, sample SAMN02445085) | bioreactor sludge metagenome | biome: EBPR sludge; isolation source: Thorneside wastewater treatment plant | place: Australia: Brisbane, Thorneside... | reverse complement strand
GATCGCGCATGACCAGATCGCGCTGGGAGCAACCGGCATCATGGTCGCGGGCGGCATGGAGAGCATGACGGAATCGCCCTACTTGTTGCCAAAGATGCGCGCGGGTGCGCGGATCGGGCACGGCCAGGTGATCGACCACATGTTCCTCGACGGACTGGAGGACGCCTATGACAAGGGTCGTCTGATGGGCACCTTTGCCGAGGATTGCGCCGAAAAATACCGTTTCACGCGCGAGGAGCAGGACGATTACGCCCTGATTTCCCTTACGAATGCGCTTGCTGCGCAGGCAAACGGCGCCTTTGACGGCGAGATTGCGGCGGTCAGCGTGCCGACGAAGTCCGGAGAGGTCTCGATCGGTGCCGACGAGCAGCCGACCAAGGCGCGTCCAGACAAGATCCCGACACTGAAACCCGCGTTTCGGAAGGGCGGCACGGTGACAGCGGCGAATTCCTCGTCGATTTCGGATGGTGCTGCGGCGCTGGTGCTGGCCTCGCGCGGGGCGGCCGAGGCGCAGGGCGCCGCGATCCGCGCCGTCATCCGCGGCCATGCGAGCCACGCGCAGGAACCGGCATGGTTCAGCACGGCACCGATTCCGGCGGCAAGAAAGCTGCTGGACCGGCTGGGGTGGAGCGTCGACGATGTGGACCTGTGGGAGGTGAACGAGGCCTTTGCCGTGGTCCCGATGGCCTTCATGCGCGATCTGGGCATTCCGCGCGAGAAGATGAACGTCAACGGCGGGGCATGTGCGCTGGGGCATCCGATCGGTGCATCGGGTGCGCGGATTCTGGTGACGCTGTTGCATGCGCTGGAAAACCGCGGGCTGAAACGCGGCGTGGCGGCAATCTGCATCGGCGGCGGCGAGGGCACGGCCATCGCCATCGAGCGCCCCTGAGGATGCGATGGACCCGGGACTGCTGAGTGTTCTGGGCGGTATCGGCCTGTTCCTGATCGGGATGAAGATCATGACCGAGGCCCTGCGCGATGCAGCCGGGCCGGGTCTGCGCCATGTGCTTACGCGCTTTACCACGACGCCACTGCGCGGGGCGCTCACGGGGCTGGGCGCAACGGCGGTGATCCAGTCCTCGACGGCGACCACGGTGATGACTGTGGGCTTTGTGGGCGCGGGGGTGATGACCTTTCCCCAGGCGCTGGGGGTGCTTTACGGCGCCAATATCGGCACCACGGTCACCGGCTGGATCGTGGCCTTTCTGGGCCTGAAGCTGAAGATCGGCGTGCTGGCGCAGCCTGTGCTGTTCGCGACGGCGCTGATCATGGTTCTGGGACGCGGGCGCGCGGTGCGGGTGGCACGCGGTGTCGCCGGTATGGCCATGCTGTTCCTGGGTCTGGACCTGATGGCGGGGGCGGCAGGTCTGGCGTCGGACTGGCTGACGCCCGAAGCCCTGCCTGCCGACACGCTCGCCGGGCGGCTGGTGCTGATCGGCCTTGGTTTCGTGCTGGTCAACATCGTGCAAAGCTCGTCAGCCGGCATGGCGATCACACTCGTTCTGCTGGGCGAAGGGGCGCTGGGCTTTGGCCAGGCCGCGGCGCTGGTGATCGGGCTCAATGTGGGAACGACGGTGACGGCGCTCGTGGCCTCGATCGGCGGCGGGCGGGCGATGCGGCAGACCGCGGCAGCGAACACGATCTTCAATCTGGCAACCGGTGTGATGGCGTTGCCACTTCTGGATGCGGTCGCGCCGATCCTGCACCACACCGGGCTGGGCACCGACGATCTGACGGCGCTGGTGCTGTTTCACACGGGGTTCAATCTGGTCGGGGCGCTGGTGTTCCTCCCTCTCACCCGGCAATTTGCCGCCGCGATGGAGCGGATGTTCGCCCCCGCCGATACCGGGTTGACCGCCGCGCTCGACCCGCTCTTGCTGGCCGAGCCCGAAGCCGCCCTTGCCGCGGCCGAGGCCAGCACCGACAAGCTGCGGGATACGCTCTTCCGGGCGCTGGGCGCGGCATTGGGGCCGATGCCCGACCTGCGCGGGCTTGCGACGCTGCCGCAGCAGGTTCCCGCCGCGCAGGACCAACTGGAGGATTACGTCGCGCGAATCCGCCTGCCCGAAGGGCAACCCGGTGTGCAGGAAAGGTTGGCGGACCTGTTACATCGGCTGGACCACGCGCAGCGACTGGCGGTGCGCATTGAACGGCGGACGCCCCTGACGTTGATCGCCAGCGACCCGAGGTTGCGGCGCGCGGCACGGGCACTGGGCGGACGGCTGCGCGCGCCGCAGACCAATGCGGCGGAGCTGGCCCGGCTGGCGGCGATGATCGACCGTCGCGCGTCGATCTATCGAAAGCAGACGCTGCGCCCTCGCCGCGGCGGCGAACGGGTGCAGGACCTGTTCGACCGTACCGACGCGATGCGCTGGCTGGCGCGGTTGGCCGACCATGCAGCGCGGTTGGCGCATTAGGGCGCGATCCAGCCGACCCTCGGGCTCTTGCGTGATCGAAAGGGCCGAAGGGTTGCTCAGGGTCTGGTCCGGTCCGACGGGATACGCAGGGCCGGAATGACCCTCTGTGATCAGAGGCTTGCGTCCAGGGCCGCGACGATGGCATCGCCCATCGCCGTGGTACTGACTGGCGTGCCGCCTTCAGGGCCCATCAGGTCGGCGGTGCGCAGTCCATCGGCCAGCACTTTTTCCACGGCTTTTTCAACACGCGTCGCTTCGTCGCCCATCGCGAATGAGTAGCGCAGCGCCATCGCGAAGGAGAGGATACAGGCGATCGGGTTGGCCTTGCCCTGACCCGCAATATCGGGCGCGCTGCCGTGCACGGGCTCATACAGCGCCTTCGGGCGCCCATTGGCCATCGGCGCGCCCAAGGATGCCGAGGGAAGCATCCCCAGCGAACCGGTCAGCATCGCGGCCAGATCCGACAGCAGATCGCCGAACAGGTTGTCGGTGACGATCACGTCGAACTGCTTGGGCCAACGGGTCAGTTGCATGGCGCCGGCGTCGGCATACATGTGGCTCAGTTGCACGTCGGGGTATTCCTTGGCGTGAACCTCGGTGACCACATCGCGCCACAGCACGCCCGATTCCATCACATTGGCCTTCTCCATCGAGCAGACCTTGTTGCCGCGCTTGCGGGCGAGTTCGAAGGCCGAGCGCGCCACGCGGGCGATCTCCGATTCCGTATAGCGTTGGGTGTTGATGCCCACACGCTCGTTGCCCTCGGTGAAAATCCCGCGCGGCTCGCCGAAATAGACGCCGCTGGTCAATTCGCGCACGATCATGATGTCGAGCCCGGCAACCACGTCCTTCTTCAGGCTTGAGAAATCCGCCAGCGCGTCAAAGCACTGCGCCGGGCGCAAGTTGGCATAGAGGTCCATCTCCTTGCGCAGGCGCAGAAGCCCACGCTCGGGCTTCACGGCAAAGGGCAGACTGTCGTATTTCGGGCCGCCCACGGCACCCAGCAGCACTGCGTCGACCTCTTGCGCCTTGGCCATCGTGGCATCGGCCAGGGGCGTGCCGTGCACGTCATAGGCACAGCCGCCGACCAGATCCTCGGACACGCCAAAATGAATGCCGCGCTTCGCACCCATCCAGCCGATGATCTTCTTCACTTCGGCCATCACTTCGGGGCCGATGCCGTCGCCGGCAAGGATGAGCAGGGAGGGATTGGCCACGGCGAAACTCCTGTGAAAACGGGTCGCAGCGGGCCTAGCGCGCCTCTGTCGCAGGGTCAAGCGCGCCGCAGCAGAACGGCTGCACCTGGCCTGGACAAGCCTCGCGTCTCCGTCGCGTCAGGGCGCGACGGAGACGCGGCCCGGTGATACCTCTATGGGCCCGCGACCGTGATCCGGTTGTTCGCTTTGCCCCGGTTGCGCCGCTGAACGTGAGATGCACGCGGGCTGGAGCGTGCTAAGTTGGACCGACTCGATGGAGGTTTCGATGCTGCGTGCCGCCTTTCTGTCGCTGATGATCGTCACGGCCCCCGCGCTGGCCGATGGCGGGGTCACGGTCCCGTTGCCCGAGATTCCCCAACTGTCTCCGCCGGAATACGAACATCTGCTTATGCAGTTGGTCGTGGCCAACGTCGTGGCGCAGAACTGCCCATCGCATGCCCCGACGGACGAGGAATGGGCATTGCTCACAGGATCGGCCGATATAGTGGCAGAGCGGCTGGGTCTGGATTCGGCCGCCTATGACGACCGTTTCTATCATCCTGCCTTTGCCTTTCTCGACAAGCCGGACACCTGCGCGCGGGAAGTGCCGCGCATTGCGCCGCTGGTCGCGCGTCTGATCGCATGGGGCGGGGCGCTGGAGCCGCACGAATAGATCGCCTATCCTCGGACCGCTCCGCGGGCCGCCACTTGCCAAGCCTCTGAAATTGCTGTTTCTGACATGAATGTTCAACGGATCGCCGCCAGTCTGCGCGCCCTTTGACCAGACAAGCCACCGCAGCAATGGACCCTGTCTTGATCCTTCGTATCAGTCTGATGACCACCGCACTTACCCTGTTCGGCGCCCTTCCAGCGCTGGCCCAATTTTCGGACAACAGCGGCAGCGTTCCTGCGCAGGGCAGTGCCTGCGACCCCAGCAGCAGCCAGTACGACGCCACCCAATGCGCCGCGAACCCGCTGGGCGCCACGTCGGTCGCAACCATCCATATCGAGAGATCGCGCCCGGACCTGCCCCAGGGTGAGGTGCCGCAATCGGAGACGCCGACCATTCCACCCACTGGCAGCGACGAGCCCTGATCCCGGCGGGTCGGGTTCAGCAATCTCGCATAGCATGCTGCCGGTTCCCAGTGGCCCACGTGATCGTCGCACCGCGGCGGGAAAAAGTTGCGTCCCACCGGCGGGTCCAAGGTGCGCGACGATATGCGGTTGCTCGGGCCAATGCATGCGCAGAGGAATGGCAGCAGCGTTGTGGAGCAGGTCGTCGCTGGTGTCCCCAGGGACGAGTTCGATCAGGCTTCAAGGCTTAAGCCAGTGTGGCCGAGCCACGAACGGCGGCAGAAGGTGCATTGATATGATGCGCGAGGCTGCCGGATTCCGCGGTCCCATCATCGCCAGGCTGGGAGTCCGCCGCCTCCGACTGTCACCTTCTCATCGACGCCAAAGCCCACTTTGGCACCCGCTCGACCGTGGCATGCTCGCCCCAGAGAAGCAGCGCGATTTCGCACGGCCAAGCACCATCGGGAGCGAAAAAGGCTTGATCCCTCAACCTCCTTGCGCGATTCTGACGTGATAAGACGGATCGCTTGGGGACGCCGTCTGAACAATGCCCTTCGCCGAAAATAACGTCCCAACCTGGTCGCAGGACAAGGCTGTCAGGGGAAACAGGAGCCCCGCCTTCATACGATTGTTGCGAGAGGGCCCTGTTTGTGACGCCTTTGGATTGCCGGGGCATTGATGGACAGTATTGATCTTGAAAACCTGAAGCTGGAAACGGATGCGCCAAGGGACTTGGTGTACATGGAGAGCCCGCAGCCGGAAGAGGAGTGGCTTGATCCGGATTGGCTTGGCAAGCGCCTTACCGCGCCGCCAGACCAAGTCAGATCAAAGAAACATCGCCCGGATGCAATTTGTTTGTACAGGGTAAGAAACTCTCTGATCCTTCCGCGCAGTGTGGTGCTCGACGCAAAGAGCGGGTTAATCAAGCAGGAGAGCGCATTCCGGAACAACATGTCTCCGACCATCTTCCATGGTGCGCTGGTAAAAAGAAACGGCACCTACTCATACAAAGGCAAGGTCGGCAATTCGGATGTGAAGGAAGTGCCCAAACCTATATACAGTCTGGATACTGACTGGCCGGGTGCTTTCGGCCATGTTTTTCTTGATTGCCTCCCGCGAGCATGGGCCGTTAATCGTGCGCCGGCTGATGTGGAGTTGGTAAGCTCGGCAAAGCACATCAAATTGCTGAATGAGTTTCTCAGATTGTTGAGAGTCAAGAAGAGAGTCAGAAAGCTGGTTACCCCTGTCCTGGCTCCAGAAGCATACATGGCCGATTCCAGTATCGACAGAAAGGGCTGGATACACAGCGCGGGCTTCGAGATGATAACTAGAATAAAGGAGACTGCCAAGAAGAGATACGAAGGATCCTGGAGTCTTCCAAGAAGAATATACGTTTCAAGAGCTAGAACCTCCGGGAGGAAGCTTTCCAATGAGCCGGAGGTGGAAAGAATTTTTGAAGCATCCGGGTTTGCAATTGTTCATCCGGAGACTATCCCCCTCGTTGAGCAAATTGTTCTATTCATGAATGCGACCCATGTAGCTGGCCCAGGCGGTTCGGGCATGCATATGTCACTGTTCTGCAACAGTGGATGCGTGGTTGGAGTAATATCATCTCCCTCTTGGTTCTTTAATGCCGACATAGTCTGCTCCCAGGCGACAAGAATACGCCTCGTTCACATAGTGGGAATGCAAACCCCAGAGGTCCATCAAAGGTCTCAAGGGGATTTTTTCGTCGACACGGCGGATGTAAAGGCATTCATCAACAGATACTGCTAGTGGTGGCGGCCCCGAACCTGGCTCCGATGGACTCCATGCTGCACAGGTGCTGGCCCGGCGAAATCCCGCGAAGGCTGCGTGACTTTCACAGCGATTCGTGGCAGGGTTGCGGGACGGATCGACCACAGGAGGACAGCATGAGCAGACATCCCCTCGATCAACAGACGGCCGGCACCAAGCCCCGCCCGCAGCAATTCGACCCGGTCGCGCAGGGCGAGCAGCCCAGCCCCGCCACCCGTGATCTGCAACGTCGCGCGCGCACCAAGGGACCGGAACGGCTGAAGCATTTCGCCCGCATCGAAAGGACGGGAACCGAGGACTAGGCGCCCCAGTCGGCCGCCTGCATCTCGCGCAGGCGGCTGGCGGTGCGTTCGAACTCGAACGCGCCGGCGCCTTCCAGATAGAGACGCTCGGGCACGTCCGCGGCGCTGGCGATCAGCCGCACGCGGGCCTCATAAAGCGCATCGATCAGCGTCACGAACCGCTTGGCCTCGTTATAGTTCGAGGCCGAAAGCAGCGGGATGCCGTCGAGCATCAAGACCCGGACCCGTTCCGCCAACGCCAGATAATCGGCCGGACCCAGGGCACGCCCGCACAAATCCCAAAAACTCGCGCGGGCGACGGCGTTGTGGTGGTGCGGTACGGTCACCTGCCGTCCCTGTACGGTGAACACCAGTGGCGCGCCCTCGTCGCCGCCGGTCAATTCGCGCCACAACTCCCCCATCGCGGCATGCGCCCGCGCATCGGCTGGCGCGAAATAGACCTGAGCACCGGTCAGCCGGTGCTGGCGGTAATCGGTCTCGGATTCCAGTTCCACCACCTCCATCCTCGCCCGAAGAAGGGCGATGAAGGGCAGGAACAGCGCGCGATTCAGACCGTTCTTATAGAGATCCTCGGGCGGGCGGTTCGAGGTGGTGACCACCAGAACCCCGGCATCGGTCAGCATCTGGAACAGCCGCCCGACGATCATCGCATCGGTGATATCGGTGATCTGCATTTCATCGAACGCGAGCAGGCGCACCTGATCCGCCACCGCCTGCGCCACCGGGGCCAGCGAGTCATCCACCCCGCGCTTGCGCGCAGCATGCATCCCGGCGTGGATTTCCTGCATGAAGGCGTGAAAATGCACCCGGCGCTTGGGCCCGATATCGGTGGCCCCGGCAAAAAGGTCCATCAGCATCGACTTGCCGCGCCCGACCCCGCCCCACAGGTACAGACCCTTTGGCCCCTCGGGCGCCTTTTTGAACAAGCCGCCCAAAAGCCCCTTTTTCACCGGCGTCTCCAGCCAAGCCCGGCGCGCCTCCAGCGCGGGCAGAACGGCGCGCTGCGCAGCGTCGGGGCGGATTGTCGCTTCGGCCACGCGGGAATCGTAGATTTCAGTCAGGCTCTGTCGCATGGCGCCCTGTTAGCGTGGCCCGGCCAGCAAGGCCAGCATCCGTTGCAGCGCCGGGCTGCCAGTGCGGGCGGGGGAATGCAGCGCGACATAGGCATGGCCCAGCGGTAGGGCGTGGGGTGACAGTTCGACGAGGGCACCGCGCGCAAGCATCGGGGCGGCCAGCGCTCGCTGGCCCAGCACCACGCCCTGCCCACCAGCCGCCAGCATCAGCGCCAGATAGGATGCGCCGATCCGGTGCCCGGTGCCGCGCGCCGGGGCTGGGCGACCCGGCGAATTGGCCGCGAACCAGTCGCGCCAGGCAGGATGCGAGGCAAAGCCGGGGCCCCAGTCGGTGTGGATCAAGGCGGAGTCAGGTGTGTCTGGCCAGGGGGTGCCGGGTGCGGCCATCGGCACCACTGCATCGCGGAAAAGCGGCACCTGAACCAGATCGGGGTAAAGGTTCGCGCCATAGCTCAGCCGCAGGTCAATCCCGTCACGGCCAAAGGCAACCGGGTCGGATTCCAGCCTGAGGTCGATCGGCGCCAACCCCTCGCCCGCCGCTTGCAGGCGCGGGATCAGCCAGCCTTCGGCCAATGACGGCAAACAGGAAATCACCATGCGCGCGGGCATCCGCCCCTCGCGCGCCTGTGCGTCGATGCGCGTGAGGTCGGCAAACACGCGGGCGGTATCGGCAAAAATCGCCTGCCCGGCGTCGGTCAGGGTGATGCGGTTGTTGTGGCGCGCGAACAGGCGGCGGCCCAGATGGGATTCCAGATTGCGCACCTGCTGGCTGATCGCGGCGGGGGTCACGCCCAACTCCCGCGCCGCCGCGACATAGCCGCCATGGCGGGCAGCCGATTCAAAGGCGCGCAGGGCATTGAGGGGCGGCAAGGACATCTCTGGCCTAGATTTTCCAAGCCAACCCTAGACTTTCTGCCGTTGCGCGCAAGAAAATTCCAGCCAACCTGGCCTCGAACCCAGTCCGAGGCCCAAATGCGCGACATCCTTGACCTTGACCGCTATCCCCTTGACCGCCCCGGCAGCGCCGAGTGGCAGGCCCTGATCACCCGCTGCCGCGCCGATCTGGCCGCAGATGGCATGTTCAACCTTGAGGGGGTCGTGCGGCCCGAGGCTCTTGCTCGCGCGCTGGCCGAAATCTCGCCTGTGTCCGAGCGCCTGAGTTTCACCCACAAGCGACGGCACAACATCTATTTCAAGCCGAACATCCCCGGCCTGCCCGCCGACCACCCCGCGCTGGTCGAGGTGGACACGATCAACCACACAATCTGCGCCGACCAGATCCCGGACAGTGTGCCTCTCTGGGTCTATGAATGGGCCCCGTTTCAGGTGTTTCTGGCCGAGGCGATGGGCCTGCCCGTGCTGTTCCCGATGCGCGATCCGCTGGCACGCGTGAATGTGATGACCTACCGCGAAGGCGAACGGCTGAACTGGCATTTCGACCGCAGCGATTTCACCACCACGATCCTGTTGCAGGCGCCGCTTGCGGGCGGAGAATTCCTCTATCACACCGACCTGCGCAGCGATGCGGACCCGAATTACGACGGTGTGGCGCGACTGTTGCGGGGCGAGAACCCAAAGATGCAGCGCCAGACATTGAGCCCCGGCACGCTGAATGTGTTCAAGGGCCGCAACACGCCACATTGCGTGACCCCGGTTCAGGGGGCGGTCGAGCGGGTCATCGCCGTCTTTTCCTATTACCCCCGCCCCGGCGTGACGTTCTCGCCCGAGGAGCAACTGGGCTTTTACGGTCGCCGCGCCTGATCCTCTGTGCGGCCGCCCCCGGCGCGCAGCCGGGTCGGCGCCACGCCAAAGCGCAGCCGGAACCGGCGCGAAAAATGCGCGATCGAGGTGAACCCGCAGGCGGTGGAAATCTCGATCAGTGGGGCGTCGGTGCTGGTCAGCAGGTTTCGCGCATGATCCAGCCGCAGGCTCTGGTAGAACCGCCCGGGCGGCTCGCCCAGCGCCGAGGTGAACAGCCTCTCCAGATGCCGACGCGAATAGCCGGTGATGCGGGCGATGGTTTCCATCGGCAACGGGTCTTCAAGATTCTCGGTCATTACCTTGACCGTCGAAACCAGCGCCGGGGTGCGCGAGGCCATCAATGCCGCCAGCGAGGAACGCTGCGCCGCGTTCTCGCCCGCCGTGACCGAGCGCAGGCACATTTCGGCCACCATGGTAGCAAATTCGCTGCCGAAGTCGGCCGCGATGATCGACAGCATCATGTCGGTCGAGGCCGCTCCCCCGCCGCAGGTCATCACCGGATGGTCGATTTCGAACCGGTTGCCAGTGGGGGAAAGGTCTGGAAAGGTCTCCTGGAATCCGGGCTGGTTTTCCCAGTGCAGGGTGAATCGTCGGCCCTCCAGCAGTCCCGCGCGGGCCAGCGCATAAGCGCCGGTGCAGATACCCCCGACCACGCCGCCAAACCGCTGGTGGCGCATCAGCGCCGTAACAATTCTTGGCAGCGCGACCTCGCCCGGGCGATTGCCGCCGCAGACCAGCAGCGACGCTTCGCGGTCCAGCGTCGTGCCCAGTGTCTCGGTCTGTACCGGGATACCCGCCGAACTGACCACCGGCCCGCCGCAATCCGACACCACCGACCAGCGGTACAACGGGCGTTGCGAAAGCTGGTTGGCGATGCGCAGGGGTTCCACGGCAGACGAAAACGCCAGCAGCGTGAAGCCAGGCGTCAGGCAAAAGACCCAAATGCGTGGGGGGCGGGCGCTGTCGACCGGAACAAAGGCCGCGCCCGCCGGAATCAGGGGGGAATCGCCACGGGGGGACGCGGGATCTGGCATGACGGGGCAGGCCCTTGGCTAGGCGGAACGCGGCAAGGCTAGCCCCACCTCGTGGCAAGGACAAGCGGTCGGCCGGTGCGTCTGCCCTTGCCTGAGGGCACCCTCTGCCGCTATCCGTTGGACAGAGCAAAAGGATCCTCCCGCATGGCGATTGACGACCCCCGCACGCTGGTTTCGACCGACTGGCTGGCCGCCCATCTGAACGACCCCGATCTGCGCATCCTCGAAGCGAGTTGGCACATGCCCGCCAGCGGTCGCGACGCCAAGGCGGAATACGAGGCCGAGCACATTCCCGGTGCGCGATTCTTTGACATCGACGCGATCAGCGATACCAGGTCCGCGCTGCCGCACATGGCGCCGCCGGTGGAAAAGTTCATCAGCCGGATGCGGGCGATGGGCGTGGGCGACGGGCATCAGGTGGTGATCTATGATTCCGCCGGGATGTTTTCGGCTCCTCGGGTCTGGTGGACCTTCCGGCTGATGGGCAAGGTCGATGTGGCGGTGCTGGACGGGGGGTTACCGAAATGGAAGGCCGAGGGCCGACCGTTGGAGGACATGCCCCCCATGGTGCGCGACCGGCACATCACGGTGCAGCGGCAAGCGCATTGGGTCAAGGATGTGAGCCAGGTCGCCGCGGCCTCGAAACTGGGCGACTGGCAGATTCTGGACGCCCGCAGCGCGCCCCGGTTCAAGGGCGAGGTCGATGAACCCCGCCCCGGGCTGCGCGCGGGGCATATCCCTGGCTCGCTCAACCTGCCGTTCGGCGAGCTTCTGAACCCCGATGGCACGATGAAATCACCCGACGCCCTGCGCGCCGCGATGCAGGCGGCAGGGGTCGATCTGGCGCGACCAGTCATCACGTCGTGCGGGTCGGGGGTGACGGCGGCAATCCTCAGCCTGGCGCTGGAAATCCTGGGACACAGGAACCACGCGCTTTATGACGGGTCGTGGACGGAATGGGGCGCCTATCCCGACCTGAAGGTGGAGAAGGGCTGAGATGAGCACCCACCGGGCCGGTGAAACCATCGACTACCGCATCACCTGGCTGGAGATGGCGACGCGCCCTGCCTACGGCTGGCCCCCGCTGCCCGAGACCTGCAAGGGCGAGCTGGTCAAGGCCGAGAACCCGCCCTGGTGGTGGTTCCTGACCCTTTATGACGCGGTCGGGCGCGACTACGCCTGGACTGACAAGCATGCTCTGGGACCCGAGCAACTGAACGCTTGGATCCAGCAGCCGGATGTGGAAATCTGGACGCTGATGGAACGGGGCTGGCCGCACGGCTTCTTCATGCTGGACTGGACCGAGGCCGGGACCTGCGATCTGGCCTATTTCGGGTTGGTGCCCGAGGCGGTCGGCAGGGGTCTGGGCACATGGCTGTTGAAGACCGCCGTACTGAAAGGCTGGGCGCGCGGCGGCGTGCAGCGCATGACGGTCAACACCTGCACCATGGACCACCCCCGCGCCTTGCCGCAATACGAACGCGTTGGCTTTGCCCCGATCCGCCGCACTCGGCACAGCCGCGTGCTGCGCCACGATCAAACCTTCCTGCAACCCCTCCTCTGAGGTCCCGCAATGTTTTCGACCCTGCCCACACCCAAACCCGATCCGATCCTGAAGGTGATGGGCCTGTTTGCCGCCGATCCGCGTTCCGACAAGGTCGATCTGGGGGTTGGCGTCTACAAGGACGATACCGGCAACACGCCGGTCATGCGCGCGGTCAAGGCGGCCGAGCAACATCTGGTGAACACCCAGACCACCAAGACCTATACCCAGTTGGGCGGCGATCCCGCCTTCCACGCCGCGATGGCCGAGCTGCTGTTGGCCGATACCGTGCCGCCCGCCCGGCTGGCGGCAGCGGCCGCGACCGGGGGCACGGGTGCAGTGCGGTTGGGGATGGAACTGATCCGTGCCGCCAATCCCGGTGCCACGGTGTTCATCAGCGCGCCAACCTGGCCCAGCCACATGACGCTGGCAGAAAAGTCCGGGCTGGCGTGGAAACCCTATCGTTACCATGACGCGGAAACCGGCGGGCTGGACCGGGCCGGGATGTGGGCCGATCTGCAGGCGGCAAAACCGGGTGATGTGGTGCTGCTGCACGGCTGCTGCCACAATCCGACCGGGGCCGAGATGACGGCGGATGACTGGGCTGCGATGTCGGAGTTCCTGACCGCGCGCGGGCTGGTTGCCTTTGTCGATATCGCCTATCAGGGGTTCGGCAATGGTCTGGACCAGGATGCAGCGGGGCTGCGCCTGCTGGCCGCGCGCCAGACGCGCATGCTGATCGCGGCCTCGGGCGCTAAGAATTTCGGCCTCTACCGCGAACGCGCAGGCATCCTGCTGGTCCCCTGCCCCGAGGAAGAACGCGCGGTGGTGGCGGCAACGCTGGCCACCCTGAACCGCGCCTCGATCAGCTTTCCGCCCGATCACGGCGCGCGCATCATCACCACGATTCTGACCGACCCCGCAATGCGGGCCGAGTGGGAGGCCGAATTGAGCGAAATGCGCGAGCGGATGAACGGCCTCAGGCGGATGCTGGCCGATGCGCTGCGCGATGCGTGCCGGTCCGACCGCTTCGGCTATCTGGCGGATCAGCGGGGGATGTTCTCGACCCTGGGCGCGAACGAGGCACAGATTGCCAGACTGCGCGACGAGTTCGGGGTCTATGTGGTGACGGGCGGACGGCTGAACATGGCGGGGCTCAACGCGGCCGCCATCCCGCGCGTGGCGGCCGCGATCGCGGCAGTGCTTTGACATTCGGGAGTGGCGCGGCGGGAGCGTTGCCGCGCACATCAGTATTTGGCGCAAGACGAAAGGGCGGGCCCGGCGCAAACTCAGCGTAGCTTCATCGCCATATCGAGCATGCGGCAGGAAAAGCCCCATTCATTGTCGTACCAGCCAAAGACACGAACCAGCCCCCCGCCGGTGACGCGGGTCTCGGGCAGGGCCATGACGATGCTTTCGGGCCGCGCACGCAGATCCGACGAGACGAGGGGTTTTTCGGTCCAGCCGATCACGCCACCCACCGATTTCAGGCAGGCGTTGACCTTGTCCGCGGTCACGGGTCGGCCGGGGATAACGCACAGATCCACAGCCGAGACGCTGGCCGTCGGCACCCGCACGGCGGCACAGTCGATGCGGCCCGCGAGGTCCGGGAGCACGCGGTCCAGCAGGCGACCGGCCGAGGTGGTGGTCGGCACCATGCTGAGCGCCGCAGCGCGGTTGCGGGCCAGGTCGGCGCTGCGCGGCGCATCCACGGTCGGCTGGCTGCCAGTATAACAGTGGATCGTGGTCATCCAGCCTGACGCGATGCCGAAAGCCTCATCGAGGCAGCGCGCCAGCGGCGCCAGCGCGTTGGTGGTGCAGGACGCATTCGAGACAATCCGCAGGTCGGGCGTCAGCAGATGGTCATTCGCGCCCAGCACCAATGTTGCATCCGCAGCCTCGGAAGGGCCCGAGATCAGCACCCGCCGCGCCCCGGCCCTGAGACCCCGTTCGGCGCTTTCGCGGCTGTCGGCCTTGCCGGTGCATTCCGCGACAAGGTCGATGCCGCGCAGGTCGAGCCTGGACAGATCGGCTTGCCGGGTCAGCGCAAGTCGATGGCCTGCGACGATCAACGCGCCCTCGGCAATCTCGACACTTTCGCGCAAGGGGCCGAAGACGCTGTCATATTCAAGCAGATAGGCGCAGGTTTCGGCATCCGCGATATCGTTGATGGCGACGATGGACAGCCCCGGCCAGCCGCCTTGCAGCCAGGCGCGCAGCATCGTGCGACCGATCCTGCCAAAGCCGTTGATCATCACGCGCATGGCCTGCCTCCTGCTGGCAATTGCGTGACCATGGCTATGCCTGTCCTTTGGAAACCACAAGCGGCCGCTAACCCAAGCAAAAGAATCGGAATTGACAAGTCCGAGTTATTCAGTCAGGAATCGGGCGTGAACACGGATCCCAGAACGGATATTGCCATGAGCCTCCACCAACCCGATTTCACCCGCGCTCAGCCAATTGCCCCTGCCAACCCGCTGCCTCTGCATTCCGCCCGGGCCCTGACCCAGGGCGGCCAGCAGGCGCAGATCGAACTGGATGGCAAGGTCTATGACCTGCGCATCACCCGGGCGGGCAAACTGATCCTGACGAAATAGCCGCTAGATCCCCGCCAGCCTCAGCCCCAGCCGCGCGATCAGCACCGCCAGGACGATACGCGCCAGATGGTGGATCGAAACAAAGACCGCGCTCAGATGCAGGGACAGCGCGACAAGTGACATCTCGCTCACGCCGCCGGGGGCAAAAGCCAGCAGCACCGCGGTGGCCGGTTCACCCACCGGGTCGGCGAGGGCCAGCGCCACGCCCAGCGCAAGCGCCAGCATGAAGCCGACGTGCATCAAGGACAGCCTCAGGGCCTGACCGGCCTGACCGCGGGCAAAGCCGATCAGGCGCACCCCCAGCGAGGTGCCCATCACCCATTGCGTCAGCAGGATCGCCCAACCCGGTGGAACGGCATGGGTCAGACCCGCGACATGCGCAACAGCGCTGAACAGAAGCGGACCGGACAGCACCGCCGCGGGAAACCGCAGATGATGCGCCACAAACCAGCCCGAGGCACCCAGAGCCACCAGAACCCCAGCATCCCAAAGGGTCAGCGGCGCGTTCGACCCGCCCAGTGAAACCCCCGTGCCACTGCCGACAGCGTGCCCCTCGAACAGCGAAAAGCCGATGGGGATGAGGACGATGCACAGGATCAACCGCAGGAATTGCAGCATGATCAGCATGGGCATGTCGGCGCCGGATTTCTCGCCCATCTCCAGTGCCTCGATGAACCCGCCGGGCATGGCGGCGAAATAGGCGGTCGGCTTTGTCAGTTTTCCCAGCTTGAGAAACAGAAGGTAGCCCAGAACCTGCACCAGCGGGATGAACAGCGCGAGCGCAAGCAACGTCACCCACCACCGCTGCGCCTGGGCGACAAAATCCGCGGGGAAGCCGGCGGCAATTGCCACCCCGACAATCGGCACCAGCAGATAGCGCCACTTTTGCGGCACCGCCAAGGTGTGTCCCCAGGGCCTGAGCCCCATCCGCGCAGCCAGCGCAATTCCCAGCATCGGGCCGATCAGCATGCCCAGGGGCATCCCGGCCCAACTGGCCGTCAGCCCCAGCACGCCCCCCAGAGCATAGGTCACTATCACGACCCGCAGCGCAATGCCGCCGGTCAGTCTGTTCAGCGAAAGGCCTGTCAAACCCGGATGCCTGTCAAACGCATGCGCCCCTCACATCTGCCCCCCGGCGATTTCAACCGTCTGGCCATTCACGCTGTCCGACCCGGGCCCGCAGAGCCAGTTCGCCGCCGCTGCCACCTCGTCCGCAGTAATCAGGCGTTTGTGGCGGTTTGTCTTGACCATCATCTGGCGGGCCTGTTCGGCCTCGATCCCGGCGCGCGCGGCAATTGACGCGGTGTTGCGCGTGACGATGTCGGTGTCCACATAGCCCGGGCACAGCGCGTTGAAGGTCAGGCCCATTCCCAGGTATTCCTCGGAAAGCCCGCGCATCAGCCCGATCATCCCGTGTTTCGACGCCGTATAGGCGGGCGCGCCCTTCAATCCCTTCAGCCCGGCAATCGACGAGACGAACACGGTTCGCCCCCAACCCGCCGCCAGCATCCCGGGCAGGCATTCGCGCACGGTCAGATAGGCACCATCCAGGTTGATCGCCATCATCTGCCGCCAGAAGGCCAGGTCCATCTTGGCCATCGACTTCCCTTCAGCGATGCCGGCATTCGCGACACAGATCGTGACCGGCCCGCGCGCGGCAATGGCGGCGGCAGTGCCCGTGACCACGCTGGCCTCGTCGGCAACGTCCATCACCAGAGGATGCAGCCCGGGGGATTCCGCGGCGGCGGCGTCCAGAATGTCGGCGCGACGCCCGGTTATGGTGACCGCGGCCCCCTGCGAGGCAAGCATGCGCGCGATGGCCAGCCCGATCCCGGTTCCGCCCCCGGTGACCAGCGCGTGGCGTCCCTGATGATGCAGCATGTTGCCTCCCCTCCAACGTTTCGCGACGAGGCTAACCGCTGGACTGCGGGAAGAAAAGCCACTCCGGGTACCGGCCCTGGCCGTCTTAGGATCCCCCCTTGCTTTCGCGCATGCGCAGGTGGATCGTGCCGCCATGGACCAAAGCCCCCGCCTTCGCATCCGCATCGTCTTTGGCGACGAAGACATGTTCGGTCCCGGCAAGGCCGAGTTGCTGGAACGCATCGACCGATGCGGGTCCATTGCCGCTGCAGGACGCGAGATGGGGATGAGCTACAAGCGCGCCTGGGAACTGGTGGGGACGCTGAACGGAATGTTCCGTGAGCCCCTGGTCGCGAGCTCGCGCGGCGGTCCGGGTGGGGGCGGCGCCGCTCTCACCCGCGCAGGGCACGAGGTCCTCGAGCTCTATCGCAACTTCGAACGGAAGGCGGCCGAGGCGGGGGCCAAGCCACTGGATGCGCTGCGATCCCGCCTGAGGGATATTCCCGACGAAAAATAACGCTTGCCAGAAACCTTGCTGCTATGCGATATGTCCAACGAACCATATCAATGGAGAACTTCGTAGTTGTCGTCTTTCGCGCGCCGCGCCGTTCTCGCCCTTCTCCCGTCCTTGGTTCTTGTTTCGAGTCCGATCCGAGCGAGCGCGGAAGACGTGCTTGTGTTTGCTGCTGCCAGCCTGACCAATGCTCTCGACACTGTTGCCGCGGCCTGGACCGCCGAGACGGGACACACGGCGGTCATGTCCTACGCGGGGTCTTCGACGCTGGCGCGGCAGATACAGGAAGGAGCGCCGGCCGATATCTTCATCTCGGCCAGCGTCGACTGGATGGACGCCATCGAAGCCTCGGGCGACTTGCGAGAAGGCACTCGCCGCGACATCCTTGGCAACACGCTGGTTCTGATCGCCCATGGCGGCGAGGCGAGGCCCGTGACCATCGACGAGAACCTTGATCTGGTGGGATTGCTGGATGGCGGGCGGCTGTCGATGGCGTTGGTCGAGGCGGTGCCGGCCGGTGTCTACGGAAAAGCGGCGCTGACGTCGCTTGGCCTTTGGGACGACATCGAACCGCTGGTTGCCCAGTCCGACAACGTGCGCGCAGCGCTGGCCTTCGTGGCGCAGGATGAGGCGCCCCTGGGCATCGTCTATGCCACCGATGCAGCAGTCGAGGACAATGTCACCGTCATCGGCACCTTTCCCGAAGGCAGCCACGACCCAATCGTCTATCCCGCAGCGATTGGCGCAGAGAGCGAAAGTGCGGTCACCGGGGCCTTCCTCGACTTCCTGACATCTGACACCGCCCGCGCCATCTGGCAGGAGTACGGTTTCAGCGTGCTCGACTGATGTGGAATGACTTGGCACACTGGCTCGGTCCGGCCGAATGGGCAGCGGTCAGGTTGTCGATCCGGGTTTCCTTTTGGGCAACTCTGGCGAGCCTGCCCCTGGGCATCCTCACCGCCTATGCGCTGGCGCGGTGGGAATTTCCGGGCAAGCAAGTGTTGAATGGCGTCGTGCATCTGCCGCTGATCCTGCCACCGGTGGTGACCGGGTATCTGCTGCTGCTCGTTCTGGGGCGGCGTGGCTATGTCGGGCAGGTCCTCGACCAGTGGTTCGGCATCGTCTTCGCCTTCCGCTGGACCGGC